>R06__coassemble_19_pt1 | contig 79828 bp, 62 predicted proteins | sample R06__metabat2_low_PE_028 | metagenome-assembled genome bin R06 | reverse complement strand
ATCAACTGCTGATACATATTCAAATATGTTCAGGATTTCTTCTTTGTTCATTATTTGTCGCCTCCATTAGATAAGTCCATCGGCTTTATCATACTTTCGATGAAATCAATTTCTTCTTGCGTGAGATTGTACTTTGCATAGAGTTCTTCATCTGTCCACGGTTTGGAAAAATCTTGCAATGGAACATAATGATATACTGCTTTTGATGCACCTTGGTCTTGTTTTCTTATCGCAACTAATGCTCTGAAAAACTTTGTACTTAAATATGAAAGCACATTTTCAACTTCTTTTCTTGTATCAAAAGGTCCAAACTCTATAAATGTTTCTGTACATAATTCGCCCGGACCTGCAATTACTGGATTACTTGGTATATCTTCAAACGAACCAATGCCCCAGTTTCTTGTGACAAAAAGTTTCCATTTATTCAATGAGGGATTTGTTTTTGGTAACGGGTAATCTTTTGGAATATATCTGTAAGTTCTTTTCAGATTATCTAATCCTAACACACTCAAATATCCGCTTTTTTTTGTTTCTGACATAGCTGGCAAGTGATATTTGTCTGTGTCCTTGAAAACATCTCCACGCAAACCATATGGCTTCATAGTTGAAACTACATTCTCGAAACTATTCTTATCTGTTATAGCTACCTTGTTTTTTATTGAGATTAGCTTATCCTCTCTAACAAAAATATTATCACCATCTTCACAAAGGTATCTGTTCGATACACTTGTACCATTCACATCACATCTGTGACATTCGCATACTCCTTTATAGTCTCTGTCCCAAAGGAAATAACACACACCGCCTTTAATATCCACACCGCTAAAACAGTCTGATGAATCGGCATAGTCGTATAAAATCTTAATGGACTTATCGTGTATCATTTCAGTTCTGAAATCGTCAAGACCTTTTCCGCCAGTCATCCACCTTGACGGAACAATCATAGTAAGATAATGAGGATTTAATTTTTTTGCTTGTTGAATAAATAGTTGATATATAGGCTTTGCGCTTGCCTGAGCTCCACCATCACTCAACTGATACGGCGGATTACCTATAATTACGTCAAATTTCATACCCAAAATATCCTCCGGATTATGTATAAATTCATAAGCGTGTGTTTCCAATTCATCCCCACGGTCGTACTGGCTCTGGGATGCTCCGCAGTACACACATTTCCCGTCACGGAAGGTATGATTTGTTCTCTTATAACAAATGTTTCCCTGTGGGTCATCAAATCGGCTTATGGAAAATTCGCTATTTGGAAATTTTGAACAGTATACTCCTCGGCGTGAAAGCAGGCTTGTAAGCTCCGTAATGGCAATACCGTATAGCTGTTTGTGGAAAATATGGTCAACAACTTTTTGCAGGTTCTCAAGATACATTTCATCTTCAAATGAAAGTGGAATTTCCAGACTCTTTTTTTCATTTATCAGATTCACTTTTTCCTGATAAAGCGGAAGCCGACTTTCAAGAAGGCGCTTTGCGATTTCACGCAAGAATACACCAGTTTTACATGCTGGGTCTAAAAATGTGGTGTCCGGACTTGAGAACAGCTCCTGAGGTAACATATCCAGCATTTTGTTCACCACATCCGGCGGTGTGAATACCTCGTCATTCGATAGATTCGCAAGACATGTCAATACATCCGGGTTATAAAATTGTCCGAATAATCCGTTGTTACTCATTTTCTATAATCTCCTACACTCTTCCTATTATGTCGTCCACAGGCGGAAGCTTATTATTCAAATCTTCCGGAAGCGAGCCTGTAAGTCTGTATTCCCATTTGATAACGATATTGATACAATGTAACGAATAACCCTCAGGAGGTTTCAAATTTCAAGGTTAATCGTTAAAAAGTATAGAGTAATCGTTAAATTGCTATGCATATGGGTCAATCCTGAAACTGCAGATTTTCATATCGGGCAGCACTGCTCTTCGGCATACTTTTCCATTCCCATCTTCTCGGTCATATCTCCGAGACTTTTATCGTACTGTGCCTTGCTGATGGCTCCTGTTTGAAGGAACTGTTCCAGCAGGGCTTTTTGCTTTAGGTAGAGCTGGATACGTTTTTCTTCTGGGGATAGGTTCTCCCATTCTGTTTGGTTCATAAGTTCAATATCCTATAATCAAAATTCCATTGAGCGGAATTCCGAGCCTACCGCTGGCATACATTGCGTCAAAGAATTTACAGACCTTATCGAAGTCATCCGAAGTCCTGTATCTGTTCCTAACGGCAATACAAAGCTTATCTACATCATGCATTGTACAAGCTTCAAAGAAATCCTTTAGGAACTGGTAGTTTGTGACGGCTCTACCTGCTTCAACCTCTATTACATATTTTGCGTCTTCGTAGTAGGCGTCTGCTTCAAAAGATTTTTCTATTTAACCATTAAGTCCGAAAAGCACCGGAACGGATACAAGATCCTCATCTCGCTTGCTCTTTTCAACTCTAAAACAGCATTTTTCAAGCCCTGGCCGTACAGTAGCAAGCACGTCATCGCTTTTTAATTCATGCGTTGTAGAGTCAATATCTGCAAAAACATTTTCAAACGCATTTACAACTGAGTTGGAAACATCATCCGGTTTTTTGTTTTTGGGAAAATACATCCAGTTAATCATTTCTGTACCTCCGGATTCTTTATAAAATCATCAAGCTCATCTGTATAGATTCCCATCGCACTAAGCAGCTTGTCTGTAGATTTATTCTTGGTAAAAATCAGTAGCAGGGCCAGAAACATATCCCATGACAGCTTACGTTTCCGGTTTTCTACTACTGCAATCGTACTGCTGGTGATACCCAAAATATTAGCAAGGCCTTCCTGCGAAACTCCGAGGACTTTACGGAGTGCAGGAAGGTTTTCAACCATGTTCTCTGATAGTATTAAGAAGGCGTTTTGCGATTTCACGCAAGAATACACCAGTTTTACATGCTGGGTCTAAAAATGTGGTGTCCGGACTTGAGAACAGCTCCTGAGGTAACATATCCAGCATTTTGTTCACCACATCCGGCGGTGTGAATACCTCGTCATTCGATAGATTCGCAAGACATGTCAATACATCCGGGTTATAAATTTGTCCGAATAATCCGTTGTTACTCATTTTCACAAATCCTCCTGTAATGAGATATATATTCCTTTAAGAATGTAGGCTCTGCCTCGCCGTCCTCATTGGCAAAGAGCGATAACTGCCCTGTCTTTTTCTGTTCCGAGGCGGAAAGTAGCTCCGCCATGGTGTAATCTTTGCGGTGAATCATGGCATTGTTGAATGGGAATGTCCACTCTGAAAAGACTATCGGTATTCCCGTGTCCTGCTGATTTTCATCAACCGTCATCAGCGTCAATGCATTTCCGCAGATTATATTGCGTTCAAGAATGTACTTTGCTGAATTTCTCGTTTCATCGTTACATTCGGATTTGCATACTGTTTTGTATTCCTTAGCCCAGATGCCAAAAAGCCTCTCACGGCAAGCTACCGCATTATCAGCCAAAATATCTACGCCATAAAGACTGCCCAGAGCCAAGAGAGAGTTCCGTTCCCAGTCGTAAGCCAGCTTTTTGTATTTTTTGGTTACGACGGTGAGCTTTCGGGTGAGTATCTCCGCCAGGAAATTTCCATCACCACAGGCGGGTTCAAGAAATCGGGAGTCAATCCGCAGACACTCGTCAGCAACTAAATCACACATCGCTTTAACTTCTCTCTCCGCAGTGAAAACTTCACCATGATCCGCAACTCGCTGTCTCGATTTCACCTGAGAACCCATCTTACTCACCTCGATAATCTTTTATTATAGTATATCATAATTGCATCACATTTGCAAGTACTTTTTTGATGTGAGAAAATTTGAAAAAAATTAAATTGACTTTGAGCATCATTTGGTATATAATTATCTTGATTAATTATGACAGGATAAATGCTATGCAAAGAAATTTTCATCCACTTAACGAAGCGCAAAAGGGTATATACTTCGATTATCTCCAACATCCCGAATCCACGGCATATAATGTTTCCTTCAAAATAGACTTACCGAAACGAGTCGATATTGAAAAATTCAGAAACGCAGTAATAAAATCCACAAAAAATCATCCTGGACTTTTCGTGAAAATAGATGCACAAAACGGCGAGCCTGCTATGATTCCCTGTGATTTTGACTGCGATGTTCTCCTCACCCACGGAAATACAAATGAGGCTACGAACAATTTTGTCAGACCGTTCAGGCTTGAGGACGGTCCTCTGTTCCGTTTTGAAATTTGTACCGATGGCGAAAATTCCGTATTTTTATTTGATATTCATCACATTGTTTTTGACGGAACATCCGTAAGAATTTTTCTTGATGAAATCATAAGCTGTTACAACGATAAGGAAATTACCTCCGACAAAGGTGAACTATTGAATTTTGCTGCCGATGAAAAGTCAATGCAGTCCACAGAGCAATATTCAAAGGCAGTCAAATTTTACGATAATATACTTTCCGGTCGTGATTTCACCAGCGGACTCATTCCGGATGCCGACGGAACGCTTCTCGGCTCGGAAAGACTTACATACACTTCCCCCAAAAAAGTCAATTCAACTAATGTTTACCAATATACCAAATCCCTGGGGTTAACACAAGCCACACTTTTCACTGCCGCATTCGCCTACGCTTTGAGTATATTTGGCGGTACAGATGAGGTATGCTTTTCCACCGTCAGTAGTGGCAGACACGCCTATTCACTTCCATCTTGCGCCGGAATGTTCGTCAAAACATTGCCTCTTTGCGTTGATATCGACGGACAGAAAAATATAAATGAATTTTTGACTGAATTTCATAAAAGCTATCACGAAGCCATCAGAAACGAGGTCATCTCCTTTGGCGAGCTTGCCACTAAATACAACGCCAATATAGACATATCCTTTATATACCAGGGCTCTATGCTATCTGACTTTTGTATTGAAGGTGAAAATACAATGCCAGTCCAGCTGCCACAGGATTGTCAGTCAGATATTTTGTGTATGATACTGAAAACCACAGACGGATATATGATGCGTATTCAGTACAACAGGGCAAAATTCACATCCCAGTATATCAACAGTCTCAGCAGTACGATTTTTGAGATTGCCTATGGTATGATAAGCGAAGAAAAGCTCTGCGACATTCCGCTTGCGACAAAGGAGACGCTTGAGTTTATTGATAAATTCAATTCCACGGAAAAGCAATACAATGAAGGCGAAACTGTTAACGTACTTTTGGAAAAATCCCTGACCGATAATGCAAACAGGACCGCAGTTATATCCGACGGCAAGAGCTACACCTATGCCGATTTGGATGTTAAAACCAATAAAATAGCCACATATATTTCCTCTCTCGGACTTGCGTCAGAGGACTTTGTCACCGTACTTACGCCCCGTAATGCCGACGGTGTTTTTGCCGCATGGGGAGTAATTCGTGCCGGTTGCGCAATACAGATGCTTGATCCAACCTATCCGCCGGAGAGACTTAAATTTATGCTCGCCGACAGTGGAGCAAAGCTTTTAATTGCCGACAGAACGCTCATTTCACTTATTGATTCATTTAACGGTAATGTTCTTTTCACGGATACAATAGACAGCCTTGCAACAAATGAAATTCATATAAATCCAAATCCAAATTCCGCTATAGCCGTGATTTACACCTCCGGCACAACAGGAAATCCCAAGGGCGCAATTTTGGAAAACCGCAATCTTGTTGCGTTTTATCATAACCATATCGCAAAAATGGGCATTGATGACACCTCCCGAGTGGCGACCTATGCCAGCTTTGGTTTTGATGCCGGTATAATGGACATCATTGCCACCATACTTGCTGGAGCCTGTCTTTGCATTGTTCCCGAGGACATCCGCCTTGACCTTACTGCCATTGAAAAGTTTTATATTGCCAATTCAATAACCCACGGTTTTATGACAACTCAGGTGGGCAGAATGTTTGCCGAAAAGACAAAATGCAAGACGCTGAAAGCATTCCTTGTAGGTGGCGAAAAGCTTGTTCCGTTTAGCGTTCAGGATGGTTTTGACTTTATCAACGGCTACGGTCCTTGTGAAACTATGGGATATGTTTGCTCATCAGTTGTGAAGGATGATTTATCCTGTCGTACAATCGGCACGCCCTCGGACAATACGAAGCTGTATGTAATCGATAAGTACAATCGTTTAATGCCTGTGGGTGCTGTAGGTGAGCTCGCTATTTCAGGTTTTCAGGTAGGCAGAGGCTATCTGAATTTGCCGGATAAGACTGCCGAGGTATTTATCCCAAATCCGTTCTGTGAAATGAATGGCTACGAAATGCTTTACAGAAGTGGCGACATACTACGACTTCTGCCCTGCGGAGAGCTGGACTTCGTGGGCAGGCGAGACGGGCAGGTTAAAATCAGAGGCTTCCGTGTTGAGCTCACCGAGATTGAGGAGGTTATCAGAGAATTTGATGGCATAACCGATGCTACTGTGACTACCTTCGATGACCCTGTGGGCGGTAAATTCATAGCAGCCTATATCACTGGTGATTCCGACATTGATGCTCTTCGTGGTTTTATTGGTATGAAGAAACCACAATATATGATTCCCAGAACCATCACACGCTTGGAGGCTATTCCCTATAATCACAATATGAAGGTGGATAAACGGGCATTGCCAGTACCCGTTTTAACCGCAACAGACACCGAAAAGCCATCAACAAATACGCAAAAAGTCCTTTTCGATATAGCAAGTGAAATACTTGGCACTGACTGTTTCGGCATAAATTCCGACTTATTCGATTTGGGACTTACCTCTGTCGGCTTACTTGGATTTACTTCTTCCTTGTACGAAAAAATTGGAGTAAGTCTTGGCATTGCGGATATAAAACGTCACGGCACAATAAAACAAATAGCCCAGCTTTGCGAAAAAAGGACGAACAATTCTGCAAATTCGAGAGCAGAATACCGTGAGCTGAAGCCCAACGAAATGGGTATTCTTTTGGATTGCCGTAAAACTCCAGATTCAACGGTTTACAACATTCCGGTGTTATTGAAAATATCTGAAAATATCGATATTGAGAAGCTTTGCCGTGTAATTAGACAGTCTGCGGATATTCATCCACATATCAAATCCACTATAAAAGCAGACAAAGACGGAAATATGCTTTTCGTGAACAACGAAACGAAGAGTATTGATGTATCTGTAATTCAAATTGATAAGCTACCAGATGTTGCGGAGCTTATAAGACCTTTCAATCTGGACGGCAATCTCTACCGTATCGAGATTTATGTAACAAATGATGGAAATTACCTTCTTGTAGATATACATCATATCATTTCCGATGGCACATCCGAGGCGATTTTCTTCCGTGATATAAATAGGCTCTACGGCGGCGAGATTCTCAATGAGGAAAAATACTCCGACTTCGACAAAAACAAACTCATTGCAGATGAAGAGCTTGTATCCGAGGGCGAAAAATATTATGAGAATTTACTCTCCAACGCTGATGTTGATTGCCCGATTCCATTTTCACCAGAATGCGATGATGACAGCTGTGGTACCCTTTGCCGTAGATTCGGTGATAAATCCGAATCTATCACTGAATTCTGTCGTGTAAATAAAGTCACACAAAATGCTTTTTTCAATGCAGTATTCGGCTTTGTGCTGACTAAATTTGCCCATAGGGACACGGCTACCTATTGTACGATTTACAACGGTAGAAACAATCCCGATGTTGCGGATGCCTTCGGATGCTTCGTGAGGACGATTCCAGCGGTATTCACTATCCCTGAAAATTCCACAGCCGAAAAGCTTGTTGAGAATATGCAAAATCAGCTTCTTGACACCTTTGCATATGATATGGTGGCATTCTCCGACCTCGCTTCAAAATACGATGTCAGACCTGATATATTCCTGAATTACCAGGGTGAAGGCTTCAGCTTTGACAATATTGGCGGTGAAAAAGCAGAAGAACTTCCCACCGATGTATTGCCCGCAAAGGCACCGCTGTCTCTTGAAATTTTCCTCAATAACGGCGAATATACTGTCACGGTAAATTATAGACGAAGCTGTTACTCAAAGGCTCTTGTTTGCTCTGTAACCGAGGCTCTTTTGCTTGCTGCGGAAGGCTTTGCAAAGCGTATTTCCCTTGATAAAATTTCCCTCCTATCGGATATAGACAAAGCCGAGATTGACAAAATGAATGACACGGAAAAGGCATTTGAACCAATTCCGTCTTATAGAATATTCGAAAAAATCGCAAAGGAAAAATCTGATGCTGTAGCTGTCAGGACTCTTGACTCCTCACTTACATTTGGTGAGCTTAACAAAACTGCAGACGCAATCGCAGAAAATCTTCTGAATTTGGGCGTACATCCAGGTGAAATCATCGGTCTTATCCTCAATCGCTCCGTACTTGTACCTGCCGCAGAAATCGGTATAATGAAGGCTGGTTGTGCATTCCTGCCTATACTGCCATCATATCCTTATGACAGAACCGCCTACTGTCTTAATGACGCTGGCTGTCACATTGTGATAACAGAAAGAGCTATTATCGATTCAAAAAAAGCAAGCTTCGGCAATGGCATTGAGTCTGTTGCAATAGAGGATTTACTTGCGAGCAAAGGTAATTTCAAAAACGATATTGAGGATGATTTAAGCTCACTGGCATATTGTATATATACATCCGGTTCATCGGGTACCCCAAAGGGCGTAATGCTTGAACACAAAAATCTCACAAATTTCGTGCAGACCGCAGGACTTTGCGATACAGTAGCAAAGGGTTCAACCATTGTCGCAATGGCATCAATTTCCTTTGATATGTCCATCACGGAAATATTCTTCTGCCTTTGTAACGGTAAGACGGTGTATATAGCATCAGAGGATGAGGTACATAATACAGTCTCTCTCTTTGAGGCAATGACAAAATATTCAGTGGATATTGCAATGATGACACCCACATTTGCATGGAATTTACTGAGTATGCCAGAAAGTGAAAAGGTATTCAGTAATATAAATGCGGTGGTACTGGGTGCTGAGGCATTCCGTCCTGGTCTTTTCGACAGACTCAAAGCCTGCAATCCGGATATGCTCATACAGAACGGCTACGGTCCCACAGAATGCACACAGGTATGCTCAGTTAAAACGTTGTCTGACGGTAAACATATCACAATCGGCAAGCCTTTCCCCAATACAAAATTCTATGTGCTGGACATTCATGGCAATATCCTGCCCCGTTTTGCAAGTGGCGAGCTGCTTATTTGTGGAGAAGGTGTATGCCGTGGATATGTAAATCTTCCAGAAAAAAATATGGCTGCATTCTGTGAAATTGAGGGTATCAAGGCATATCACAGCGGAGATTTGGTAAAGATAAACGGAGACAACGAAATAGAATTCTGTGGCAGAACCGACAATCAAATCAAGCTCCGTGGCTTCCGTATAGAAACAGATGAAATAGAAAATGCTATTTTGGAATTTTCCAGCGTAAAAACCTGTAAAGTAATTGTACGCAACAACGGCTCTGAGGACTATCTCTGCGGATTTTTCACCGCATCGGAAAAGGTGGAAATAAAGGATCTTACAGCATTTCTGAAAACACGGCTCACATATTATATGGTTCCTGCCGTGATGATGCAGCTTGATGAAATGCCACTTACATCCAACGGTAAAATCGATGTAAAGTCCTTCCCGGATACTGTTCTCTCAATAGAAAAAACCGATGGCAGACCAGCAAAGACGAAGCTTGAAAAACGGATTTGTGAAGTTTTTGCAGAGGTATTGAGCCTTGAAAAAATTTACGCCGACGATAATTTCTTTGAGCTTGGTGGCACATCAATATCTGCCTCGAGAGTCACTATGCTTCTTATGTCCGACGGCCTGGATGTGTCCTACGGCGATATATTCGATAATCCAACACCTGAGGCTCTTGCAAATCGTCTGGACTCTGAAAAGCCAGCGAAAACCGAAATAGTGGATTCATCAGAGCTTGATACAACAAGAGATGCGCTCAAATACAATACGGTGAAATATTCCCCAGAGGTGGAAAGAAAGAGCCTTGGCAATGTTCTACTCACTGGTGCTACAGGATTTTTGGGCATTCATATTCTCAGAGAGCTCATCGACATAGAGGAAGGACATATATATTGTCTTGTAAGAAAGGGCAGTTTTTCATCACCTAAAGATCGTCTTAAAGCCATGCTGTTCTACTATTTCAGCGACGGCTTTGATGAGGTATTCAGCAGTAGAATTACCGTAATCAACGCCGATATTACGGACAGCGGACTTGAGAATATTCTTGCGGATGTACCGTTCGACACACTTATAAATTCAGCAGCTTGCGTTAAGCATTTTGCAGATGGCGACATCATCGAAAGAATAAATGTTGGCGGAGTGGAAAATCTCATTTCTATTTGCAAGAAATACGACAAAAAGCTTATTCAGATTTCCACCACATCCGTACCCGGAATACACACCGCAGAAAGCTATGAGCGACAGGTGAAAATGCATGAAAATGAGCTATTCGTCATAGATGATATGGATAACAAATACGCCATATCCAAGTATCACGCTGAGCTTCGGATGTTCGATGCAATAGAGGACGGAATGCGAGGCAAGGTTCTTCGTGCTGGAAATCTTATGGGCAGACATTCCGACGGTGAATTTCAGGTAAATATGGATTCAAATATGTTCCTAAGCGGAATAAGAGGCTTTGCCGCAATGGGCAAATATCCAATTAGCCATATGACCGACCCAATGCGTTTTTCACCTGTGGACTGTACCGCAAGGGCTATGGTACTGCTTGCCGGAGTAAACGATAAATTCACAGCCTTCAACTGTGACAATCGATACGGCTTCGATGAGATGAAGATTATCGACGCCTGCAATCGAAACGGAATAAAAATTTCCGCTGAACAGGACGATGTATATTATAGCGAATACCGTGAAAAGCTGGGTGATGAAACCATAAATTCAAAGCTTAACGGTCTTGCGGCATATGATATACCCGATGCTCACTCAGTTGACACGGACAACCGCTTTACAGCGAACATTCTCTATCGAATAGGCTTCTCCTGGCCTCTTACTGACGATGCCTACCTTGATCGTGTAATTAAGAGCATTAAGACACTTGACTATTTTGAGGATACGCAATGAATATAAAAACGATTAATGAAAACGGTTCCGTCACAATTATACCCGACGGACGAATTGATACCAATACCGCCGACAGCTTAGGTGCGGAAATTCATAAAATAAGCGAGGCCGAGCATCTTATACTCGACCTTGCGAATGTGGAATATATTTCCTCCGCTGGAATAAGACAGCTCCTCATCCTTGGCAAGCATGCTGATTATTTGAATGCGGATTTCACAATAATCAACACAAATTCCGACGTGATGAATATTTTTTCACTTACAGGAATTGACAAGAAGCTGAATGTAGTGGACTAATTTATTTGAGCTTTTTTCCGTCTGCGAATGCGCTGCCAACTATTCCGCCCACAACACGGTAGGCGTTCAAGGACGGATCAAAGCTTATGGGACGAAGCTTATCTCCATCGATTTTACCGTCGGTGAGAATTTTTTCGTCAACGGAAATATTGACAATTTCACCAACCATTGAGCCACTTTCCGCATCATAGCTTTTAAGAGTACATTCAAGTGTCAGCGGATATTCAATAATTATGGGAGCATTTACGAACTCACTCTTTTCTGTGGTCATTCCAGCCTTTGCGATTTTATCCAGTGTGTCATTGCCAGATACAATTCCGAAATAATCCGACTCCACTATGTGCGCCTCATCCGCAACGGAAACTGTAAATGCGCCGGTTTTGAGGATGTTCTTCACAGTCTTATGACCTGCGCTAAGACACATAAACATTTCGTTGTAATCGTGAATTCCACCCCAGGCAGCATTCATGGCATCCGGATTGCCATTTTCATCGTATGAACCGATTATAAGTACCGGCATCGGGTAGAGAACTGTATCCTTACCTAAATTCTTACGCATAAAAATCCTCCTTAATGCTTGCGACAATTCCAAAGAAAATCAATCATCTTTTTTACGCCGTTTATATCCCGTTCCCACTCTTTTTCCGGAGCTGGAGTTATGCCATACTCCTCCAGTATCGGCAAAATCAGGCTTAGTCTTTTTTGGAAATCGTTGTAGGAACATTTGTATTTGTCGAGTGATGCAATTTCAGCAACAGCCAACATCCGTGGGAACCCCTGGTAACAAAGCTTCCCGAAATCCGTAATATATTCTGTCCAGAGAGGCGTGTCTATACCCATTACAGAGTCCTCATTCACACCTTTGGGAATAATCGGATAGCTATAGACCTTATCAAGAGGAGTCATACCGTAGGGATAATCCAGATACACATACTCCATATCTGAACAAATGAGCCTGCCGCCCTTTTGAGCGTGTTTCAGGCATTCTTTTTTTCCTGCCAGCCACTTCTGAATAACAATTCCGTCATCCAAAGTACCACTTTTCAGACTCTCATTCCATGCGATAACAGTCTTTCCCTTTTGACGAAGATAGCCTGCGACACGATTCATAAAATAGCCCTGCAGTTGTTCAAAATCGGCAAGTCCCTCGGATTTCATTCTCTCCTTGCAAGCAGTACAATTCTCCCATTTTGTCTTTGGAGCCTCATCTCCGCCGATGTGTATATACTCCCCAGGGAAAAGCTCGGTAACCTCATCAAGGATACGGAAAATCAAGTCAAAAGTCTCCTCTTTTCCAGCACAGAGAATTTCAGGAAAAATGCCGTTTGTGCATCTCACGGGTATATTTTTACCCTCGCAGGACACATTCGGATAGGCAGAAATTATTGCAGTTGTATGACCGGGCATATCAATTTCTGGAACAACGGTAATACAACGCTCACGGCAAAATTCCACAATGTCACGAATTTCCTCCCGGGTATAATATCCGCCGTACCTGTTATCACTTCTGACATTACCAAACCTGTCATTTTCACGATATGAGGAAATTTCATTGAGCCTGTCTATATCCGACTCAATTCTAAATCCCTGATCGTCGCAGAGATGCCAATGGAATACATTGAAGCCGAAAAGTGCTGCAGCTTCAATCATTTTTTTGATTTCATCAACGGTCTGCATATGCCTTGCAGAGTCTATCATAAAGGACCTGTAAGGAAATCTTGGTTTTAGGTGTAATTCGCACTCACACAGCTCTTTGTTGCAAAAACGAAGCTGTTTTATTGCATTCATACCGTTACGAAATCCCTCATTATCAGATGCGGACAGAAAGATAGCACCAGATAAAATGCGGAGGAGATACTCACCCGCAGATAGCTTATAATCTCTTTTTCGTAAAACAGGAGAATTCGCAGGCACCGTTAAATCCGACAGCTTTCGAATTCTGTCTGGTCTTGGAATAATTGAAATATTCATCAGCCTATAAATCCGTAATATTTACCAACCCAATAGGAGAGAGTGTAGACGAAGCAACTTTCACAATTCATAACTCCGCCAGAGTCCACATTCTTAAATTCAAGTGGGTCACGGTCGAACTTGGCTATATATCTCTCATCTGGCTGGAGGAGATAGCCTGTTTCACAGTAGCCACCGGGCATTTGACGCTTAGGTACATCAGCTCTTGTAGTTGCAGACACGCTTGCAGGAAGTCTTGATGGATTGAAATGTATGAACCAGTCAATAGTATCCTCCTCGTTAATCGGCATATCATCGTAGACACTCTTCAGTGTAAAGAAATATCCCGGTGTGGTTTCACGAAGAAGAGTGTGATCCCAAGTACGAAGAGATTTGATATATTTTTCACGGAGTATCGGGTCTTTTTCAAGTGAAAGCAGACCCCAGAAAGACATAACGCAGAGCATATTGTCGCCGTACATCATATTTTCAGCAGGATCACAACCCTCCGCCTGGGACACATGGAAAAATCTGTCATAGTGAAGAAGTCCCAAATCAGCATAGCCCTTTTCGTTGATGAGGTAGTTGTAGGTCTCACGCCAACGAGGATTACCAGTGATGTGCTCGCTTACAAGAAGGTACATAAGAAGCTCCTGGGAGTTAAGCGGTGCATCTGCCCAGCCGTCCTCGGTGTTGAAATATGCCTCGTTCCACTTTGCCCATGTTGTAGGATTGCCGTCACACTCTGTGAGAGTAAAATCATGATCGCAAATATGACTCATAAGACGGTCTGCAGTATTTACGATAATCTCACGAAGCTCCTCATCATCCTCAACAAAGAGGTCTATGGCGGTCTTCATCATCATAAAGTGGAGAGTCACCTCATCTGAGCTTGTGTCGCCCTTGTAGATAACCTCGTCGTCCGTATAGCCATAATCACGATAATGCTTTGCGAGTCTGTCCGGTACAGGAACAGAGGCATCAACAATTTTACCGGCAATACCACGGGAAAGTGAGCTTTCATTGGCAATACATGTGGCAGTGTCGCCGTGTTTTGCGTAGAAAAGTCCATCCGGAACAGGCTCATCCTTTGTGAGATAGGTCCTTGCGATGAAGCCGTCTGCTCTGCCTGGAATATTCATTATGAGAAGGCAGACCTCAAGACCATCCATTGCGGATTTTCTTGCAGCGATGGTTCTTACATCATCCTTACCGTATTCACGCTTCATATATGCGTACTTATAAATTTCACCGATAACATAGCCAGCGGTAAATCCACCGTCATTATCGCATTCGCCGTAGCTCAAAACTGATTCAAGCTTGCGTGCCTCGGCAAGACGCATACCGGACATCATTCCACGCCTGGAGGCGTATTTATGGGACTCTTCAGTAAGCATCTCCGCTTTTTCGTCGGCAGAAAGCATACGCATTTCTATTGCGGCAACTCCGGTTTTAGTCAACACCCAAAGAGTATCTCCATCCACATAGAGGCGTTCAACATTATTATCCAGCAAATCCCTGTCTGCGGAAAAATACATCACACGCATGGATTTTCTCTCTGCAACAGCATCGTAACGAGTAAGTCCAGTGGTGGCACCGTACCACATTACGCCGTCTTGTTCTGCAAAGCAGGTATATTCGCTTTTTGCTGAGGGTAACGGATAGGGAAAATCCTCAAGCGAGGGCTTGATTATCTCCGCCTCAAAGAGAGCCTTCGGTACGGAACCATCATTTTTATCGTAAAATTTTACAAATCTATTGAGAGAGCGAGGTATGATAAGCTTTTTCATTATATTTTCCTTTCGGTTATTGATAAATAATATGACCTCGGAAATCCTTAAAAATATCCGTGTAGCCATAGGATAAGTCGGAATTTCCGGCAAGCTCCGCCCGGTAAACTATGGTTTTGCCCTCAAGGGATTCTATACCGACCCGATAATTACCCTCGTTACCAGTCATAAACTTCAATACATTTTCAGGAAGTTCATTGTCAACTGGCATTTTTGCGATTATTTCACCATTTTCATTTTCCACATATATCAGTGCGTTGCCTTCTATCTTTACAAAAAACGCACAGAGTGAATTTTTTTCGCAGTATATTCCCTGATAAAGCCGTGCCTTGCCATTGATTTCACATCGGCTGTTATCGCCTTTTATAAATGTAAGCTTATCGGCGTTGTCATAGGACCAGAAGCATCTGCCGTCTTTGAATTCCACATTGTGTGAGCGTTTCATGGAACGATAGCCGTACATATTGCCCACCTGAGTTTCAAAGAAATTGACTTCATAGCCGTCGACGATATTATTTTCAAAGCGAACATCCGTCACTGGCGGGTCGATGCTGTAATCCGCATAGGGATTAAAAAGCCAGTTGCCCATGGTGACAAAATGATTGTCGTGGACATAGACATTCCTCACCTCGGTCAGCTCCTTGTCCGGGCAATTTGTACCCCAGAGAATCATACCAAACGCCTTACAACAGTTGGAATCAAGATAGTTGTTGTCAATTTCAATGTTTAAACTCGGCTGTGGCTCATCGGAGTTCCACCATTCACTTCGTCTAGGATCTCGGTAGGATGAGAAAATATACACAGAATCGTCTGTAGTATTCATATTACAACCGGTGATACGGATATTCTGACAGTTCATAAGACAAATGCCGTCGCCGTTGCCATGATTTGCTTCTCGTATTGTAATGTTACGGAAAAGTCCATTATTACAACTAAAGGGCATCATTGCATAGCCATGGTAGTTCTCTATGGTGATGTCGGAAATTTCAAAATTATTGGCATGGAAAAATCCCACGGGACAATTGCGGAAGAAATGCTCCTCATCGGTGTATTCCATCATACGAATTGTACCCTTACCGGTAATTGAAAAATTCTTCGAGCCTTCAACGGCGTATATAAAGGGATAATTTTTATACCAAAGGTGACTCCACTTGATTTCGGAGGACCAGTTGTGACCTGTTTCGGGAATATATTTTTCATATCCATCAGAAACAGGCTTTACATACGAATCAAAATCATCACTTTGCAGGAGTCTTGCACCGTCCTCGAAATGAAGACACACATTATCCCTAAGAACAATGCCAGAAGTGAGAATATCCTTTCCCGCAGGCAGGACAACCGTACCGCCACCGTTTTTGTTGGCATCGTCTATTGCGTTTTGAATTGCGGCTCTATCATTTGTGCATCCATCCGTCGCCGCATTATATGGCGGAGAAGTAATAATATATTTTTTCATATCAGCCCTTTGCCTCATACCAGGTGTCACCAGAATGGACATCAGCAATTAGCCTTACGCCCAAATCCATGGCATTCTCCATCTCCTCCTTAAGGAGAGCGGAAACCTGTTCCTCTTCTCCGACAGCCGTTTCAATAATCAACTCGTCGTGAACCTGCAAAATAAGCCTTGAACGGAGTTTTTCCCGTTTAAGTCGCTCGTAAACATTTATCATGGCAAGCTTGATTATGTCTGCAGCAGTTCCCTGAATCGGCATATTTCTTGCGACACGCTCGCCAAATTTTCTCTGAATTGCATTGGCGCTTGAAAGTTCAGGGACATAGCGTCTGCGTCCAGAAATAGTTGAAACGAAGCCCTGTTTTTTTGCGGACTCGATAATGTCTGTCATGTAGCTTGCCACGCTGGAATACACGGATAGATAATTTTTTATAAATCTATCTGCCTCACGGACGCTAACACCAATATCCTTTGACAGCGAGAAGGCTCCGATGCCGTAGACAATCCCGAAATTAACAGCCTTTGCGGATGATCTCATTTGAGGAGTGACATAATCTACAGGCATATTAAACACACGGCTTGCGGTGGTTGTGTGAATGTCGGTACCATTACGGAAGCAATCCAGCATATTTTCATCACCTGAAACTGCCGCAAGGACACGAAGCTCAATCTGGGAATAGTCCGCATCCACAAGAGTATATCCCTTATCGGCGATGAAGAATTTCCGCAGCTCGGCCCCCAGAGCCGTCCTTACAGGAATATTCTGAAGATTAGGCTCACTGGAAGAAATTCTGCCGGTCCTGGTTTCTGTTTGATTAAAGGTGGAATGTATCCTGCCGTCTCTTCCAATGGTTTTCAAAAGTCCGTCACAATACGTTGATTTGAGCTTAGCAAGTGTACGGTAGCTCAAAACATCCGCAACTATCGGATATTCATACGCAAGCTCTTCAAGAACATCCGCATTTGTGGAATAGCCTGTCTTGGTCTTTTTCTTAGCAGGTAAGCCCAGCTTATCAAAGAGAATTTCGCCCAACTGTTTAGGTGAATTTACATTGAAAATCTCTCCAGCCTGGTCGTAGATACTGTCTAACAGAGTGTCGATTTTATCGCTCAGCACTTCTCCGAAAAGCTTGATGCCGTCCTTGTCTACACGAAAGCCATAATACTCCATAGATGCAAGCACCCGTGCAAATGGCATTTCAATGTCAGTGAGAAGCTTCATCTGACCATTTTTCGAAAGTTCAGCAGAAAGAATTTCTTTAAGCTGAGGAAGAGCCGCAGTAATCGCAAGAGGATTTTCATCTTCGGACTGTGGCAATGTGGGGATGAATATGGGACATAAATTTTCGATTTCGTAACCCTTTAAGTCGGGATTTAGAACATAGGCGGCAAGAGTTGTGTCAAATATTATGTTTTTAACATCAATCCCACGCTCCTCGGCAAAGGAATAGAACGCTTTACTCTTATCCGTAATCTTCGGCAAATCAGAGGACAGGAAGGTATTTAGTATTGACTCGGTGATGAAGTCAGAATTATGGCAAAAATACACCTTTTCATCTGCAAAAAGCGAAATACTAAGTAAATCACAGCCATCAAATTCACCGGAAATATAGCATATCGGCTCTTCCGATGCCTTTTTTTCAAATTCCTCGGCGGTAATTTCCACGCATTCAACTGAGGTGGTTTCCCTTTTCGGAGTCACCTTTACATTGGTAAGCCCAAGCTTTTTTATGAAAGAGTTAAGTTCCAAATCCGCAAGCAATCCAGCAAGCTTCTCCTTGTCTGGTTTGCCGATTTTATATTTTTTCAGATTTCGTTCAATGGGAGCATCTCTGACTATCGTGCCAAGCTTTAAGCACATATAGGCGCTATCCTTGTCAGCGTCAAGAAGCCCCGCAACCCTTGGCTTATACTCATCCAGATGTTCATAGATTTCATCAAGAGTGTGGTACTGCTTAATGAGAGGCGTGGCTGTCTTTGGACCCATGCCCTTAACTCCCGGGAAGTGGTCTGACGAATCGCCACAAAGAGCCTTGAGGGTAATCATCTCAGATGGAGTCAGCTCATATTTTTCCAAAAGCAGAGCCTCGTCATACTCGGTGTATGAGCCATTACCCGACTTATCGCCAGCAAGAAGTATATGACAATTTTCACCAATCAGCTGGAGAGTATCCTTGTCGCCAGAAACAATGTATGACATATCCGCACCGCTGTTGGACAAAGTACCGAGAATATCATCCGCCTCAAAGCCCTCGCAGGTAACAACGGTATAGCCCAGCGCCGGAAGAATTTCCTTGATATAGGGAAACTGTTCACGAAGCTCATCCTGCATCTCATGCCGCCCTGCCTTATATTCAGCGTACATCTTATGTCGGAATGTGGGTACAGGAAGGTCAAACGCCACAGCAACTCCGTCGGGCTTCAAATCCTCAACGGCTTTGAAAAGCAGGTTCAGAAATCCATAAACCGCATTGGTGTTTTTTCCGTCGGCAGTTGTGAGAGCCCGCATACCGAAATACATACGATTCATTATGCTGTTTCCGTCAACAAGGAGTAAAGTCATAGTATACCTCTTTTTAGAAAAAGGGTGAACGAATCACCCTATTTTTTACTTAAACATAAAGAACATGCAACGAAGAAGGCTGACAAACTCAGTCATAAAGCCTCTCCAAAATACGGCGAAGCGAGCCTCGAACTCGGAAATATCGCCATAGGATGTAATCTCGGAGCCTTCAACAAGAGCAGCCTTTGCAAGAGTGTAGGTGTAGGTTTCGTATGTGGATGTAGCCTCGTCGATGGTGATTACACGACAACCTCTGTTAAGGTTGTTACCGTAAGAATTGTAGGTGCATCCACCAGAGTTTGTGAGCTTAATACCGCCCACATCAACGGTGAAGTCATTTGTATGATCGTGACCTGTGAATATAGCGAGGACATCGCCAGTTTCCTTCATAGCGTCAAGCTGACCGTAGTTCTTGTAACCAGGACAGGGCTTTTCAAAAAGGAAGCCATCCTCAATATTTGCAACTCTGGGAAGATAGATATAGTAACCATCTTCGAAATCCTCACCGATTGCGCCACAGGAGAAAGGTGTGGAGAAGAAAAGCTTATCATAAACTTCCTCGCAGATGATGTGCTGGAAAGCTATGGACTTAACAACCTCGCCGTCGTTGGCTTCTTTAAGCTCTGCGGCAACATTCTGATACCACTGGATTTCATCCTCATGAACTGCATCATAGCCCAAATCAGCATCCTCTGTTGGGTAATAAGCATTGGAGTCGAACATCCAAATATTAAAGGCAACCTTGCTGCCGTCGGAGGACATAATCGGAAGATTGTGAGTGCCAACGCCATAGAGCTCGGGATCAGCATCATAAGCGAGGCAGTACTCACCGCCGTAGAGCAAATACATATTAAAGAGCTCTTCCTTAATCAAATCAACCTGTTCCGCCTTGGTCTCATAGGTTTCCATATCAAACATCTGCTGATGATCGTGGTTACCAAATACAAGTGTAAAATATGTTTCATGTGAAACAAAGATGTCGCAGATTTCCTTGATGGCCTCAGCCTTTGTTTCTGCTTCGCCTACAGTATTGTCGCCACCGAGAACTACAAGGTCAGGCTGGATAGTATCAAGCATCTCATTGATGTAGCATTTGATTGTGGCATTCAGCGGATAGCCGTCCTGAATATCCGTAAGATGAACAACAGTGAACTTACCGTCATCATTGAATTTAAGCGTGTTGTTGGCAGTGGATGCCGATGCTGTGACTACCATGGAAACAAGCATCACAACGCACATAATCGCCGCAATTACTTTCTTCATTAAATTTACCTCTTTCTATTATTTTATATATAATATCACAATGCTTAAAATTTGTCAAGTAATTATCTAAAATTTAACTTGACAAAAAACAGTCTGTTTGCTATAATTCCATTGCTATGAAAAAATTATTTGCTTATATCAAAAAAGAGCCAATGCTGTTCGTCAGTATTTTTGTGGCAATTATATCCTTTTTCATCACACCTCCCTCAAAAGAGGTCCTATCCGGTATTGATGTTAAGACCCTTGTTATTCTGTTTATGATGCTGACTGTTCTGGAGGGTTTCAAAAAGGAGAATATATTCCGCCCGTTACTGAAAATCACTGGCAAATTTTCCCATATGACTTCCCTGTCACTATTCCTGACCTTCGGAGTATTCTTCACATCCATGTTTGTCACGAATGATGTATCGCTGATTATTTTTGTGCCGATTACCATAATTCTTTTCCGTGCCGGTAATAAGGAAAAATACATTTTGCCACTTCTGACATTTGAAAATATCGCCGCAATCCGTGGCTCACTATTAACTCCGTTCGGCAGTCCGCAAAACCTGTATATATTCGGCAAATCCGGTATGTCTGTGGGAGAATTTCTTCTAACAATGTTACCATTGTGGCTGATGTCCGCTGTATTGCTGGTAGGATTTATATTCTTCCTGTATAGAAAGGATGTTCATGAAACCATTTCCTTTGGCGATAAAGATGTGGCAGGACAATGGAAAAAGGAGGACAGGACAAACAGAATAGTCTACTTGACTCTCTTCCTGCTGGTGCTTCTGACTATAGTTACAAGAACGGAGTACTGGTATATCACCGCCGTAATTGTAATTATCGCAGCACTGATATTTGATAGAAAAATATTACTGAAAACGGATTATGTGCTGTTGATGACCTTTCTCTGCTTCTTCGTATTCTCATCGGCAGTGGCGGCAAATCCAACAATATCCGCATTCCTGTCAAAAAGCGTAGAGTCTCACGAATATATCTGGTCAATTGCGTTGAGTCAGATTATATCGAATGTCCCAGCATCAATCGTACTCTTACCATTTTCAACTAACACAAAGGCTTTACTTTACGGACTTGATACCGCTGGGTTATGCTCCGTAATCGGCTCTCTGGCATCCGTCATAAACCTGAGATTATATGTTAGGGAATACCCAGGAAAATCCGGCAAATTCATAAAGGTATTTACTCTCATAAGCCTTGCATTTTTCGCATTTGTGGTACTTCCAGGTTACTTCATTTCAAGATAAAATTACGCTCCGAAATAAATCGGGGCGTATTATTTGTTAAAGTGATTTCAGCACCTTGAAGGTTTTTTCGCAGGCTTCCTTAAAATCTCCTTCAAGCTTTGCCTCAACGGAGCATCTTGGACATCCGATGGCCTCGAGGGTATCAATAAAGCCCTTGTAGTCATATTCATCGGCGCTCACAGGATAGGCGCGTTTAAGGTCAGGATTGACAGGACTGGGATTTGATATGTGCGCATGTTTGAGAATTTCTCCAACATCAAGAATATCCTGATAGGTATCGCCTTCTTCAACCATATGATATAGGTCAGCAAGGTCAGCAACAGCGTTTGATCGGGATGCCGCCGCCAGCATTGCGCCCTCTTTTACGGTATTGATTATATTGACTTCCTTCTTGCACAGAGGCTCAATACAAATTGTAATGCCGTACTTTTCCGCAATGGGTCCAGCAATATTTTTGAGGAAATCCGTAAGTCTGTTGAAGGCTGTAACATAGGACACACCTTCCGGAATCCGTTTTGCTCCGCCAGAGCCGAATACACAGACCTCAAGTCCAAGCTTTTTGCCCTTTCGCATACCTTCCTCTATGAATTTAGCAACCTCGGCTTCATCTTTAAGACCTGCGGAAACATTATATTCACTGGGCAGGAAGCAGTTTGTACTTTCACACTTGATATTGCACTCGTCCAAAACTGCCTTAATTTTGTCGATTTCCTCATCGGAAGCTCTTGCTATTGGCTGAAAACCAAATTCGCAATAGTCATAGCCTATTTGGGCAACGGTTTTAATTTTGTCGAAATCGTCAAATCCGACACACATTCCGTATCTCATAAATTATCTCCTCTTGAAGAAGCTGCATCCAATATTTCCTCCGCTGAGCGAAGAAGAGCCTCTCCTATATTTTCCCCACCAGAAATTCTGGCGATTTCTTTTATTCTGCCTTCTCTACCGAGGCGTGTTATTTCAGTGAAGGTTCTATCGTCACGGACAGTTTTTTCAATAAGGAAATGATTGTCGGCATAGGCAGCGATTTGTGAGAGATGTGTAACACATAATACCTGTCTGTGTCGGGAAATTTCCTTCATTTTGATTGCGATTTTCTCCGCAGCTCTGCCACTGACACCGGTGTCTATCTCATCAAAAATGAGGGTGCCGATTTTGTCCTTGCCAGCAAGAACCGTCTTTATTGCAAGCATAATTCTTGACAGCTCACCGCCGGATGCTATTTTTGACAATGGCTTGGGAGGTTCGCCTGCATTTGCGGAAATAAGAAACTCCATATTGTCTATTCCCGTGGGAGTAAGCGCAGTGGCTTTTCTGTCAACAACAAAGGTCACGGATGGCATATCGAGAAATTCCAGCTCCTCTTTAATCCTTCGTGAAAACTCGCTTGCGGCGTTACGACGTTTTTCCGACAGGACTCTCGCCTTATGCTTAACATCCTCCAGCGCTGCGGTGAATTCGTTATTTAGCTGTTCAAGTCTCTCGTCGGAATGCTCCAGAGCAATCAATTCCTCGTCCGCCTTTTCAAGGTATTCCAGCACGGCTTTTTCATCAGCTCCGTATTTTTTGAACAACTTTTCAAGTAAAGCCATACGATTTTCAATTGCATCGATGTCGTTGTCGCCGATGGAAATTCCTCGCAGAATGTCATTCAATTCGCCAGTAATCGAATCAACGGCATCTGTAATGTTTTCTATTCGGTCTGTAAAATTCCTTTCCTCGCCAATGATTTCAATGTCGGATTGCAAAATTTTACCGCTTTGTTCCAGAAGCTGTTTCACACCGTCCGTATTTTCCGTGCCTTCAAGCATGGAGAGGATATATGATAAATCACCATAGAGCCTGCGAGCATTATTCGCAATTTTCTTTTTCTGCAAAAGACTGTCATACTCGCCTAAATTAAGCTTTGCGGATGTAATTTCGTTGATTTGGTATTTAAGAAGGTCGATTTTTTTTAGTCTTTCTGACTCCTCAGCGCTGAGCTTGTCGATTTCATCACTCAATTTTTTTATGTTGACATAGGCACTGTAGTAGCAAGCAAGTTCCTCTTCATCATCCGCAAGGGCATCAATAAAGACTATGTGCTTCTCTGGTTGCAATAACGCCTGACTGTCATGCTGACCGTGAATATTTATAAGTGATGAGCCGATATTTTTAAGCATTGATACGGTAACGGCTTCACCATTTACACGGCAGTTATTTTTACCGTCTGGAAAAATAGTACGACTGATTACCACCTCATCGTTTTCAACGGGAATATTGTACTCCGAAAGAAGTCCTTGGCAATCCTTGTCCACATCTGAAAACAACGCAGTAACCCGGGCGGATTTTGCCCCGGTTCGGATAAGCTCTCGGGAGGTTTTTTCACCGGCAATGCAGTTTATGGAGTCGATGATTATACTTTTACCTGCACCAGTTTCACCAGTAAGGCAATTAAAACCGGCAGAAAAATCTATACCTGCCTGTTCTATAATTGCAATGTTTTCAATCTTTAATGAGAGAAGCATATTAATCAACCATTGTTTTTAGAAGCTCTTCTGTGATTCCAGCTATTTCCTTTGTTCGACAGAGGATAAATATTGTATCATCACCAGCTATTGTACCGACAACGCCTTCAAGATTAAGGGAATCAAGAGCTGCGCACGCCGCCTGAGCTGTACCGTTTGAGCATTTGAGAACAACAATATTTTCGGCTCTGTCCACATTTATAACAGAATGAAAAAAAATCGAGCCGTATCGTTTTTCCACATCGTCATCATTTTTTTGAGGTGCAACGGTATATCTGTAAACACCGTTTGCATCGGGATGTTTAACAAGCCGTAGCTCCTTGATGTCACGGGAAACAGTGGCCTGAGTCACCATAACACCAGATTTAAGAAGCTTGTCAAGAAGCTCCTCCTGAGTACAGATAATGTTGTCTTCTATTAGATTGAGTATAATGGAATGTCTGTCCTTTTTCAAAATGCCACCTCGATTAGTTCCGAAATTATAGTATTTGATACGAGAAAGCCTCGTGAGTTCAATGCAAAATGTTTATCGTCGTATTCGCCAAAATTCTCCGATGCATAACGGGAAGCGAGTTTATGGAAAGACCTTGATAACTCACGGTTATAACGACTGTAAAAATCCTCAAAAATTATTCCCTGTCGTAGCCGTAGCTGGAGCATAATATACTCCTGGGCGTCTCCGCCTTTCCCGTCATTAACTTGTTCAATTCCACTGATAAAATCGGTTGTACTTGCGGGATAAAAATACCTCTGTCCACCGATAAAGGAGTGTGCCGATGCACCTATTCCGTAGTAATCCGACAAATTCCAATATCTATTATTGTGGCGACTTTCAAATCCGTTTTTGGCAAAATTTGAGATTTCGTATTGCCAGAGACCGGCATTTTCAAGTCTGTCACACATATGAAGATACAGCTCCGACACAGCCTCATCATCGGGAAATACATATCTGTCACGATGATTATAAAAGAATGTACCTTCCTCAATTTGGAGCATATAACAGCTTGCGTGCGGAATATCCGAATTTAGGATAAAATCCAGACTCCTGTCAAGGCTGTCTATAGTCTGATTGGGAATTCCCAGCATTATGTCAACGGATATATTCTCAATTCCAGATTTTCTTGCTGAATTTATATTCTGCAAGGCATCGTCAACCGTGGCTCTCCTGCCAAGGATACGGCGTTCTGAGTCAACGGCGGACTGGAGTCCCAGGGAAATTCTGTTGACACCGGTATCATTCACGATACGGAAAAATTCTGAATTATCTCTCTGTGGATTACATTCAACCGTAATTTCTGCATCTGGAGTAATGATGTAATTCGCATTCAAAGAGTCGAGTATTGCCCCAATACGTTCGCCACCGAAAACAGATGGCGTTCCTCCGCCGAAATAAATCGTATCGTATATCCGTGACCTGTCCAGACCTTGAATATCACGGAGCAGGGCTTCAAGATAGGCATCTTTGATGCTATCGTCAGCAGTATGTGAATAGAAGTCACAATAGGGACATTTGCCGTCACAGAACGGAATGTGGATGTAAATTCCCGTTGTATCGCTCATTCTTCATCTTCCGTTTCCGGCATCTCATCGTTAAGGGCTTTTTGTGCCAGGTACTGCTGAGGAGTAATAAGTAATTGTCTTGGCTTAGAACCCTGAACAGGTCCGATATAGCCACGGCGTTCCATAAGGTCAAGAATACGGCCTGCACGCTGGAAGCCCAATCCGAAATGTCTTTGCATTGACGAACCGGAGCACCTTGCTGGGTCCTCACTAAACCAGCGGATAGCCTCCTCGATAATTTCCTCGTCCGCAGCATCCTTATTTGCCTTTGCGTCGCCTGTATCCTTGATTTTCTTTTTCTCTGGGATTGCCTGTCTTTCGATTTCTTCCTGAATCGATGAATCGTACTCGCCTGATTCCTGATTTTTAACGAATTCACATACATGGTTTATTTCCGATGTGGAAATATAGCAACCCTGTACACGAGTGGGCTTTGGCTTGCCCGTTGGCCAGAAGAGCATATCGCCGTTACCAAGAAGCTTTTCAGCTCCACCGGAGTCAAGAATCGTACGAGAGTCGATTTGTGAAGATACGGAAAGTGCAATTCTGCTGGGTATATTCGCCTTAATAAGTCCAGTAATTACATCTACGGAAGGCCTTTGTGTAGCCACTACAAGATGAATACCAGCGGCTCTTGCCATCTGAGCCAAACGGGTAATAGCATCCTCAACCTCAGATGGAGCAACAGACATAAGGTCGGACAGCTCATCGATTACAATGACGATTTGCGGCATCTTTTTAAGGCTATCATCTATATCGCAGAGCTTGTTGTATTCGCCCAAATCACGGACGTTGTTGTCATTGAGAATTTTGTATCTGTTGAGCATCTCTGTAACTGCCCAACCCAATGCACCGGCAGCCTTTCTTGCATCATTTACAACAGGTACAATGAGGTGCGGAATATCATTGTATATAGAAAATTCGACAGTCTTGGGGTCAATAAGAAGAAGCTTTACCTCGTCAGGTTTTGCATGATACAGAATGCTGACAAGCATAGTATTGAGGCAGACAGACTTACCAGAGCCGGTGGTACCTGCAATAAGTAGGTGAGGCATTTTTGCAAGGTCGGCAAAAACCGGTGAACCAGCAATATCACGCCCCAGAACTACCTGAAGCTTACTCTTGGCGTTTCTAAACTCATCACAGTCGATACATTCTCGCATTGTGACGGTGGCTCTTGTGCGATTTGGAATTTCTATACCAATGGCCGCCTTGCCGGGGATAGGAGCTTCCATACGAATACCCGCAGGTGATGCCAGGTGGAGTGCAAGGTCGTCAGAGAGACTGAGGAATTTGTTTATCTTTACTCCAGCCGCAGGAGAAAGTTCGTATCTTGTGACGGACGGACCAGGTACAATGTCGAGAATTTTCGCCTCAACATTGAAGCTTGCAAGAGCTGCAATAAGCTTTTCACCGTTCTGTTTAAGCTCATCACGGGTGGTGCGAGAGCCGTCACCCTCCGGCTTTGCAAGAAGTTCCAATGCAGGCAGAATATATTCCTTTTCTGGCTCCTCGACGGCATTTTCCTCGATTTCAGCGGCAACACTTTCGATTGCCTCTTCAACCTCAGATGCTTTCATCTTACGGACCTTTTCCTTCTCCTCGGTGTCCTTCATCGCCTTATCCGTCAGCTGGTCGAGAGTGAGATTTTCCGTTGTATGCTTATAATTTCCGCTGGGATAGAGCTCATCTGCGGAAGGTGTTTTTTCAACGATGTCATCAAGCAGACTCTCCGGTTTCTTGGTATATTCCGGCTTCTTGTCGAGAATGTCATCTATTGTGTCGGTATTTTGCTCAGGAGTGGAATCAGAGGTCTGTTCCTGTGGTGTTGGCTCATCAAAGATGAAGGTTTCCGGCTTGCGAGCCTTTTTACGGTTGGACACACTGCTGGCAACGGCGGATACATCCGGAACATTTACCGGAGGTTTGGGTGTATCCTTTGGCAATACGTTGGCCTCAGTCGCAATGGTTTCCTCGTCTAAAGGCTGTGGTTCAACAGGACTTTTCTTTTTATTTTTACCGAAATCAAAGGGCTCTTTATATACGGGCTCATCGATTTTCTGTTTACTGATTTGCGCCTCACTTATACGCCTTGTTTCCTTTTCTTCACGGCGTATTTCATTCCTTTGGCGGATATTTTCAACCTGCTCCTTACCTGCCGTCTGAATGCGTCTGCCAGTCTTTTCCACAGGTTTGAAAATTGAGCTTACAGTTATTCGTGCGAAGATTATTATAGTTACAGCAAATATAAGAGCGATAATAACCGCTGCGGCGAATTTGGAACAGGTGAGTCTGTAAATAAGGCCTCCAACAACAGCTCCGAAAAAACCTCCGTAGGTGGGATTACTTCCGAACTCGTCACGAATAATATCACCGATGGAAGGCGTAAGGACTACAGGAGTTTTCAAAACCGTCCAGAAGGATGAAACACTAATCAAAGCAAACAATGCGCAGAGCAAAAATTTTATTGCCTTGCCAGAATTGTCATATTTTGAAATGAGGAGTGAAAATACAGCGATGACTATGGGTAACGCATATCCACAAAAACCGAATATTGAAATATATCCGCAGTGTAATGAATTAAATACGGAGCCGATACCGCCACGGATTATCGCAAGAACAAGCATAAAAAGAGAAGCACAGAAGAAAATAATTGCGATTCCCTGTCTTTTTTTGTTGCGTTTCGCCTCGGCTCTTTCCTTTTCTCGAGTCTCACGCTCTCTTTTTTCCTTTGCGGATTCCGCTTTCGGTTTTGTATTTTTTGCCGTAGTCTTTTTTTCTGCGGCAGATTTTTTCTTTTCAGCCATTTTTCACCAAAACTAATTAATTATTGTACGGATAATACTTGCAAAAATGCAGAAAATTCCCAAAGCGCCACAGTAGTATCCGAAATATTTGAATGCGTTCTTTTTCAAAATTACATTCACAAGGCGGATTGCCACCACGCCTGATACGGCAGCTGCGACAATTCCACATACAACAGGCAGTAATTCAAGCTCTGTACCCACAAGGACGGCATTTTTCATTTCCACAATATTTGCAGCAAGGATTGCAGGAATGCCGAGAATAAATGAATACCTTGTCATATATTTTTTTGGCACGCCACAGATAAGTCCGGTGGAAATTGTGGAACCAGAACGTGATATACCAGGAAATGCAGCAGCAAGGAGCTGGGCAAATCCAACAGCAAAGGCGTAGACGAAATTCATCTTTTTGTGACGACGAATTTCAGCTGCCCGTTTTGAACCTAAAATTAAAAGGAGTCCAGTTAAAACAAAGCAAAAGCCTTCACAGAGAATTTTATTGTCTGCGGAAAATACAGAGACCTTGTCCAGAATTTTGTCGCCGTTGCCAGCAGGTAAAAGTAGCAAGAGAAGAGGAACGCAGGACACGATAAAGTAGATTATCATTTTCCGCATATCATTCTGTTCATGGAAATTGAACTTTTTGCTCTTGATTATTTCCGCCACCATTGCAATTGCCTCTTTGATGAGGATAAGTATGGTTTTGCGGAAACAGAATACTACAGCTACAAGCGTGCCGAAATGCAGGAATACATCCAGAATTGCGGAATCTGTACCGCTTATTCCCATAAAATATTGGGCAACGGAGAGGTGACCAGAGCTTGAAATTGGTAGAAACTCCGTAAGTCCCTGTAAAATTCCCAAAAGTATCGCTTTGAATACAGACATTTGTTTACCTTGATATGATAATCCGGAGAAGGCATAAAACAGCCAAATGCACCGGGTAGAAAGCATAGAAGATGTATTTGATAAGCTTATTATTGAGTCCTCTTCTACCATTGTATAGACAGATGGGAATTGCGGAAATTATGCCGAAAGCCTCCAAGGGTAATGGGACAGTCACTTTGAATATAGTAAAAGCGGTCTGCCCTGTGTAAATCATTTGGAATGGTATGAGAAGAGCGACAAGTGCGATTATCAACAAAACGGGCTTTTCATGGAAGAGCCACAATAAGAAGATAAGATAAAGTCCAAGAAGACCGTAGTCCGTATTGCAGAAATGGCACAAAAGTCCAAAGAACAGTGGAACAATAATGCATACACAAACAAAAAGAAGCTTATCCTTTTGTCTTGCCTTATCGCAAATGTATATTGTGAGCATACCAAACAGGAGGGTCCACATTACATTTTGATAATCAAAGGACACAAAACTTCTTGTGATAATATAATCAAAGGGCACCTCGCTCAAAATCGCAAATGCCAGCATTCGTAGAGCATATTTTGGAAAATGACCTGTATGCAGTACGCCTTCCACAATTAGATAGCAAAATATGGGCATTGCAATTCTGCCGATAATACGCATTATTATGTAAATATCGTACGGAATTGCATCGATAAACGCAACCGCAGTATGGTCAATAACCATTGTAACGATTGCAATCATTTTCAGGATAAAGCCGTCAAATGGCTTTTTTATCATTTTTGATTCCATATTAGCCCTTGAGTCTTTCAATAAGCATCTTGGCAATTTTGTAGACATCTCCGCATCCGAGAGTCATAATAAAATCGCCCTCCTGTAAGTTGTCATAGAGATAATCCGTAACCTTTTCAAAGGTATCGAACCATAACGAGTCTGGAATTTTTTCCGCCAGCTGACTAGTATGGATGTCATAGGTATTCTTTTCTCTCGAACCCATAATTTCCGTCATAACGCATTTATCTGGTATGGACAAGACTCTGACGAAGTCGTCGAAGAGCATTGCTGTGCGGGAGAATGTAAATGGCTGAAATACGGCAATGAACCGCTTATAGCCCATTGACATAGCGGCATTGATTGTTACCTCAAGCTCCGCAGGATGATGAGCATAATCGTCTGCAATAAGTATGCCGTCCTTTTCGTAGAGTTTTTCAAAACGTCTGCCGGCTCCTCCAAAGGACTCAATTCCAGCCTTGCACTCATCAGGCGTGAGACCAGCATAACAGCAGGTCGCCAGAGCAGAAAGTGAGTTAAGAACATTGTGTCTGCCAGTGACGGATAGCTTCAGATGAAGTGCAAATTCGCCGTTATGATAGGCGTCATACTCTGCATAGGCGCCGTTCATGATGACATTTTTCGCAACCCATTCACAGCTCTCGCTTTCGCCGAAGGAAATCATTCGCTTATTGGTTAAGCCCTCAACTGATTTTAACGTATTGTTATCGTCACCGTTGAAAATCACCGTGGAGGACATATCCGCAAATTTATGGAAGCTGTGTATTATGTTGTCAAGAGTACCAAAGTATTCAAGGTGGTCGGCATCCACATTGAGAATAACCGCACATGCAGGAGATAAATCCAGAAACGTGTCCTTAAATTCGCATGCCTCACAGACGAAAAGCTCCGAATTGCCCACAAGACCGTTTGCTCCGATTAAGGGTAGCTTTCCACCGATTACGGCAGAGGTATCCATTCCAGCCTTAATGAGTGTATGGACAATCATTGAGGTGGTGGTGGTCTTTCCGTGAGTACCGCATACACCAATACAGTTATCGAATTTACGACTGATTGCGCCGAAGAGCTTTGAGCGTTCAAAGGTGGGAATGCTCGAGGCCTTGGCAGCAATTAGCTCAGGATTGTCCTCCATAATTGCAGCTGTGTAGACTATCATCTCTGCGCCCTGGATGTTTTCGGCTTTCTGTCCCATATACACCGTTATGCCAAGATTTCGGATGCGTTTTAGTGTATCGGTTTCGTTGTTGTCAGAGCCTGACAGAATATAGCCTTTGCTATGCAAAATCTCAGCAAGCGGACACATACCGCTACCACCTATTCCGATAAAATGTATTCTTTTTATTTTCCCAAGCAATTCATCTATGGACATAATTTTGCCTCTGTATCATCTGTATAATTTTGTATCTCGGTCGAATATTCCGAAAAGCCGAGATTGTCGAATACGGTTTTCACAATTTTTTCCGTAAAGGGTATACTTACTTCACCGCTGCGACCACAGGATACAAGAAGATGGAGCTTTCTGTTTCCCTGTACAGGATGCTCATAGAACACCTGGGCTCTGTCAAATATTGCTTTAAGCGGTGACGGAACAGTGAAATTGTATATTGGCGTTGCAATAACAAGTCTCTGGGACGCTAAAATGCTGTCAAACAGTTCATCCAAATCCCTGTTTACGCAATTGCCATTTTCCTTACAATATCCACAGCCTATACAAGGCGCTGCGGATAATTCGTAGGCGTTATATATTTTATACGGCTCGTTTGTTTTATTGAGAAAATCCGTAAGAAGCCCCGAAGAAAAACCATTCTTTCGAGGCGATGCCATAATCACAGTTATCATATCACAAAATTGAATAATTTGCAAGAGAAAAATTCAGAATTTAGTGAGATTCGGAACGAAAAAACCGCTCCGAATCTCTGTCACAATAATATAACCCAATAAAGTTTTATAATTTATTTAATCTTAATTGTCTTAATTTCAAAGGGTCTAAAGGTAAGTTCAACGCTGTCGGTGCCTTCGGCAAGAAGCTCGTCTTTGATTTCAAGCATATTACATTCACTTATGCTCTTCTTCGCCTCGTCAAACTTGAGATTACATACGGTTCTCTTGTTGGCGGACTCGTACATTCTGACAATAACAGCATCTTCCTTTTCGGCAAGCTTAACGGTTTCGATGACAATATTACTCTTGTCGCAGGAAACAAATCCGTAGTCACCACAGTCACCAGTAACGGCAATGAACGGAACATTGAGCTTATAGCCCTCAACATTTACATCCGAGCCTCTGACCTCACCCTCGTGAGCCGAAAGAGAATAGGTGAAGGTATGTCTCTCTCTGTCCTGATTTACATTTGGTTTAGTAGCGGAACGAAGAAGTGTGGGCATAATATGACCGTCCTTGACTGTAAATCCATACTTGCAGTCATTGAGTACGGCAAGTCCAAATGAAGAATCAGACAAATCCACCCACTTGTGACCGCAAACCTCAAACTGGGCATAGTCACGCAGAGTATTGTTGGTGGTCGTTCTTTCAAGGTTTCCGAACTGAATATCAAAGGTGGCTCTGTCTGCGTTCACATCAACGGGATAATCCGCCTTGAGAGCGATATTCTTCTCGTGCCAGTCGATGTCATAGTCAATATCGATTCTGCCGTCCTTGGTGAAGATATAGTATCTTGTAACGGGAGATGTCTTGAAGTGGGCATTCACTTTGATTACAGAACGAACTGAGCCATCCTCAACGAGCTCTGCGGAATCAAACACAAGCGGATAGCTCTTTTCATCGTAGTAGCACTTGATGTCCCAAGCCTCATACATATGGGATCTATCCTGATATGCGGTGATTTTGCCGAGAGTTTCACCCTCTGGAGCAACAAATCTGCCAGTGGGCTTATGATAAAGGGAGGCTATGCTCATCTCATCATCAAATTTAACGGAGTAAACATCAGTTTCAACGGAAGCAGTACCGTCGCACTTAACTGCCTTTTCAAGGTCGGCTACTTCGCCGATGCGGAAGGTCTTCCAACCCTTTGAAGGAATTTCCGGAGCAAGGAAAATGAGCTTGCCGTCATAGGCTCTCTGTGTGGGAAGAGCTTTGTCACCGTCATAGATGGTCACATCTCTGTCGCAGTCAAGCTTTACAACTCCGCCTCTTGTGAAACCAAGAGTGTTGAATACTGTAATCTTGTCGGAATCAGAATTTACAGTGAGTGCCTTTGTGGCATCGTCTACAAGCTTTTTGCCCTCTGCCAGAACATATTCATACTGTTCCTTGGAATCCTTGTAAACATTTTCAATGGATGAACCAGGGATAATGTCGTGGAACTGATTGAGGAGAATAAGCTTCCAAAGTTCATCAAACTTCTCATGAGGATAATCCTTACCCTTGAGAGTATGTGCAAGTGAACAGAGAGTTTCCGCATCATGCATTAAAATCTCACTCTTGCGGTTGTACTTTTTATTTCTTGCTTGTGCAGTAAGTACGCCTCTGTGGTATTCGAGATACAGCTCACCTTTCCATGATGGAAGATATTTGTTATCTCTAACCTCTTTATCAAGATTTTTGAAGAAATCTATGGCAAATTCCTGCTTTACATTCGGCACACCAGGAACGCCCTCGTTAAGTCTTTTTGCGTTTTCCAGGTAGCTTCTTTCCGGTCCGCCACCACCGTCACCGTGACCAAATGAGCAGAGAATATTTTTGTTCAAATCTTTCTGTGAGTACCGTTTCCAGCTATAATGAGCAATTGCCGGATTAATTGAGGCATTGTAGGTGGAGTTGAAGTCGTCTTTATCGTCACGATTTCTTGCTGGGATGAAATGGGAGAGAATACCGGTACCATCTATGCCTTTCCACATAAATGTATCATACGGGAAACGGTTGTATTCACACCAGCCGATTTTTGTGGTCATAAAGTAGTCGATGTCACACTTCGCCATAATCTGCGGCAAAGCTCCGGAATAGCCGAAAACATCGGGCAACCACATAATCTTGTTGTCTACGCCGAATTCATCCTTAAAGAAGCCCTTGCCGTAAATGAACTGACGAACAAGAGATTCACCGCTGATGATGTTGGTGTCGGATTCCACCCACATACTGCCCTCGGCTTCCCATTTACCATCTTTTATTGCCTGCTTGATGCCCTTATAAAGCTCAGGATAGTCCTTCTTTACATAGTCATAAAGCTGTGCCTGAGGAGACATAAATCTGTATTCAGGAAATTCCTTCATAAGATTAAGTACCGTTGCAAAGGAACGGCCTGCTTTTTCACGGGTCTGACGAAGACGCCATCTCCAGGCTACATCGATGTGAGTATGACCGATGGCGGACATAACAATATCATTCTTAACACCGTAGACATTTTTGTGGAGGTATTCACTTGCCTTTTTGCAGGAATCGATAAATTCATCGTAATCATCAGTTTCAAGCTCGATGATATTGCACGCCTCATTCATTGCCTTGACAATGTCCACACGGTTGCTATTATCTACATCAAAGAGGTGGGCTGTATCCCAAAGAACCTTCAGGTCATAGTAAACATCATTGACCGCTTTATCAAAGACACGAAGGCTTGCACGCAGCTGCGCCTTGCCTCTGAATTCATCATCGTCATAATAGGCATTGAGAAAGACATCATAGCTCCTGCCAGCGGATGTATCGGGAAGGTATATAAAAGTATGATTGGAATCAATACCCTGAACCTGCTTGCCGTCAAGGAAGAGAATAAACTGTTGGGCTGGTCCTCTCCATTCGGTATCTGGATAACAGGTTATATCATAAACAAGAGTCTTACCGGCAAACTCCTCGGGAACTGTAAAGCTCTGTTTGAACTGACAATAAAGCTCACGACTACCCCAGAAGTCGTTTCTGCCGAAGGTAGTCCATTCATTTTTGTTCTCGTCTTCGGTACCAACCTGACCTTCACGATAAAGAAAGTCGCCTGTGTCAACAGAAGCAGAATAAATACGGTGCTGTAAATCTTCTATAATGCGATAAACACGCATAATGAGGAGCTTTCGTTCATTGTTTTTATCCAAAAAAGGAATGTCTCTATCCATAATTGACCTCACTTTGTCAAAATTGCGGATTTAGTATAACACTTTGAATGAAAAAAGTCAAGTAATAAATAAAATAAACATTAAATTTTTTTACTTTTTATGTGTATAATTTCCATAACATAGAAAAGCGAGGCTTTGCATTAGATTGATGTAAATCCGAAGCAAAATGGATTCTAATGATAAATTAAAATCACGCTCCAAAACATCGGGGCGTGATTTGTCATTATGAAAGCTCAACCTCTTCAAGTTTAGCTAAAAGTATCTGCTCCATTCTATCGAATGCGCCAATAAATGATTCACGAATTAGCGTTAGCATATCATTTATCTCATTTTCATCGTATATATAGATTGTGGTGTTTCGTTTACGAAGCATTAGTAGCCAGCATTGTTCATCATCGATAAAACCAAATTTGTATCCAAGCTTTAAAATTTCACGAGGTGAGCCAGTTTCAACAGATGTGATACCGTGAAGTCTCATTATCTCCTGCAAGGCTTTCCAAGCAAGCTCAAAGGTAAGATTAAACTGTGAAATAACACCAGTTTTATATATTTCGTTTTGTTCCGCAATTGTCCAGTCAGCGTTTTTTAGAACATTAAAACAATTTGAGAAATTATCAAGCTTTTTCATACAAAAGTATTCCGTCCCTGTCTATTTCGAATTTCAACTCTGGTGAAATTCTTTCAAGCTGAACTATATCAAACATAAGTAGTGTATCAGCGTTTTCATGAATATCATGATAAAATCCGTCAAAATCACCGCCAGATACAGCAAGGTCTATGTCGCTTCTTGCGGTATTCGTACCTCTTGCCCTTGAACCGAAAAGTATTATCTTACAAACTCCATGTTTGACGGCAAATTCCTTAATAGCGCCAAGAACACTATCTGGAATATCTGATTTCATATTAAATCGCCTCTGTTTTAGAAATCTAAGATAAGTATACAATATTTTTTTGTGCCTGTCAAGATGAATTTCGGCAAATAATACCTTAACCTGTTGTTTTGTAAATCACGACAAATAAACGGATACCCTGTATAAAGAGTATCCGAAATTTTCTACTTATGCCAGCGAAGCCACGAGTTGTTCGATAGAGTCGACTGTTTCGAAATTCTCCGGAAGCAATTTATCCGGTCCGATTTCGATGTCGAATTCGCTCTCAAGAGCACTTACAAGTGAAAAGATTTTGAGGGATGTAAGTATTCCGTCTTTGATAAGATTGATGCCACTTTCATAGTCCACGCCGGACTTGATGTCTTCCAACAATTCGATTATTTCATCACGCATTGTTTTTCTCCTTCATTGCTTTACGCATTTGTCTGTAATTTGTTTTAATGTAATTTCTATCAATTTTACCATTGGCATTATGAGGCATAGAATCGATTTTGAAAAGGATTTCTGGTATCATATATTCCGGCACTTTTGATTTTATTGAATTTTCAACTATATCTGCCGGAATTTCGCCATCATAAACTAAAACTATCTTTGACTTTTCGTTATCGTAGACACAGCAAACTTCCCTTATACCATCAGTTGAATAGGCAGCCGATTCGATTTCACCAAGCTCAATGCGATAGCCCATATGCTTAATCTGAAAATCCTTGCGACCGAGATAAATAAGCTCACCGTTTTCGTTGTATTTCACCTTATCGCCAGTCTTGTAAATAATTTCGGGATAGGACTTGTTAAGCGGATTCTGGACAAACACCGAAGCTGTCTTTTCGGAATTGTTATAGTATCCGGGAATTACAAATGAACCTCTGACACAAAGCTCACCTTCGTCACCATAGGCTGTTTGCGTACCGTCATCGTTCAATACAAGAATATCGCAGTTATCACAATGTCTTCCTATCGGAAGGCTCTCATCGTTGTTAAATTCTCTGTCGACGATATAATATGTGCAGATATCCGTTGTTTCGGTAGGTCCAAAAAGATTTGCAAACATAGCATCCGGAAAGTGTTTTCGCCAGACATTCAGCTGTTTTACCGGCATGGATTCACCGGCAAACATAATCTTGCGAAGTGTTGATACGGTTGCCACATCCAAAGCCCTGACATTAGCAACAATGGATAATGCTGAAGGTACCCAGTATATTGTGTTCACCCTATACTGCTCCATAAACTCAAGGAGCTTTACCGGGAACATAAAGAGATATTTCGGCAAAATCACAAAGGTTGCGCCAGATGCCAGCGAGCTAAACACGTCAGTGACGGACATACTGAAATAGAACGGCGCCTGACTGCCAAATACGGTGTCACATGTAATATCGAATGTCTTACAAACCCACTCAGTATATGAAATTACATTTCTGTGAGTTACAACAGCGCCCTTTGGTACTCCAGTTGAACCGCTTGTAAACAGCACATACAAGGGCTCTGTATCAAAAACAAGACTGCGAATATGGTCAAGCTTTTCTCTGTCGGATATATTACAATCCTCCACGAATATTTTGTCAATGTCGTTGAAACAATCTGGCAAAACTTCGGAATGTGTGGTGACTACGGCGGCTGGCAACAAAGTATTTATTATAGATGAAAGTCTGTCCTCTGGACTGTTTACATCCAGTACGGAGTAAAAATTACCGCTGTATACGACACCAAACATAGCCTCAATACAGGCTATACTTTTTTCAATGTAGACGAGGATAGGTTTTTTATGAATCTTCTTTTCGATAATTGCTGTGCCAATACATTCGCATTTTTGCAGAAGCTGTGTGTAAGTTATTGAATTTTTTTCTTCTATAAATGCGGTTTTTGACGGATATTTTTCCGCCGAGGCTTCAAGATATTCAAGTATATTTTTCATTCTGCCACCTTTGCATACGGAGAATTTTCCTTTGCTTCCTCATAAGAACCGTAGAACAAATCTTTTATATTTTCACCATTTTCTCGTTTTTTCAGTATCTCACAGAACTCTTCAGTAAATATTTTCGAACCGGTATCCGACAGATGAGCTTTGCCCTCATAGGATTCCGCATCGTTAAGAATTTCACTCTTGTTTTTCAGTAGATTGAAGTCAAAATAGTCAACATCGTATTCATCCGCTATAGCAGATACATTGGCGTAGATTTCATCCAAACCGTTGTATTTCCATACGAAGCTGTCCGAGGCTGGTGTCATGCACATTACAACATCCGTCCCGTAGGAACGACACAATTCTATAAGTGCTGCTACCTTTTCATTATTATTTTCAAGTATTTCTGTGCAAAGCTGATTTGAATTTTTGAATTGGCTACATTTGTCATCAGGAATAGTCTGATCATTGCATTCTCGAGAATAATATCCCTTTGCTTCGCTATCTACTGCACTTTCATATGTTCCTACAAGATTTCCAATGAAAGCTGTCAGACCGTATGACATGTAACTCGAGTACAATACTTTGTAGTCTTCAACATGAACATTTCGGAAAAAATATTCAATTTTCTTTCTTCCTCCAGCAAGCCTCGGAATCAATGTTATTTCACCGAGTGCCTTGACGCCTTTTGTTGTGTAGGAAAGGACATCGTAATCAATATCAATGACAACAAGCTCCACGGGATTTCGGCAGAGCTCCTCCTCAAGCATGGCATACTCGCCTGCATGTGACATGTGAATGCCACTTAAGTTGTATGAACAGGCATCAAGCTTATCGTCAATTACCGATGGAACGAAGGCATACTTTCCTTGACAACTGCCGACAACCAGAATATCTAAATTCCCTGCAAGACTGTTTCGAAGATTAATATCCTCACAATCCTTTGCTTCAGAATTTAAGTAATACATAATGAAGAAAAGGGAACCAGTTACGACAAGCGACAGAAACAGAACTGAAGCTGTTACCGTTTTTACTATTTTATTTTTCAAAATTTTCATTTCAATGTTCTTATAAACCAAAAGATAATTCCCAATACAGCAAGGTGTGCGGAATAGAACCAATAGAAAAACTGTTTGCTGGCTTTGCTGTGGTATCCCTGTTTGCCTCCATAAAGTGTAACAGGCACTATTGCAAGCACAGCTCCACATTCAAAACTACATGGAATCCAGAATCCGAACAGCGAGAATCCCGCCGAACCAAAGCAGAGAATATGCAGCGGAAATGACAGCAATACAACCGCAAGGGCAAACAATACATCTCGCCATATTCCTTTCAACGGAATAACCTCACGAACAATATAGAATAGATATATCATGAGAATACCGTATCCACCATAATCGGTTCTTGTTTTCTCACACAAAAAGTAGAATAATACAGGTGTAACAACAAGCGCAGGAATAAAAAATTTAACATTTGTCTTGCGGCAGTACTCGATAATGTAAAGCATAATAATTCCTGCAAGCAAGGTCCACATAACATTCTGGGAGTTTAGATTGAAAATAAAATATATTCCTGTTTTTCGTCCGACTGCCATATCAAACGGAATTTCGCTTATTACCGCAAAAGTAAGCATACGCAGTGCGTACTTTTTGAAATTCCTGGTATGCATCACGCCTTCAACCGCCATCAGACAGTATAATGGCATTGCAATTCTTCCGATAAGACGCAAGCACCAGAAAAAGTCCATCGAAATATAGGGACGGAAGACTAAACCCAGATGATCAATCAGCATCGTTATTACCGCAACCAGCTTCAGCCCGAATGCCGAAAGAGGTTTGGTATTTTCTATTTTGGTTAAAGTCTTATTCATCATTGCTGTCCTTTCGCATAAACGGAGTTATTTTTTGCTTGCTCATATGTTTCATAGAACAAATCAGAAATATCCATTCCGTTTTCACGCAGATTAAAAATCTTCGAAAATTCCAGAGAAAAAGCTTCTGCTCCGGTATCGGCAAGTGACCATTTACCTCTAAAAGATACCGCATCATCAAAAATTTCATTTCTGTTTTTCAAAAGATTGAAATCAATATATTCAACATCGAATTCATCTGCTATTTCTGCAACATTGCTATGAAGCTCATCCCAACCGTCATATAACCAGACATAACTATCACTGGAAGGTGTTGTGACAAGTAAAACTTTGGCACCGGAATCAATACATATGTCAATGAGATTTCGAAGTTTATTATCGTTGTTTTCAACAACAGCAGTATTGATTTTTTGTGAATTTTTCAAATCCAGAATGTTTTCCGAATCCAAAGTTTGATCGACTGCTTTTTTTACCGTAAAACCCTTGTTTTCACGGTCTACAGCAGAGGTATACGTCCCATTTACTTTATCGATGGCTGTTAAGATACCGTTATATAAATAAGTTGAGTAAACAACATCCCAGTCTTCATAACGGATATTCTTCAAAAAGAATGATAATTTCTTTCCTAATCCTGATAACCTCGGCACGGTTTCCAAATTGCCGGATGCCTTTACATCCTTGTTTGTGTACGATAAAGTGTCATAGTCAATATCTATGATCACATATTTTACCGGATTTCTAGCAAGCTCCTCCTCAATGATTGCCACTTCACCAGCAGGAGACATGTGATTTCCGCAGAGATTATAAGAATTTACACCGAGTTCTTCATCTATGATTTTTGTGTTAAATCCATTCATTCCCTGGCAGGAACCGACGATTAGCATATCCAGACTACCCGAAAGCTCCTGTCTTGCAGCAGAATCGAGACAACTTAAACATTCCGAGCTAAAGAACTCATGCAGAAAAAACGCAGAAAATACGGAAACAATACACAAGAACAATGCCGATGCAATAAGACATTTCTTAAAACACCGCATACAGAAAACCTCCGTCGTTCGCTATATTCGCTTGCAGTCCGAAACTGCCTAAAAGAATAAACATCGCTGCAAGAATAAAAACACGAATCGGCATAGGTATTTTATTAAAATAGTCTCTGAACGGTTTTTTATATTCATGCATTTCAACGATGAATACCAGTCCCACTGACAAGAAAAGTAATATCAAATAATATTCGTTGTCGGCAAACGGAACAAGCGTCCACAGCGAGTGCGGAATAGACTTAATGTTTGAAAGCATGCAAAGAAAGTATTTGCATCCATGATAGAATGAACCTGCGTCGGAAAATGTTTCCAAGGCGGAGACAAGTGCAAATGTCCGTACCATACGGAATAGATTAAACAACTTCGACTCGTCCTTTATGTGAAGTTTTTCTCTGCACTTCGCATAAAAATCCTCAAGCCATACGGAGATTATCATTATAATTCCGCTGGCAAGTCCCCAGAGTACATAGTTGAGATTGAGGCCGTGCCATGCGCCAATTGTTGTCCAAATTACAAGCAGGGCTATGGTTGATACCAGCTTGTCCCCAGTATCTCCCTTTACATTCTTCGAAATTTTCTTAGCGAGCCGGGATGTACCGACTGTGAAGAATATATATTTTCTGAACCATGCGCCCAGGGTAATATGCCACCTGCGCCAGAATTCTGCAAGGGATTTCGAGAAAAATGGACGTTCGAAGTTCTCAGAAAGCTTAATGTCCAGCATTTCACAGATACCGCAAACGATGTCCATATATCCGGAAAAATCCGCATAGAGCTGAATCATTATTACGAACATACCAAGAATGAGAGTAATCCCGGTATACTCTTTATAATTAGCAAATAAATCGCTCACATAGGGAGCCATAATGTCAGCAATGACAAGTTTCTTGAAATAGCCCCATATTAAACGCTGGAATCCACGAGAATAATTTTCGTATGTAAATGTGTGCGCACGGAACAGTTCATCCCTCAGCGTATTGAAATCACTTATCGGACCTTGTGTTACCTGCGGGAAGAAGGATACGAACAGCAGTAGTTTCAACGGATTTTTCTCAGCCGTAACCTTATTCCAGTATACATCGACAATGTATCCGATGGTCTGCAACGAGAAGTATGACAAACCCAATGGGACGATAATGTCAACCGCAGTTATATTCTTTGCGGTAAGAACTTTGTTTACCGGACTGAGAAGCTTAAAGAATACAAGGACCGCAGCAATGAGCACCACCGCAATAAGCATAACGTTCTTGTTTTTCTTTTTAACCTCAGCCTTGTAGGCTTTCTTTTCATCTCGGGACAGTTTATCCTTGTTCGCAGCAAGGTAATCCTTCTGGGCGTCCGTATGCTTTTGCATTTTTATTGTCGCCAGATATGCCACCGCAGTAACACCGAGCACATAGAATATGTTCGTCCACCCAGAGAAGAGATAAAATATGATACTTGCCACTAGCAGGACGTACCAGCGTATTTTTTGCGGTACAAGATAATATACAGGCAAAAGAATTAGGATAAATAAAACGAAATACATTGATGTCAGTGACATATTTTCCTCCGTAATACAAAAAAACAAGAGCCATTACGCCCTTGTACTTCTATTTGTCGCTGAATTTTTGGATGCAACTAAAAGGCAGACAAGCCCGTCTGTCTGTCTGTCTGTCTGTCTGTCTGTCTGTCTGTCTGTCTGTCTGTCTGTCAAAAATTATCGCACACTGCTTCAGGTTTGTCAACCCCTTTTATGTGAATTTTTTTTAAATTCAGTTTACCATACTTATTTCATTTTGTCAAGGATTTTTTTCAATTAAAGTAAAATAAAAAAACAATCTGCGAGTTTTGTATATTTTTTTCACTTCCGTAGTATAAAATAGCGAGCTTTTGAGCCCGCTAAATTTAATTTTACCAGGATGCCGGATCTTCAAGATCTGCAGAGGCACGAAGGATTTTACGAGCATCGTTGGCTCGGATTTGACCGTCCTTGTTTACATCAGCTGCTTGGAACTCCGCGTCTGTTGGAGTTTCGAGTTCTGCCGAGAAACGCAGTGCCTTTCGGGCGTCGTTGGCTTTGATTATGCCATCGCCGTTGATGTCGCCGAGAATGAACTCCGAATCGTCAATTGTTGTAGTGGTTTCGGAAGCCTCGGTGGTTACTTCAGCCTTCTCTGTAGTGGTTTCCTCCTCTTCAGATTGATAGAATATAGATTCCAGATTGAAATAGAACGCTGGTCGAATACCAATATAAGTATTATAAGAACTGCAATAGACACCTCCGGAATAGACAAAGCCGTCTGAAAAAACATAACACGGGCCGTCATCATAAGCTGATGCTGTACGCAAACTCCATATTGCTCCGTCTAATCCTTGTGATTTTGCATAATCTGTTGACTTTGCCATTTTTGCCTCATCGTTTGTCCAATCCACAGAGCTGAAACCATAATCTGTATTGAGAACATCATAATAGGTCAACAAGAAAATATTATCGGAAGTATCGCTATAGCTATGCTTATTTTTGTAACCATAGTTAGTTAATGTACTTGACCTTATAAGATTTTTTTCTTCCAAATTAAAAGCTATATTATAAAATTCCACATTTAAGCGGTAACGAATTGATGAGGTTTCCCATTTATCAACGGGATTTTCACATGCTACATCAGAAAAATAGTAAGATTCTTCCCCGTTGTTATCTATTTTTTTACCAACAACGAAGCTTCCTTCGGTAGTATAATAGTAATAGTCATTGTAAGCTTGTGAGTCGATAATATTTTCACACATTACAAGGCCTGTTTCGGCGTCAAGCACTCGCCATGTGAGAGGCTCGTAGGCGAAGTAATATTCTGTATCGATGTAGTAGCCGTTATCTTCTTGGTAAGAATAGTCAGCATCTGTTGAAGCGGTGCCAGTTGTCAATTTTGGTCTGTATTTAGAAAATTTAACACCACGGTAGTCGTTTGCGCCGTCGCCATCGATGTCTATATCACAGTACCACATATAGTCACCGGGAGTATTAGACAACTCCATATAGCCGTAGGAAATCCATTCTTTTGAAGCTGCGGAAAGAGCCAAAAGTGTATCGTCATCGGTCACTTCACTTTGTGGATAGCTACCAAGTGTAATGTAGTTATAATCCGCCGAGACGCCAACCCCAGCAAACGGGATGGCTGTTATCAGCATAATCACCGATAACAAAATAGATAAAAATTTCTTCATAGGCTTTCCTCAAAAATAAAATACGGACAGCTAAAAATACCTTACGATTTGTGGGATATTTAACTAATAAGACAAAATCGCCGTATTTAATGTAACGAAATATGTTATATACGTTTTAATCTGATACAGTTCCAGGAGAGTGGTTTGAGATTTGCAACAAGGGAATTGCCGTCGATTATCGGGGTTTTCTCGTTATGCGGTCTTACGGTTTCACATTCTGCTGTATTGATTTGAGCCGTATCATATCCGGAAATAGCAATATGCTCTGCTGGCAGATAATCACTGAAATTTTGAAGCTCCGCCGAGAGTAGACCTTCTTCATCAACTGCCCTGTTTATTGCGAAAATCGTGATATATTCCTCGTCCTCGGACAGCACTGCCACCGTGTCGATATCGTCAACATCAGTAAAGTCCTTTGTGTCGTGCTTTGTGGATTTCGCAACCGTATTGAGTACCCTGCCTCTGCCATAATGAGATGCGAATTTATATGGATAGAAGGTTGTCTGACGATATGCCTTTCCGCCGTTTTCTGTCATAATCGGAGCGATGACATTCACAAGCTGTGCCATACAGCCGATTTTGACTCTGTCGCAGTTACGGATGAGAACATTCAACATAAGTCCAACAGCAAGAACGTCAGCAAAGTCATACTTGTCCTCAAGAATATGTGGCGCCTCACACCATTTCTCAAACTTAGCACCACTTGAATGATACCATACATTCCACTCGTCAAAAGAGAGGTTGATAATTTTTTTTGAACGCCTCTTTGCTTTGACATAATCCACAGTTGAAACAACATCCTTTATGAATGTTTCCATATCTATGCTCTTTGCAAGAAAGTTTTCAAGGTTATTTTCGCCGTTGCCAATGTAGGTATGAAGCGACAGATAATCCACCGCATCATAGCAAATGTCAAGAGTTTCTGTCTCCCAGGTACCAAAGGTCTTCATGCCCTTGCCGGATGACCCACAAAGAACCGTTTCAATGTCTGGATCAACCATCTTCATAGCTCTGGCGGCGGAATTTGCCTTCAAACCGTAGTCGTGTGCGTCCATATGTCCCATCTGCCATGCGCCGTCCATTTCGTTACCAAGACACCAAAGCTTGAAATTATGAGGCTCCTCACAGCCATTTTTTCGTCGAAGGTCACTCCAATAGGTACCGCTCTTATGGTTGCAGTATTCAACGATGTGACGAGCATCATCTATGCCCTTTGTGCCGAGATTAACCGCCATCATAGCCTGAGTATTTGCTTTCTTGACCCATTTTGCGAACTCATCAGTGCCGAATTGATTGGTCTCGGTGGTATTCCAAGCAAGCTCAAGAGTTCTTGGACGACTCTCTTTGGGACCAATGCCGTCTGTCCAGTCGTAGCCCGATACAAAATTGCCGCCGGGATAACGAACTACAGGTACATCAATTTCCTTCACAAGCTCGATAACATCCGTACGAAAGCCATCCTCGTCCGCCAGAGGGTGCTCTGGTTCATAGAGACCGCCGTAAATTCCTCGTCCAAGATGCTCAATAAATGAGCCAAAAATACGCTTATCTGTTGTGCCAATAGTAAAATCCTTATTAAGTTTCAGATTGACCGATTTCATAACATCCTCCAATTATTAGGTAAAAACTTATAATTTAATTATACATCCAAAATATTTTTTTGTCAATATAACAAAAATAAATTTTCAACGAAAATTTCAAAAAAAGTTCTTGACAAACGAAAAATTTTATGGTATAGTATATCTCGCTTGCAAAAAGCGTATGGCGGCATAGCTCAGTTGGCTAGAGCACTCGGTTCATACCCGTGGTGTCATTGGTTCAAATCCAATTGCCGCTACTTTTTAGTAGTCGCAATAGCGGCTGCAACGGCCCGGTGGTCAAGCGGTCAAGACACCGCCCTTTCACGGCGGTAACACGAGTTCGATTCTCGTCCGGGTCACTTTTATCAGAGAATCCTTCGGTTGAAGGATTTATTTTCTTAATATTACCTTTTCCTTTTCCCTTTTGCCCATTGCCATGCAGAGCTTGGACCTCTTCCAGTTTAATAGGCATGCGAACAGTTTTGGTGCTTTTATGACTTTACTTGATAAAAAACTTTTTTTATTCGACATTGACGGAACAATCTCCGTCGGCGATACACTTTTTGACGGAACTCTTGACCTGCTTCATTACATTGATTCAATCGGTGGCAAGGCATATTTCATAACGAACAACTCAACAAAATCCACATCCAGCTATATTGAGAAATTTGCAAAATGGAATATTCCCACCACTGCAAATCAGTTTATGACAGCTGGATATGTGAGTATGAAATACCTGCAGAATAATTTCGGCAAGGGCAAAATTTATGTTGTAGGTACAAAATCCTACATCAAAGAACTTCGGGCAAACGGTCTGAATATTACCGAGGAAGCGGATGATGACGTAGTTGCTGTTATGATTGCCTTTGATGACGAGGTTACCTACGACAAGCTCTACAAGGCTTGCAAGCTACTGTCAGAAAAGGACATTCCTTATATAGGTACCAACCCGGATTTATGCTGTCCGGCGCCATTCGGATTTGTCCCGGATTGTGGTTCTATATGCGCAATGGTGGACAATTCCGTGGGAAGAAAGCCTCTGTATATCGGCAAACCAAATCGTCTCATGGTAGATTTGTGCGTTCAGGATTCCGGATTTTCATACGATGAAACCGTAGTTGTGGGCGATAGACTCTACACAGACATTGCAGTAGGCATAAACGCTGGAGTTGAAACCATTGCCGTGCTTACCGGAGAGACTACACAGGAGGAAATAGACGAAACTACCTTGTTTTATCCATCCTATGTTTTCAAAGATGTAAAATGGCTTACCTATTGTTTGGAAAAAAAATTAGTTGACAGAACGCTTATTTTATAGTATAATCATTTTAATATGTATTTTGGAGGATGCTATGAAATATTATATCGGTGTGGACGGCGGCGGTACAAAAAGTCTTATTGCCCTGTTCGACGAAAATAAAAATATGGTGGATTCCGTCAAGACAGGTGGCAGTAATCACGAAACTCTTGTGGGCTCCTTTGACGAAGCGGCGGATGTAATTGCAAATGCCGTTAAGGAGGTTCTTGACCGGAACAAGCTGACAGTTTCCGACCTGAGCGGAACACTTATGGGACTTGCCGGTATGGATCATCCATGGCAACACGAAAAGCTTGCTGGACTTTTGTCCGACAGAGGACTTACCAATTTCCGCATATATAACGACGGTTTCATAATCACGAAAGCTGGACTTGAAAACGGCGTTGGAATAGGCTATAACTGTGGCACAGGCACCTGCTGTAACTCCTTTGACAGCGAGGGCAATATGCTTCAAATCGGCGGATTTGCGGATTTCTCTCAGGACAAGGGCAACGGTCACTGGATTGCATACCGCACATTCACCGCTATTTACGATGATGTGTGCCTTGGAGTTCGTCCAACAGCTATGACGGCTGCCGCAATGGAAAAGCTTGCCAAGACAGCGAGTCGTGAAAATGTCCTCGATATAGTAGGCTACCTCGATACCGAGGATGACGAAAAGAGCGAGCCCGTTATCAGACTGCTCCTTGATGTGTACTTCGATGCACTCAATGCTGGCGATGTTGTCGCTACTGCGATTGCCGATGAAATGGCTGTTCGTGGCGCAGAATACATCACTGCTCATCTGAAAAAGCAGAAGTTTAACGGTGATACAGTGGATGTTGTGCTGTCTGGCTCAATGCATGCAAAGCTTCCCAGTGAGGTTTATGTTGAAAAGCTTAAGGCTGAATGTATCAAGCGTGCTGGTGACAAGAAGCTCAACTTCATAATTCTTCGTGATCCGCCTGTAATGGGCTGTGTCAACTGGCTGCTGGAAAATAAGTAATATTCAAAAAGAAGGTCTATATAATGAAAGAAATCAATGTTACCGTAATCGGTTCGGGCAGTACCTATTGTCCGGAGCTTGTTGACGGCTTCCTCAAGGCAAAGGACGAGCTCAAGCTCAAAAGACTGGTCCTTATGGACATAGATGACAGAAAGCGTACAATAGTCGGCGGTCTATGCGAAAGAATGATTCGTGCAGAGGGTCTTGACTGCGAAGTTGTAATGACCGACAACCTGGACGAAGCTCTTGTGGGTGCGGATTTTGTTGTAACACAAATTCGTGTTGGCAAGCTTCCCTGTCGCCACCTTGACGAAACTATTCCGCTTCGTTACGATCTCATCGGTCAGGAAACCACTGGTATCGGCGGATTCTTCAAAGCCCTGCGTACTATTCCCGTAATCAAAAATATTTGCGACAAAATTGAGCAGATTTGTCCGGACGCTTGGCTCATCAACTTTACAAATCCCTCAGGTATCGTATCCGAATTTGTTCAGAATCACACAAATGTCAAATCCATCGGTCTTTGCAATGTTCCGATAGATATGTATGACGACATCAAGGAAGCTGTTGGCGAGGACGCCGAAATCACCTATGTTGGTCTTAACCACCTCTCCTGGGTCACATCAGTTAAGAAGGACGGCAAGGAGGTTATCTACGACCTGTTTGACGAGGGCTTTGCTCCTAAGGTTATGGCAAACATTCAGGACGACGGCTTCGACGTGGAGTGTCTGAAAGCAGTTGGTGGTATTCCCTCAAGCTATCTTCAGTATTATTACAGTCGTGATGCAAAGCTCAAGCACCTTAAGGAAGGCGAGAAGTCCAGAGCTCAGGTCTGCATTGAAATCGAAGAGGATCTTCTTAAAATGTACAAGGATCCGGGTCTGTATGTAAAGCCCGCACTTCTTGATCAGCGTGGCGGGCACAAGTATTCCCTTGTTGCCGTAAACCTCATCAACGCAATTGCCAATGACCTCAACACACTTCAGGTTGTCAATATCCGCAACGAAGGCACTCTCGACTGGCTGGCAGATGACGATGTAGTTGAAATTGCAGCTCTCGTGGGAAAGGACGGCGCTAAGCCTATTCCCGTTGGACATCTTGACAACGATCATATCATCGGACTTACAACTGTTGTTAAGAAGTACGAGAAGTTAGCTGTTAAGGCGGCTATGGATGGCGACGACGAGGCGGCTCTCAATGCACTTATGATTCATCCGCTTGTGGGTGATTACAAGAAGGCTAAGGCATGCTATGAGGAGATGAAGTTCGCTCACAGCCAGTACCTTCCTCAGTTCAAAAAATAATTCAAGATTACAGCCGTCTTTGCTTGCCTTTTAGCAAGGACGACTGCATTTATTATAAAGGACATTGTATGAAAACAACACTCATTACTTCTCCGTTTCTCCAGAGAGAAGCAAAATTTATAGACGAAAAGCTTAATTGCCGTTCAATTTCACTTTGTGACGGTGTTCTTACAATCGCCACTGAGGACGGAATTTACAAATATGCCAACTCGAAACTATCTAAAATTTCAGACACGGTTGCGAAAAGATTACTCACAGTAAATGGCAAAACCGCAATTTTTGACGGTGATGAGGTCACTCTCGACGGTAAAAGAATAGATTGCTTTGAGATTATTTCCGACATCGCAACCGATGGAAACTACCTATATCTTCTGGGTGAAGATCACACCTTCCGTGTTGAGAACAGAGAGCCAGTTCCATATACCGGCTTTGAATGTTGCCGTCCTGAGCATATCGTGGCGTTTAACGGTTCACTCTACGGCTACGACGACAAGGCGGTTTCGATTTGTTATGCCAAAAGACCTCGTTGGAGTCGCTCACCAATATCCGACGCTGGACTTAACGGTATTGTCAATGATTTGACAGTTGATGAATACGGTCATATGTATGTATCAACCACCAAAGGCGCTGCAATTTTTGACGGCAGATGCTACTGGATTACCAACCAGCAGACGAAATTCCTCCCGAAGGCAAGCGTAAACAAAATCGTAATCGGCAATGACGGTACAAGATATTACTGTACAACAATCGGTCTTTACACCGAAAAGGACGCACATAAGAGCTTTATTGGTTACAGCAGATGGCTTCCAGCAAGCGATGTTCGTGATGTTGCCGCAAGCGACGACGGAAAGCTCCTTTATGTGGCCACAAACAAAGGCATATCCGAAATTACCTATCGTGAGATGACTCTCGAGCAGAAGGCGGATTACTACCGTGACATAAACACGAATATCCTCACTCGTGAAGGTTATGTCACAGAGATGTGGGGCGTTAAAAACCGTGATTTAAGCACTGGCTTCCTGGGAGTTACTGATAATGATGGACTTTGGACTGGGCTTAATATGCTGGCACTTTGCTACGAATATGCAGTCAAGGGTGATGAGGAAATTCGTAAGCTGGCAAAGCACTACAAGGACGGTCTTATCAAGCTTGAGGATATTACCGGAATTGACGGATTTACTGCAAGAGCCTATCGCAGACCTGACGAGGATAGCTACGGCGACGGCGACATCGAATGGCATAAGACTAAGGACGATATAAGCGAGCTTGAATGGAAAGGTGAAACATCCTCCGATGAGATGGTGGGTCATTTTGCCTGTCTTTCTGGCTACTACGATTTGGTTGCTGACGATGATGAAAAGGCGGAAATAGCTGCTCATCTTAAAGCTATCATGGAGCATATAATACGTAACGGCTGGATGCTCTGTGATGCGGACGGTCTTCCAACAAGCTGGGCTCACTGGGGTCCCGATGATCTGAATAACAACGACCTGTGGCTCAACGAGCACGGTATGAATTCCTTGGAAATCCTCTCATTCCTTAAAATTGTCCATCATATGACCGGGGAGGAGAAATACAACGAGGCGTATCGCAGGCTCATTATGAATCATCACTACGCAATGAACTGTGTGAACCATAAAATCAAGGATTTCCACGAGTGTCACATAGACGACAGACTCGCATTCTTCATCACTGTACCGCTGCTCTCATACGAAAAGGACCCTGTACTTCGTCAGTTTATCTTCGAAGGACTCAGAGATCACTTCGACTATGAAAGAATTGAAGGCACACCCATGTGGAGTATGGTCTACGGCGCATTTACGGATGAGGTTGCAGACATTGAGCTTGCAGTTTCACAGCTTGAAAAAATGCCTCTGAGCCTTCTTGCGGTTAAGGTCATCAACTCAACTCGTCCGGATTTGGAATTTTACAAGCTACCAGAGGAATACGGCGAGAACTACTACCTGTTAAAGACTGGCTTGCCCTATGATGAAAAGGCAATTGAAAAAATCGGCGGTGATGCCCTCGAGGCGGACAGATACCAGGAGGGTTGTCTGTTTGACGGTTCTGTCTACCTTTTGCCATACTGGATGGGCAGATACTACAAGCTCATAAAATAATTCAATCAAAAAAGAACTCGATTCCTCGGGTTCTTTTTAATTCTGTCATCCCATTTAAGGAATTTTATACAATTTCCTCACTTAAATGATGATAATCGTTGAAAGATATAAATTTAACACGGCGAATATCATTTACCATATAGAGAGATAGATGATTTACGCAGGTATTGTGCTGTTCCACAACCATATTCACATCGAATGGGAAATTCACGAGATGGCTCAAAAGATAGGCATCATACATTCCGTGTGCCGCAATCAGGACATTTACCTCATTTGATTTAACTGGACCTTCGTTGCTGTCTGAAATTTTGGTAAATCCACTTTCATATGCATGTGGAAATACGCAAAGCTTGAGAGCAGATAATGAACGTTCTATATCATTCGAATAGATATTTTCAAGCCGTGTTTTTGTATAGCTTAGATTATCATAAACAGATTTATGAAAATCAACATCGCAGTCCCACAATGGATTTACGCCACATTCGGCAAGCTCTGGTACAACCGTAATTAAAGGCTTCCCTGTCTGTTTTTTCGCTACCTCCACTGCGGTCTGTAAAGCCCTTGACTGATGACTTGCGTAGATATAATCAAAATGAATATCCGAAAATCTGTCGCCGAGAGCTTCAGCCTGCAATAAGCCTTTCTGGGAAAGATGCGGGTCACAGCTTGTATCTTCCTTTGTCTGCGCCATTGATTGTCCGTGTCTTACTATATAAAGCTCCATAAATATTTACACTCAATCATTTTGATAATTTACATCGTGATATTGATTACTTCAGAGGCATTGCGGATATATATAATTCCAGAGATTACTGCAAGCACAGCCGTAACAGCAAACATTGAATTACAAATTATGGACATTGGAAGAGCGTTCACCGCATCGGAAAATTCCGATAGAATGCGAAGAATGAGTATAATCACGGTAAAAATCATCTGTGTAGCTGTTTTGACCTTGCCCCAGATGTTCGCTGGAATTACAACGCCCTGGGCAGAGGCAACCAATCGCACGGAGGTTACCGCAAATTCACGGGTGAGAATTACCATCAAAATCCAGATATTACATATTCCGTCATTCATAAAGGCAAGGAGAGCCGCCGTGGTCAGCATCTTGTCGGCAACTGGGTCGGCTAGCTTTCCATATATGGTAATCTGATTGTGCTTCCTGGCATATTTTCCGTCAATGGCATCCGTTATCGAGGCTACGGCAAATATGACAGTCGCAAATATAAACCTGTGTGGGATAAATTCCGCAAGGTAGGCAAAGAGGAATACCGGTGCAAGAATCATCCGAATTGTGGTAAGCTTATTTGGCGTATTCATTATTTAATCTCCGGCGGAAGGCATTGTACTACCTGCATTTCAGTATCACTTTGAAGTTTGAATTTATTGTGACAGATACAGGGCATAAAGAAGTAATCGCCTTTTTTTATTTCACGGCAGTATTCTTCTCCAACGAGTTTTCCGCTACCTTCGGTTACAACATAAATTGCTGTTCCCTGAAGCTTTTCGCTTTCGTCGTTTTTGAGAATATACCTGTTAACGCCGAAGCAATCTGTGTCCTGCTGGGTGATTATATACTGCTTATTGCCAACTGTTTTCGGGAATTTACGAGTAAGGCTCTCCGCATATTCGCCCACAATATCCATATCGAAACAGCTCATTGCGTCGGATGGATTAATGCCGAGGTATTTCTCCTCATCCGCCAATACGTAATCTCCGCAGGTCTTTTCCGGTTGTATTGTGAAATCCGTAGGCTCCTGGGTTTCAAGAAGCATACAGCCCTCGCCGATTGCATGTACAGCCTTTGCCGGAATGAAAAATACATCACCGGGTTTAACATCAATTTTGTTGAGAAGAGGCTTCAATGCCTCATCACCTTCATCAAGAGCCTTTTCAAATTTTTCAAGAGAGATTTTCTCCTTAAATCCAAAATATATACAGGCTCCAGGGCGTGTTGCAAGGATTACCCATGACTCCGCCTTGCCGTGTTCGCTGTGGAAAAATTTCCGGGAAAATGCCTTGTCAGGATGGCACTGAACAGGCAGACGAATGGCGGAATCCAGCATTTTCACCAAAACTCCCAGCTCGTTGCGATTTCCCAGAACAGATTCCCTGTTATTTTGAATTACATCATCAAAATAATCTCCGTCCTCGGTTACGGCGATACCTTCCTTGGGGTCAGTGGAGCCTAAGTTGAGAGCCTTTGTAACGGAACAAACCCACTCCTCGGGGTAAAATCCGTCTGTGGAATTGTCACCGAAGAAGTCCGAAAACATAGCTCCACCGGTGTAAATTCTTCTTACACGATTGCTCTTGAAAAATACCGGCTTATTTACATCGGTCATAATGCCACCTCAAAGTATATTTATACCGCCCTGCTTACAAGCGGCAATCTGTTCCTTTGGCCAAATGGATGCCTGCACCTCGCCGATATGAGCCTTGCCCAAAAGAAGCATACAAATTCTCGACTGACCAATGCCTCCGCCGATTGTGAGAGGAAGCTCATTCGCAATAATCTGCTTGTGGTAGTCGTACTTCATTCTGTCCTCACAGCCTGCAATTTCGAGCTGTTTCTTGAGGCTATCGGCGTCAACTCTGATACCCATTGATGAAATCTCAAACTGTCTTCCGATGACATCGTTCCAGAAGATTATATCGCCGTTAAGCTCCCAGTCGTCATAGTCGGGAGCTCTTCCGTCGTGACGCTCACCGTTGGAAAGTGTTTTACCGATTTGTGATATAAATACGGTCTTGTGAGCCTTAGCTATTGCCGCCTCTCGCTGGGATGAGGTCATATCGGGATAAAGTCGAGTCAGCTCGTCTGCGGTAATGAAATACACATTACGGGAAAGCTTTGTTTCGATTGCAGGAAACAGCTCCTTTACCTCATCAAGCGTATCACAAATCACATTGACAATTTTGACTACGGTGTCACGGAGATAATCGAAATTCCGTTCCTCACGGGATATAACTTTTTCCCAGTCCCACTGGTCAACATAGCAGGAATGGAGGTTGTCAAGCTCCTCGTCACGGCGAATAGCGTTCATATCCGTGAAGAGTCCTTCATCAACATTGAATCCATATTCCTTGAGGGCAAGGCGTTTCCATTTTGCCAAAGAATGGACAATAACCGCCTCATCGCCAGTGTCCTTTATATCAAAGGCAACAGGACGCTCTATTCCGTTAAGGTCATCATTTAAGCCAGATGCCCTAGTGACAAACAGCGGTGCGGAAACTCTTGTCAAATTCAGTGCCGAGCCCAGCTTGTCCTGAAATATTTTTCTTGTAAGCTCTATCGCCTTTTGTGTTTCACGTATGGAAAGCGACGGCGTGTAATTTTCCGGTATAATCAATGCCATTTTATATATCCTTACTTTCTGAACTCCTGGGCAACCTTTTCAAAGACCTCAACAATACTGCTTGCAGCATGCTTGCCGGTGGAAACTGCCTCCTCATAGTGAAGTGGTGCAATAACGGAACCGAAGTCGTTATCTGGCACTATATAGCCTATTGCATCGTTGCAAAGTCCGATACAGTGAAGGTAACCATCCACATTGTCCTTCATTGGAGCATAGTTCCAATCCTCGTGATTATAAGCTTCATCCTTACCGAAGCATCCGCCCACAAGAAGCTCGGGCGCAAGCTCGCCGGGTACCATGGCAATATTCATATCATCGCCAATTTTCACCATGCCGATTTCTGTAGCAAAGCGTATGTCGGACTTTTTGTCACCGATCTTGACGATGTTGTTTGTCACAAGGCGCATTCTGCCAATGAGCATAAACAGGTAGTTATCCACCTTAATCAAATGCTCGTGTATACGGACATTCAGAAGAGGTGTCGCCTCTTTCTTGTTTGCCTCAAAATTTGCAATACAGTATCTGCCGATGGCTCTGCCATATTCGATTATCTCGCCCATTCTGTCAAGGCCTTCCGGAACATTGCCGGCTCTCTCTGTGGCAACCGCAAGCTCAGCGCTCTGGAAAAACAGAGCATTTTCGCCATTCTTTTCGATTTCATCACAGAGATAATAGGGATAATCGGCACTGATGGATTTGTTGGAATCCAGAAGCTGTGTGGGATGTGCAGACATACATACCGCTCTGGTGGGAGTCGAACCGTCATCCGGCATAAATCTGAGGTTGAGAATGTCGGTTAGCATTACGTATGGCGGTCTCTTGTCACGCATAAAGCGAGAGCCGTCCATAAGTGAGGTGTAAAGCTTACCCGTTTTCATATCCGTAACAGCTCTGCGGATTGCCTCTGCACAACGGATTTTAAGGTTGCGCATATGCTCGTCATTTCTGCCGGACATAAGCTCACCTTTGCCGGAGATAACTACCATGGGATTGTTCTTTATTGCGCCGAAAAGGTCGCCCCAAAGGCCCTGAGTATCAATTTCCGAATGAGCGTGAATTGACGAAATATTTATGCTGACGATGTTATTTTCCTTGCAGAAATCCTCCAGCATAAGTCTTATATCACGGATGTCATGATTGGATATACCCACGCAGTCAATTACGCCGAATACAGAAGTCGCTCTGCCGTCGGAGAGTGCAATACAACGGAACATCTGGTCGTCAAGAACATCCGTTGCCACATTTGGCGGTAAATGAAGGTAACCACCAACATAGTAGGTACCTGTGCCCACATCATCCGGCAAAAGGCTTACTTTGCTGTATCCACAGGACCATTTTGCATTGTCACAGGGCTTGTCGGAAATCTCCTCATTGCCCTTCATGAAGCCCTTGTTGTCATATTCAAAGACATAAGGATAGTGGTCATCCGGAACAAGGGATGCTATTCCCTTGCAAAGTGAATATGCAAAGTCGTTTACCTTATCCCAGCCGTATCGCTTGCCGTCGGCGGTTTCAAAGTATTTTTTTGTAAAATAGCCTGTTCCCGCCATAAAACTAAGTCCGGAAAGTGCAAGCTTAGATTTCATTTTCATTGTAATACCTCATATAGCAGTCGTCCCTATGGACAGCGGAATTATTTCATTGAGATTGTTGACAACCTGGACATCAACAGGAAATTGTTTTATTGATTGATGACCCTTTGTTGTGAGAATACACTTGACACCCAGTGACTCGGCAGTTTCAAGGTCATGTAATGTATCACCGATAAAAAGTGTTTCATCAGGCAAAACATTCGCCTGTGCAAAATAATGTCTTGCCCTGTCTATTTTGCTACCTGCGTTCAAATCGTCGGAGGACAAAATCGAATCGAAATAATGCTTGATGCCGAATTTGTCGATAACATTGTCTATCATATCCCGATGGGCAGCGGATACAATTGTCTGCTTAACACCATGAGCGGAAAAATATTCCAGAACCTCAGTGGCACCGTCATTCAATGAGAGAGAATCAGACTGGGCGTCATAATCCTGATGATAAGCCTTGGCAATTTCAGTAAAATCCACGGTGCTCATATCGAAAAGATGCTCATAAAATTTCTCAATGGGCGTATCCACATAGGAGTAGTACTGTTCTAGGGTAATTTCCGACATATTTCGGCGTCGCAGTAGTCTGTTAACACATTCCAACGACTGGCGTACATCATCAAGAAGTGTGCCGTTCCAATCCCACAAAACAAGCTTAATCATACAGTTGTAACCTTGATGAGATTGGTCATACCCGGAATATTCACAGGAATGCCGGCAATTACTACCACTGTGTCGCCCTTTTCAACAGCGTCAATCTGCTTTGCGCAGTCTATTGCATGAAGGAAAAGCGCATCGGATGAGGTCTGATTAAGAGCCAGTACAGGCGCTACACCCCAGGAAAGTGAGAGCTGATGGAAGGTTTTCACATCGGGAGTTGCACCAACGATTATCTCTCTTGGACGGAACTTTGAGGCACGCCTTGCGGTGTGTCCGGACTTTGTTACGGCTATAACCGCCTTTGCGTGGATGTCTCTTGCGGTGGTGCAGGCGGCATCACAGATTGCGTTGGCGATGTCGTTTTCATCCGTTTCATACTGATAGCCGTTAAAGGCATCCATTGAGAATGCGTCCTCCTCAGCCTGTTGTGCTATCTTCGCCATAACCTCCACAACCTTCGGCGGATTGACGCCCATTGCTGTTTCTCCAGAAAGCATAACCGCTGAGGTGCCGTCGAATACAGCGTTGGCAACATCGGAAATCTCCGCTCTGGTGGGTGTAGGCGAGGAAATCATGGATTCCAACATCTGGGTTGCGGTGATGACCATCTTACCAGATTGATAGCACTTCTTAATCATCATCTTCTGAAGACCGGGAAGCTTTTCAAATTCTACCTCAACGCCCATATCACCTCTTGCTACCATAATGCCGTCAGAGGCTGACAATATCTCATCAAAGTTCTCTACGCCTTCATGGTTTTCAATTTTTGAAATGATTCGTATGCTGTGACCGCCATTGAAGTCCAAAAATTTACGAAGAGCAATAACATCATCCTTGCTTCTGACGAAGGATGCAGCAATGAAATCAACATCCTGTTCAATACCAAAAAGGATGTCACTCTTGTCTCGTTCGCTAAGATATGGAAAATTGAGATGATAATATGGAATATTGATACTCTTTCTGTCAGACAGCTTTCCTCCATCATCAACGGTACAGATTATATCTGTATCGGTGAGATTGGTCACATGCATTGAAATTTTGCCATCGTCCAGAAGAAGTCTGGTGCCAGTAGTGAGTTCCCGTGGCAGCTCGCTGTAATTCACGAAAACGCTCTTATTGTCGCCGATAATATCCCTGGTAGTGAAGGTAAATTCATCACCGGAACTAAGGTAAATATAACCGTGTTCAAAGGAGCCTATTCGTATCTCCGGACCCTTTGTATCGAGCAATACCGCCGCAGGAAGTCCCATTTCGTCACGAACCTTACGAAAACGGTCAATCATCTCCTTATGGCTTTCATGGGTGCCATGAGAGAAGTTAAATCTTGCTATATTCATTCCGTTTTTCAGCATTTTGCGGATAACGGCTTCGTCCGAGCTTGCCGGACCCATTGTACAAATAATTTTAGTATGTCTCATATTCTTAATAATAGTCTTGCTGACGCAAAGTCATCCTTCGGAAAGTCATAAGAAAGGCACTAGGCATTAGGCACTAGGCATTAGTGCTAGGGAAATCGCAAGCGATTTGATTATAGACTTCCCGATGCGGGATAATTTGGTGCGTGATTTATTCGTCGCAGGAAGTATAGGCATTAGGCACTGGGCATTTGTGCTAGGGAAATCACTGCGTGATATGATTATAGCGACCGTTCCAAAAGTCTATTGGAACGCAATCTATAATCAACAATCCACATTTCCTATCTCCTATCTCCTATCTTCAATCTCTTATCTACTTTCCATCCGTACCGATGTATTTTTTCAATGGCTTGATGATGTTCACATAGATAGCCGGGACGATTATCGCCGAGGCGACTAATTCAACAACACCATTCACGCCGATAATTGTGGAAAGAATTGTTTTGATAAGTGTCCAAGAGTCTGCATAGAGATTAGTATGTTCTCCGAAAATCTGCATAGCGGTAAGTACAAAGACCGTGTTAAGCAGAGATGCAGTTGCGCCGGCAAGTCCGGAGCGTACGGTGAGAGGACATTTCGTTTTTCTCAGAAGTACAAATACTCCGTATGACCCCAGAATAGCCAATATTCTGGGTAGCACGGAAATTGCTGGATTGATAAACATTACCCAGGCGGGATTTGTTGTAGCTCTGATGAGGCACAGTACACCCCAGGCACCGCCCAGGACTGCCGAATAAGTAGCACCCAGTATCATACCGCCAATAGCGGCTACAATCTGGATTGTGGTGATTTCGATGACTCCGACGGACAGATAGCCCACATTGGGCACAAAGGTCATTACCGCTATAAGAGCGATAAATACCGCACAGAGCACCATTTTTACAAGTTTTTTGTTTTTCATATCATAACTCCTTGCTGCTGTTCACGATGGATACAGCGCTGTTAAATATATACGATACTAAATTATTTCAAAACCTTGGAATTACCGATAATTCCACCCACAAGAGCGGCGAGTTCTGCGATGAGTAAGGGCAGTAATGTATACCACTGGGTCATCACTTCCTTGATGCTTACCACATCCGAATATTCACGAAGGTACGCAAATGAAGCTACACAGGCTACACCATAGGCAATGATACCTGCAACAATAATCATAACAATAAATGAAGTATTGTGAGACTTATTCCGTCTTTCGATTTCCTTTTCTCTATCGGTATTGAGCTCATTCACAAGAGCCTCATATTCCGCCATTTGTTTGTCGTAGTCATTCTTATTCTTTTTTGCAATGTCACGGCACTTGGAGGCATAATCATCCGCATCTGTACGAGTATTGCATGCCAGCTTGTCCACAACAGGAATGACCATAAGTATTTCCGACAGAGCCTTTTTGTCAATGTCGCCCAAGCTATCATTAGATGCCTTTATGCTGGGCAGATTTTTCAAGGATTTTGTATAGGCTCGCCCAAGTGTAATTTCACGTAGTAGCGATACGGAAATAGGCTCATTGGGATGGTTTGCAGCTTCGCTATCGAAAATTTTCTTTTTATCTGCGACGGCATAGCTCACGGTAAGAGCGAAAGTCTCTTCCGAATCAGAATTCAAAAGGTACTGCACAGCAATTATTTTCCCTGGAATTTCCTTGTGATAATCGGGATAATTACCGCTATAGCCCAGCTTTGAAAAATATCCGTCCGCATTGTTTTTAACCGCCCATTCGACGGGATTTATATCAGACATAATGTTCTCCGTTATTGTTTATCGATAAGATTTTGTTTAATCTCCCAGAGCTTACGGGACAGGTCCACATAGTAGTTGTGCGGATTTTCAAATCGCAGAACTTCCTCCCAAAGTGTATCAATTTGCTCAGCGCAATAGCCACGTATATCCGACAACCCGGGATTGTTGTAGACGCATTTGCCATCCTTGAAAATCTGTACAAGGAGTTGTCTTGCCACGAAATTATCAACTGTCTTTTTCTTCCAGGTATAATCCGGGTCGAAAAGCTCGTAGGATTTGCAATTGCCTAAATTCTCGTCCTCTGTTGTAAGAACGTCTGCTATGGCTTTGCCTGTATCATTATCGAAAAGTCGCCACAAAAGCTTGGGACAGGGTGTAGTTATTTTGGATACATTCTGGGACATCTTCAGCTTAGGCTCGACAACACCGTTCTTTTCCACGGCAGCGAGCTTGTATACACCGCTGAACACAGGACTTGATGAGGAGGTGATAAGGCGTTCACCGCAGAGATATGTATCCACTCTCGCTCCGTGCTGCTGCATTTCACGAATGATGTATTCATCCAGGGAGTTGGAGGCAATTATATCGCAGTCCGGAAATCCTGCATCGTTAAGCTCTCGGCGGAGCTTTTTTGAGAGATAGGCAAGGTCTCCACTGTCAATTCTCACGCCCTTTGGACGGAAGCCTTTCGGTATAATCTCAGTATTGAACACATCGATGGCGTTCCTGATGCCAGAATTCATACTATCATAGGTGTCAATAAGCAGGACGCAGTTGTCTGGATAGAGCCTTGCCCATGCACGAAAGGCGTCAAGTTCGGAGTCGAACATCTGTATGAAGCTGTGATTCATACCCATAAAGAGAGGAATGCCCAGCTCCTTTGATGCCTTAACTGACGTGGTGGCAGAGCAACCACCGATGTATGCAGCACGAGAACCGTAGAGTGATGCGTAAATACCGTGAGCCCGTCTTGTGCCAAATTCCACAACCTTGCGTCCCTGAGCAGAACGGACTATTCTGTTGGCTTTAGTTGCAATGAGTGTTTCGTGATTTATTGTCAGCAGAAGCACCGTTTCAATGAGTTGTGCCTGAATGATAGGCCCTTTTACCTTTACAATCGGCTCACCAGGGAAAACAGGTGTGCCCTCTGGAACTGCCCAAACATCGCAGGCAAATTCAAAATTTTTCAGATAGGTAAGAAAGTCTTCAGGAAGGCCTTCTTCACGAAGAAATTCAATATCATCCTCAGTGAATGAAAGCCCGGAAAGATAGTTACAAAGCTGTTCAACACCTGCCATAACCGCAAATCCGCCGTCATTGGGATTTTTGCGGAATATCATATCGAACCAAACTACGGTTTCGTCAATTCCATTGGCAAGAAAACCGTTCGCCGTGGCAAAGGCGTAGAAGTCAGCAAACATGGAAAGATTTATATCTATGGATTTCACTACGAATACCTCCATGATAATCAAAAATAATTCATTGTTTATTATAACACGATTTATAGAATAATGCAAGACTTTTTTAGCGTAAAATTTGGTAAATAAATATTGACAAGCGTAAAGTTTTTGTTTATAATTATAATGTATTTGGGAGGAATGATTATGAAGCCGAGAAAACAGCCATATGGATCAAAAAACATAGTCGGCGCAAGAATTGAGGAACGCCGAAAGGAGCTGGGATTAAAGCAGAAGGATTTACTGGTCAGGCTCCAGATTGCTGGACTTGATTTGAACGCCGCAGGACTTTCAAAAATCGAAGGTCAAATCCGGACAGTAAACGATTTTGAACTTGTGATTTTTTCAGAAGTTTTGGGAGTTTCTGTACTGTACCTGCTGGGGATAGATGAAAATGAATAAACGACCTGCATAATGCGGGCCGTTATTTTTGTTGAATCCTGCAACGCAGAGTCAAGAATGTGCAAAATGACTTTGCAACGGAACATTTCCTATACTGTTTTCATTTGGCGATTTTAAATATTATATTTCCTTCCCTGCGAACTGGGTCATATACAATTCATAATACTTTCCCTTTTTTGCAAGGAGCTGTTCATGGTTGCCTTCTTCGATAATTCTTCCGCCGTCCATTACAACAATGCAATCCGCATCCCGTATTGTGGAAAGTCTGTGGGCAATAATCAAGCTCGTTCTGTCCTTCATAAGCCGTGTCATTGCGTCCTGAATGCGTTTCTCTGTTCGGGTATCCACACTTGAGGTTGCCTCATCCAGAATGAGTATCTTCGGATCTGCAAGGAAGGCACGGCAAATTGACAGGAGCTGTCTTTGACCCTGTGAAAGGTTTTTTCCGCCTTCGGAAAGCACTGTATCGTATCCCTCACTCATTCGCTTTATCATGGAGCTACAACGGCTCATTGCTGCACCTTCCTCCATTTTTTCGTCGGAAAGCTCGGGATTTGCATATTTAAGATTATTCCTTACAGTATCCGCAAACAGCACAGTATCTTGAAGCACGATTGCCACATTTTTACGGAGGGAATCAAGACTCATTGAGGCTATGTCTACACCGTCAATTGTAATGTTACCGCTATCGGGAGAGTAAAATCTCATCAACAGATTTACAACCGTGGTCTTACCGCTGCCGGTAGCTCCAACCAGGGCGACCTTGTGACCTGCACGGACGTTCAACGAAAAATCATACAGAACCTGCTTGCCTGGAATATAGGAGAAGTCAACGTTGTTGAAATCCACAACACCTTTTATTGTATCAGGCACAGGATTACCCTCCGAAGGCTCGCTCTCCTCATCCATAATGCCAAATATTCTCTCTGCGCCAGCGATGGCAGTCTGAATTTGCCCATAAAGATTTGCAATTTCGTTTATAGGTCTACCGAACTGCTTTGCGTATACGATAAACGCAGAAATAACACCGATGGTAATACTGCCTTTTATGGCAAACCATCCTCCGAATGCGGCGATAATTACGAAGCCGATATTGTTCACAACATTCATAATCGGTCCCATTGAGCCGCCTAAAATTTCCGCCTTGATACCGATTTTTTTAAGCTCGGCGCTTGTTTGGTTAAATTCCTCTGTGACGATTCCACCTCTGTTGTAGGCAGTTACAGTTCTGTATCCAGTGACATTTTCCTCCACAAGGCCGTTGACCTTACCAATAAGCATCTGCCTTTTCAGGAAGAATTTACGCATAATTCCTGAAAGATATTTTGTGATGAAAACGGTCAGCACCACGGTAGTACAGGACAAGAGCGCCAGTAATGGACTGTATGAAATCATCATGGCAACTGTACCGATTATGGTTAGAACTCCAGATACCAGTGACGACAAGGATTGGGATACCGTTGATGAGATATTCTCCACATCATTGGTCATTCTTGACATTATATCACCATGAGAATGGGAGTCAAGATAGCCTACGGGCAGAGTGACGATTTTATCGAACAAATCCTCACGCATTATTTTTACAATTCTCTGACTTAGCTTTGCGCCATAACGAGTCTGCACAAACGAACATAATGCAGAGAAAATGTACATTCCCAACATAAGGGCAAGTGTAGCGGGAAGCTCATCAAATTTTCTCTCATTAAGGCAGTCAATGGCGGAGGATTGTACTGCAGGCGCCGCAACTCCGCATACAACGGAGAGTATCACAAAGAATATAAGTACCGCCAGCATTTTCTTTTCCTTGGCAAAATACCGCAGGAGCTTTTTTAGTGTGCCCTTACTGTCCTTTGCCTTTTCCTTGGGACCCATTCCAGGAGGTCCGCCTCGTCTTCCACCGGGTCGGAAATTCACCTGTGGAGGCATATTTTGAGGAGGCATATTTTTTTGTTCAGCCATTATTCTGCTCCTCCTTATCTCCAAGCTGTGAATCGTAAATATCCCGGTACTGTGGGCAAGTTTTCATAAGATTATCGTGATTGTCGAATGCCACAAGACTGCCATTTTCAAGAACAGCTATTCTATCCGCATTCTTTACGGAAGCAATTCTCTGGGCGATAATGATTTTTGTTCTGTCTCCACAATTTTCGGATAACGCCTTATACAAATCAGACTCGGTTTTCAAATCCAGCGCACTGGTTGAGTCATCAAAAATCAGTATCTCTCCGCCTTTTAGTACAGCTCTGGCAATGGAAACTCTCTGCTTTTGACCGCCGGACAAGGATGCGCCTTTTTCGGCAACAGGAGTATCGTAGCCCTCGGGCTGTCTGCGTATAAATCCGTCAGCCTGAGCAATGACAGCTGCCTTTTCGATTTCGTTTTTATCTGCATTCGGCTTACCCCAGGCGATATTGCCTGCGATGGTATCGGAGAAAAGCTCGCTCTTTTGGAGGGCAACTGAAATCTTATCTCGAAGTGTCTCAAGCTTGTATTCCTTTACATTTATACCGTCAACGAAGACCTCGCCTTCGGTACAGTCATAAAATCTGGGAATGAGATTTATAAGACTGGTCTTTCCGCAACCGGTCGATCCAAGTATTCCCACAGTTTCACCACGGTTAATACGGAAAGAAATATTACTAAGTACATTTTCGTTTGTACCGGGATAGGCAAAGGATACATTGCGGAATTCAACTGTGCCAGTTTCCGCAGAATTTGTATCGCCATTTCCGTCCGACACTGCGGGCGTGCAATAAATGACCTGATTAAGTCTCTTTGCGCTTGCGGAGCCTCGTGAGATATTCTGGAACACATTCGCAATCATCATAACGCCGTTGAGAATTTGGGATACATAGGTGATTGCAGCCATAACATTACCGGGTGTGACTGAGCCCTCTGCAACCTTAATTCCACCGATACGAATAACCGCCACGACGGTGATATTCATCACAATATTCATAAGCGGACCAAGATATGACAGAAGGAAAAGAACACGAAGCTGTGTGCCGATTAAATCGTCATTAGCCACGGTGAAGCGGTTCTTCTCGTAGTCTTCTTTAACATATGCCTTGACCACTCTTGCACCAGTAACATTCTCCTGCATTACGGAGTTTACCTTATCAAGCTTGCCCTGAAGTATGCCAAACATGGGATTTGCTTTCTTGATAAATACAAATACCATTACAAACAAGAAAGGCAATGCACAGCCAACGCAAACGCCAAAGGACAGCTCAAGCTTTAACATACAATAAATTCCGCCGATGAAAAATACAAGGTTACGAATAAATCCCCGGATACACATTGAGACCATCTGTTCTACCTGGGACACATCGTTGGTAACTCTTGTAACCAGAGAGCCGGTGGAAAACTTGTCCGTCTGCTGTGCCGAAAGCTTCATTATAGACGAAAATGCCGCCGTACGTACATCATTGGAAAAATTCTGGGAGCAGAGATTTGCAAAAACGCCAGAGAGAATACCGAACATTCCGCCGATGGCAACAGTCCCTATCATTTTAAGTCCGGTAGATAAAATAATACCGATGTCACCAACTCCGCCGTTGTTAATTCCAAGTACACCGTCATCCACGATGATGTTCATAAGCTTCGGTTGAAGCAAGTCCATACTCACCTCGCCCACCATAAAAAGGGGTGCAAGTAAAGCAAAATACCAATATTTTTTCAAAAATTTCCACATAGTCACACCATATTTTTCGATTTTGCTATATTATAACCCCATATTTCAAAAAAATCAATGAAAATTTTCAAAAAAAGTATTGATTTTTTCGAAAAAATGTATTATTATATATTTATATAAATATGACTTCTTTGGAGGATGTTTTATGGCAGATTTTACTTATGAAATCGTTGAGAATATCGGCGTCATTTCCGAGGGTACAAGAGGCTGGCAGAAAGAGCTCAATCTCATCTCCTGGGGTGGAAAAGACCCCAAGTATGACATTCGTGACTGGGATCCAACTCACGAGAAGATGACCAAGGGCGTTACCCTGACAGAGGACGACCTTCGCTCACTTAAAGAGCTCCTCAACAAACTTGACATCTGAGGCACATCATGGCAAAAACAAAAGAAAAAAAGAAAAACGGTCTTAACTATAAGCAGACCTTTCTTATCGGTTTTGGTTTTATGGGCTGTATGCTTATGTGGTCCGTATATAATTCCTATGTACCGGTAATATTCAGAGCAAAGCTTACAGAGCTTACAGGCTCTGGCACAGCTCTTCCCGGATTTCTTTCGGTGGCACTCATTGTCAATGCAATAATGACCATCGACAATATCTTCGGCGTAATCTTCCAGCCATACTTTGGTAAACGCAGTGACCGTACCAAATCGAAGCTCGGCAAGCGTATGCCTTATATAATAGTATGTCTTCCTATATGCGCAATATTCTTTTCGCTCATTCCGGTAATGGCCACCATCAAGGCGGCGGCACTCTCCATTATCCTCATGATGACGGTCATCATCTTCTTCAACTTCACAATGTCCGTATGGAGAAGTCCCGTTGTGTCACTTATGCCTGACTTCACACCCTCACATCTTCAAAGTGATGCAAACGCCGTAATCAACATTATGGGCGGTATCGGTCAGATGGTGGGCTTCGTAATCGGTACGATAGCTACGGCACTCTGTGGACTTTTGGGCTTCACTGCAATGCAGACCGCTCTCAAAGCAAAGACCAATACACTGGGACAGATTTTGGAGCTTGACGCCGACGGCAACCCTGTTGTGGAATGGCTTGGGGATAAAAGTCTTGTTTCCGCAGAAAAGCTTGAAAATTTCCTTGCCAGTGGTAGAGATGTTCTCACCGTTGACGGCACCGAGGTTTGCAAAAAGGTGGCAAAGCTTGGTGAGGACGGTCAACCCGTTTACGTCAACTACACTCCCATTTTCCTTATCGCAGGTATCGTTTCTGTACTTTGTCTCATTATCCTTATAGTGTTCTACAAAAAGAACAAGGATAACGACCTGTCCGCAAAGGTGGAGCTTGATGCTAATACAGCCGACGAAAAGTCGAAAAAGATTAAGATTAAGGACCTTCCTATTTCAAAGGACGAAAAGAAAAGCCTTCTTATAATGTTGGCATCGCTCTTCCTTATCAATAACGCCACAGAGGCTATAGTTCCCAACTTCACCAATTTTGCCCTTGATACGCTTGATGTAAAACCGATTTACTCGACTCTCATGATGGCTGTCTTTGCAGTATCTCTCGCCGCCTTTGGTATTCCCGCAGGCACAATGGGTAGAAAGCTTGGCAGAAAAAAGACCATTATGATAGGTCTTGGGGTAATTGTGGCAATGTTTGCAGTATACCTGTCTGTGTCACAGTTCTCAAACAGCAAGACCTTTACTTGGATTGTACTTTGGATTGCTCTTGTTGTGGGTGGCGCAGCAGTTGGATGTATCAATATCAACACTCTTCCGCTTGTACTGGCTATCGGTGGCAGAGAGTATGTAGGCACATTCACGGGTTACTACTACACAGCTACCTTCTCTGCGGCAATCACTGGTCCAATTCTCTGCGGACTTGTAATCGGTCTTTTCAACGACGACTACAACTTTATGTTCCTCTTCTGCGCAATTATGTTCGCCATTGGACTTGCGGTTATTTCGAGAGTCCGTCATGGTGAAATGTCCAAGGACGAGGATCAGACATGGCTTGACGAAGCGGTTGAAGCAGCTTCCGACGATTAATTTTGTTACGGGAGGCGTTTCTGCGTCTCCCCATTTTGTTATATGAAAAATCCAATAAAATTCTTTTTCTCAAAGGATGCTCCAGAGGGCTATGTTCCTAACCGTGACCTCTTTGCCCATGCGGCAGGTCTTGCAGGACAAAATATGACCTACGGCTATATCAGCACATGGTGGTTCACTTTTTGTACCGACATTCTTAAAATACCATCCGAAAGAGTGGGACTGATAACCTCAATTTCCCGTGTATGGGATGCAGTCAATGATCCACTTATCGGCGGTCTTATTGACAAGCACCGTTTCAAAAGCGGTGAAAAGCTCAGACCTTATACAATTCTCACTCCGCCTATTATAGGTGTTTTGTCTGCGCTTATGTTCGTTGCATATCCCACGAAGGCAGCAGTTACCATTTTTATTATGATGGCGCTGTACTTCTTCTGGGATTTGTCTTACTCATTCCAGGATGTGGCTCTCTGGGGTATGATTGCAGTGTCGTCACCTCATTCCGAGGAGAGAAGCCGTGTAGCCCAGTGGGTTTCAATCGGCGGTGGCGCTGGTGGTGCAATAGTTGGAATATTCCCAAATCTCCTGGGTGACAATATGCTGAATGCCCTGCATACCACTCCCACTATGGTGTATCTTTTCGGCGGAATTGTGTTCGGTCTTGGCGGTGAAATGATTTCCATGCTGGCACACAAGCAACGGGAAAGAGTAGTTGGCGACCCGCAAAAGGGCGACGGAATTAAGGAAATATTCGGTGGTCTTGCTCAAAATAAGGTTCTTCTAACCATATCTCTGGCAAGATTTCTTCAACAGGTCACACCGGCTCTTGACTGGATTCATTTCTTCGAGTCAAGTGTCAGCTACGACATCGGAAATATTCACATCGACGGTGGTAATGCCTATTTCCTGTATGGCCTTCTTGTAGGTATTCCCGGAGCACTTTGTATGTTCGCCGCAACAAAAATTGCTAAAAAAGTGGGCGGCATGAAGAAACTCCTGATTATATCCCAGATTATGTCCATAGTAATCCGGTTTATCTCATTCTTCGTTGGATACCAGACCCTGGGCAGAATGATTGTAGTAATGGTACTTATGTCCGTGGTGCAAATTCCTGCAAGTATGATGGACATTGCCCACAGAAGTCTTACCAGTGACTCAATCGATTATGTTGAATGGAAAACCGGTGTGAGGAACGAGGGCATTTCATTCTCTGTGCAGAATTTCATTTCAAAAATGCAATCCGCCGTATCGTCGATTATCAAAGGCTATATATTGAAATTCCTCTGTTACGACGCCACACAGAAAAAGTACAATCAGAACGCAACCTATATGAAATGGCAGTGGCCCATATTTATGCTGGGTCCAGTGTTCGGTGCAGTGCTCTATCTTATCACTATCCTGTTCGTGGACGACAATCCCGAAAGAAAGGAAAAAATCGAACGAGAACTGAAGGAACGCCGACTGGCTGAAGCAACATAAATAAAAATGTGCTCCGGATTTTCGGGGCACATTCGTTTTTATTTTAGGATTTCCGTAAATTCAAGTGCGAAGGTAAACGAATCAGATTTGGCATAATAAAGCCTAATTCCGCCGTCTGGAGCAACTCTCCTGCCGTCATCAAGCACTGCGGAGGTCCAATACTTATCGATGGTAATTTCCGTGGTTACGATTTCGCCCTCATCCATTGGAACTGCCTTCACACCACATAGCTGTCTAATGGGTGTTTCAGTTCGGGAATCGGTGTAGACTGCGTAAATCTGCACTTTCTCAGTTTGTGGCATACCCTTATTTTGGATAGTCAGGCTCACACGAATTTCCCTGTCGTCCTCGTTCACAATTCCTGCATCAAGGTATTGAGCATCCGAATAGCTCAGACCGTAACCAAAGGGATACACCGGCTTACCTTCAAAAAAGCGATAGGTTCTGCCTTTCATATTGTAATCGGTCATTTCGGGCAAGGACTCATCACCGTTGTAGAATGTTACGGGAAGTCGTCCGCCAGGAGAATACTGCCCTGAAAGAATTTGACCAATGGCAAGTCCGCCCAAAGAACCAGGGTACCAACCACAAAGAATGGCCTTAGCCTTCTGCCGAAGCTTTTCGCCGATGTCTATTGAACTGCCGCAAAGGAGGATTACAACCACATTTTCGCAGACATCGCATACCGCCTCGGCAAGCTTCCTTTGAGGAGCCGGAAGCTTAATGTCCAGCTTGTCCCCGTTACCTGGACCAGCACCTTCCTCACCTTCGAATTTCTCGGTAAGTCCGAGACACAGGAAGGTAATGTCACTGACAGAGGCAACCGCAAGTCCGTCCGCAAGAAGGTTGCTTTGCTCGGAATAATCATCCGTATTGGCAGACATATATCCCGAACCTACGCTGACTCGCACCTGGGCATTGGGAAATTCCGATCTAATGCCGTCTGCAAGAGTCACATATCTGGAGGCTCTCGCCTGATAGTTACCCTCCAATCCGATTACGGAGAGAGAGTTAGGTCCGATAACTCCGATTCTGGCTGTGGTATTTTTATCCAGTGGCAGGAAGCTGTCCTGGTTTTTGAGAAGAACAACGGCCTGTCTTGCTGTTTCCAAATTAAGATCGCTGTGAGCTTTGCAATCCACCACCTCATAGGGAATGTCCCTATAAGGTCTGTTTTCCTCAAATTCGCCCAGAAGCGCACGAATTGTATAGATGTGCTCGCAGGCAGTTGTCAGGTCATCCTCCGTGATTAAATCCTGTTCGTAAGCCTCCACAAGATGCTTGTAGCAGTCTCCACAGTTGAGGTCACAGCCCGCCTTCAATGCAGCTGCGGCTGCCTCCTCGGGAGTTTCTACATATTTATGGGTTTTCCAGATGTCGTTTATAGCTCCACAGTCAGAAACATAATAACCATCAAAGCTCCAGTCACCACGGAGAATTTTACCCATAAGCTTATCGTTTGCGCAACAGGGCTGACCTGCATAGCGATTGTATGCGCCCATAACGCCGGCAACGCCTGCCTTCACCGTTTTCTCAAACGCAGGAAGGTAGGTTTCATATAAATCCTTATCGGAAATTTGCGCATCAAAGGTATGACGAAGACCCTCGGGACCGGAATGAACGGCAAAATGCTTTGAGCAGGCGGCAGCTTTGAGGAATTCGCCATCACCCTGAATACCCTTGACGAAATTTACGCCCATTTCTGAGGTCAAAAATGGATCCTCGCCGTAGGTTTCATGGCCTCTGCCCCACCTGGGATCTCGGAAAATATTGATATTTGGCGACCAATAAGTAAGACCCTTGTATATACCTCTATCACCATATTCAATGAATTTGTTATATTTGGCTCTTGCCTCGTCAGATATTGAGTCCGCAACCCGTTTGATGAGCTCTGGATTGAAGGTGGCGGAAAGTCCGATAGCCTGCGGAAAAAGAGTGGCAGTACCGTTTCTCGCAACACCGTGAAGAGCTTCGTTCCACCAGTTATATTTTTGAATACCCAGTCGCTGAATTTCGGGAGAATTATACACAAGCTGAGTTATTTTTTCCTCCGGCGTCATCCTTGCGACGATGCTTTTAGCAGTTAGCTTTGCTTTTGTAATATTCATATAAAATCCTCTATACGAACAAGGTACAGCCCTGTTGTCGGTAAAATTCTATCTTTGCCTCTGCAAACTCACGGGTAATGTCGAATCTCTCGCAAAGACAGTCAATGCACATAAATTCCTCGGAATTACGATTGACAAATTTTTTGTGAAGTCCGATGTCATCGCCCGTGAGAGGTTTGCCACATTTAATGCAATTCATTATGCCAAATCGCAGAGGAAGAGTCTGCAGTCGTGGGGCTTAATACGGGTCTGCCAGAACTCCTTGACAACACCCAAATCCTCACCGGTGTAGCAGTCCTTCATATGAAGTCCCACACCACTTGCCGCTGTGAGACCGAGATTTTCAAAATAAATTCTACCCCACTCGTCACGGTCAGTGAAGTTGACACAGAGAATTGCAAGCTGATTGTCGGAAAGAACTCTCGCAAAGGTAATTGAATCACCGCATCTTGTAACAACGAACGGCGGACGGCATTCCTCATCCTGGTCAATACGAAGGAAGTCCTTGTTCTTAACGAGATTGAGGCAGAAGTCATTCATCTTGCGGATGTCACCGCCAAGCATAAGCGGACAGCCAAACATACACCAAACGGCGAACTGAGTCTTATAGTCAATATCGTTGTTGTTCTCTTCCTTGCCTGCCACATTGCCGTTGCCATACATACCGATGGTGAGCATATCCATATCGTTGAAGCAACCGAAGGCGGAATAGTTAATCTTCTCAATCTGAGACAGGGCAATCTCCTTCATAGAACGGAAGGCATCAAATATATCACCAGTGGAACGATACATATGAGCGCCAGTGGAACGAATCCACTTTTCCACCTCATCGCTACCCCAGTTACAGGCGGAGAACAGAATCTCTCTGCCGGAAGCCTTAAGAGCCATACTCATCTTTCTGTAAAGAAGAGGACCGTTGGCAAAATCGGGACGATAGCAGAAGTCATATTTAAGGAAGTCAGCGCCGTATTCAGCGAAAGTCTTTGCATCAAGATACTCGTGATCGAATGAGCCGGGATAATCGGCGCAGGTTCTGGTACCAGCACAGGAGTACATACCGAATTTCAATCCCTTGGAATGTACATAGTCGGATACGGATTTCATACCGTTCGGGAACTTGATTTCATCGGGAACTATCTTCCCTGTTTCTGGATCTCTTTCCCTTTTGGACCAGCAGTCGTCGATAACAAGATACTCATATCCAGCATCCTTGAGACCAAGATTTACCATTGCATCGGCGGTTGTGCGTATAACCTCGTCGCTGATGTCATTGCCGAAGGTGTTCCAGGTGTTAAAGCCCATAGGCGGTTTCTTTGAAAGCATAATGTTTTCTCCTTTGTGTGTAAATCAAGAGACTACACATAATTTTATGAGATTATACAACATTTTTTAGAATTTTGCAATACTTTTTTATAAAATTTAGTATATTTTTTAGTTTAAAATGTGTTTTCTACTAATCTGAAATGGACTATACAAATAAATGAACATTTATTTTGTGCAAATAAAAACAGGCAATGCGGAGTTTCTTTCGATTGCCTGGTTTTATATTCGTTATTTATTCAACCAATCCAAAAACAGATTCTTCAGGAAATTCAGAAGAGTATTAACGAAATTTATTACCTTTTCAAAAATAGATTGTTTGGATGGAACATTTATTTCTGTAACCGTAAAGCCATTTTCGGAAGTCAATGGAGTTAAATAACCTTTTTCGCCGTCTTCATCCTCTGATATGAAGGTAAGATATTGTGGAATAGTTTCATCCGAAAATACGGTTAAAGTACCATTACTTTCAAAGAACTTATTCATAATATCAGTATGAATACAAGACGGGAAATTTTTATGCTTAACACCGTAAACATACCACGTTGTATCTGGTAAAAGCCCAGTTGAGGCATCAACCATTTTATCAGCTGAAATGTATTTAGCTGTGCCGTTTTTCTCTGCCTTCTGAATGTAATAATCTGAAAGTGTTGTGTATCTGTTCGATACCGTGGCACCTGCTGATGTTTGTACAAGAGTTGCAGTGCCATCAGATACCTCATTGTTGGAGTCAGCAATGGGCGGAGCCTGATATTCGTTGTACTTTGTTATAATCGCAAAATTGACGCCCTGTGCTTTTGCTTCGGTAATTATTTCCTCGGCATGGCAAGCTACATTTTCATAATATTTGTCAAGCTTTGCAATAAGACCAGCATATTCCTCTTCCTTACCTGCAAAAATATTATCTCTTGCAGTCTCGTACTCATCTGCATTCACCATCGACCATATGCCGGGATATGTGCCATAGGACGCAAGCATAGCTGCCGGCACTACCTTTTCATAAAGCTTTTGAAGTGCAGGAGTAAGCGCAAGGGAAATGCCTTCAAGAGCATAAGTTTCAGTGAGCATATCAATAGTTGCTTCAAGGAATTGATATAATGGTTCATCACCCAAAGTTAGATTATCTTCTTTGAAACGAATAAGCGAGTCCTGATCAAGATAAAGCTTTCCGCTGTAAATTGCGCTGACCATATCAACACCGAAGCAGGACGGAATGTAAAGCTCCACATTTGCAAAATCATCACAGCCGTATTCATCTATATAGGCAAGAAGAATATTTGCGCCTTCACATCTGCCCACAATATTAACCTTATCAAAGCCGGTCTGCCGCTTGATTTCTTCAATGTATGCCTTTAACGATGGAATAATGTCATAGGGTGAAAGTCTCCAGTCATTTGCAAACGAAAAACATTTTTTTACCTTCGCAGACACATCTGTGGAATAACAACCTTTGCATTCTTTTATTTTTTTTGCAATTTCCGCAGAGCCATATTTCTCATCATCAACAGGATGTGTTCCGTATTGGGGATTTCCGTTGTTGTCGAGAATTTGCTTCTCAAAAATAGGTTCTAATGCCGAAACAAGCTTTTCGGTGTAAGCATCCCATTCGCCTTTTGTAAGAGCAGACAGGAAATATGGCATACATTCGCTCACTGCATCAGAAATGTAATCATCTGGTATGTTTGCAGGATAGACCGTATTGTCATCACTGTCCACAATTTCTGAGCCTTGGCCTCGAATACATACTATCGGTACGGTTAAGCCTCCGGTATTTTCAGCCGATACGGAAACAGTACTGAAAACGGAACATACTAAAATACCCGAAAGCAAAATTGCAATAAGTCTCTTCATTGATTTTCCTCCAAAAGTAAGCGTAAACTATACAATTAATCCAAACAAGGAAATCGGATGAACAACTATATAGTATAGTGAACAGATTTCGCAAACTACTAAAAGTATAGCATAAACGGACAAAAAAAGCAAGAGGTATTTTAAGATTTTTAATTGAAAATTCCAAACAAACTCGGGAATTTTATGTATTTCTCATAAATAAAACATTGAAATAAATCTTGACAAAAAAAAATATTGTGTTATAATGAATATTTGAATTAATAGTGAGGTTTTGTCGAATGAAAAAGCTGATTTCAATACTTTTGGTCGGAATACTTATGCTAACATCAATTCCCATATTCTCTTCCGCAGAAGAAACAACAGAATTTAATTATCCCGATAACGGTCTTCCGATTGTAATCGTTGCCGGTATGGACTTTGGCGGTCTTGTCAAAGATAAGGGAAAGGATACCCAAGAGCCGGCAATTGGCGAAGTGAAGGCATCCGACATAATTAAGGTTGTGTTCAAAACCATCGGTCAGACCATTATTCATTTTAACCTGGACTACGGTATGCAGGTTGTGGTTGACTATGTGGGCGATTTGTTCAAATACCTGGGCTGCGATGAAAACGGCGACACGATTTATGACATCTCCTCAGGTCAAGACTATGATAAATCCGCCGCTAACTATGAGGAGCTTTGCGAAATACACGAGGGCTCAGGTGAGGACGGAATTACACGCAATGCCGCTGATATTTACGGCGCTGACAGAGTGTATTACTTCCGCTACGACTGGAGAATTGACCCACAGATAAATGCAGGCAAAATAAACAATATGATTGAGCTTGCCAAGAGTGAACACAACTGCGACAAGGTGAATTTAATCTGCGCCTCTATGGGTGGAGTTCTGACACTAAACTATCTTGCCGAATACGGTCACGACTCGATACAAAATCTTGTGCTGGATTCATCTACCTATTGTGGTACTTATGTTGCAACGGACTGTCTCAACGGCAACATCTATTTTGACGATACATCCGTTTACAACTACTCCACAGCAAATGTTGACAGTGGCATTTTCCGTGCATTTATGAATGTAGTCTACAAGACCGGGCTTCTCAAAGTCGGTTGCAAGCTGGTGAACAAAATTGTCGTCAGATATGAGGACACTGTGTTCGATCAAATGTTCATCGATACCTTCGGAACTCTTCCCGGTTTCTGGGCTCTTGTTCAGCCAGACGAATACGAAACTGCGAAAGAATTTATTTTCCGTGATAATACCGAAAAGTACGCAGGTCTTATTGAAAAGACTGACAGAATACAGGAAAACAACAAAAACAGAGAGCAAATTCTCGCCTCAGCAGTGGCGGACGGTGTGAATATTTCATTCATCGCATCCTACGGCAAGGGCTGTGTTCCGGTATATCTCCACTCTGCAACCCAGGGCGATGCAATACTGGAAACCCATTATATGTCCGGCGGAGCGACTGTTGACGATTACTCAGGCACTCTTTCCGATGAATACATCGCAACCCGTGACGCAAAATATATTTCACCCGATAAGATGATTGACGCCTCCACCTGTCTTTATCCAGATTATGTGTGGTTTATCAAGGACGGCGACCATGTGGGCGGAAACTACGGCAGCGACTTCAACAATTTACTTTGGTGGCTGCTTATGAGCGATACTCAGCGTACGGTTAATGATGATTCACGGTATCCGCAGTTTCTTAAGGCGGATGCAGAGTTGAATTTTTATTAATTTACTTTGTGTAGCAAAACTTTCCGAAAGGAAGACTTGGCGTAAGCCTGACTTTTTGCCTATGTTTAACAGATTAAAAGAAGACATCTCCTGCGTAAAGGAACGAGATCCGGCGGCAACCTCTACACTTGAAATTATGCTACTGTATCCCGGGTTCAAGGCTGTCCGTTCTCATAGAAAAGCCAACTGGCTTTACAGACACAATATGCACTTCCTCGCAAGATTTGTATCCCAAAGGAGTGCTCATAAAACCGGCATCGAAATTCATCCGGGTGCCACCATTGGACGGCGGTTTTTCATAGACCACGGTCATGGCGTGGTTATCGGTGAGACCGCAGAAATCGGCGACGATGTAACTGTATATCAGGGCGTGACTCTCGGCGGTACAGGTAAGGATGTGGGCAAACGCCATCCCACCGTTGGCAATAATGTTCTAATCGGCTCTGGCGCAAAGGTTTTGGGTCCGTTCAAAATCGGTGACAACTCCCGTATTGCCGCAGGTGCCGTTGTTCTCAACGAAATTCCACAGGACGCCACCGCCGTGGGTGTTCCAGCAAAGGTAGTCCGTATTCAAGGTCAGCGTGTCAGCGACATCGACCAAATTCATATTCCCGATCCCATTCAGCAGGAGATTGACAGACTCGAAGAGGAAATCCGTGCTCTTGCAGAAATGATAAAATGAGGTTTTATAATGAAAATTTTCAACACACTTACAAGACGCAAGGACGAATTCGTGCCGATTACTCCCGGTGAAGTCAAAATATACGCCTGCGGTCCAACAGTATACAACTATTTCCACATAGGTAATGCTCGTCCTTTCTGCACATTTGATGTTCTTCGCAGATACCTTGAATACAAGGGTTACAAAGTTACATTTGTTCAGAATTTCACGGATATTGACGATAAGATAATCAATAAATCCAACGAGGAAGGCATCACCTATAAGGAGCTTTCCGATAAATACATTGCTGAGTATTGGGTTGATGCAAAGGGTCTCAACATCCGTCCCGCAAGTGTTCATCCCAGAGCTACAGAGAATATAGATGAGATTATCGACATCATCAAAACTCTTGAGGACAAGGGCTTTGCCTATGCAGTTGACGGCGATGTTTATTTCAGCACAAAAAAATTCGAGGGCTACGGAAAGCTTTCACATTACAACCTTGAAGATTTGGAAGCTGGCGCCAGAATAAGCATCGGAGAGATAAAAAAGGATCCAATGGACTTCGCTCTCTGGAAGGCTGCAAAGCCAGGTGAACCCTATTGGGAGTCGCCATGGGGCAACGGCAGACCCGGTTGGCACATCGAATGCTCCGCCATGTCAAGAAGATATTTGGGCAAGACCATTGACATTCATTGCGGTGGTCAGGATTTGATTTTCCCACATCACGAAAATGAAATCGCCCAGAGTGAGTGCTGCAACGGCGTACCCTTTGCAAATTACTGGATGCACAACGGCTTTATCAATGTTGACGGCGAAAAAATGGCAAAGTCAAAGGGTAATTTCTTTATGGCAAGAGATGCAGCCGCTGTCTACGGCTACGAGGCAATCCGCTATCTGCTCATATCCTGCCATTACAGAAGCCCAATAAACTATGCTCCCGATATAGTTGAACAGTGCAAATCTGCCCTCGCAAGATTTTATACCTGCCGTGACGGTCTGGATTTCGCCGCTAAGAATGCCACCGACGGCGAGGCAAGCTCCGATGTCATTGAGATGCTCACTGCCAAGGAAAAGGCTTTCTGCGATGCTATGGACGATGATCTCAACACCGCCGATGCCCTGGCTGTTTGCTACGATATGGTCCGTGAAATCAACAAACTTGTATTAACCGATGCACCTATAAAGGGCAATGTGGACGCCGCAATCGATAAATTCGATACCCTCATCACCGGCGTTCTGGGACTTGTCTATAACAGAAACACAGACAGCATTGACGCCGAGGTAGAGGAGCTTATCGCTGCACGCACAGCCGCAAGAAAAGAGAAAAATTGGGCTGAAGCGGACAGAATCAGAGATGCACTCAAAGAAATGGGCATCGTGCTTGAGGATACACCTCAGGGCATTAAATGGCACAGGGCGTGATATAAATAAGAATGTTCGACGCTGGACTTTTATTGTAAAGGTGGAAGGTAAAATTGAACCATTACCTTTTACCTTTGCAAAGCAAGACTTCCCGTAATTGCCCTAAGCCTATTGTCTAAAAAAAGTACTTGCATTTTTAATCCGAATGTGTTATAATGCTAAAAGTTTTGTTTGCGAGGTTTAATGAATGAAGCTTGGTATTGTCGGTTTACCGAATGTTGGAAAGAGCACGCTTTTCAATGCGCTCACGAATGCAGGCGCCCAGTCCGCAAATTACGCATTCTGCACCATTGAGCCGAATGTTGGTATTGTTCCCGTTCCAGACACACGCCTTGGTAAGCTCACTGAAATGTATCATCCGAAAAAAACAACTCCGGCAACCATTGAGTTCGTTGACATTGCCGGTCTTGTAAAGGGTGCTTCAAAGGGTGAAGGTCTTGGCAATAAGTTCCTTGCAAACATCCGTGAAGTGGATGCTGTAATTCATGTTGTACGCTGTTTCGAAAACGACGATATTGTTCATGTTGAGGGCAGTATAGACCCTGTTCGTGACATCGAAACCATCAACCTGGAGCTCATTATGTCCGATGTGGAAATTCTCGAAAGACGAATTGACCGTGACACAAAGGCAATGAAAGGTGACAAATCTCTTGGCAAAAACATCGCCTTCTTCAAGCGTGTTCTCGATGAGCTCAACAACGGCGTATGCGCAAGACAGATTGAGATGACCGATGACGAAACCGAGGTTCTCTCAACCGTGGCTCTCTTGACCAACAAGCCCGTTATTTACGCCTGCAATATGTGCGAAGACGATTTCAAGAACAACATTGACTCAAATATCCGCTATAATGCTGTGAAGAAAATAGCAGAGGACGAGGGCAGCCGTGTACTTCCCATTTGCGCCGAACTTGAAGCCGAGCTTGCGGATTTGGATCCTGAGGAAAGAGAAATTTTCCTTGCTGATTCCAATATTTCAAGTGGCGGACTGGATGTACTTGTGCAAAAGAGCTACGACCTTTTGGGACTTATGTCCTTCCTTACAGCTGGCGAGGATGAGGTTAGAGCCTGGACTATCAAAAAAGGCACGAAGGCTCCACAGGCTGCTGGCAAAATCCACACCGACTTCGAAAGAGGCTTTATCAGAGCCGAGGTTGTATCCTTCGATACACTTATGGAACTGGGTTCTATGAGCGCCGCAAAGGAAAAAGGTCTCGTACGAAGCGAGGGCAAGGAATATGTAATGCAGGACGGTGACATCGTTCTCTTTAGATTTAATGTGTAAAAAAATTTGTTCTTTAAGTACAGATTTTCGAATTGTGGTGACTTAGTTACTTTAAAAAAGTAACCAAAATTAAACCAACATATCTGTTAAATAAATTTGGTTCTGTCATTTCAAACTCATCTTCAATCAGACTTTGTTACTTTGAAAAAGTAACCAAAATTATACCAACATAT
>R06__coassemble_18_pt1 | contig 80753 bp, 60 predicted proteins | sample R06__metabat2_low_PE_028 | metagenome-assembled genome bin R06 | reverse complement strand
GCCTGAGCAGCAGCGAGTCTTGCGATGGGTACTCTGAACGGCGAGCAGGAAACATAGTCAAGGCCGATTGTGTGGCAGAACTCAACGGATGTGGGATCACCGCCGTGCTCACCGCAGATACCGAGGTGAAGCTTAGCATTTTCGCCCTTGCCGAGCTTGATAGCAGTCTTCATAAGAGAGCCAACGCCGACCTGGTCAAGCTTTGCGAAAGGATCATTCTCGAAGATCTTTGCATCATAGTAAGCATTGAGGAACTTACCAGCATCATCTCTGGAGAAGCCATAGGTCATCTGAGTGAGATCGTTTGTACCGAAGCAGAAGAAGTCAGCTTCCTTAGCGATATCGTCAGCTGTGAGAGCAGCTCTCGGAATCTCTATCATGGTACCAACCTCATAGTCAAGAGCGATACCAGCATTGGCGATTTCCTCGTCAGCGCAAGCAACTACGAAGTTCTTGACATACTTAAGCTCCTTAACTTCGCCAACAAGAGGAATCATAATCTCGGGCTTAACGTTCCAGTCAGCATGAGCCTTCTTAACGTTGATAGCAGCACGGATGACAGCTCTTGTCTGCATCTTTGCGATTTCGGGATATGTAACTGCAAGACGGCAGCCTCTGTGACCCATCATTGGGTTGAACTCGTGGAGCTCAGCGATGACCTGCTTGATGTAATCAACGGTCTTGCCCTGAGTAGCTGCAAGTGCGGCAATGTCAGCTTCCTCTGTGGGAACGAACTCATGGAGAGGCGGATCAAGGAAACGGATGCAAACGGGAGTACCCTCGAGAGCCTCATAGAGAGCCTCGAAGTCAGCCTGCTGCATGGGAAGAATCTTCTCAAGAGCAGCCTCACGCTCCTCAACTGTCTCAGCGCAGATCATCTCACGGAATGCGCCGATTCTTGCGGGATCAAAGAACATATGCTCTGTACGGCAAAGACCGATACCCTCGGCACCAAGCTCACGAGCCTTCTTAGCATCTCTGGGAGTGTCAGCGTTTGTTCTGACCTTAAGCTTTCTGTACTTGTCAGCCCAAGCCATAACACGACCAAACTCGCCTGCAATCTTAGCATCAACAGTCTCGATGATGCCCTTATAAATGTTACCAGTAGTACCATCGATGGAGATGTAGTCGCCTTCAACAAACTTCTCGCCAGCGAGAGTGAAGGTCTTGTTCTCTTCGTCCATCTTGATGTCGCCGCAACCGGATACGCAGCAGGAGCCCATACCACGAGCAACAACAGCTGCATGGGATGTCATACCGCCACGAACTGTAAGGATACCCTGGGCAGCCTTCATACCAGTGATGTCTTCGGGAGAAGTTTCAAGACGAACAAGGACAACCTTCTCGCCTCTTGCGTTCCAAGCCTCTGCGTCGTCGGCAGTGAATACTACCTTACCGCAAGCAGCACCAGGAGATGCGCCAAGACCTTTACCGAGAGGTGTAGCAGCCTTGAGAGCCTTTGCATCGAACTGAGGATGAAGAAGAGTATCAAGGTTTCTGGGGTCAATCATAAGAACAGCTTCCTGCTCGGTCTTCATGCCCTCATCAACGAGGTCGCATGCGATCTTAAGAGCAGCCTGAGCGGTTCTCTTACCGTTACGGCACTGGAGCATGAAGAGCTTACCGTTCTCAACAGTGAACTCCATGTCCTGCATATCGTGATAGTGTGCCTCGAGATTGTCGCAAACCTGAAGGAACTGTGCGTATGCCTCTGGGAACTTCTCTTCCATCTGAGCAATCGGCATGGGAGTACGAACACCAGCAACAACGTCCTCGCCCTGTGCGTTTGTAAGGAACTCACCCATGAGTTTCTTCTCGCCTGTAGCAGGGTCACGAGTGAAAGCAACACCTGTACCGGAGTTGTCGTTGAGGTTACCGAATACCATGGGCATTACGTTAACGGCTGTACCCCAGCTGTAAGGAATGTCGTTATCACGGCGATAAACGTTAGCTCTGGGGTTATCCCATGAACGGAATACGGCACGGATAGCCTCGTAAAGCTGAACCTTGGGATCTGACGGGAAGTCTGCGCCAAGCTGCTTCTTGTACTCAGCCTTGAACTGCTCTGCAAGCTCCTTAAGGTCAGCAGCAGTAAGGTCAACGTCGAACTCAACGCCTTTCTTTTCCTTCATAGCGTCGATGAGCTGCTCGAAGTACTTCTTACCAACTTCCATAACAACATCAGAGAACATCTGGATGAAGCGACGATATGAGTCATATACGAATCTCTCGAACTTAGGATCGGGATTGCCCTTAATCATAGCGGCAACAACCTCATCGTTAAGACCGAGGTTAAGGATTGTATCCATCATGCCAGGCATGGATGCACGAGCACCGGAACGAACGGAAACGAGAAGCGGGTTATTGAGATCGCCGAACTTCTTGCCGTTGATTTCTTCCATCTTAGCAACATTTGCCCAGATTTCAGCCATGATTTCGTCGTTAATCTGACGACCGTCCTCATAATACTGAGTGCAGGCCTCTGTTGTGATTGTGAAGCCCTGGGGTACGGGAAGACCGATGTTGGTCATCTCGGCAAGGTTAGCACCTTTACCGCCGAGGAGCTCACGCATTGTAGCATTGCCTTCTGTGAAGAGGTATACAAACTTCTTAGACATTAAACTGCCTCCTAAAGATTAAAATAGCGTATTGTTACACAATAGTATTATAACACAAGATTTTGTAAAAATCAACCTTGCATTATTCCGAATATTGGGATATAAAAATGGAAAAATTGGTTATTTTGCCACGATATTAACAAGTCTGCCCTTAACATAGAGCTCCTTGATGATGTTTTTGCCCTGGATTTCCTTTGCAATTTCGGGAAGAGCTTTTGCAGCAGCGACGGCATCCTCGTTAGATATATCCACTGCAACATTGGTGCGAGCCTTGACCTTGCCGTTTATCTGAACAGCAATTTCGATTGTGGCATCGATGCATTTTGCCTCATCCCAAGCGGGCCATTTAGCATCCTTTGCCAGCATCTCACCGTAGCCGAGAGTCTCCCAAAGCTCCTCTGTTACATGTGGAGCAAAGGGATTCGCCAGTGTTATGAGGGTTTTAAGCTCTGCCCTGTTGATTTTGCCGTAATCATAAATATCGTTGAGGAGGGTCATAAGAGCGGCGATGGCGGTATTGTATTTGAGTCCCTCGATGTCCTCGCTGACCTTTTTTATAGTCTTATGCATGGCGGACATAAGCTTCTCTGAATATTCATCGCCATCAACAAGTATGTCCGAAAGTCCCCAGATTCTGTCGATAAAACGCTTACAGCCCTTTACGGAGCTTTCACTCCAGGGAGCAGCCTTCTCGTAGTCACCCATAAACAGTACATAGGAACGAAGGACATCTGCGCCGAACTGGTCCACAACCTCATTGGGATCTATTACATTGCCTCTGGATTTAGACATCTTAACGCCGTCCGGACCTAAGATAAGTCCCTGGGCGGTTCTCTTGGCGTAGGGTTCCTGAGTTGGAACAAGACCCAAGTCATAGAGGAATTTATGCCAGAATCTGGAGTAAATCATATGTCTTGTGACATGCTCCATACCGCCGTTGTACCAGTCAACAGGAAGCCAGTATTTGAGCTTGTCCTCATCTGCGAACTCATTGTCATTATGCGGATCTATGTAGCGGAGATAATACCAGCTGGAGCCTGCCCACTGAGGCATTGTATCGGTCTCTCTCTTCGCAGGCTTTCCGCATTTAGGACAGGTACAATTTACATAGGAATCGATTTTGGCAAGAGGACTTTCGCCGTCCGTACCGGGCTCGAAATTCTCCACCTCCGGAAGTCTGAGAGGAAGCTCATCATAGGGTACGGCAACCATACCGCAATCCGGACAATGGACAATAGGAATTGGCTCACCCCAGTAACGCTGACGGTTAAACGCCCAGTCCTTCATCTTAAACTGAACACCGCCCTCGCCAATGCCTTTATCCTGAAGATAGTCAATCATCTTGGCTATGGAATCCGCCTTATTATCCATGCCGTTGAGGAAGTCGGAATTAATCATCTCACCGTCGCCGGCATATGCCTCTTTTGTGATGTCGCCACCCTTGATGACCTCAACAATATCGATACCGAATTTCTTTGCGAAGTCGTAATCTCTGCCGTCATGAGCAGGAACAGCCATAATTGCGCCAGTACCGTAGCCCATCATTACATAATCGGAGATGTATATGGGAATATCCTTACCGCTGACAGGATTTTTAGCTGTAATACCCTCAAGTCTTACGCCAGTCTTGTCCTTAACAAGCTGTGTACGCTCGAACTCCGTCTTTTTTGCGCATTCAGCACGGTAGCTCTTCACCTCATCCATATTCGGGATTTTGTCCGCATACTTGTCTATGAGCGGATGCTCCGGAGCCATAACCATAAATGTGACGCCGAAGAGGGTATCAGGACGAGTGGTATATATTTTAAGCTTTTCATCAACTCCGTTAAGAGAGAAATTCACAAATGCACCACGGGACTTGCCAATCCAGTTGACCTGTTGGAGCTTCACATTGGGAAGGTAGTCAACATCCTCAAGTCCGGAGAGAAGTTTGTCAGCATATTCGGTGATACGAAGATACCACACATCCTTAGACTTTTGTACTACATCGCTATGGCATATATCGCATTTACCACCCTGGGAATCCTCATTGGAGAGAACGACCTTACAGGAAGGACAATAATTCACGAGAGTCTTGTCACGGAAGGCAAGGCCGTTTTCGAACATTTTAAGGAATATCCACTGAGTCCACTTATAATATTTTTCGTCCGTGGTATCGATTACTCTGTTCCAGTCAAAGGAAAAGCCCACTCTTTTAAGCTGACTTGTGAATTTGGCTATATTGGTATCGGTGACCTTACGGGGATGAATACCGGTCTTAATAGCGTAGTTTTCCGTGGGAAGTCCATAGGCATCGAAGCCTATCGGGAAAAGCACATTGTAGCCCTCAAGTCTGCGTTTACGGGAAACAACCTCAAGTCCGGAATATGCCTTGATATGACCTACATGCATACCGGCTCCACTGGGATAAGGAAATTCCACAAGGCCGTAGAATTTCGGCTTGTCGCTGTTATCCTGAGCATGAAAAACTCCAGCGTCCTCCCATTTTTTCTGCCATTTAGCTTCTACATTCTTAAAATCGTAAACCATCATATAACTCCTTAATCGGTAAGCAAATCAGAAATATCCAGCTTTGCGGCGTCCGCCCAAAGTCTTTCAAGGCCGTAGTACTCTCTCTGCTCGGCTGTGAAAATGTGGACTATAACATCCTCGTAGTCAAGCAATATCCAGCCAGTAGCTCTGCCCTCAACACTTCTGGGTGAAACACCAGCCTGTTCAAGTTCGTATTCCACCTCATCCGCAAGAGATTTAACATGGGTAGAGGAAGTACCGTTGGCTATTATGAAGGTATCCGCAAGAATAGATACCTCGGTAATTTCGATGGCAACTATATCCGCCGCCTTCTTTTTATCAAGAACGGATATGATTTTTTTTGCATTTTCGGATAACATAATTATTTCCTTTCGCTTGAAGTGATTTCGTTATATGCGGCAACTGTATCTGGATGAATTGGACATCCCAGGTTTAGCAGTTTATTTATTGTGTATTTAAGGGAATACAGCATTGCCTCCTCAAGGCTCTTTTCCGCCTCGCCACGCATAATATCCACATCCGGATAATTTCGTTCCGCAGAGATGAAATCCGCCACATACACTATCTTTTCCAGCTTAGACATACCTGCTCTTCCAGTTGTATGATAATGTATTGCGTTGATTATATCCTCATCCTCCAGGTAATTCTCCTTCACGAAGATAGCATCGGCAATCTGGTGCCACACATTGGGAGTCAGCTGTTCAAGAACCGTAAGCTCGTAATGTGACATTATGTATTCCCGCATTTCCGTCTTTGGCATTTCCTTCAGAATGTCGTGGAGAAGTCCGGCAGTATAGGCTTTTTCCGTATCCTCACCGTATTTTTTCGCAAGATATAGGGCAGAATCCGCCACATTCAGGGAGTGAATATATCTCGCATCACCCAGATGTTTGCGGATTTCCTGTTTATAAAAATCGTTATCGTAGATCATAATGTTAAATAGAATAATCGGTATTGTGAATTTTGCAAAAGGCTGGTCTTACCGTTCAATTGCCGATTGCTTTGCAAAGGTAAAAGGTAATGGTTTTTCCGTCACGATAGGGCAAATAAGGCACTAGGCACTAGGCATTAGGCATTAGTAATAAGGAAATCACTGCGTGATTTGATTATAAAATCGGCTCCGAAGGTCTATGCATTTTGCCCTGCCTTATATCTGAACGATTTGAACTTGACTTCCGAAACATACCCGACTATTTCCTATCTATAAAGCTCATTCACAATGGCGTAATCTCTCACTACTGGCAAAAGAAGTCCGTCGGTAGGCTCGCCGTTTTTTAGTTTTTCCCGGATAACCGTACTCGAAAGTACTATGGGATTAACGGATTTAACGGTAATCTTATCTGCAAATTCAGGAAGCTCGCGGTCTATGTATTCTCTCATACGGATTTCGCCATCATCACGGGCAAAGGCAAAAATATTGCATAGGGAGAATATCTCACGGTACCTGTACCAGGAGGTAAAGCAGGTCAGCATATCGGTGCCCATAGCAAGGACCAACTCCGAATTTGGATACAGCCGTTTAATCTCACATAGCGTATCGAAGGTGTAACTCTTCCCTGTTCTGCGAAGCTCTATATCGGACACCTGATAGATGCTCTCTGGGAATGCAAGGCGACACATATTAAAACGATGCTCCGAGGACGCCTTGTTTGCGGATTTATGAGGAGGTATTGCCGCCGGTATAATCAGACATTTGTCCAACTGCTCAAACTCGGTAAAACAATCGGCAAGATGTTTATGACCAAGATGCGGAGGGTCAAAGCTTCCGCCGTAGATGCCGATTTTCATAAAATCCAACCTTTCGTTTATTCAAAATGATATAATAACACATTAATCAAAAAAAGTCAAGAAAAAATTATCCGTACTCGGGAGAATACGGATAAATTGGAGAGAGAAAATAGGAGGCAAAGGATGCCCAATCACTGCACGTAAGCCCAGTATGGCGAATCGGCTTTCATTTCCGAATAGGACGAATAGAACATATCCGACACATCCTCACCGGCATTTACCTTATTCATTACATCACAATAAACCTGTGTAAAAGCTTTTGCGCTGGTTTCGCACATATGACAGTCATCATAGTAGCTTTCTTCATCGTTCAGAATATCATATCTGCATTTCAGCAAATTGAAATCATAGAGTGATGAATTATATTTTTCAGCCAGTTCAGTCATACAGCTGTAAAATGCATCAAGATTATCTGTTTTCCATATTGCACAATCTGCAATTGGCGTAACAACAAAGATTACATTAGCATTTGCCTCACGGCATAATTCTACCATTTTTTCAATTTGCTCAAAATTATCTTTGTTGTAATCTTCATAATAATGTTTTGAATTATAAAGACCGGAAACATCCTCGGTTATGGTTAAATTGTTGCAGGTTTTTCTAATATATCCTGTTTTATTCCAGCAATAATTAGTGCAACCATTTTTAATTATATCAACAATGTTATCAGAACCGAAATTTTTATAGAGCAAATATGCTATTCTTTCCCATGTATATACACCAGTATACAAGCCTTCAGCGTAAATAATATCGTAATTTGATAAGGTTTCATTTTTTATTAAAAATTCAAGCCTATCCTTTTCTGTTGCTAACCTATGCACAGTTATATAATTACTTTCTCCGCTGTATGTACTTCTTTGTAATGCATTATACGAAATCTCAAAGACGACGGTTTTTATCGGATTTTTATCTATTTCCTCTTCAAGCATTCTTGTACGAGCACGGAATGTCATTTCCGGTCCAGAAAGATTGTATGAATTGCAATTTAGTTCACTGTCAATAATTGGCAGATAAAGACAAGTAAGGGAATGAGACGAACCAACAACAAAATAATCGATGGTACCTCGAAGAGATTCACGATAAAGACGGTCAGAATATGCTGTCATATCTGTTAAATGATAGGGTGCAATTATTACAACACTTAAAACAGATATTACTATCAAAAAAGCTATGCTCCGGAGTAGTGCTTTCTTAAAATCCCGCATACATAAAGCCTCCTTCTAATGATGCCATTACACCTATTGAGGCAATCAGCATAAATTCAGCAATAAGACATACCAATCTTACAGGTACAGGAATTTTGTTGAAATATTCCCTGACCGGGCGTTTTCGTTGTAAGAGACTGAATATAAAAAGAATTCCAATCAACACTACAACAACTGCAAAAATAAGTGGCAAATTATTATCAAACCATGTATTACTGATTTCAAGGAACGGCAGAAGCGTCGTAATTGAAGTGGGAATAGTATGCTCTGTAAAAATTTGTTTCCAGAGGCCGATTCCGTCGGAAAGCGTACCCACCTCGGGCAAAACCTTAATAAATGTCACAAGTACGAATGTACGTACTGTTTGGAATGCCCTCCAAAGCCAGGTTTTTTCGTTAATATGGAGTCCATGTTTCATCTTTGCATATACCGGCTCCATCCACATTGAGAATATGATAAATAGACCGTTTACGCCACCCCAGGCGACATAGCCCCAGGATGCTCCGTGCCACAGTCCTGTAGTCAGCCACACCGCCACAAGAGCGATAGTAGCCGGCAAATTAAGGCCAATTGTCTCGCCGAATTTCTCTGTTAATTTAAGTCCCAGCTTTCTGTTCCACTTTGATACCGCAATTGGATAGTATATGTATTGCTTAAACCATGCACCAAGGGTAATATGCCACCTTCTCCAGTATTCGGCAATGGATTTTGAGAAATAGGGTCTCTCAAAGTTTTCAGTAAGGGTAATACCCAGCATTTCACAGTAGCCGCACATGATATCCATATAGCCGGAAAAGTCGGCATATATCTGCACACTGTACATAAATGCACCGATAAGGCAGGCAATACCTGTATACTCGCTGTAATTAGCGAATACATCATCCACCCACAAAGCCATATTATTTGCTATGACCATTTTTTTAAGCAAGCCCCAGAACATCCTCTGAAGACCCCAGGAATAGTTTTTGTAAGTGAAAGGCTTGCGTTCAAAAAGCTCAGTGGACAGCTGTTCAAACTCACTTATTGGACCTTGTGTCATCTGAGGGAAGAAAGATACAAACAAAAGCACCTTGAGAAAATTCTTCTCGGGCTTGTAGTTGTTCCAATAAATATTTATAAGGTAGCCGGTGGATTGGAAGGTGTAGAAGGACAGTCCAAGAGGAACAATAAGTGAAAAGCTGTTATCGATGCCTGTACCAAATATAGAATTGACTGTATCAACCGCAAAATGTGAATACTTAACTACCGCCATTATTCCGAAATTGAGAATAAGTGTAAGTACAAGTATTGCTCGTCTCTTCTTGCCGTTTTTAGCCTTTATTGCGGACTTCTCATCCTTTGTGATGGTCTCCTTGTTTTCCTTGAAATATGCCTTCTGTTTGTCGGTTATACTTTGAAGCCACATTGTAGCTCCGTATATACTACCTGCGGTAAACAGTACAAATATTGTACCTTTCAGACTTGAAAGTAGATAGAAGGATATACTGGCAGCAAGTAGCACAAGCCACGAAAATTTTTTAGGAACGATGTAGTAGACTATCAGCGTTGCAAATATGAAAAGTAAAAATACAAATGATGTTACCGACATTATTCATCCTCAAGAATTGTATCAATCATATTGACCATTCTGTCAACGGAATTGAAATTTTCATTTTTCATCCATTTGGGACCGATGTCAATATCAAATTCATCACAGATTTTCGCAATGAGTTTTATGATGCTGAATGAATCCAGCACCTTACCGTCAATGAGATTTGTTTCGTTCACATAATCAATTTCGTCGTTGATGTCCTCAAGTATTTCGAGCAATGTGTCCTTTGTATTCATCACAGCATCTCCTTTAATTTTGTTCTGTGTATTTTGCCATTGGCGTTTATCGGAAGTGAGTCCAGAATTTTTACCTTTTCCGGAAGCATATAGCTTGACAGCTTTTGTCTTAGAATATGCTTAATATCTCTCGGAGTAGTGTTTTCGTCGTTGACCTCAGCAAAAAGTACTATAGCCTGTTTTTCTGAATTATACAGACAGGCACATCTCTTTATTTCGGGCAAAGCTCCCGCAATTGCCTCAATTTCGCCAAGCTCAATACGATGCCCTAAATGCTTAATCTGAAAATCGCTCCTTGATGCGAAGATAAAATTGCCCTGTTCATCAATGCTTGCAAGGTCGCCAGACTTAAAGCATCTCACTTCGCCGTCGCCGAAATCCTTGTTAATAAAGGATTTAGCCGTCTTTTCTGTATCGTTATAGTACTCCGTCGCCAGAGCATCGCTTACGACATAAATTTCGCCGATTTTACCCGGCTCTGTAATTAGGGTATCACCCTCAAGCAAATAAAGCTTGCAATTACAAAGTGGTTTTCCCATAGGAAGTGTTTCGCTGTCGGCAAATTCACCCTTGACCTCATAATAACAGCTTATTCCGGCAAGCTCCGATTGACCATAGAGATTTACAAACTGAACATCCGGCAATGCCTTTCGCCAAACATTCAGGTACTTCATGGGCATAACCTCGCCTACAAAAAATACCTTTTGCAGATACTTTGGTAGGATGTAGTTGAATGTCCGCAATTGCGCCACAATGGATAAAGCTGTCGGTACCCAGGATATAAAGGTAATTTTTCGTTCATTCAGGTATTCGACCAAATCCGTTGGCATTGCGAATTTTTCCGTGGGAATAATTTCGAGAGTCGCTCCGATTTTTAACGAGAGATAGAAATCCTTTGCCGAGGCATCGAAAAAGAAAGGCGTCTGGTTGCCGATAACGTCGCTGGTGGAAAAATCGAAGGTGTCCGTATAAGCCTGAACAAAGCTCATTACAGCACCGTGGCTTTTCAGTACACCCTTGGGCTTCCCTGTTGAGCCGGATGTGTACACCATGTATAACGGCGAGCTTTCATCAAGCTCCGGAATATCGCAAACTGCATTTGGCTTATCATTTATCGTGAAAAATAAGCCATTGTAATTTTCTGGTTTGCTTGAACCAAATATCACCTTACAGCCACAATCATCGATTATGCTTTGAATTTTTTCCGACGGCGCATCCGGGTCTATTGGAACATAGAAATTTCCACTATATATCACCGCCAGGAAATAGAGGGCAGTATCCACATTTCTGTCTGCGATTACGGATATCGGTGAATTTTTTATATCCTTCGGGATAAGCGTAGCCAGGGATTTAGCAATTGCCACTGCCTCGCTATAACTATAAGCCGTATTGCCGTACACAAAAGCCTTTTTATCGGGATATGCCTTGGCGGATTTTTCAATAAAAGAAAGTATATTCATAGTTAAATAAATACCACAAAACACCCAAAGCCTACGCTTCGAGTGTGTATATTGTGAAAGACAAAATTACATCGCTTGCTTGCTTGTTTGCTACAAACATTGTAACCGACCTGCCTTTCTTTGTCAAGACCTTTTTGAAGAAATTTGCCTTATTTTATCATGTTTATTACAGCTTGTCAAGTAAATTTTTTATTAAATACCAAGGAGCTGTTGACTGAATTTTTTTCGAATAAACTCCGTAGTTTAGGCTAAGGTTTTCACAAGTGAGCGTAGGATACATTCCACATCATCTCTTGTATTATTCTTGCCCAGGGAAATTCGAATTGTGCCCTTTGCCAAATTTTCATCAAGGCGAATTGCTTGCAGAACATGGGAAATTTCCTTATTCACACTGTCGCAGGCAGAACCGGTTGAAATACTTATTCCCAACAAATCCATTCTATGGAGAATTGCCTCGCCGTCCTTACCGGCAAAAGAAAGACTTAACAGTCCCGGAAGCTTATCGTCTGTGCCGTTTCGCACATAGGCAATACCCGATTGGTCTAGTCCTTTTATCAGGGCTTGTTCCAGGTCTTTTATATGAGTTATATTCTCCTTCATATGCTGGCAGTTATTTTCTAATGCCGCAGCCATTCCCACTATGGAGGCAATATTTTCCGTACCGGCACGCATACCAAATTCCTGTGCGCCACCGTCAATAAGAGGAGAAATATTTATGCCATTTTTTATGTAGAGGAATCCGATACCTTTCGGACCGTTGAACTTGTGGGCAGATGCGGAGAGCATATCAACTCCAAGGCTATGGACATCGATTGGAATATGTCCCACAGCCTGTACTGCGTCCGTATGAAATATTGCGCCATGGCTATGGGCTACATCAGAGAGTGCTTTTATCGGCTGAACTGTGCCGATTTCGTTGTTAGCAAACATAACCGACACAAATCGGGTGTTGTCGGTAATGTTTTTCTCAAGGACTTCTGGTAGAATAATTCCCTTTGATGTGGGTGGCAAATATTCAACCGGATAGCCAAGTCTTTGGATTGACTTACAGGAATTGAGCACTGCGTGATGTTCGATTTGAGAGGTGATAGCGAGTCGTTTTTTGGCATCTCCAAAGGCAGAGCCCTTTATCGCCCAGTTGTCGCTTTCTGTACCACAGGAGGTGAAATATATCTCATCAGGCACAGCTCCTATACAATTCGCAATTGTCCTACGTGCCTCTTTCAAAGCCTTCTTTGGCTCTCTTGAGAAGGCATAGGGCTGAGATGCATTGCCGTATTCCGCCCTGAACCAGGGCATCATAGCATCCAAAGCAACACTATCCAAGGCGGTAGTTGCCGCATTATCAGCATAAATCATATCAGACAAAAAGCTTACAGCCTTCCTCCTTGAACTCCTGAATTTTTTCGAGAAGCTCCTCTGTTGTACAACCCAAATAATCCGCAAGACAATCCATACAATAGAAATTTTTAATGTCGTCTCCCAACATTTTTTTATTTATACCGATAGTGTCCTTATCAAGGTTGTCTTTCCTACATGCAATACAAATATTTTTCATCAGTATTTCACCGTAAACATGGGTATGTCTTTACCTTTAAATTCTGCCGAATCGATAAAACGCTGTTGAATCCTTACTATTCTACGCATTTTAATTGCGGGCTCAAGACAGTATTTGTAAAATTCTTCCCTGTCAACATCGGATTCACTTTGTACATTCGGGAAGAGAAGCTTGAGGTATGCTGTGGCAATCAGTTTTATGGCATCTGTATCTCTTGTATCCGCACCCTCCGGTACCTCGATGAGATTGTCAACAATTCCTCTGTAGCTAATATCACTGCGTAGCTGATGCATTATAGTACAGAAATATTCCGAATTGAGCGCCCAGCCACTGAGCTTAAGACTGTCATTCATCCTCGGAATATCCCAGCCCTTAATAAAGCCGTGAATACGATCCAGCAATGCGGATTCCTGGAAAAGCTTGGGAAGCTCACCAAGCAAAAAACCGTGCTCATCCATATTTTCAGCCTTGATATTTCCTAAGAATACTACGCCGGCATCGGACTGTCCGTTATATCCCATTGTATTGAAGGTTCCATATTCGAGGTAACCCTGCAAAATAGATTTCATTTCGTCATCATTGCCGAAGGTAACCAACTTTATCTCATCTATAGCAACAAAATCCGGTCCACAAATAAATCCGGGCTTTCTTCGGGAGGAATCATAGAACATTTTAGCACGGGTAATTTTACCGCCGTCAGTCAGCATACCATATTTGCTTATATGACCAAATACATAGCTTTTACCTGTACCCTTTGGAGCAAGCTCGATAAGATTTACATTCTTTTCGACAAAGGGCAAAAGACGAGTTAACATCGCAAGCTTTTGTACTTCGCTTCCGTAGCCGTCGGCATTGTAGTCTATTGCACCAAGGATAACATCAATCCACTCCTGTGTGGTGAAATAGGAACGTATTTCCTTGTAATAATCCAAATCCACAACATAAGGGCAGAAATTCTTAAACTCAACAAGCTTGATTTTACAGGCGCCCTTTTCGGGACAATAATACCCCAGCTTGATTATTCCCCAAACCTCATTTCCACCCATGAGGTCATCCTTGTACATCGCCCATACAGCATGCTCAATTATAGTATCCTTCGCCGTAACACCGAAATCCGGCAGAGAAAAAGCAATATTGCCGGTACTGATGTCAATATCCGCCGAAATCTTGGTGAGTATCTGGACTGTTTCGAACTCACAGATTATTCTGTCCTTAATGCGTGTCCAATCCTCCTTTTTTGGAATATAGGTTTTAACGAATTCACTTACCTCTGTAGCATCGTAATTTCCTTCCTCATCACAGAATGTTTTCAAGAGGTAATCACGGAGGAATGCAGGAAGGCCGATTGAAGAGAAGAAACTACTATTCTTAATATCTTTATACACAACCATCTCATCGAAATAGTCACGAATTTTATCTGTCATATTTATCTCCTCAATCAAACAGTGAAATATTCATATTTGCCACCTTGGATTTAACATTGAATTTCTGCTCAGTGGCAAGAACCTCGGCTCCGTTGTAAATATCAATGGAAAACTCTCCGTTGGCTTTTACATCTGGGAATGCCACGGTATAGATATAATCCTCTGAAGTTTTTTTAGCGTCATAGTATTTTCCATTTAAGGCTACGGAGATATTGTTACTTTTCAGAGCAACATACAATTTAATTGAAATATCCACCTTTGCCTTGCGGCTGATTACCTTTGAGCCGTCTTCGATAAAGGCTTCCACATTCTGGTGCTTTTCAGTAATTTCGATAACCGGTACAGCTACCTCCTCTAAGGTGGCACCGCCGTGAACCTCAACATTTGCCTTACGACTGCCCTTGAAGCGATCATAATTGGCAAGTACCCAATAGCCATTCCTATCTATCGAGCCCACAGGTTTAGTATCGGTATCCTGCCTTTGGACACATCGACCGCTGTGTATACCCTTTTCAGACATTTCCAGGAGATTTTCCGATTCATGAATAACGGCAAGACGGGATGTGCCATGATCTGACAGCACAACAGCCTTTGTATATAAACCGCTATCAATATTAACACGGATTTTATTCAAAAGTTCATCGATTATTTCCAGTTCTCGGATAATGTATACCGGAGTTTTAACCTTTTCATAATCGAAGTTATTCTCACCATGGTGCTTTATTTCATCAAGTTCCTTGATGTTATCATTAACCTTAACACCCTTTGAACGGAAGAAATCTACAAAATCCTTGTTGCACTCCGTCAAGGAAGGCAATTCGCAATAGGCACTGGTAATACTTACGGACAATCCGTATTGTACGCATTTTGCCTGTATAAAGCCAAGGTACTCCACGCCCATTGCATCCACAAAATATACCTCTGTATCATCGGTATCTATATTTGCAATCACAGAACTTCTGGGCTTGAGCAGCTCAGGATAGCGAGATTTTGTCGCTTCGGTATCAACAATAGTCTGGAAGTCTGGGATAATCTTATTGATGACCTTTTGATATTTGTACTGGTCGAAATAGTCATTCAGAAAATCATCATGGAACCTGAAGGTTTTGAGATAATCAGCCAAATCCGGATATACATTACGAAGAATAGCGATGAGCTGTTCACGGGTATATGATGTGCCGTAGTGGTCTAACCAGGTGATAATTCTTTCCTTTTCAAGCTGGGTAAGGTCAGTAAGATAGTATATCAACTCGCCTTCCTTCTGTGCGACAAGCTTACAGAAATCCTTGACATCGGAATTATAACCGGTGATGTTCTTCAAAATATCCTTTCTTTGGGCATAATATTTTTCAAAATCATGAGAGTCCTTATCAACGGTCAGAATGGCTCTGTACAGCTGTTTTTCGAGCTCTGTATAATCCTGACAATTTGTTATCGCAAGCTTCAGATATTCATTTTCCTTCGCACCAAAAAGAGACAACAACACAAAATACAGCCATTGCTTCTTTGAATCAAAGCTGTTGTATTGACCTAATGTAGCGGTGAGATTGGATACAGAGCCAAAGAGGGCAATGCCAATTTTTCTCCAGCTTTCATGTTCCGCCATAAGCTCAAGAGCATAAAGCCACATTTCATCCGTACCAGATTTATATGGCAGGTCGGAGGTCATTGCATCCCGCTCACACAGGGCATCGTAACCATTTACAAGACTGGTGATGGTGAATATGGAATGTGGAAAATAAGAGCTGGGAATATCCGTTGCAATGTAAACATTATCAGCGGTATTATCCTCGATTATATGTCCAAAGTTATCAAAGCCCTCGAAACAAGATGGAAAACAGCCGGAAAGTCTGGATGGAATAAAACGGATTTCCCGTTTTTTATCACGGTCGCCCTCAACGATTAAAATCCTTTTGGCTTCTTTTATTCTTGGGTCATTGAATTGCAAATACTTCCGGCAACAATAGGTAAACATCACAACCCTGACATTGACCGTTTTATTGACCAAATTCTGCAGAGTGTTCCTGGTATATCTCTCGCCTTGTATTTGCAGAAATGGCGAGAATTCCGTTACGAAAATATTTTCCGTAGTCGTTTCTATTGCGTTATAGAACTCATCCAGTTTAAAAATTCCGTCATCGTTGCAAAAATAACGGCCGAATACAAACTTATTAACACCTGTATTGAAGTATTCGATAGTTTCTTGTAGCTGTACGGCATTGTCGAAATCTACAATAAGCGGATATTTTTTATCGGAGCTTATGTAGTCTTGTATGGATGTTTTTACACGGTCAAGTTTCATAACGGACCTCGCATCAGTTATTCTTTATTATCTGTGTTCCCACGACGATATTATTACGGATGAGCTTTTTAAGGTAATTTTTAAGCATATCCGTCGGCATATCGTCAATTATGCTATTTGCCTTCTGGAAGCCGGTTTTGTCGTACTTGTCGTTCGCCAGCTTCTTTATCATTGAAGTAATCTCAGTATTGCCAAGCCAGAAGTACGGCTTATCGGCAACCTTTTCCACAAGGTAGTTCTTCACCTCGTTGATATCATCAAAGAGTGCTGAATATTCACCAAGGAAGGTCTTTGCGAATGCCATATCACGCTCTGTGGCAGAGGAGAGCTTATCGATATATGTCATATTGGAGATATAGTCCATAGCCTCATCGACTTGCTCGTTGGTCGGATTTTTCGAATTTACAATCTGGAAAATTCTCCTTGCCTTTTGGAATTCATTCTCCGGAACCATGGCAAGAATAGGCATAGAATACTTTTCCGACCAGTTCATAGGTGAAGGCGTTCCTGTCTTTTCCAGCCAAAGTTTGCGAAGCTCTACGGATTTCAAACATGCCTTGTAGGTGTTGATTGCGGATTTGACTTTTTCGGCATAAATATTTGAGTCAACAGTAAATGTGCCTTTGAGCTGGTATTTGGCATCGTAGAGAATTGTCTCTGCATCGGTGCTATCCAGGTCACCAAGATAGTATTTGAATGCCTCGACAAAAATAGAAACCTGCTTGCTCTCGAAATCATTAACGGCGTCGGGATATTTACGCAGAAGGTCAAGGAAGGTTGCCTTTTGTGAATCCAGGAGTCTACCCTGTTTTTTAAGACTGTAGAGCATAGAAAGGAAATCCTTTTCCTCGCCGAGGTGATTTTCCACAGCCTTGAATGAAAGTCGTAATGTATCCAGTTTACTATTCCATTCACGGATTGTATCATTGAATGCGGTCTGCTTTGGAAGGATTTTATTGGAGTTTAAGATTATCTCATACTCCACAATAACCTCATCGATTTTTTCGTAAACCGTATCCCTATTCCAGACCCAGTTTGCTGCATCGGAGGAGAATTTGTTTTTGAGTTGGTTAAGATACTGGGCACCGTCACCCAGGTCATTTCCAAGAGCTGGCAATACACCTTCCCTGTATGTCTTGAGGAATTGGCGCATACCGTCACGGCAGTTATCGTGGGTGAGCACCTTTTTAAGGTCATCCACAACCGAGGGATTATCAAGACAGGTTTTACCAATGTCCTGAGCTATATCGTTGGCGGTTCTGCCATCCTGGTCATTCTTATCGTTGGCGATGCTACAGAAATCCTGAATAAGCCTTGTTACCAGGTTACTGCTTGTGCTAATCGTCATATTCCCGATAACATATTCCGTAACCCATATCGGGAAATCGAAGTTCTTCATGGCTTTTCTGATATGGGAGGCTGTGTCCGTCAGGGCAATACAATACTTTTCGTCGATACCGAATACAAAACTTGTTACACGGTTAAATTCCTTCTCCTGAGGTGTAAGCGCTACTATGTACTTATCGGTGTACTTAAAATTGGGAGTGTTGTCCAGCTTGATTATATCTGCAATCATATCTGCCAGATAGTCGGCGCTAAGAGGTTGGGTGACTTTGCCATCCGAATAGGAGTACACATTGTTGGCGTATTCCTTAAGGAGAAAACCTAAAGTGAAGGCAGAGAGATTACAGGGCATAAATCCATAGGGCTCATCCTTCAGCATATCCCAGATGTCACGAATGGATATTCTATCCGTCTTGCTTAGCTTGTTGTTAATCAGGGCATCAACGGCAATCTTCAGCTTGACAATGTAGCCACTACCATTCACCCAATAGTCCGGTGTCTGCCATGCGCCTACAAGAGCATTCTCCAGCTTTGTAGTCGGGTTAGCGGACTTGAATGTGCCTTTCATCTCCTGCTGAATACCACAGAGTGCGCCCAATTTAAGGCTAGTCGCAACATACATTGTATCGATAACATTGGTAAAATGGTTTTCAAGACAGGAATGATAGCGGAATTTGTTTATTTCACTTAATTTAATCTGAAGCTGGGCATCGTTCGCAGCTCTGTCGCCGTTTGGATTGTAACGGGAATACACATAGAATGAGCCCTGACTAATTGCCTTCGCCCAATTTCTAAGTATATCGCATCCCAGATTCTCGTATTGCATTTGTTGCGCACGGTCACTTCCGCCGATTGCCAGTGCTGTAGCGTAATTTTCTACCATCTCCTCGTATTTCTTGAGCTCAATGATGGTATCGGAAGCATCGATAACCACTACATTACTTTGAGGATGGTCAACGAAGAATTTGCGGATTTTATTCTGAACAGCCGAAGTCTCCACATTATCTTTCGCAATAGTGGTTACGGCATATATCTTGCTGTTGCCGGCGGAGCGATTATCCGCCTTATTCAGGTCATTGTCCAGCTTCGTAATTGAGGAATACGTGATGTCGTATCGAAGATTCAGGGCTTGTTTAAGCTCCACATATTCTCTGAGGTCAGTGCATTTTAAGGATAAATCCTCGGTAGTCCAGGCGCTCACCTTTGGCTCAAAGGGTCTATAGTCGATTTCAGCCTGTGAAATACAGCAATAGGTAAAGTTGTCGCCGGTAAGAGGTGTGCGGGAAATAATATGGTTGGCGAGGAGATTTTTTGCGATTTTTACGGCAGCGGATTCCAGCTGAGTACCCTCGAAGCAAAGGGCGATGTTCTTATCGTTGGGCTTAAAAATTTCCTTTGCGTTGGCGATTCTGTCGGACACAGCCTGAAGGAGAATAATTGTCTTGTAGACCTGGATTTGATCGTCATCCAATCCGTTGGGTTTGTAGCAATCCAATATCTTTCTAAAGCCAGAGACAAGCTTATCTTTACCGCTGTCATAGAAGAAACTCCACAGCATATCAACGGTAATAAACGGGTTTTCGGAGGTAAAATCGAATCTGTCGATAAACCATTGGAATGCCTTTGTATTTTCGTCATCATCGCTTTTGATGAAGGTGAACATACTTCTTGCGTTGGAGGTGAAAGACTGGGAAATACGCTCCAAAAGAAGAGCCGCAAAGGGATGTATCGGCAGAACCTTATTGAAGTCCTCCTCCTTGATGTTTACAGTTTGAGCGACTTTGGTACGGCTCTGTACCGTTTTTTCAATAAGGCTGGACTTGTAGGTGTTCCACCTATTTGCCAGCGTAGGATTATCGGTGATTTTCATAGCCTGACCCATAAGAGTAAAGGCTATATTTTCCGGAAGCTCAATCTTTATCAGATCAATAAATCTGTCGAGAATTTTCTTGGTGTCCTTGTCGTAGGCGCTGAAATAAGCCTGAGCTATATGGGTTACGATTAAGAGGCAGAACGGAATCGAGGCGGCAAGCTCGGCAATTTCCTGGAAGCCGGTGAAGTGCTTCATGTTATTCTCAAAGAACTCGGAGAACTCGTCCCAGATAAAGAAGATTTGCTTGATGTTGTTTTTGGTTATAACCTCTTTTATCCACTCGCCCAGCTCTGTTGTGGACATTCTGAAAGCACCCTTTATGAAGTCCACCATAAAGAGTCTTTTAATGAGTTCCGCCAAGGAGTCCCCGGAGTAGTCTCTGAGCTTACGGAGAACATCCTGTGCCATATCGCCGCCAAGAATCTGCCTTGCGCTACCCTGGGCTTTGATGTTGAACATCCGAGCATTCTCCTCGTTCTCGAAGAATTTGATGAGGGAGTCACGGACAGATGTGGACGCCTGATTTTCTATACCGTTTTCCTGGAGAGCCTCCTCGATGCTTTCCTGAATGGCAAGCACCAGGTCGTTGTCGTCGTATATTGAGGAAGCGCTGTACCTATGGCATACGATGATTTTACCATCCGCCTTCGAACTAAGAAGCTCATTGCGGGTAAGATACTCATCGAATACCTCCGGGTACTTATCGAAATAGGCTATAGTATCCTCCCTGGATGCCTCAATAAGCTTTTTGAGAGTTAGGACGGCGTGGGATTTACCTGTACCGTATGCGCCTTCAACCCATATACTCTTATTCTTTTTCTTCTTGAGAACATCCACAGTGACGGACAAAAGTTTTATGAAGGACTCATGGGGATAGAACTTTTTCCAAAGACCCGGATTCTGTTCGATAACATGCTTGTCCACTACCGGGCAGAAGACCTCTGAATCGAAGTCGAAATAATCACGATAGCTCATACATTTGCCTCCTTAAAAATCTCAAAGAGAACTTCCTCGGCAGTCTTATCGCTTTTGAGGGTAATGGAATCAAGACCGAGGGTAAACTTCGCATCGATAAGCTCAGGATAATTTAATGAAAGTCCATTGAGGAACTTCTCCATGGTATCCCGGTCAAGACCAAAAATCTGCGTGGGACTTATGCCGTCGCTTTCTATGGATGTGTCAAGCAAACGAGTAAGAGTGAACTGACGGTAATTTCCGCAATTCTCGGAGAATTTATAGAGAGAATATAGTATAACCCTATCATCCGGATTTTGCCACGGCTGACGAATGACGAAATTAAGTGTACGACCATTGTTTTTTATTTCATAATCGCAAACACCAAAGCCAAGATCTTCACCTAAGATAGAATTGGATATGAATATGTTTTTGAAAGCAGATACAATGTGTGTACGAACTGTCTCCGAAAGAGAGTCATCAAGCATTGCCCAAATATTTTCAGATGAATAAGTGGTATTAAAATCTATATTATTTACCCACCAATTAAATTGGGATGAATAAGCCCAATTGACTGCAATTAACGCCCAGGAAGTTATATTGTCGATTCCCAATGACCCCACTAATTTACCAAAATCAGTAATAGACGGAAATTCACCTTTTTTTAATTTTGTGGCAATACCAGCATCTTCAAGAAAAGTAGATAAGTATGTAATTTTCTTTGAGCCAAGAGAATGAGCAGATGTCCAAAAGTCATCTTGTGCATCTATGTACTGTTCTAACCAATTAAACTCCACGCCCATATTTCCGTAATGATTAATTCCAACCATTTTTTTATCCCCTTTAGGTAGCTTTAATGAATTTGCAAGAAGGCATCCTGAAAAAATATCATGACATTTTCTGCATTTAACACATCTGTCATCTATTGTTACTTTTCCATCAGTAAATTTTATATAACCGAATGGACAATTTGCCTCACATACTCTACATGAAACGCAATACGCTGTTTTTCTCATTACAACCTTAAAAACAGACATAAATTGTATATCCGTTTTTGTATGTGTTGTCAACTCAAAGGAAAACCCAAGAGTATTCGTTTCTTCTGTAAATTTTCCCTTGTATGTATTATTAGCAAAAAAGATTTCAATAAAGTTATTAGCAAGGTAATTGACTTTTCCAATTGTTTTAATCCATTCTCGCCAATCAGAATTTTTCTGCAATAATGTAACTGTAAATATATTGTCTGAAAAATTATCGATAAAAATATTTTTTGCAAATGAAAGTTCTCTGCCACTTCGTCTTGCCTTCCAACCTGCAATATCCATAAATTCTTCAATCTGTTTTTTCGTGGTTAAACTCTTTGAGCTTGTATCAAGAATAATGTTGTTAAAATCAGTTGTAGTTAAATGCCCAGTTTGATTTTTACCATATACAATTTCTTTAAAGTAGATATTTTTATTGGTTGCCATCGGACAAACAAGACAACCTGCTCGACTATTGCCTAATTTATATGCCTCATTAAATATTAGGTCATGAGCAAATATATACAAAAAAAGCTCAACTGAATTCCATTCAAGAATTGGATGAAAACTATACTGACCTCGTATTTTATCACCTGAACTTATTTCGTCATACTCATTTCTTGTAACACTTTCATCTCCTCTAATGCCTGTAAAAGCCATTCCTCGGAAATTAGACTTACCAGTATATTCACGAAGCAAAATTACTTGTGGCGCAGTCTTATGAACACTACAACACCACCTTATTCTTTGTGCTGGTGGACCAAAAATTCGCCAACTATCCAAAGGATTAAATTCTGATTTTGAGATTAGAAAATCGATTTGATTGTCTATACAAAAATTCTTTACTTTTTCAACGACATCATAGGTATCTGGAAACTCCATACCGGTATCGCCAAATAAGACTTTGAACTCGTTATGGGGCAAGGCTCGTTGTACAAGGTCAAGGGCTACGACGCTATCCTTACCACCAGAAAAGGCGACATAGAAAACATCCACCTTATCCCTATATTCAACATAGGTGTTGTAGATTTTTCGGATGGTATCCTGGGTGATTTGTTCCAGGACTTCCCTGTTTTTTTCCACCATTGCCGGGATGTCCACAAAACGCAATGGCTCGCCATCTGGTTCCGGGTCTTCGATAAGAATAAGCTCCGGCGCCTTGTATATACTACCGCCCTTGGTCTTTGCTACAAGCCGTCCACGGTAGATATAGTTATTCGCCTCTGCCCACATATAGGGAAAAGAATCGTTCTTGTCGTAGTTCCAGTACTTGTCGAAGCCTAAAATATCCAGCTCCTTATAGTACACGGGACGAGGCTCCTTGGAAAATGCCAGCGGTAAGGGATTGAGTATATAACCCCCTGTGGAGCTGTCCCACTCATATTGATACATCAGTAATCACCTCGTCTACGCCTTATCTCTTTCGCTTTATCTACCGACTTTGAAATATGTTGATACTTTTCATTTAAAAGAATACCGATACTACAAAGGTAATTCAATGCTGTTTTTTGTGTAAGCTCTATGTTGCTATTCGCAAGTACAAAGGCTACGGCTTCCACAAAGCTTCCTATTCCACTTTTCTTACGAACAATTATTCCAGGACAGGCAGCCAGACTGTAATTGAATGTATAAAAGTCAAATTTTTTGCTAAAATGTATTACGTAAGACATTAAAAGATAGCAGTTCCATTCATAGCCCACATTAGGAAATGAAATAAATGAAGTTATTTCAGATATGGGAATACAATCACCTGTCATAAATTCAGCTATAGCCTTATCTGTTGCTGTCACATCAAAGTATATATCATTTGGTGATACGAAAGTGTCTTGATTTATTCGGACAACGGTATCTACAATGCATACATAACTTCCAACATTACCCAACTCACCGTGCAATTGTGCCATTTCATCTAATTTGAGTGGCACATGTTTACGAGCATACATTCGATAAATATCATTAGCACTAATTTCTTCACCTAATGTAATTACCGCTTGGGAAAATGTATATTTTTCGGAAAGCTTACTTGCGAGGCAATTAAAAATACCAGTTTCACTAAGCTTTGTATTGTTTGCAATAAGCCCAGGCAGATCTTTTTCGATACGCTTATATAACGGACGCCGTACTGCATAGCCGTCCTCTTCAATCATCTCATCCAATATATCGCATACGGCTTTACGCATATCCTCATCGAACTCGAATATATCAATGTGGAAATACGCCTCTTTATTATCCTTACAAATCGCCGAATTGTTCTTTATATAGCTCTTCAGAGCATCCTTAGAAATATGAGGAAGCGCCTTGTGAATTTCGTCCTCAGTCATTGGCTTACCAACGCCCAGCAAATATTCTAAAAGCTCTGTCTCGTAGTCCACCTTAACATACTTATCCCTGGACATAATATCATCACGGAAATAGTATTTGCCTTCAGCCGTGAATTTAAGATACTCCCGAAGCATTATCTCATTCTCAAGATTATAACAGGACGAAAGCATATCACTTCTATCCTCCAACAACGACTTGTAGGAAATAATCGTCTTGCCTATGTCGAATGATGAATCAATATAATCAAAGAGCTTTTTCGATGTGTCGGCGTCTATTACGGACTCGGCAGCATAAATCCGGTCTTTATAGAAAAATCCACAAAGCCTGAGCTTATTCCTGTCCACATTTATTTTCTCATTAAAGAGTTCCTCATATTTGGTATTGAAGGTGTCAATATCAATGGAATCAAAGCTCATTCCACCCTTAAAGCGGGTATTCAGAACCTTAATATACCTGCTCTTCTCCTCTTCGCTTATGCCGGTTGCGGTATCGTAGGTGTAGGATTTTATCTGCTCTACATGTGATGTGTCCGTAGCAGGCTTTGAGCTCGCTTGAATTACCTTTTGAGAGAAGGTGTAGCGCCTATCTCCAAGCTTTTTCGCAAAGGATACATTATCCAGGATGTCAATGAGTACATCCTCGCTACATAAATGTCCTATACGGCTAAAAATTTCTTGAGTGGTAAAGCCCTCCGGGTCGTCGTAAATTCTGGATGCCGACTGAAGTGTTCGGAATAAAAGCGGAGACTTCTTCTCATAATATTCGTCTTTATTAACCGGCTCAGTATTCATAACAGGCTCTACAACCTCCTGTACGGTAAGCTGTTTTGCTGGCTTTGACGCCGGCTTGCTGTTTTTGAGCGCCATGGATGTTACCGGGAATACATATGTGAGATTGCCACGTATAAGTGTGGCATTCACCGTGTTCTTCGGGAATTTTTGCTTTAATTCATCAAGAATTTTTTGCGGAATTTGCTTTTGCTTAATTCGAACATCGCTGTTATTGTCAAGCTCAAAGGGTATATTGTTCTTTTCAAGAATGGCAAAGAAATCATCTGCCGAAAAAGTCTTTTTCTCGGTTACTGTATTATTTGTTGCAGTGGGCTTTGTGGCGTATTTTTTACTGTTGAGATACCCACGATAGAAACGGAAGTACCTGTCAAGTAAATCCTTTTCTTTCTTATAGCATACCATAAAGAGCTTCAATTTATACAGATCATCTATTGCTTTTTCAATTTCATCCGGATCATCAAGCTCCCACAGACTCTCCTTAGTATATCCGTAGCCCTTGCAATATTTTGATGCAAAATCCATGGCAGACAGGAAATTATCCACGGACTGTGGCGCTTTGTTTTTTGGATCGGCAAAGGCTCTGAACTCCGCCTTCCTTATTTCTTGCTTACTCATTATCTCTTCTCCAAGAATAATATGCTTTGCTTCCTTTAATAATTCATCAAATTCTGACCGATTATTTTTATATATCTCGCACACACGAATAAAATCTTTTGATGAACCTAAAGCGTTTGAATCATCGCCGAAAAGGCAAGTTTTAATTCTTTGTGACTGCAATAGCATTCCGTTTACATTTCGGAATTTATCATCGATTTCTATCCCACGGTTGAGAGCATATTGTCGAAGCCTTTCGGATAATTCCTTTGCTCCATCCTGCCGACCAACAGTTCCATTTTTCAGAGCAACAGTATATTCAATTAGTAAAGCAATCTCGAAATCGTCCCAACCTATTCGCATAGCAATACCCACTTAAGTATATATTCTTTTGTATTTTAACATATTTCTAAATACTTATCAAGGGCTTATTCGCAACTTTTTTTTCCGGAGTCGCAATTCGATGACTATTAAAGAAAAAATCCGCACCCCAAAGGATACGGATTATACAAAAAAGTCCTTTATGCGTCGGTATCTGTGCCGAAAATTCTTGCGAAGAAGTCGATAATCTGGCGGACGAACTCCACAAGTGAACGGAAGAGCCATGCCCTGTCGCTACTCATAACATAGTCGCAGGAAACAGTGGTATCAACGGTAACGGCATCAATTGTGTAGGTGTCGTATGCCTTCATTCTCTCCAGCGGAACTGTGGTTGCCTTTTCGTTCTCGGTGTCGTAATAGCTCACCTGAAGCATCTGAACGGAGTAGCCCTCCTTGGGAATAACCTTGAAAGTAAAGGAATCACCCTGTCTAACATACACAATATTGCCCTCGGCGTAGCTGTAAGGCTCAACGGGTTCAACAGTGTACTGCTTGGTCTCTGCCGGCAGCTGAACTATGCAGACATGTGTAAGAGGCGTATCGTCGGCAGTTGCCACCATAGCACAAACCGGAACAGCTAATATTATAAGGGCAAGTAATAGAGAAATAAATTTTTTCATAATATCGAATCCTTTCCTGTTCTTTGCTACATTATACACTAATTGAACAAAAAAATCAAGTGGAAATAAAATAATTTACAAATAATACAAATTCAGGTGAAACTGTGATATTTATATTTCGTATTTGTGCTTGAAGCAATAATACATTCCGATAAATTCGGTGGACTGTTTATAGGAGTCGCCGTTGAGATAGCTGTGTGTTTCGAACTCGTCCTTTCGTGTCTCGATGACGGCTACGGCGATATTGGAACAGTGGTCGGCAACACGCTCGATATTGTTGAGCAAATCATTGAACATAAAGCCCTGAGTAAGAGTACATTCACCCCGTTGAAGCCGTTCAACATGATTGTCCTTCAGCTTGTCGCAAAGGTCATCAATGACTTCCTCCAGAGGCTCTACCTTGGCGGCACAGTCAATATCATCATTTACGAATGAATCAATTGCGGTGTTAAGAATTTCGCAGGTAGCCTCAGTGAGAACATCCAGCTCGTGGCGTGCATCTCCGGAGAATGAAGCTTTCTTCTCGTTAAGCTCATTTCCCACATCGGCAATATTCACCGAGTGATCCGCAATTCTCTCAAAGTCGGTGATACAGTGAAGGAATTTCGTGATTTCCTCCCGTTCTTTTTTTGAAAGAGCCTTCGCCGTGATTTTCATAAGGTAGGTACCCAGCTTGTCCTCATACCTGTCGATGATGTCCTCACGGGCATAGACCTTCTGATACTTAACCTTATCAAATTCCTCACAAAGGGAAAGTGCCTTAAGAATGTTTTTCCTGGACTTTTCCGCCATGGAAATTGTGACCACACGGCTGTTCTCCAGGGCGAGTGCCGGATGCTCAAGAAATCTCTCTTCCAGCCTTCCGGTTTCGTCCTCCTCAGCCTCCTCGTCTGCCTTCGCTCGGATTATCAGACACATAAATTTTTCGATGAGTGAAGTGAATGGACAGAGAATTATAACATACAAAGCCCTAAAAAGAGTATTGAGAAGAGCAATTGTGAAGCTTGTCATAATCACATCTTCATAGCCGAAATGTATTACGGCATTCAGCGGATAATATAGGATAGCTGTGATTATACAGCCGAAAATGTTGATGATTAGATAGGACCAGCTTGTACGCTTACCGTCGGTATCTGCACCGATTGAGCTTAAAAGTACCGGCAAGGAGGAGCCCACGGCAATACCCATAAGACAAGGCAATGTGAGCCCAAAGGATATTGCTCCGGTTGCCGCCAAAGCCTGCAAAATACCCACTGCCGCAGATGCGCTTTGAAGTACAGCAGTGATGGCAATACCAATGAGTACGCCGAATATGGGATTGGAGAACTTTGTGATTAGCGAGATGAAGCCCTGACTTTCCTTAAGACCGGAAACAGCGCCGGACATGGCGGACATACCGTAAAGCAGAACAGCAAGTCCAAGCAGGATGGCTCCAACATTTTTAAGAGTTCTCTTCTTTGAAATTTTCTGCAGAACAATGCCGATGAGAGCAATTACAGCAGTTATAACAGCGGTGGAAAAATACTTACCTATACCGCCACCTGTACCAACATCCGAAAGGCAAAGAATCCAGCCGGTAATACTTGTACCCAAAATCGAGCCAAGGATAATTCCGATGGCTTGACGAGTTTTCATAAGTCGGGAATTGACAAAGCCAGTAGCCATAACGGATGTAGCTCCGGAGGACTGAATTACAGCAGTTACTCCAGCACCCAAAAGTACGGCACGAAAGGTATTGCCGGTGAGCTTGTATAGAGTCACCTCAAGGCTTCCGCCAGCGACCTTTTTCAGGCTGTCACCCATAACGCCCATACCGTAAAGGAATAGGGCAACGCCACCCAAAAGGGCAATAATATCGGTAAAATTCATAATTTTTTAGCCGTTTGTGAATTTACTCAGGAAGGCTCTTGTACGCTCGTGCTTCGGATTGAGGAACACATCATCAGGACTACCTTCCTCAAGTATAATACCCTCGTTCATGAAGATGATTTTGTCCGAAACATCCCGTGCGAACGCCATTTCATGAGTAACAATAACCATTGTTGTATGCTCAGCGGCAAGGCTCTGAATTACCTTCAAAATCTCACCGGTAAGCTCCGGGTCCAGTGCACTTGTAGGCTCATCGAAAAAGAGGATTTTCGGATTAAGAGCCAATGCCCTGGCGATTGAAACACGCTGCTGTTGACCGCCAGAAAGCTGACAGGGATACATATCCATTCTGTCGGAAAGTCCCACACGGCAAAGTAAATCCTTGGCGTTTTCACGGATTTCCTCAATGATTGCGGACTTATTCTGCTTGTAATCAGGACGCTCCTTTGCAATAAGTTCACAAGCAAGAGTCACATTTTGCAATGCGGTATACTGGGGAAAGAGATTAAAATTCTGAAATACAAGTCCAACCAGACGCTGGCGTCTTCTTTTTTCGGCGGAGGAAATTTTAGCATTTGAACCGTCAAAGAACACCTCATCTTCAACAGAAATAAGTCCCGAATCCGGATGTTCCAGCCCTGTGATACAGCGAAGAAGCGTAGTTTTTCCACTACCCGAGGAGCCTATGACGGATACAACCTCGCCTTCCTCAACCTTGAAATTTATACCTTTAAGTACCTCGTTGTTCCCGAAGGTTTTGCGAAGATTATTTACAGTAAGTACAGACATAGGAACCTCCTCAAACCTTGAAGTAGGAGAGCTTCTTTTCAAGCTTCCCGAGTACGATGGTCAAAACTCCGCTGGCGACAAGATAATAAACACCGGTGAAGAACAAGGGCCAAATCTGTCCGCTTATACCCTGCGAGCCTTTCATGAATGCCTGACCTGCCCAAATAACCTCCTGCAGAGCAATAATTCTTGAAAGGGAGGTGTCCTTGACCAGTGTAATGATTTCATTGGACATAGGCGGAACAATTCGTTTAATCATCTGCAAAAGGGTGATTTTGAAGAAAATTTGAGTTTTAGATAATCCAAGAACCTGACCTGCCTCGTTCTGACCTACTGGCACGCCTTCTATACCACCTCTGTAAATTTCCGCAAAGTAGCAGGAATAGTTGAATACAAAGGAGATGGCGGCGGCGGTAAATCGACCAGCCTCACCGTTGCCCCAGATATTATTGTGGAAAATAAGACCCGGGAAGTAATAAACAATGAGGAGCTGGAGCATAAGCGGAGTGCCTCTGACTACCCAGATAATAACCTTCACAAGAGTGGCAAAGGGCTTAAAGGAGGACCGTTCACCAAAGCAAATAATCAGCCCAAGCGGAATTGCGCCGAGAAGTGTTACACAGAAAAGCTTCAATGTCTGTAAAAAGCCCACATTGAGAGCCTGAAAAACCACGGGAAACTGTTCTATAACAGTCGATAAGGACATCTGAAAAACCTCACAATTTCAAAAAGGGGCACATGGCCCCCTTTAATTTCGGAATTTACTGAGCGATAAGAGCAGCCTGAATGCCGTATGTCTCAGCGCAAGCGAGCATCGAACCGTCTGCTGTAGAAGCTGCAAAGAAAGCGTTGAGAGAATCAACAAGGTCGGAGCCAATACGGAAGCCTACACCATACTCCTCGCTGTTGAGCTTTGCTGTGTAAGTGAGAGCATCATAGCCTGTGCCTTCACCAACCATAGCGGCAGCCATAAGAGAGTCGATAACTGCGGCGTCGCAAGTACCAGAAGCAACCTCAAAAAGAGCAGTTGCCTGATCCTTAACGGGAGTTGTTGCAAAGCCGAGAGCTGTAGCTTCTGCCTCACCAGCGGAGCCAGCCTCAACTGCGAATATAAGGTCTGCGCAAGCGTCTGCGGTAGCATAATCCTCAGCCTTGTCAGCGGGAACGATGATAATCTGAGCGTTGTTGCAGTATGCATCAGAGCAGGACATTGCAGACTTAACCTCATCGGTAAGAGTCATACCGTTCCATACGCAGTCAATTGTTTTTGCATCAAGTTCAAGAACCTTGTTGTCCCAGTCGATTTCAACGAACTCAACTGCTACGCCAAGAGAATCTGCGAAAGCCTTAGCCATATCAGCGTCAAAGCCGATCCATTCGCCGTTCTCATCTCTGTAGTCCATGGGCTCGAAATCGGTGATACCGACAACCAGTGTGCCCTTAGACTTGATGTACTCAAGGTCGGACTCAACAACCTCTACAGGAGCAGCTGTGGTGCCCTCTTCTTCAACCTCTTTATTTCCGCAGGAAGAGAAGCAAAGAGTGACGAGAACCATGCAAACTGCAAGAATAGCAGCCATAATCTTTTTGTTCATAATATAAATTTCTCCTTTTTTGTCCATTTAATGACATTATTATTTTACCATATTAAAAAGAAAAAGTCAATACTGCATTTTGCCATTTTTACACAAAACACAAAGATGGAATTTGTGAAAATATCACAAAGTTCCATTCGAAATAAAATTTTCTAATTTTCCAATATAATTTGCTTACTGGATTTGATTTTTAAAAATGAAGGTACAAACAATGCCGAAATGCTTTGTTTTTCCGAACACTATACATAACGGTGATGAAAGACCTTTGAAAGGAATTGAGATTCTGAATGACTTGCCTACTCTTTTGAGAAATTCGCCATATTCATCAAAGAAATCAGTGGTAAGCTCTTTATAAATGTGGCTAAAATAGACCTTCTTCACATCGGGAAAACGCTTTTTCAGGTCACAAACTCTCTCGGTATAATCCTTCAAATTTAAGGTGGGATTTGTGAAAAGCCATGTGCTGTTGTTCACACTGTCATTGGTAAACAGTCCGTGAGTTTTGCTCTCCTCAAAAAGCACAGAGCCTCTCGTGTGACCAGGAAAATCATGTACGGTAACAGTTCTTCCGCCCAAATCAAAAATCTCGCCATCCTCAAAGGGAATGTACTCAACCTTGCTATCGTCAAAGGGCGGAAATAGGAAATTCAGTAACTTGCCTGCTGGCGCAAAGCCATCGCCGATTTTTTTCATAAGCTGGGAAAAATCGGATTTGCCGTCAATCGGTATATCCGCCCCGCCAATATGAACTTTGCCGAAGTACTGATTGTCTGCGCTATGATCGGGATGGTAATGACTGTTCACCACAACAAGAGGCAAATCCGTGACATTTTGTTCCACAAATTCACGCAGGCCATTGTGTCCATAGCCCGTATCGATGAGCATAGCCTTATCGTCGCCGATGATTACATACTCGGCAACGCCAACATTTTTCTTTTCACGGATACGATAAATACCGTCGTCCGTCTGTTTTTTTACAAAAGGAGCCATAATTATTCCGCCTGGAAGGTAAGATTTAGTTCATCGGATTTTACATGATATGCGTTCTCGGCAACGATGGACACATTGTATGTCTTACCGCTTTCGAGAGTATCAAGACCTATCCTGAAGTCCGCTGTATCGTCATCGTCGATTACATAATAGTCATCGATGAAGGTATCCTTTAATACGGTTTTGCCATTTTCATCGGTGATTTTTATGGTGTAATTCTGAACTATAAAGAAATCAGAAGCCTCGTCAAAGGAAAGTACCCATTCACCGTTTTCATTTTTGCTGGCAGAAGCCTTTGTATCATCGGCAAATACAGGAGCATCACTGTCCTTGGACTTCAAATTCTTGTATGTATAGGCATAGGTACTTGTGTCGTTTACATTCTCAATGAAATATTCATTAAAGAATGTGTCGGAGTTCACATCGTATTCGAGAATTCTGACTCGACCGTTGCTGTCCGCCTCAAGGATACAGAACTGATTTGCCGTATTATAGCCGTCCGGATGCTGACCTGTAATGTAATTTTTGTCCAGCTCGAAGCGACAAAGAGCACCAACGCCAACACTTGTATAGGTAGTCTGATTTATGCTTCTGGGATCGTTCATTGGGTAATGAGAATGTCCGGAGAAATCCACTACCTTGTTGTGACCGTTAAGTACAACATTTGTCTGAGGAGTACACCAAATGGTACTGCCGTAAACCGTGCCAAAATTGTGAGGATGCTGAAGAACAAATACAGCCTTATCGCCTGCCTTTTCCTCTGCCTCATCAATCTGTTCAGAGAGCCATTTGAGGCTTGATGGGGTGAAGGTCCACTCAGTGAGAGAACGCTCGCCTGAAAATGCTATGAAGGTAAATCCGTTGATTTCGTATACACCGTTGGGATCGTAGCCGAATTTTTCCACGAAAATATCTGCGCAATCCTTACGCTTCATCTCATGGTTACCAAGGAGGTTTACAAAGAGGGTATCCTCACGGACATGGCCGTCGTAGAGGGAAATATACGTGTCGTAATCATCGGGATAACCTATACTTGAAAAATCTCCCAGACCGAATATTGCGTCGATACCGGCATAGGTTTCATTATCGTCGAACAGCTCGTATGCCTTGTCAATTGCGGCACCGACTCTATTATCGCCATTGGGAACATCATAGCAATGAGGATCGGTGAATATCATTACACGAACCTCAGGAACGAAGTCATCGGCTGTTTCGGGAAGGTCCATAACACTTCCTCTGTGCATCTGGAATACGCCCCAGCCAAGAGTTACAACACAGCAAAGGGCTACAAAAACGAGAATTATACCAACCATACTCCCCAAAACCTTAAGGATTTTTTTAATTATTTTTTTCATAAGCTTTTTTAATATGTGAAATTCCAGTGACTGCGATGCTAACACCTGCAGCCAATGCAAGACGCTTACCGAAGAACGGAATTGCAGTTGAAACGGAGGACGGCGAATGAGTATACATATGCTCAATAACAGGTCGTTTGAGTTTTGTTCCAAGAACCTCACGATAGGTGACGGTACCAGTGGTAAATTTGCTCAAATCCTTTTCGTCCAAATCGAAATATCTTACACCTCGGTCAAGACCGGGTCCGTAGCAATGAAAACCACAGCCCTGCGTATAGCCGAGCTTCATACCATTGAGTTCGCCCACAAAGCTGTTGTTGTGGTCGTGGCCAAAGAAAAGTCCCAGAACATCGCCCTTTTCGGAAAGCACTTCAAATTCACCGCTGTTGACAGAGGGCACAGCTGCGTTTTCGCCCATAAATCCACCGGCATCCACCTCGCCAAGAGTGTAATACCCATTATTGAAATCCGATGCGCCCTTGTAGCCGTGCTTTTTATCCGTCAGCCTAAGTATATCGTATACCTCTCTTACTGGAATATGCTGAAAAGCCAGCGCCGGACAGTATTTATCGTAAGCTTCGAAATACTCATCACGGACTTTCTTGTAGGCATCCAGCTGATTTTCTGTAACATAAGGGTACAAATTCGGCTCTACACGAGTACAGGAGTCGAAGCAATAAATGCGAAATACAGTATCATCCGATGTATGTGAGGCAATATTCAGATAAAAATTACCTGTGCCGTGTATGTTTGGGATGTCCTCACCCAGAGCGCCGTAGCTCTTGTAAATCTCCCACTGCCACTGCTTTGTGGCGGACTTTACCTCATCGTGATTGCCGAATACAGCACAAAACGGGACACCACTATCACGAATTGGCGACAAAATATTGTCCAGAGCCTTGATAAAATTTTTTCGAATATCTCCGAACTTCATATAAATTCCGTAGCCCTTTATCTGGTCCCCAGTAAGCACTATTAAATCCGGCTTTGTATATTCAATCGCTGCCCTGATAAAATTCACCGTGTCGGGATTTGTCACGACGGTTTCCTGAATATCCGCAAGCTGGAGGATACGGAATTTGCCATTATCGTCAAATTTGAGCATCAGTTTTTGCTTTCAATGTCTGTTATGAGTGAAATTCTACGGCAATGTCTTTCTCCGCCCTCAAATTCTGTATTGAGGAATACATCCACAAGCTCAAGAGCAAGACCAACACCTACAACTCTACCGCCCATACAGAGGACATTTGCGTCGTTGTGAAGTCTTGTGTATTTTGCGCTGAAATAATCACTGCAACAGGCTGCTCTAATACCCTTGACCTTATTTGCAGCCATGGAGATACCTATGCCTGTACCACAGCAAAGGATTCCTCTTTCACATTCACCGTTAACTATATGAGAGCAGGTCTCCTCGGCAATAGTGGGATAGTCGCAGGAAGCGGAGGAAAATGTACCGCAGTCAATGTATTCAATACCCAGATTCTCAAGGTGCTTTTTGATTTCTTCTTTAAGTTCAAATCCGCCGTGGTCGGCTCCAATTGCAAGTTTCATACTAATTTCCTTTCTGTTCTTTCATTCGTTCAGCCTGAGGCTTACGAAGATATACTGGATTTACAAACATCGCCGTTTTTGGCGTTTCATCTGTGGACAGCATATAATTCTCTGCAAGAAAAGCTCCGGAGCTAGCTCTTTGAAATCTCATCAATGGAGACGCAAGGGTAATATTTGGATTTTCTTTCAGAATATCGTATGCTATTTGGGCGCCATCGCCGGCAAGTATTATTTTTTTATCGTACTGATTGAGCTTCTCGCCCAGCTGGTCTATGGATATTGCCTCATCCTCGGTAAGTCTGTTGAGCTTACCATCAAGACCTTGGAATGTGGCAGTATAAACCTGCTTACATCTGGCGTCCATACAGGCACATACTATACAATCCGAATCCTTAAAGGGATAAGCAATGACCTCCGTAGCGGAAAGTCCGAAGCAAGGTGTATCGTACGCCGCTGCAAGTCCCTTTACAAGGGCAACGCCGATACGAATACCTGTAAAGCTACCGGGACCCTGTGTCACCGCAATAAGGTCTATATCATCAATTTTTTTGCCTGCGGATTTTATTGCTGAATCCGCCAGAACGGCAAGTGTTTCCGAATGATTAAGCCCGATGTTCAGAAAGTTTTCCGAAAGGAGCTTACCATCCTCGGTAACCGCCGCAGATGCCGCTACTGCGGAGGAATCTATTGCAAGAATTATCATAGCTTCATTGAAATATCCATAGCCTTCACGGAATGTGTAAGTGCACCGATTGAAATAATATCAACACCGCATTCCGCCACCTGACGGATATTGTCCTTTGTAATATTTCCGCTTGCCTCAGTTGCCGCTCTGCCGTTTATAAATGCCACAGCCTGACGCATTTCGTCGGTAGTCATATTGTCAAGCATAATAATATCGGCACCAGCTTCGACTGCCAGCTTTACCTCATTAAAATCTCTGGTTTCGACTTCGATTTTAACGGTGTGCCCCAGCTTTTCTCTGACCCTGTTCACCGCAGGAATAATACCACCGCAGGCATCGATGTGATTGTCCTTCAACATAACGCAGTCGGACAAATTATAACGATGATTTTTTCCTCCGCCACAGGTGACAGCGTACTTTTGGAGCGCACGAAGACCGGGTTGAGTTTTGCGGGTCTCGGCGATACTACAGGATGTACCCGCCACCGCCTTGACACATTCATTTGTTGCGGTTGCAACGCCGGACATCATCTGAAGTAAATTCAGCGCTGTTCTCTCGCCTTCAAGAAGGTGCATCATTCTGCCGGATATATCCGCAATTCTGTCGCCTTTTTTGATTTCGTCGCCATCCTTTTTATAAAGTGCGTAGTGAAAATCATCGTCAAGAAGCTGGAATACACGCATAGCCACATCTATGCCACAGAGAATGCCATCCGCCTTTGCCACAAAATAGGCGGAGCCAACCTGCTCCTCAGGGATAGTATATGCCGCAGAAATATCAATATAGTTGATGTCCTCTTTTATTGCGTTTTTGATGACATCGTCCACATAAAATTTATTGAGAATCATGCTATATCCACCTCGCTTAATATGATGTATGCGCAGGTAGCCATGGACAGCGCCTCGCAGTATTCGGTTGTCTTGGCGTATTTACCGCCCTTGAGTCGCATAAGAATTGCCTCAATTTGCTGTCTGCCTGTGCGAATTTTGCCCTCGTCCGGCAATACGAAATATGACCTCTGCATAATGGAGCGAATGTCCTCCTTTATGCCACCGGGCAAAGGTGCACCTGAGTAGTCCAAGGTATAGGGCTTCTCAGTAACGGATGGATAGTTTCCGGACTGCATACAGCGTTTTATGTCCTCTGCGGCGTGTCTTGAGAATACAAGTGCCTCCAAAAGAGAGTTGCTGGCAAGTCGGTTCTTTCCGTGTACGCCGGTGTTGGAACATTCACCGCAGGCATAGAGCCTTGGAACATTTGTCTTTGAATCCGCATCCACCTCGATACCGCCCATAAGATAATGCTGGCACGGAAAAACGGGAATCAAATCCTTAGTAATGTCTACATTGTATCTACGACAGCCTTCCGCAATTCCCGGGAAGCGGTTCAGGAGGAAATCCGAGGGCTTATAGGTAATGTCCAAATAGAAATTATTGCTACCAGTACGTCTGCTTTCCAGCATTATGGATTTAGAAACCACATCCCGGGGAGCAAGCTCCAGACGGTTATCATATCTATCCATAAACCGTTCCTTGTTGCAGTTTAGCAGATATGCACCCTCACCTCTTACGGATTCGCTAATGAGGAACTGTTCGCCGTCGTCGGAATTGAATGCTGTGGGATGGAACTGTACATAGCTGAGATTTTTGATTTTTGCTCCGCACTCGTATGCGATACGAATACCGTCACCAGTTGCGGATTTCGGATTGGTGGTATACTTATAAATTCTGCCTATTCCGCCGGTTGCCAGAATACAGTAGGAGCAGAACACACACTCAGGTCTACCGTCAACAAGAAGCTCCGCCTTGAATCCGCTTCTGACTGATGAAAGGCTCACAAGAACAGAATTTTCGGCAAGCTCAATGTTTGGCTGTTCAATGCACTTTTTTTGCAGTACACGAATCATCTCTGCGCCGGTGGTATCCTTGTGATGGACAATTCTTCGTCTGCAATGTCCGCCCTCAAGGGTTTTATTCAGGTTGCCATGCTCGTCCAAATCGAACTCCACACCCCATTCAAGTATCTTACGGACATCATCCGGACCTTCGTGAACAAGTGTGGTAACAGCCTCCGGGTCGTTAGCGTTACGACCGGCAATCATGGTGTCGTTGTAATGCAAATCAAAGCTGTCGTCCTCAAAATCAAGTACAGCCGCAACACCGCCCTGGGCAAGGTTTGAATTGCAAGTTGTTCTGTCGTATTTTGACAGCATGAGAATGTCCACATCCTCGGAGAACTGCAATGCGCCGTATGTGCCGGCAACGCCCGAGCCCACAATTAATACATCATAAATATTCTTTTTCATATCGTCAAAACGGAGTACGGCAAAAACCATACTCCGGGGAAATCCAGCCGTACTCAGATAAAGAGCAGTGCAGAAGCAATGCAGTACTGTGCTGCATAGTAGGTGATGTGATTTGCAAGGACATAGCCCTTGGTGTTCTTATTTTCACCGAAATATGTACCGCTAAGTATAAGGTCGGAGATAAGGAAGAGAACAGTACCGGCAAAGAGGAGAACGGAGCCAGTGGAGAGACCTGTTGAGTAAACAGTACCGCCACACATAGCAACCTCGAATGCCAGCAGACCGCCGTATACAGCGGAGATAGCCTTGAATTTGCCATACTTTACAGCCAGCTTTCTCTCGCCGAATACGATAACGAGGGAAACAACAGCGCCGAATACAAGTGCGATGAACACAACCCAAATCGGGAAGCTCATTGTATTCCAGATTGTTGCGAGATACATAAGGTGACCCAGCATAAATGTGCCGAATCCAGCGAATGTATATGCGTCAGCTCTGTCAAGGTGGACGAATTTCAGGTCAAGGAAAACATCGCCCAGCATACCGAATACAAGTCCGATAAGGATGAACATGGACCAGTGGTTGAAGGTCTGATTGATGATAATCGGGAATGGATCCTGAAGTCTGTCGAAGATGGCAGCAACGCCCACCATAAGGAAGCCCACGCTGGCGCCAGCCTTGGCAAATACTCCGGGAAGTCCGGCATATTTAACTCTGAGAATAAGGAATACTACGGTAGCAATAATACCAATTACAAGTGCATAATAAAACATATTTATCCTCCGATAATTATTTCACATATTTATTCAGGAACTCACTGACTGCGGGCCAATATAGTTCAGGATGCTTATGACAGCTTTCGGTGTGGTCTGCACCAGGAACAGCAAGCTTTTGTTTTTCGCATTTAGCGGTATCGTAAAGTACATCCATCATACGGAAAGGCACAAATGAATCCTTTTCGCCGTGGATGAACAGCATCGGGATTTTACATTTTCTTATTTGGTCTACGGGCGACACATCATTTATATCCATACCGTCCACAAGGCGGGTATAGGTCCTGGCGGCAGAGATAAAGAACCATGGCGGAAGATGCATTGAGCTTTCAACAATGGAGGAGCCCATATCGGGAAGTGTGGTAAATCCGCAATCCTCAATGGCGCATTTAACATTTGACGGAAGCTCCTCACCGGCAGTCATCATAACCGTAGCCGCACCCATTGACACGCCGTGAAGCGCAAATATCGCATCGGGATAAAGCAAAGTGATGTAGTTAATCCAATCTAACCAGTCCAGTCGGTCATCCCAGCCCATTGACACGATTTTCTTTTCGCTGCGACCGTGACCGCCGGAGAACGGCAACAGGACATTAAATCCCATATCGTAGAAGACACGAGCAAAGTTACTCATTCCCTGGGGATGATTCGTCCAGCCGTGACCGATAATAATCCACTTATGAGAATGTTCACCTTGCATAATGACATCCGCATGGAGTCTTTCGCCACGCAAGGAAACAAGGCTCATTTCGGATTTGTTAGTCACATACCAGGCATCCGTATCATCCTTCGGGACAGTGCCCTTTTGTACCCGGGCAATTTCCTCTGCGGTGAGCTGTCTTATACTCGTCTTACGGTTTACGCTGTATTTCGACAACAGTACGCTGTGGAAAAACGCTCCAGTGCCCATATACAACGCTCCGACGCCCAAGGTCACGCCTGCCGCAGTTTGTATTATCTGCTTTTTATTCAAAATAGTCACCCTATATTCCATATTCCATTGAATTATAACAGATATTGTTGAAAAAATCAAGGCTTATTTTCAAATTTGTAATATTTTTTTTATAAAGAAAAAGCAGACCCGTGAGAGCCTGCTTTTGTAGTTTAGAAGATGGTGAGGATGTGGATGATGAAGTGGAGAAGTGCGTAGAAGAATCCGATTATGCCTTCATCGTCCTTGTGGAGTTCGTAAGTATCGCAGAACTTACAACGCTTTTCGTTTGTTGTAGGCTCGGTGACATCGCCGGTATCGTCATCGTCCGTTGCGGGCTGTTCGATAGCCTTTACAGAAACGGTAATCTTATCGGTAATCCACTCGCCGTCAACATAACGTGCCTCAGCTGCGACAGCATCGGATTCAAGGATGAAGTCGCTGTCAAGGCCAAGGTCTGTGAAGAGCTCACGAAGCTTTTCTGCGCTGATTACGGATTGAAGTGTCCATACGCCGTCAACATCAACAATGTCGAAGTCTGTGGCAGGAATTGTGTAATCCGTAGTTGTCTCACCGCCGAAGTCCAGAGTGAAGGTGATGTCGGACTTATCGGGCATCGGGTTAGAAGCAGCCTCCTGAAGGACACATCCCAGCAGTGCAACAGCCTGTACCGGATCGGCCTGGGCAATCGTACCGTCATACTTGATAGTACCGACAGCAAGAATGCTCGTTGAACCACAGGAAATTGTGAATGTACCGTCACCAGTTACAACATCAGAAATATCGTAGAATTGCTCAGTTGCGGAGTTTACTGTTATGGTCTTACTGCCATTGTTACCGGTAATAGTTGCATTTGCAGTACCGCCGAACGGAGCACGAAGTCCAACATGAACCGCAGTGCTGGAGGTTATCTTGAGGGCAACAGCCTGAGCATTTGAAAGGTAGATCTCAGTTTTTGCGCCCTTAGTCTTGTACTCTGTAACCGTTGCTGTGTGGTTATCGCCGCTGCCTTCGAAGTAAAGACCTTCACTAGAATTGATGCAATCGATGGAATCCTTATATGTGAGGTTCAGCTCGCCGTCGGTGTTGTAAACCTGACCGATTTCGGAGCTTGAGGAAATGTTAACGCCAGCAGGATTGTATACACGAACACCGTCGATGATGGCATCATAAGAGCCCTTTGCGGTGGGAGTATCGTCACCAGTTACAAGCTTTGTGAAGTAGGAGGATTCAAGCTCGTTTCCGATTGACTCGCCGTCGTCGCAGGAGATGTATTCAACATCCTCGAAGCCTTCACCCAGAATATCGGAAAGGTCAACATTCTCGCCGGGTTCGGGAAGCTCATCATCACCTGTTGCGGTAGCGTATCCGTGATCAAATGCCTTACTGTATGTGGCAGTGACGGTTACGGTGTAGGTGCCGTAGAGCAAATTACCGCTAGAATCCTTAATATCAAGATGATATACAGGAGCCTGATAGAGAGTATCGCTGAAGGATACATAGGTATCAACCACAGCCTTCTTTACGGATTTGCCGGAGCTGTTCTTGGTCTCGATTGCAATAAGGCCAGTTGAAGTGTTGACTGCAGCAATGAGATCGTAGCCTGTGCCGGTGAAGGTGAATGTGTAGGTTGCGTTCTTGCCATTACTTACAGTTGTTTTCTGAGCAGAAGTGCCCGAATAACCACTATCATTTGCGTAGATACTGGAGTATCCGTAAACGCTGGAGGAGGATGTGCCAACTGCTGAAGCGGATTCAGAACCAATTGTTGTCCAGCCTGCGGAAGTGGTAGACGCTGTGGACCATTTAGAAGCGCTGTCTGCATTCTCCTCGAAGAATACATTGGTCTGTGGGTAAATCTTCAATGTGGGAGTATCGGTGAAGGTTCTTCCATCGGCAGTATCCGTAAGATTGAGTGAGACGCTGGAAGCCGATGACCATGTCATACTTGTGGGAGCATAGGTGAAGACATTACCGCTACCCTTTGTGGCAGTACCGCTACTTGCTGTACCCATAGAGTTAATTGTACGACTTGTCCAGCCATCTGCGGAAACGCCGTCCTGCTGAATCTTTGAACCTGCAGTAATACCCTGAACGCCTGTACCAAGCCATTTTGCGTTAAGAGTGGTATTAGCTGTTGGTGTATAAGTAGCACCTTCATTACCAATCTTATTAGTAAGAGCAGAATCAGAGTACCATCCGATGAAGCGATTTTCTGTCTTTGTAGGTGTGGGAAGAGTGACAGAGCCGTCCGTCCACTTTGCGTAGAGATTTACTGTGCCGTTGTTAGTGGATGTAAGGTTGCTTACGCTCTGGGCGTTGTTATAGGTCTTTGAACCAGAAGCGGAGGTAGACCAGCCGTTGAATGTTGCGTTTGCTGTAGCATCCGATACATCGCTACCACCATTTTCATTGTATGAAACAGTGAAGCTACGGGCAAAACTGTTACTTGTCAGCGCCGAAGCAGTGTCATAGGTGAGTGTGGATTGTGACATTGAGCCGGATGTTGAGCCATTACCGTTGTAGATTATCTTGTAGGTATTGGCTGTCCACTTTGCGTAAAGTGTGGTTTCACCGCTTGAGATGATGTTCTTGATGCTTGAACCTGCGGAATAATCAACAGATCCGTTCTGCGTCTTTGACCAGCCGGTAAAGGTGTAACCAGTCTTTGTAAAGCTGTTTGCCGGAGCAGACTGAGTAGCATCGTAATTGAATGTCTGTGATGAAACCGTACCAGAACCGCCATTAGCATTGAAGTTGACCTTCAGGGTATTTGGTGTATACTCGGTATAGAGTGTTGCATTAGTATTATTACCGAAGATATTACTAATATAATCCGCTGTGAGAACAGTATTCTTAGTAATATGCGTACCTGTACCGTCAGCCTTGGTGTTCCAGCCGGTGACTGTGTAACCAGTCCTGGTGGGTTCTACGATGTTACCGAGAGTGCCTTCGGTTGCAACTGTTTCGCCAGAGGTTGATGCGCCTGTGTTAGAGCCACCTTTTTCAAGCTTGACACGGAACTGGAAATTGTTTATAGTTAATGTATCAATATTTTTATTAAAATACAAGCGAATCCTGAGTATGGCAATTTCATTTGCATTATCTGCACTTACAGTAAATTGTTGATTGTATGAGCCATAGATATCAAACTCTGTTTTGGTGTCCCAACCATAGCTTGTTTCGGTTCTGTCTGCCTTTATAAATTCCCAGATAAGAACGCTGCAGTTACCATCCAGAGTTGCACTGTCTACGGGTGTTACATTGAAGTAATATTCACCTGCCTCAAGTGTCATCGGTATCTCGTAGAATATATAACTTCCTACCTTAGTAGCAGAACCGTCAAGGGTATAGGTATCTGTAGACTTATCGTAGGTGAGAGTCAAACCATCAACAGTTTTACTGGTTTCCGGAGGTGCTGAAAGGAGATTTGTATTTACACCGCCGTTATTGACATTGAAGGAAACATTGTACTGCTTAGGAGTCCACTGTGACCAGATTTGTGTAGCCTTGGAGAACTGGAGTGTATCGGCAGTTACAGGCGTACCAGTACCGTCCTCTTTAGTGTTCCAGCCAGCAAAGGTGTAGCCAACTCTTGTGGGAGTGATAAGAGTGCCGAGAGTTGAAATGCCGTCGTAGTTGTAGATTTCGCCACCCTTGGAGTAGGTGATACTACCGCAGTTTGAGGAACCTAGAGCAAGGCGGATATTATCGTATGTTACTGAACAGCCGGTATTGTTATTATCTGCAACACCAAAGCCGAAGTAAAGTCTTGTACAATTCGAACCGGTGGTAAAAGTGCATTTTACTGTATTGTGTCCGGAATCAGTATAAACAAGATTATATCTATTTGGTGCTGTGCCTGTATATGCTACGTTGCCGCCCGGATACCAAACCTGTGTACCATTTGAATAAGCACCGGAAGAGCCGTTTTTAGCAGTACCATTCTGATAAAGTGTTGGAACATTTGCAAAGGTTGCACCGCTAGCCTGTTTACCGTTTGCATTACCTGCATACAGGTTAACATTGGAGCCAGTACCAGAGGATGTCTGGAAGCTATAATATAATGTATATTCGGTATTGGGAGATACAGTGATATAATAGCCGTTATTATCGCATCCATTCCAGCCGGTAGCCGCTGCTGTGAAGCTGGCACTTGCCTTGTTGAGAGTGAGGTTAGCAATACCATTAGCATAGGAGTACATGGAGAACATATTGTCGTAGGTAATCTCCGTGGGAACAAGCTTCCACTTTGCGGTCATAGTGATGTCGTCGCCGGCGAAGGTGAGGATTTTGGTAGTCTTATTGTATGTACCGCCTGAAACTGACCAGCCGTCAAACATATAACCAACTCTTGTGGGATCGGGTATATATCTTGTTGACTGTGGCTTCTGAATTATGATATTATCTACGCCCTTATTTTCTTCGATTTCAACAATGCGAAGATTTGTAACGGTATAGTCGCCAGAGCAAGCACTTCCCTGTGACATTCTGAACTCATAGACGGATGTGAGTTGTCCGTCATAGGAATCAGCCTGCCAGGTTCTGTCGCTCGCATCTCCATCGCCAGTTGCATAACCTACTGTAAATATAGTACTATAATTGTATGTGCCATCGCCATTGGAGGTGGGATTTTTAAGTCTACCTGAACGGCAACCCATACCAGTGCCATACTTATAGACATAGAAGTCGGTACCACCGTTTGTAGAGGTAAATGTAATCTGATACTTATGACCTTCCACAAGGTAGACAAGCATCTGATTGGTGGTTTGGGTCTTTTCAGAGCCAGTATTTGCGATAGTACCGGTTATCTTAACATCGCTGTCACTCTCATAGGAGCCATTAAGAGTAATCTGAGCTTCGGAACCAGCTGTGAAGGTTGAATTACCATTTGCGAAGTAGATAAGGTTACTGGTGTTCATACCGTTGTTACTATCTATATTGAGATTTGCAGGATAGAGTGCATAAATAGTGACAACAGCACCATCGGTAGAAGAGAGGTTTTTGAATGATTCGCCTGCGGAATAGCTTTGTCCGCTACCGCTGGACTGACGGTTCCAGCTATACTGTGAATACCCGTTTCTTGTGAAGGAGCAAGCGGGCATAGTGTAGGATGTGTTGTAGTCGCAGGACATATCCGCCACAGCGCCTACACCGCCGTTGTTGTTGAATTTAACGGTATAGGTGTTTGTTCTCCATGCGCTCCACAGATAAAGAGAATCATTAGGCATCTCACTACCTACATAGTAGTTAGTACCTGAGTAGCCGGTAGTAGTGGTACTCTTACGAATGTAGTTGTAAGCATCATACCAACCCTCGTGAGTGTAGCCGGTGATGGAGTCTGGATTGTGAATTGAGAGAATGACATTGTCGAAATATGTGCAGATTTCACTGTGGGAGGTAGTGGTCTGAGGATAGATGTAGCTACCGCCAGAATTGGAGACAGGAACAAGGCGAATATCCTTGTAAGTGACCTCAGTGGATTCATTTGAATTGATACCAATACCATACTGCACAATAGTTGAGGTTGAAGGTATAGTGATGTCATACTGAACTGTGGTCCACTCGCTGGCTTTCAATGTGACATTTTCCATTATATTTACGCCAGAATCACATACAAAAGAGTTATCCGTAGTATGAGCTGCGCAAAGAATGAAGTAGCCTGTACCTGAACCCTTGACCTGCATTGAGAGTCTATATGTCGTGCCAGCTGTTACTGTTGAACTATAATACTCTTTTGCATAGTAACGGGTAACAAGAGAGTGGTCATCGGTGCCCTGTTCTGTGCCCTGAACACCGTCGCCCTTGATGTAGATGGTATCCTCAACAAGGTCGAACTTGAAAATATCGTCGGCAGTCTGACGGGCAAGCTTGGAGCTGGCATCACTGAACTGGGTAACAAGGTCAAAGAGGTTGAACGCATTGTCGAAGCTGATGGTTTTCAGCTCATATTTAACAATGGCGTCGTAAGCATTGTTGATTTCCGTCTGTGTTGCATCCGGCTTACCGAGAATGTATGCAGCATTTGCCATAGCAGACTTGTAGTTATTGTAGTTTTCGGATGTGCCATTTGCATAGTCGCTGAACCAGATAGGACGATAATTAAGCTGGGACAAATCCTGATATTCCGAACGAAGAGTAGATTTGTCGACGCTGGTTAACTGAACAGACGCAAAGGCATTGGAATAATATTTTCCTGACTCATAATTTCGGCATTGTGTCCAAACGGTAATATAGGAAGTACCGGACAGTAATGAAATCGTAGGCTGATAATACCAGCGTGCAGCTGTTCCATCGTAGCAGGAGTTGATTAGAGCATTACCACTTGATGTATTCGGGGAGCCAGAGCAAGCATATTGAACACCAGTTGAAGTAGACAGAGAATCACTTGGCGCATATACCCATCTTTCATAGGTTCCTGAAGATGGTGATGAATTAGGCGAAAATGAAGAAACACCGCAATCTGAACCCGTTCCAGTTGTTCCATAAACATACCAGGTGTAGAAATGAAGTTTGGAAGAACTATAGTTATCTGCATCATTAAGCTCTGTACCGAGGTACAAATTTGGTATCTGATTCAAAGTTGTGTAACGAGATGAATCAAAGGTAAGATATCCCAGTGGTGACTGTGTGTATGTGTTGTCAGCATGTGCTGAGGCATCTGCTCGATAATAAACTCTGGCATAGATAGGCGATGAGTTTTCGGTTACGATATTTGCATTTCCGATAAATTCCCCACCGTAAGCGGTATTGAGATTTAACAGAGGTTCACTGCCGTAATAGCCGGCTCTGTCGGAACCGCTTGAAGAACCAAAGCTACAATAGCCATTATTACTTGACTGTGCACCGGTAATCCAGCTTGTGACCATTGATCTACAATTATAAGAAAGAGTATATGTACAGCCATTTGCAGATGCTGCTATTGCGTGATATTGCGGAGCATAGAGGGTAGTATAGGCGTATGCGGTTTTGGTGTGGGTACCATTTACATTATCGTAGGCATTGGCATCGTCAGTGGTATATTCAAACTTCCAGACGAGCTGTTCTGAGGTGCTCTGACTCTGGGCATTTGTAAGTGAACCAGAGACAATCTTACCTTCAATATAGCCGTTTGCGGGAACTGTTATTGAAGTTGAGCCATTTGTGAAGTCCGTAAAGGAACTGCCGGATGAAGTCTTATACTGAAGGCTTATCGATGAGAGAGAATTACTGTTATTTGCGTAGGATACAGTAATCTTAACAGCATTTGCCTCGGTGTTCTTGAAGTAGAACTGACCAGAGTCTGCATTACTGGAAGCTTCGAGAGAGATAATATCAGTTGTGTAATTATAGCAGTTATTTACATAGTACTGGAAGGACTTGTTATCCGTCGGATTGAGGTAGATGGTCTCAGGAACTATAGTATAGCAGAAGTTACCGGAGTCCTTGACTGTAAGACTACCATCGTCACCTTCCTCTGCCCAATGGGAGTAAAGGTGTACATCGGTACTGCCCATTATTGTGGAGGAGGAAACTCTTGTACCGTTCGCAGTATACCAACCGGTGAAGATGTAGCCTGTTCTGGTAATTGTGGGAAGTGTACCGTATGCGTTGCCTTCCAAAACAGACTTGGATGTTACAATTTGACCATCAAGAGTTGGTGATGATGGTGTGGGTGAGGTGACATCCTGAATTGCTATGTTTCGATATTCGATGTGTGTGTTGGCTGCATAGTTATTCCCATCTGAAGCGCCAGGACGAAGCTCAATATAACAATAATCATTCGACTGTGCCGGTGTGAATACTGTGCCCGAGGAAATACTTTCTACATATTGGCTCTGATAAGAAGTTCCCCAATATGACGGGTTTACTGTCATTCGGGATTCAGATGTGGGTTTAAGAACGCCGTTTACATAATAGTCGAAGGTAATCTTGTATGTATGTCCAAGCTCACAGTTTATTTTATTTGTCACATTGGTGTAGGAATTCGAGGAGTCCGCATCAGTATAAAAGCTAATGGCCTGAGTTGCAGAGTCGACAGTTACATTTGAGACATGACTACCACCTGTGGTAACACTAGAAGCGTACACCGTCGTGTCAAACAAATTGTCAAAGAACAGAGACGGACAGTTTGTCCATACGGGATGTGCGTTCAGGTCGGCTGTGGGTACCGTAGATGCGGAAATATTGGCAGTTGTACCGGGATTGTTGGTGGTATCCCATCCAGAGAGAATTGCGCCAGCCTTTGTAATCGTTGCAAGATTTCCCAAAGCTTGATCTGCATCAACACTGATAAATGCCGGTGACGGAACTGTCTTGGACGTCTCGTTTGTTATATCCTGGAGAACGATGTTGGAGTAGGTTATACTCTGACCAGTTTTTGCGTTGTATATACCAGGACGCCAGAATAAATATGCAGTATTATTGGAAATTGTAAGCTCTTGTGTACTCGTACCAGTGCCATAATTGAAGACTACAGAATTACTCAAAACCTCAATTGTGACAGATTTACTGCTACTTTCATTATAGACACCGTTCCATCCACTTTGGACATTAGAAACACCCACAAAGGAACGAGGAGAAGAGCTGGCATCGAATGAGAAACGATAGGTATGTCCTACAGTGAGAGGAATACCTTTTTTGAAAAGCATAGCAAAGCAGTTTTCACCGCTGGCAGTGATTGTTATAGTTTTATTATAATCATCATATATAACGGAGCCGTCAACATCATTGCCATATGAATATCCCAAATAGGAGTTTGATTGATTCCAACCGGCAACATATGCATCATAGAGGAGGTTATCAAAGTAGACGGTGTGGAATTCCTGCCATACTGCATTAAGTGTAAGAGATGTACCGGGCATTACGGAATTTTCGTCATACATTATATTCGTAACGCTCTGACGCCATCCCATAAATCTGTAGCCGGAACGAATGGGAGTCATATTATGGAGATACTTGTAGAGTGACTCACCTTCTGCCACCATACCACCATCCTGGTCATCGGTCCAGGACGAACCGCCTGAATAGTTGTTGGTGGGAAGCGTACCGCCGTTAGGATAAAGCTGAAGTGTCCACGCCTGACCATATTTTGCAGTGAGAGTGTAGGAACCGGAGCCTGCCACATAAGAGCCGGCATCTAAAATTTCGCCGTCTGTACTTCTTTCCCAACCAATAAATTTATAATCGGTGTTGGAAAGAGTGGGTGTGGGAAGAGTAATGGAGGTACCAGTGGCATAGGTGTATGTTTTTGTTGCATCAGAGCTACTGATTGAACCATAGCTACCCTGGTTGAGTGTAATGGTGAAGGTTGAACCTGTGAGAGTGCTATACGCAGAGGAAATTGCGTTTACAGTAGCTGTGGTTGCTGTACCATTTTCCCTAACCTCAGCAAGAAGGTTGTTGTATGCGGTGAGGTATGCCTCATACTCAGGTCCATAATGGTAACGCTCAAAGTCGATGATATACTGGGCGTACTGGTCCATAACGGCAAGTGAATTGTAAGCATCCTCAAGCTCATCACGAACAGTTAATGTGTTGTCAAATCTTGCGTTATCCTTTGCTGATTCCCAAGCATCCCAAAGCTCGGAATCGTATGCACCTTTTACCTGAGCAAGATCATTGACGAGATACTTACTCTTGTAGGTTGTGGAACCAACATTCGAAACATCGATAGCAGTGAAGCTTATCTTGTTTGCGGTAGTCATTGCTGAGAAGTTGAAGTTTCTGTTTTCAGCATCGATAAACAGAGGATTTTCAAACACACCGTTGCCGTAGTTGTTGGTATTGCCAGAATTTACAATGGAGCTCTTTGTGGATTTTGAACCCTGAGATACTACCTCCGCTTCAAGGGTGTAATCCCAATAGATACAATTATTATCAGTGAAATAGTTGTCCTGATAATTATGGTACATATTCTGGTTATCACCGACGAGAATATCATTGTAAAGATAGAACTGGTCGCCGTCGGTTGTCTGGGCTGCATAATTCTTATTTTCGCCGGATTCATCTGCAGCATTGCCGGCGTTTGCACATGATACCCACCTTGCAGAAGAACGAACCTGGCCGTCCTCGTTGAAGGCAAAGATATTGTTGCTTACTGTGTTATGATAGCCGTAGTGCTGATGGAAGCCCTGGGAACCGCAATCATAACAAATGTTATTGGAGATTGTCCAGCCCTGGGAGCCTTCATCCGTATATATACCCCAACCGCCATAGGTTGTGGCATTGTCACCGGTTACAACATCCGAAATAACATTGTTCTTGATTTCGGAATTGGTCTGAATACCGAGAACATAAATACCACCCATATCGGACATCGGACCATGACCAATATAGTAGATGAGGTTGTTGTTAATTTTGTTGTTGTAGTTGTTAGTTGCATTGTAGCCCCATGACCAGCCGACAGAAATTGCGGTGTACATACCGTCATGGACCTCGTTGTTCTGAATGGTTATATCGTGGGCATGGGTCACGAAGATACCACAAGCCTGGGCACGGTTTTTGCCGTAATTCATAACAAGGTTGTCCTGGATATTGATGCTGTAAGGACAATTTGCATTGTTACCACCAGACACAACGATTGCTGATGCACCGATGTTGCAGAAGTTACAGCTCTTAACCTCACAATCGTGAACGTTGGCATTGTCTGACCAGTCACCGAAGTTAATTGCTGAGCTACCGATATTGCGGAACTTACAGCTGGTGAATTTGATTCCGCTTGCATTTGTAACCGTAATTGCGGAATGTGAGCCATAAGCGGACTGGGAATAGTTGCCGGTGTAAACATCTGTTGTACCCTTAAATTCAATTCCCTGAAAATGAATATTGGATGCACCGTTGATGTTGATGAGCTTCTCGGTGGATGCCATATATATAGAAGTATTTATAGAACTTTCACCAGTTCTCGGAATGTAATACAGAGTCTTGTTGGGATAATCCATATACCATTCGCCGGACTCATTAAAGCCAGCGATTACATTTTCAAGGCAATATGGGTCATTTGCAGCAGAGGTATTGATTGACCAGGATGTATCGTAGCTCTGATTGAAGGCAATCTTACCTGTGGAAGCGTTGTAGGAGTCGATTACAAGAAGCTCCTCCATCCAGTAGTGATAAATACGGATGAATGCTCTTGCGTCCGCACCGAAGGTCTGACCACTTGAACCAATTGCAGAGGTGTCAGCTGTCTTGGTGATGACGCCTAAATTCTGTGCGAATGTGGCGTTGGACGACTGGGGATCTGCACCATCTTCAAGGTAGTAATATCCACTATCAGGCATACGGGAGTTTTTCAAGGGTGAGCCGTCATCATAAAGCATAATCTGGGACATAGATGTGTCGAAGGTACGCTTGAGACAGGATACGCCGTTGAGAGTGGCCTCAGTCCAGCCATTTTGAAGCTTGGTCGAGCCAGTGAATATAACATTGTCACCGTCGGCAATCCACTCCTGAGTGCCAGAGCCACTTGTCCAGGTAAGTGTTTCGCCGATGAAATACTCACCGTCTGCGATGTGGACAGTACCGGCAGAAGTGCCGAGAGCTGTCTTTGCTTTCTGAATTGTCTTGAACGGAGCAGCCTGAGTACCAGCATTGCTGTCGTTACCGTTAGTGGCATCGACGTAGTACTCCGTTCCCGCAGCCAGGACCGCAGGAAAACAAACTGTCACCGTACCAAGGCACAGAAGAACAGCGAGTATGAAAGAAATCGTTTTCCGAAGATTCTTCATAAGAATATTCCTCCGAAGATAAAATTTTACTTATATATATAATAACATATTATATGTGAATTTTCAAGTAGTTATTTTGAAAATTTTTTGTTTCGTATATATGAACAAATATTTTTTGTGAGTTTTGTATTTTTTTTCACAAAATACTTGATTTTTTTCACAAAAGGGTGTATTATATTCACACTAATTCAAGGAAGGCAGATTATATGGCAAGCAAATCAGGTAAACTCTTCTCCGAAATCGCAAGAGCGGCGGGCAATGTAAATCCGCTTATTGTTGAGGCAAAGCACAAGGATGTTGTCCACGACCTTCGCTCTATGGAGCCTCTCTTCCCTGTTTACATTCCTCCCGTTGGATATTCCTACGAAAAGGTGAATGTGGACGGCGTTCCCACGGAGATATTCAAAAAGAAAAAGTATCCCACCGACAAGCTCATTCTCGTGCTCCACGGCGGAGCTTATGTATCCAGAATGATGTTCTACTACCGCTGGCTCAATAAGAGATACTGCGATGCCTGTGGCGGTACGGTCATTCACTTTGAATACAGATGCGCTCCCGAGGACACCTGGCCGGCTCCTCTTGAGGACACAATGAAGGTGTGGAACTGGATTCTTGCCCAGGGCTGGAAGCCAGAGAACATCATCACCGTTGGCGACAGTGCCGGCGGACATCTGAATATCGCACTTCAGATGAAGCTCCACGAGTTGGGTATGGCTCAGCCAAGAGCGGCGGTATGTATGAGCCCATGGCTGGATATGACCGCAAGTGGACCCAGCTATATGGAGAACTACAAGGTGGACCCAGTATTCGGAATCAGAGGTGAAACACCTGAGGAATCCGCTGTAAACGACCTTCTTATGAAGAGCGAGCTTTATATGTGGCTTGGCGACCACGACCGTAAGGACCCGTATATTTCACCAGTTTTCGCAGACATCGACAGCACCTTCCCGGAGCTCTTTGTCACCGTTGGTGGCGACGAAATGCTTATGAGCGACTCGGTCACAATCGTCGAAAAATACAAGGCTGCCGGCGTTAATGCGGAACTCCTTGTGGGCGAAGGTATGTTCCACGCATATCCCGTGTATGAACTCTTCCCTGAGGCAAACTATGCGCTTCACCGAATCACCGACTTCATCCATAGCAAATTCTTCGGCTAAAAAAAATCAAGCTCCTGGCAAATACCCGGAGCTTGTGTTTTACGATAGGAGCCATGTGGACAAATCCGTCACAAGAATACCCTCGATGTAATAATTCTCGTGCCCTGTTCTTGCAATGATAGTCTTTGGATAGGCATCCCTGATTTGCAGCAAAGGAGATACCTCTCTTTCTATGGTCTTTTTGTCCAATATATTGTCCGATACCTGAATGTAGATTTTCTCATCTCGCTTTGTTGCAACGAAATCTATTTCTTTTTGATAAAGCTTACCTACATAAACATCATACCCACGACGTAAAAGTTCAATAAAGACAATATTCTCATACATCCGCCCGAAGTCAAGATTATTTGTTCCGTTGACGGCATACCTAAAGCTCGTATCACAAAGATAATACTTGTTGCTGTTATCAAGAAATTTTTTACCTTTCAAGTCATAGCGCTTGCATGGATAGAACAAAAATGCATTTTCCAGATACTGCATGTATTTATCAACCGTCTTTCGGGTGATACTGCTATCATGAGCTTGAAACACGGCGCTGACCGAATTTGACGAAAATAGATTCCCAATATTATCCATGGCAAATTTAGAAATCGAAAAAAACTCGGCTTTGTTGCGTACCTTGTACTTCGTTATTAAATCCCTCTCAAGAATTGTCTTGTACACATCATTTATGTATTCATATCTCATCTCTTCTGTGCGATAAAAATATGAACCCGCCATACCTCCGATACGCACATACTCATCGAAGGCTTCGTAAAAATTTTCTTTAACGCCGAAGTAATCAACGTACTCTGAAAATGAGAACGGATAAAGCTTGACTTCCATAACTCGTCCGGTGAATAATGTGGCAAGATCGGAAGAAAGTAAAAATGCATTGGAACCAGTGAGATAAATATCAAATTTTTGTTTGGCGTGAAGGCTGTTTATAGCAAGCTCAAATTTTTCACAAAGCTGGATTTCGTCAATCAATACGACATTGTGAACACCTTCAATTTGATGTCTCATAACATACTCGTGGAGCTTATGATAATCACAAAGGTAGTCATATTCCAGCTCCTGCAGGGTTATAAAAATTATATTTGCATCTGGCTCTGTTTCCTGCAAATAGTCAATCAACCGACGAAGCAAAACGGATTTCCCGCATCGTCTGACACCAGTTATGACCTTGATATCTGGAGTATTGAGAAGTTTTATAAGCTTGTCAAGATAAATTTTTCTGTCTATAAGCTTCATTTCTATTACCACTTTTTGAATTTTTTTCATTTTTCGGTAATAGAATACACCAAAAAGGACCATTTGTCAAGAACATTCACAAAAAAAACACTTGAAAATTTTGAAATTCGGGTGTATACTAAATAAAAACGAAAGGATAGCGGTATGGAACATATTAAGACAAATTTTGCAAATGATATAGACAGAGCCTGTCCGCTGAAGGACTATCCTCGTCCACAGCTTGAAAGAGAAGAATGGCTTTGTCTCAACGGTGAGTGGGACTTCGCAATTAAGGCAAAAGGCGAACCTGCGCCGACGGAATACAGGGAGAAAATTCTGGTACCCTACGCACCGGAAACAGCGCTTTCTGGCGTTGAGAAGCATCCCACAGCAAAGGATGAAATGTGGTACAGACGCACTTTCACAATTCCGTCAAAGTGGAAAGGCAAGCGAATTATCCTCCACCTTGGAGCCGTGGATTACAAGGCAGTTGTGTATGTAAATGGCAGTATCGCCGTCGAACACGAGGGTGGATATTGCCCGTTTGAGGCGGATATTACGGATTTCCTGATTGCTGGCGAAAACACCTTAATCGTCAACGCCTACGACCCCACGGATAAAGGTCTTCAGCCAAGAGGCAAGCAGACCGACAAGAGCCACGGCTTTTGGTACACCGCAACCTCTGGAATCTGGCAGACTGTTTGGCTTGAACCAGTGAACAAAAATCACATCAAATCCGTAAAACTTCTTCCCGATATTGACTCAGGCGAGCTTTCCGTAAAGGCTGACATCTTCGGCAAAGGCACAATTAAAGTGACCGTGATTGACGGTGAGGATGAGATTACATCAGCTGAATTTGATTCTGACGGTAAGCTGTCAATCCCGAACGCAAAGCTGTGGTCTCCGGAAAATCCGTTCCTTTACAGCCTTCGCATTGAGATGATTTCCGCAAAGCGTGTTGTTGATACCGTGAAGTCCTACTTTGGTATGCGAAAGTTCTCCATTGAAAAGGATTACAATGGACTTCCCAGACTCTGCCTCAACAACAAGCCCTATTTCCAGAGAGGACTTCTTGACCAGGGCTATCATCCGGACGGCGGTATGACTGCACCAACGGACGAGGCGATGATTTACGATATTGCCACAATGAAGTCCCTGGGCTTTAATATGCTCCGTAAACACATCAAACGTGAGCCCGACAGGTGGTACTATCACTGCGACAGACTGGGTATGCTGGTCTGGCAGGATATGATTAGTGGTAGCGATTATGTCAGCGCAGTTTGGTGCGGTATATGTCCAAATCTGAACATCACCGGGCTTGACGACGGTCCTAAGAACTATTGGAAGTTCAAACGCACCGATTCTTCCGCAAGAGAGCAGTTCAAAAAGGAGCTTTGGGAGCTGATAGACGGACTTTATAACAGTACATCAATTTGTTGCTGGGTACCGTTCAATGAGAGCTGGGGTCAGTTCGACGCAAAGGAAATCGGCACTGCGGTTAAGAATGCCGATCCCTCAAGATTTGTGGACCACGCCAGCGGATGGCACGACCAGGGTGGACCGGACTTCGTCAGCATTCACAAGTACATTCTTCCTGTGACTCTTCCGAAACTGGATGGAGAGAGACCTTTCGTACTTAGCGAGTACGGCGGCTACTCAATGACAATCGACAACCATGTCTGGGACAAGCTTAAGAGCTTCGGCTATATGATGTTCAAATCAAAGCAAAGTCTCACAAATGCCTTTGTTAAGCTTCACGAAAAGCAAATTATTCCGCTTATCGACAAAGGACTCTCCGCCACAGTTTACACCCAGGTTAGCGATGTTGAATTTGAGGTAAACGGACTTTTAACATATGACAGAAAACTCGTCAAGCTTGATGAGGACGCAGTCAAAAAAGTCATTCAAAAGCTTCATTATTGATTTTATACCTCGGTAGATTTCCTACCGGGGTTTATTTTTTGAAATTTTTAAAATTTTTTTCATTTTCCTCTTGACATTTTGATTTAAGTGTGTTAATATAACATCACATTTACAAAGCAAGGAGAAAATCAAATATGAATCCATATAAAGTTTTCGTAAGAGTGTTTGTGGAATTTGATGAAAATGGAAGGATGATACCACGATATATAAAGTGGGAAGACGACAATGTTTACAAAATATCAAAAGTACTTGACTGTACACCGGGATTTGCAGCAAAGGCAGGTGGCTGCGGTGACAAGTACAGGATTTTGGTGGACGGCACAGAGACCTATCTCTTCTTTGAGCGAAATGCCTCAATCAAGGGCAATAATATCGGCTGCTGGTTTGTGGAAAGAAGGTATTGACAAAACATCCGAAATGTGATAAAATATTTGCCGATTTTCAAAAAAGGACTTGTATAGATGAATAAAGAGTTCAAAAGAGGCATTAAAAACGGCATTCCGATATGTCTCGGGTACTTTTCGGTGTCCTTCGCCTTCGGGATTTTCACCGTTTCCAACGGACTTACAGCAATAGAAGCTGTTCTAATTTCAATGACGAATGTCACTTCCGCAGGTCAGTTGGCATCGATTCCCATAATGGTTGGCGGTGGAACACTTCTGGAGCTGGCTGCGTCTCAGCTTGTCATAAACCTGCGTTATGCCCTGATGTCCGTCACATTATCCCAAAAGCTGGACGATAGTATAAAGCTTCGTCACAGATTTCTCTTTGCATTTGTGAATACAGATGAGGTGTTTGCAGTGGCAATGGGAAACATCAAAAATGTAAACAAATATTATATGTACGGACTGATACTCACGCCTTGGCTTGGCTGGGTTGCTGGTACGGCTCTCGGCGCTGTTGCAGGAGATATACTGCCCTCGATTGTCACAACATCCCTGGGTGTCGCCATATACGGTATGTTCGTTGCAATAGTTCTGCCTGTTGCGAAAAAGGAGAAAAACACAGCAGTCTGCGTAATAATAGCAATCGCACTTAGCTGTATCTGCTACTATGTACCTGCCCTGTCGAAAATTCCATCTGGCTTCGTCATAATAATTTGTGCGGTAATCGCAAGCGCAATAATGGCTGTGATTTCACCGGTAAAGGAGGCAGAGCAATGAGCCTCGACGTATTTCTTCCCTATCTTGTCACAATGGCGGTTGTCACATACCTTATACGAATGATACCGCTGGTGCTTGTCAAGAACAAAATCAAGAACAAATTCATTCTGTCGTTTCTCTATTATGTGCCCTACGCCGTGCTGAGCGTAATGACCGTTCCAGCAATATTTTACGCCACTGACAATGTGGCATCCGCAATCGCTGGCTTTGTGGTAGCCTTGATACTGGCATTCTTTGATAGGAGCCTTCTGACTGTCGCCCTGGGAGCCTCCGGTGGCGTATTGATAGCAGAGCTAATAATGCAATATGTAATAAAATAAAAAAACAGCCGCAACAAAAAAGCGGCTGGATTTTATATGGTAAGCTTAGTTAACAGCATCCTTGAAAGCCTTGCCGGCCTTGAATGCAGGAACCTTGCAAGCAGCGACTGTCATAGTCTCTTTTGTCTGGGGATTGATGCAGGTTCTCTCTGCTCTCTCGTGTACCTCGAAAGTACCGAAACCGAGGAAAGCAACGGAATCACCGTTTGCAAGAGCGCCCTTTATCTCATCCATAGCTGCATTGATAACCTTCTCAACATCCTTCTTGGAAAGGTTCTGTTTTTCAGCAATAGCTGCTACGAGCTCAGTCTTCTTCATAATCTTACCTCCTTTGTTTTGTGGATATATATTCCATCCGATAATGCGGATAAAAGCAATTTATATAGTTTTTACTTCGTCCCAAATTTTGTCAAGCTCTTCGAGAGTGGAGCTTTTCATATCAATCCCACGGTCAAGACAAATCTTTTCAACCTTAGAAAAGCGGTCAAAGAATTTGTCGGTGGATTTTGTAAGAGCCTCCTCAGCGTCAACATGGACAAACCTGGATGTATTCACGCAGGCAAAGAGCAAATCACCAAGCTCCTCTGTGATATTCTCAGAGTCACCGTCAGCAATCGCATTTTCAAGTTCAGTGGTCTCCTCGTGAATTTTTTCCAGAGCGCCGGAAATATCCGCCCAGTCGAAGCCAGCCTTCTTTGCCTTTTTCTGAATTTTTTCAGCACGCATAAGAGCAGGCAGTTCACGGGGTACGGACTCCATAGCCTCAGTTGTAGTCTGCTGATTTTTTGTAGCACGCTTGATGTCGTCCCAGTTGGACAGTACCTCATCCGTACCAGAAACAGTAACCTCGCCGAATACATGAGGATGGCGTATAATCAGCTTTTTGCAGATGCCGTCGCAGATGTCATCAAAGGTGAAAGAGCCTTTCTCTTCCTCAATTCTCGTGTGAAAAACTACCTGCAATAGAACATCGCCAAGCTCCTCAAGAAGCATTTCACGACTGTCTTTATTGATTGCCTCGATAACCTCGTAGGTCTCCTCAATAAAATCCTTTTTTATGGATTTGTGGTCCTGCTCGATGTCCCACGGGCAACCGCCGGGAGACCGTAAAATACGGACTATATCGATTAAATCATCGATTTTGTAGCTGTCCTTGAAGTCAAATGAACCTGTCATTTTTTCTCCTTTTGTGCAAAGAAAACTACAAAGATTATACAATTAAAGTAAACAAAATGCAAGCAAATTTTTCACTTAAAAAAATCTTTATTCAAAATTATGAAAATTGATTGAATTTTTGAAGAATGATTATATATATTGCAACAAAAAAACACTTGACAATGTGAAAAAAAAGACATATTATTGGATAAACAAAGAATAAAAAAGGAAGTAAAAAATGTTTGACGCAATTAGAATTAAGGACGAATGTGTCCGCTGGATAAGGGATTTTTTCGAAAATAACGGCAATGATAGCCCTGCAGTTGTTGGCATTTCCGGCGGCAAAGATTCGTCAATCGTAGCAGCCCTTTGCGTTGAGGCGCTTGGTAAGGATAGGGTCATCGGTGTACTTATGCCCTGTGGAGAACAGCAGGACATTGACAAGGCATATATGCTGGTGAATTTCCTTGGAATAAAATCGTTTGAGGTAAACATAAAATCCACAATCGACTCTATTACATCCGCAATACCTTTTGAGATGTCTAAACAGAGCCGTGAAAATTTACCGCCGAGAATAAGGATGTCCACGCTCTACGCAGTGTCCCAAACATTTAACGGTCGTGTTGCAAACACCTGCAACCTGTCGGAGGACTGGGTGGGCTATTCAACAAGATACGGCGACTCCGTAGGTGATTTCAGTCCTTGTTCAAATCTTACAGTTGACGAGGTAAAGCAGATTGGACGAGTTCTTGGGCTACCGTCGGAACTTGTGGATAAGGTTCCTATAGATGGTCTCTGCGGAAAATCTGACGAGGAAAATCTTGGTTTTACATATGCTGAGCTTGATAGATACATCAGAACCGGCGAAATAGACAACGCCGAACACAAGGTGCTTATCGATAAAAAGCATAAGGCGAACCTATTTAAGCTAAGTCTTATGCCGACATTCAAGCCAGATATTTAACTTTACGGAGGCCATCCTCCGTTTTTTTTGTATTTTACACAAAAAACATCTTGATTTTTAGAAATATTTATGTTATACTATTTATTACAATCAAATAAAGGAGAACATAGATGGCGGAAGAAATCAAAATCAGCGAAACTGAGCTGTTGTATGATCCGTTATTCGACAAGAAACCGGATGTTGATATGAAAGGCAAGGAGCATCTGCCTTTCAAGATTGTATTCATTGTCCTGATTTCAATTTTTGTCGGAATATCATTATATCTCAGTTTCTACTCAATCAGCACAGACAAATACACCTACAAGACCAATGACACTGGCTTCACGCTTTATCAGTTCAACGGTCAGGAGACGGACAAATGTCTCTTCGTTGATTATGTACGCAATGAGGACGGCAGCGTAGACACAAGCGAAAAGGTCACAAAGGTTCGTGAATTTGCAATGAGCTGTAACGAATACATCCAATTCATATTCATAGGCAAGGATGTAAGCGAAATCGAGCCCCACAGCTTCTATTACACAAAAAATCTTCTCGCCGTCATAGTTGACCCGGAAAATGAGTATTATACCTCCGTGGACGGTGTACTTTACAATAAGGATATGACGGAGATTATCCTTCATCCTGTGCGCAATCATGAGTACAGAACTGCCCTGAAAATGGGCATTCAAGCGCCCACTGATGAGGACACTGCAGACACCTTCCTACACAAATTCTCAACAAAAATTGGTGACGATGCGGAAAGCCGTACAGATGAAATAAGTAAGGAAATCTCAGCCAACGCAAGTTATAAAATTCCCGACACTGTTACTAAAATTGCGGATTCCTGTTTCAGCGACTGTGAAGCTCTCACCTATGTTGAAATTCCCTCTTCAGTAAAAGAGGTCGGCGCACTGGCTTTCTTTAAGTGCAAGGGCTTTGAAACAATTACAATTCCCGACGGCGTGGAAACTATCGGTCCCGACGGTTTCTCCTACTGCGAAAATGTAACCTACATATTCATCCCCGAAAGCGTCAAGACAATCGGACACCACGCATTCTATGGCTGTCTGGGCTGTGAAAAAATATATCTCGCCGCCGAAAACGAGGACAGTATCGACTGCGCAGAAAACTGGCTTCCAAAACAAAGCACACGCTCCATGAAGGATATTGAAGCGGTTTACGGACAAGAAAGGAGGAAAGGCTAATGGCAAAGGGATTTTTCTCAAACATAAAAGCCCATTGGAACGAGCCCGACAGAGAAAAGGGCAATTATGTTCCCTATAAAGAATATCTTTCGGTATTTCTGGGCGTGGGTATGAATTACAGTACACAGGCGCCCATGGGCTATTTAAGCTTCTCCTCCTCCTGTTTCCTGGTAATGTATCACTACAAGTTGCCGTATCTGGCATTTTCGGTCATTACTCTTATCGGTCTGCCACTTACCTATCTTTGGAGTATTCTCACCTGGGTGGTCAATGATAATCTGGGCATACTCTCAAAGAAAACAGAACGAAAATTCCTGATTTTCTACGGTATTGTGTCCGTCCTTGGACTTTCAATGATACTCTTCGACACATCCACAATCATTCCCGCAAGTCTTGCAAATGTCCTAAACGGTATAAACGGAGTCACTGCAAGGAGCTTCCTGAAAATCTTCGGTGTACAGCTCTTCACCAATGCCTATGGCGGACTTCGTAACATTCTCTGGCGTAAAAAGCTGGTTCCGAAGTACGGCAGATATAAATTCTCACTCTACTCAAACTATGTCCAGAAGGCTATTATGTTCGTCCTTATGGGCTGGCTTCCAATTTACGATATAAATGTTGTTGAGGACAGAACCTGGATGGCATATCTTATGTTTATGCTGTTCAATATGTTCGACTTCTCAAATGTTATCGAAAACTGCACACAGAACATCTCGCCCAACGCCAACGAGCGTATGATGATAAGAACATGGCCAGTCAAGCTCTCCCACTTTGTCCGCAACATCTTTGACTTTATCATCCCGATATTCGGTATCGCCTTCGATGATATACGCTTCTACAAATTCGTTATGCCCGCAGTATTCATCCCAATGGGCGCACTTACTCTTCTTGCAACCAGGAACATAATCGAAAGAATACCTCAGCCTTCACTTGAAAAGAAGCAAAAGGTTTCATTCTGGTACGGTATTTCCCAGGTTATGAAGAACAAGTACAACTGGCTCAACACTATCTCCACACTGCTTGATTCCCTTGGCAACGGTATGATAAGCATTACAAATGTGATGTATTTCTACTCGATGCGTATGTACACCCAGTGCGTGCTTTACAGCATACTGAAAACACTCCTGTCCTTCCGTGAAACACCATTGAGCTTCGTTGCGCCATACTTTGTAAAGAAGTTCTCATACCGCAGTATGAAGGTATTGAAGCTTATAGTCAATGCCATTGGTACTCTACTTCAAATGCTGGTCATAATGCTATTCCCGGAAAAACAAAACTTCTGCGGTATTCTGATTTACGTTGTTGAATTCATCAAGGGCGTATTCAACTCCGTTCCCAATGTTGCAGACAACGATATGACCATCAGAAAAAATGACTATCAGATGTATCTCTCCGGCGAAAGACTGGAAAATTTCAGTGGCGTTTTCAACTGGGTTATCTCTCCTGTGACCACCTTCGTATCCCTGATTATTCCCATAATTATCCTTAGAAGTGGTTTCAACTCCAACTGGGATGTACTTTTCATCGACTCCGCAAGATTTAACATCGTCGCTGTACCGCTGGCTTTCGACCTCGCTGGCTATGTGCTGATGATTATTCCCTACCTATTCTGGGACTTCAATAATCCACAGCATACCTATGTTATGGAGGTTCTCAAACAGAGAGAACAGCTTGCCAACGAGGGCTATTATCCGGCAGAATATGAGGGCGGACTTAACTTTATGAAGCCGGATAAATTCCACGCTGCAATCCCGATTGAATCAGACGAAATGATAGAAAAACGGGATACAGCCCTGAAAGCACAGGCGGAATAAAAAATACTCTAACTAAAACACATAAACAGCGGGTTAAAATCCGCTGTTTTCAAAATTTTTTGCAAATAGCAAAAATAACACTTGACTTTTAGAAAAAAAGTGATATAATAAATAAGCTTGTTACGGGGTGTGGCGAAGTTTGGTATCGCGCTTGGTTCGGGACCAAGAGGCCATGGGTTCGAATCCCGTCACTCCGACCATTAAAGAGAGGCTAAACGGCTTCTCTTTTCTTTTTTTTATTTTATTTTCTATTCCCAAAATACAAAAAAATATTGATTTTTGGGAATAGATGTTATAATACTGTTGAGGTGATATTTATGAAGCTGATTGAACGCACAGAATATATAAAAAAACTACAAGCTGTAAAAGGAACGCCAGATATTAAAGTAATTACTGGTATCCGACGTAGCGGAAAATCAAAATTACTCGAAGCCTTTCTTGAAAAAATTGCTCAAAATGAACCTTCCGCCAATATTATCCATATAAACTTCAACAACGACGAATTTGAGAATTTAACAGAATATCATTCCCTGCTGACTTATATTAAAAACAAATATATTGCCAATGTGAATAATTACATATTCATCGACGAGGTTCAGATGTGCAACGGCTTTGAAAAAGCAATCAACAGCCTTCACAGCTCAGAAAAGTATGATATTTACATAACTTGTTCAAATGCATTCTTACTAAGTAGCGACCTTGCTACGCTATTCACAGGACGCTCCTACGAAATAGAAATCTATCCGTTCTCCTTTAAGGAATTTGTGTCCTACTACGAGCTTAAGGATTTGAGAGAAGCATACCGAAGATATTTAACAGAAGGCGGTATGCCAGGCTCGTATGTATACAATTCCGACAACGACAAACGAAAATACATAAGAAGCATTTTTGACACTTTAATATTACGGGACATAAAGCAAAAATACAATATCCGAAGTACCTATATTCTATCTATGGTGACGGATTACTTGACACACAATATATCAAATCTTACTTCACCGAATAAAATTACCGAAGAATTGAACAAAATGGGCGATAATGCCGACCACAAAACTGTTAGCAATTATATTGAATATCTTTGCAGAGCATTTGCCTTTTATAAGGTACGCAGATATGATATACAAGGGAAAAAATATTTTGCATCAACCGAAAAATACTATTTACCAGACCACTCTTTCAAATATGCCAAATTGGGTACAAAAAATATGGACTTCGGGCGTACTATGGAGAATATCGTTGCCATAGAATTATTTCGCAGAGGATATGAGCTTTATGTGGGAGTTTTATACGGTAAAGAGGTAGATTTCGTTGCCATAAAAGACAATGAAAAAATCTATATTCAGGTTTCGAACAGCATAGAAGAGGAGGCAACAAAAGAGAGAGAATTGGCTCCGCTTCTTGCAATCAGAGATGCATATCCTAAAATGATTATAACCAGGACTGGATACCCAGAATACGATATTGACGGAGTGAAAATTATTGATATAACTGATTGGCTTATGCGTTAAGCCGTTAATATACAGTATATGAGTACAGTAATGTAAAAACCGCAGATTTGGTCTGCGGCTTTTAATTTTAGAAGATGGTCAGGATGTGAACAATGTAATGGATAATTCTGTAGAAAAATCCGAGAATGCTGTCGTCGTCCTTATGAAGGAACGTACCAGTCGCAGAGACTACATCTCTTTTCGGAAGATTCCACTTTGCATAGAGGGTGTGATTTAATGCGGTGGAAACCTTTGTTGAGGTTGTGACTGCATTGGTGAAACTTTCTTCACAAAATGCTCCGTTTATGTTTATTGTTCGCTCCAGGAAAGTGGATTTGTGAGGCTAAATTTGTAGATTGTGTCGTATTTGAGTCCGGCGCAGAGGTAGGCACTCTGGTCTTCCACATCGTAGATAACCGACCAAAGAGTGGTGACTCGCCAGGGATAAATCTCATGCTTGTAGGTAAGGCGTACATCTTTGAGAGTATTCATCGCCGCCTCAATGTCCAGCACACCGCCGTTACGCTCGGCTCTATCGAAGGCGAGAGCGCTTCTCTCGTGGCCGAAATCCTTCGCCTCATTGACGATGTTTTTGTTTACACAGAAGTTCGCGCAGGACTGTACGCCGAACTTCGAGCCGAAGTCCTCAGGCGTATAAATATTAATCACGGTGTCGCCATCTGTCCAGTCATATTCAAGTATGACGCTCCTGCCTGTACGGTCTGTAATCTGATAGTGATAGGCGCAGAAAAGAGAGTCGTGCATATTGTACTTATCGAAAAATGCAATTGCCTCGTCAATATCGGCGCATTTATCAAGAATAGCACGAAGCATAACGGTTGTGATAATATTTGAACGCTGGGAATATTGCTGATTTACCGCTGGATGTTTAAGTTCAAGAACAGCTATGGACAGTCCCTTTTCGTTGACACCATCCATGGGAATGTACGGAGCCAGAAGAGTCTGAAGTTTGGTGCCATTAGTCAGCGGATTGATTTTCTTACCGTAGACCATCATATTGTTGTCAGTGACGGAAATACTTGCATAGCCATTTTCCGGATGAGTCCATATGACGGTACAGGGAGCATCTTTGAAATCAAAATTTCTGCAAAGGAGAGGATGACCATCTGGGGTTTTACAGTTGAAGGTGGTACAGCCTGCGTGGAGAGACGACTTGCGGAAAAGATTTACTCCGCCGGTGAACTTTTTAGCCGCAAATTTCAGCAGATCGCCCACCGAACAGACACCCTTTTCAAGAAGCTCATCCAGGTAGTAATCGTTCTGATAGTTAATCATACAGATGTCATCTGTGATTTTCGTAAAGCTTTCAATACTTTTTTTCTGTTCGGCAGTCATAGTTTATTCCTTTCAAAAAATATGGGTCGGACATCGGAGCAAAGATAGAGTGAACCACAGATTACAACGGCGTCATACCCGGTTTGTTGCAATGCGAATTTTACTCCGTCACAGGGATTATCCGCAGTATAAATCGGCTTAATAGTGGAGATTGTACTGATTATGTTGGCAAGCTCCGTGGGTGGCATTACCCGGGGATTTGAACAGCCTACGCAGATTACATCGGTGAAAATTGGCAGTAGCTCCGATAGTGCGACAGGAATGTCCTTGTCTGCCATCATACCGATTACTGCGAGAATTTTTTTACCCGAAAGATTTTCAGACAGAACATCTGCAAGAGCCTTCGTTGAGCCGGGATTATGGGAACCGTCCAGGATGACAAGAGGATTATTGCAAACTATCTCTGTGCGGGCTGGATTTCGGCTATCGGATATTCCCTGTCGGATGAATTTTGGTTCAATTCCCAAGTACATCGCCGTTTCTATAACGGTAACAAAGTTCTCAACCTGATGCTTACCCGGGAACGGCACATTGTAAATTCCGCCCTTGTAGAGAAATTCAGTCCCGGAAAGCCCTGAATGTATAATCGTTGATGAGTCCGTGTCGGCGACAATGAGCCTTGATTCGCTTAAATTGGCAGTTTCACGAATAACGGGCATTGCATTGGGATGCTGACGGCTGTTTGTAACAACAGGAATCCCCGCTTTGATAATACCACATTTTTCGGCAACGATTTTTTCTATTGTGTCGCCTAAAATTCCAGTGTGGTCAAGGGAAATCGAGGCGATAATCGATACAACGGGAGTGATGATATTTGTGGCATCAAAACGGCCTCCGAGACCTGTTTCAAGTACAATATAGTCGCATTTCTCCTGGGCAAAATACAGGAACGCTGCAGCCGTCACAGCCTCAAATTCGGTGATGGTTACGCCCTCAGAATCCAGCTTGCTTATTTCCTTGGCAATCTTTTCCGTAACCCGACAGAGATCCTCATGGGGTATCATAGAGTTATCGATTTGAATACGCTCACGAAAGTCAATTATATAGGGCGAAATATACAGCCCGGTTTTGTAGCCAGCGGATTTCAAAATATATGATAATCCGGTACAGATACTGCCCTTGCCATTTGTACCGGCAATGTGTACGAATTTAAGTCCCGCCTGAGGATTGCCCAAACGAGACATTAATTTTGTAATATTTTCAAGACCGGGTTTGATTCCAAAACGATTTCTCGAATGGAAAAACCCGATAGCTTCATCGTAGGTCATTTTAGCTAAGACAGGCATCTGCGGACACTTCCGATTCAGGCTCATCGGACTTATGCTCAACAACTGCAACGCCAGATTTTACCGTATCCTTAGTCACACGAACAGCGGTAATGGATTTATCAGATGGATAGTCAAACATAATGTTGGCAAGAGCTTTTTCGACGATTGAACGAAGACCTCTGGCACCTGTTTTCCGCTCAAGGGCAAGAGTCGCCATTTCAACGAGTGCGTCCTCGTCGAAGGTAAGCTCAACATTATCCATTGAGAAAAGGGCTCTGTACTGCTTCGTAATGGCATTTTTAGGTTCACGAAGGATACGAACGAGTGCCTCCTCATCGAGAGCTTCAAGAGCGGTAAGAACAGGCACACGACCCACAATTTCCGGAATAAGACCGAATTTGACCAAGTCCTGAGGAATGACATTCTTCATTATTTCGGACTCGGACAGCTCCGCCTTGGTCTTGATTTCGGCGTTGAAGCCCAAAATCTGATTTCCCATACGCTTCTCAACAATCTGTTCAATACCGGCAAAGGCGCCGCCACAGATGAACAGAATATTGGTGGTATCCATCTGAATGAACTCCTGCTGAGGATGCTTTCTGCCACCCTGATGAGGCGGAATATTCGCTACGGTACCTTCAAGAATTTTGAGCAGAGCCTGCTGTACGCCCTCACCGCTGACATCACGGGTGATGGACATATTTTCGGACTTACGGGAAATCTTATCGATTTCGTCCACATAAATTATTCCGATTTCAGCACGTGCCAAATCGCCGTCCGCCGCCTGATAGAGCTTTACCAGGATATTCTCAACATCCTCACCAACATAGCCTGCCTCGGTGAGAGTTGTGGCATCGGCAATGGCAAAGGGAACATCGAGAATTTTCGCAAGAGTCTGGGCAAGCATAGTCTTTCCCACACCGGTGGGTCCCAAAAGAAGAACATTGCTCTTCTGAATGTCCACACCAGTCTTTGCACTGCCGTAAATTCTCTTATAGTGATTGTATACGGCAACGGAAAGTGTTTTTTTGGCTTCGTCCTGTCCGATAACATACTCATCCAATGTGGCTTTGATTTCCGCAGGAGTCGGCAACTTTTTACGGGCAAGCTCATCACGGGCATAATTGTCACCGGTGAGTTTCTGTGCCTCGTTAATGTTGGCGGATGCTATATCGTTATCCTCAAGCAGTGCGTGAGCCTGTCTTATACAGTCCTCGCAGATGATTATATCACGATAGCGTCCCGTGAAGGATGCGCCCAGCTCGTCCTCCGTTCTGCCACAGAATGCGCAGCGGAGTATGTGTTTATTTCCGTCAAAAGGCATTTTCTGTCTCCTTAGCGGTTGGTAATAACCTTGTCCACAAGGCCGTATTCCATAGCCTCTTCGGCTGTCATCCAGTTGTCACGCTCTGTATCCACAGCAACAATGTCAATATCCTTACCGGTATTTGCAGCAAGAATTTTATTGAGTCTATCCTTGGTACGTTGGATATGCTTTGCGGTAATCTGAATATCCGTTGCCTGACCCTGTGCGCCACCTGAGGGCTGATGAATCATAATCTCGCTGTTGGGAAGAGCATAACGCTTACCCTTTGCACCAGAGGAAAGCAGGAATGCGCCCATGCTTGCCGCCATACCCATACAGATGGTGGATACATCCGGCTTGATATAATTCATGGTATCATAGATAGCAAGACCTGCGGACACGGAGCCGCCAGGAGAATTGATATAAAGGCTGATATCCTTTTCCGGATCCTGTCCTTCAAGGAAAAGCAGCTGAGCCACAACCAGACTTGCGGTTGCGTCGTTTACCTCGTCACTTAAAACGATAATTCTATCATTGAGCAAACGGGAGAATATATCGTACGCACGCTCTCCTCTGTCTGTCTGTTCAATAACGGTGGGAACAAGTGCCATAATACAGGCTCCTTTCCATATTATAAAATACAGGAAATAGGAAATGCCAGGATTGACTCTTTCCTATTTCCGGATATGTCTTATTCTTCCTCTGCGGTCTCTTCAACTGCCTCGGCTACTGCATTGGCAACAACGAAATCGGAGGTCTTCTGCTTGAGAAGGTCATCCTTAAGGGACTCTGCGGGAATCATTTCCTTAATCTTGTCGGCTTCCATACCGTACATCTCGGCAAGCTTTGCATACTCAGCATCAAGATCCTCGTCGGAAATCTCGATGTTCTCAAGCTCTGCAATTTTTTCGAGAGCAAGGTCAACACGAACAGATGCCTCTGCGGAATCTCTGAGAGAATCTCTCATCATCTGCTCATCACCACCGGTGTACTTGAGGTACTGTTCAAGGGAAATGCCCTGATTCATAAGTGAATACTCAAACTGCTGAACCTGATTGTCAATATTGCTCTCAATCATACCGTTGGGAATTTCAGCCTCAACGCAGTCTGCAAGCTTTGTAAGGATAGCATTCTTGAAGGAACGGTCGGCATCAGCCTGCTTACGATTGGTTATGTCGTCCTTGATGCTCTTTTTGAGCTCATCGAGAGTATCGGCATCCTCGCTGACATCCTTGGCGAAATCATCGTCAAGCTCGGGAAGCTCCTTTGTGGTGATGGAGTTAACCTTTACCTTGAATACTACAGCCTTACCAGCAAGGTCCTCTGCGCCGTAATCCTCGGGGAATGTGATGTCAAGGTCGAATTCATCGCCTACATTGTGACCAACAATAGCCTCTTCGAAGCCAGGAATGAAGGAACCGGAGCCAAGCTCAAGGTCATAGCCCTCACCTTTGCCACCTGCGAAAGCAACGCCGTCCTTGAAGCCCTCGAAGTCGATGTTTGCGGTATCGCCCATTGCTGCGGCTCTGTCGTCAACATCGAGAATTCTTGCCTCATGCTCTCTCATATGCTCAAGCTCATGCTCTACATCCTCGTCGGATACAGAAACCTCAGCCTTGGTAGCTGTAAGACCCTTGTACTCCTTAAGCTCAATAACAGGCTTAACCTCAACCTTAACGGTGAACTCAACGCCGTCAAGCTCGAACTTCTCTGCATCAAAATCATAGGGTCTGGACACTATCTGAATACCAGCTTCCTTGACTGCCTCGGAATAAACATCCGGGAAAAGGTTGTCGAGAGCATCGTCAAAGAAAACCTTCTCGCCGTAATACTGCTGAATGAACTGCTTGGGAGCCTTGCCCTTGCGGAAACCGGGAATCTGAATTTTGCCCTTTTCCTTATTGAAAATCTTGTTAACCTCAGCGGCAAATGTCTCGCCGTCAATTGCAATCTTGAGAGTGTACTCGTTAGTACCTGTCTTTTCGGATGATATAAGACTCATAACTGTCTTCCTTTCTGATGTTACATACTTCGTAATTATAACACAATAACAGCTTTTTTTCTACATCAAAATTATTTTCTATGTTTTATACAAATTTATATTTTATTTCAACAATATTATGACTTATCCGACTAAAAATAAGATTTTTTATGGCAAAATAAAAAATGTACTTGCATTTAATTTTGTTTTGTTGTATAATATAAAAAATATTGTAAAGGAGGAAAATATAATGGCATACAAGATTTCCGATGATTGCATCGCTTGCGGTGCTTGTGCGGCAGGTTGCCCCGTTGAGGCTATCTCTGAAGGCGACGGCAAGTATGTTATCGACGCCGACGCTTGCATCGATTGCGGCGCTTGCGCAGATACATGCCCCGTAGGTGCTCCTCAGGCATAACACATCACAGGGCTGTTCATTTCGGGCAGTCCTGTTTTTTAGGTTATTATTATGGAAATCAGAACCAGAACAAAAATTATTTTTACAGCGTGTGTAGTACTGATATTCGCATTGCTGATTACAATATACTCCAACCGAAAATCCGCCGCAGATACAAACACATCCTCTACCACACCAATTGAGCAGACTGCCTCTATGACTGACTCCGTACTGGCTAGTGACACGACGGTATTTAGCTCGGAAATCTCCACCACAAAAGCTACAGAAAAGGTCTCCACCGAGCAAATCACATTGCCTATAGTCACCGAGGTCACCACAGCTACAAAGCAGGTCGCCACCACTGTACCCTCCGCCGAGACCTATAGCGACGATGACATAAACCTGTTCAAGCAAATTCTCACCGTGGCGGGATACGCCTATAATGCGGAAGAAAATATATTCTACACCACTGAAAATCCCTGGCAGAAGCAATTCGGATACTCGAAATTCTACGATTTGGTCAGCGCCTTCGGTCAGATGGTATATGACACGGTAAGGTTCAAGTTCAACTATGACAACCGCTCATGGATGTTCCAGATTTGGAAAGGTCGTTATGTGTTTACATCGGGCTGCGAAATCGGAATTTACACAAAGGATATCAATCTCCCGGATGCGGATTATTGGGAAGGCGTGGGTCCAGAGGACTATATAGGCCTGGAAGTGAATATGTACCGCTACGACAACTTCTATTTCCACAGAGGACCGGAAAAGCATTGGTGGCTCACAGGCTTCCGTGTTGCGGATATTGTCTATTCAGAGGGTCTTAATATGCAGGCGATATTCACCATGGACGACCGCTATATGGCAAACGCATTCGAACTTTCCATCAGAAAGGTTATGGAGGACGAACGTGATGATGTGAAATACATCCGCAATAGCGACAATGTCATCACCGTCTACTGGGGTGAGCTTATTGACGAAATCTTCCCTGAATTGCAATAAAAGCTTAAATTCACTCTTACTTTTGCAAAATTAAATACTCTCCACGGAATTTCCGCAGAGGGTATTTTTTATTTTTATCAGCAAGACTTTCCAAAGGAAGGTAAAAAGTAATGGTGCATTCCGACCGATAGACCCTCGGAACCGGCCGCACGCCCCTTGGGGGAGAGGGCCAAGCTTTAGCTTGGCGTGGGGGGTTCTTTCGCTCGCATCGGAATAAAGCCTACAGAACGGGCGCTATAATCAAATCGCTTGCGATTTCCACAGTCCTGATGCCTAATATTCAATGTAAAATATTGTCCTTGATTATTTGTGCTCGGGTTCTGTCACGAAGGAGCTTGTCCGCAAGGTTAGTATCAATACATATCATATTGGCAGGCTTCGTGCTGAGCATCAACGAGTTAATTACGGGTATTTTGTCGCTTGGCGTATCACATCTTATGAGCGCAAGTCTTTCTGCGGCATCCTCGTAGGACACAGTCTCGGCGGTATTGAAATACTCATAAGCATCGTCAATCTGACGGCGAAATTCATCATTACCTTCACGGCAGGAACGTTCAAGAGTTGCGATTTGCATTGCAAGGCTCTCAAGATTTGAGATTGCGGATTTTTCGTCAATTCCCATTGTAATTCGGTTGGAAAGCCGATACAGATAGGATGAGCCGTCCATACCTTCGCCATCAATGGGACGGAGTATTATACCCAGTTTCTCAAGATTTGCAGTGAGTCTTGCTGTCTTGTCAGTGATGGAAATACAGGGCAGATGCATAATATATGATGCTCTCATACCGGTGCCAAGGTTGGCTGGATTTTCAGTGAGAAAGCCAAGATTTTTGTCAAATGCAAAGCCCAAAATACTGTTAAGCCTGTCATCCGTCAAATCGGCGTTTTGGAAGATTTCCGAAAGCGAACAGCCTGGAGAACGAAAATACATACGCAGGTGATCCGCATAGCAAAGCCGTGCAGTGAAGCTCTCATCGGAATTTATCACCAGTGCAGCGCCTCCCGGGACAGAGGTAAAATCGGCGCTTATGGCAAGTCTTTCGCAGAGCGCCACCGCATTTACTGGAGGCAATTCCTCCGTTGTGCAGTAGTTAAGTTCTGGAATTATTTCGGAAAGCGCACGATAAATTACCCGGTTTATGGTAGTCTTTGCGGCAGTTCCAAGTCGACAAGGAAAAGGAAATTCCGACAGATTTCGTGTAAGCCTAATTTCACTTCCGAAAAAAACATCGTTGCCGTCACCAGGCTGAGAGTACCAATATTTCATTAGTTTTCGCCTCCTTGCGGAGCTTTGCCCTGGTATTCGGAGTTACCGTGAATTTTTTCAAGCACAGGCTTTAGCTTGTCGTAAAAAATATTATAGCAATTGGCACAGCCGACTCTGCCGTTTTTTGCAATGTCGTCGAAGGTTGCGCCACATCTGTCGCAGGTTAAGGTGTATCCACCAATGCCGTTCACCGCAAAATTCACAATATGAGAAAAAACATCGTTAAGCGGGAGCTCATCCGAATAACCGAGTATTCTTGCGCATGAGTGACAAAGAGCCAGCTCGCATGCTTTTCCGCCAATGATGCTCTTAATACGAACATCGGCGTCGTTGTTTTTACAATTCTGACAAATCATTTTTTATATAAGTCCGGCTTACGCCGAGTCTTGCTGGCGCAAAGTCTTGCGTTGCAAAGTCTTCCTGCGGAAAGTCTTGTTTCACAAAGTCGTGCTTCGCACAGAAAATGACTGAAAATCTATCGGTGGTCCTATTTCCTATTTGCAAAGTCTTTACAAGGTTAATCAACTATTGATGTAGGAACCTCAGGCATTATAGAGAATGGTTCGATAAGAGTAGTTTCATCTCCGTTTGCAATTCCGATAACCTCACCATTTTCACCGTTAACAAGGATTACAGGTGTATCTTTTTGCTCATTCCCGTTTTGAATTTTATTCACAAAAAATGCGACAAGAGTAATAACAAGTGCCACAATTAAAATTGCAATCAATGTCTTGGGCATGAAAACTTTCCTCACAGATAAAAGTCTGGCTTACGCCAAGTCTTGCGTTGCAAAGTCCCGCTACGCTTTAGTCGTGCTTCGCACAGAAAGAACCGATAAACTTTCGGTACGCAATCTATAATTAAATCGCTTGCGATTTCCTTAGCACTAATGCCTATTGCCTAGTGCCTTGCAACGGAACGGTCAGACTAACCTTCCGAAACAAATTCCCGGTAACCGCCTAATTCCTATCTAATCAAGCAACAGACTGTCAATCAAATCGGCGACGCTTTTGGTGGTATTGCCGATTATATTTTTAAGCTCCTCGTTGCCGTGTTCAACAACATAACCCTTGAATGCCTTCAGCATATCGATGTCATTCATCGCATCGCCCACAGTATAGATATTCTCCTCAGAAATTCCCAGCGACTCGGCATATGCCTTCACGCCGATTGCCTTGTTCATTCCAGCGGGAGGAATGTCAACACAGGTACCGTTTTGAAGTACATTCACACCTTCAACGGCGGCGGAAATTTCCTGACACACCTTTTCTGTATAGGCATAATCATCAAAGTAAATACTCACCTGATAAAATCTGCCCATTGATTTAAGGCGTTCAAAGTCGTTACCTGCCACATCTTTGTAGTCGAAATACTCAATTTCGTTCTCGGCACATACCTTTATCTCGCCATCCTCGTCTGAATGCCTCATACATTCCCTGGCAAGTTCGATGAGTTTTGAATTTTCACCACTGACTGCAATATTCAGCACATTTCCCTGAATATCACAAACTCTACCACCAGAACAACAAAGCACGGCATCCATGGGAGGCAAGTTCTCCGGAGGCTCAAATCTACCAGTAACAATGCAGAATATATTCCCTGCTGCCCGCCAACGCTGGAGAGCCTCTATATTTTTTTCGTAGGTGTCACGAGTTCTGAATGTGTTGTCAAAGTCGGATGCTAAAAGTTTAATCATAATAAAAGTCTTGCTGAAGCAAAGTCTTCCTTCGGAAAGTCTTGTTTCACAAAGTCTGGCTAACGCCAAGTCTTGCTGACGCAAAGGCATTAGGCACTAGCAACTGAACGGTCAGACTAATTTCCCGAAACAAATTCCCGGTAACCGCCTATTACCTATTTATTTTTTCGAATTAATGTATGCCGTCATAATGTCAAGCATCGCCTTATCCTTTTTCTTCTGATCGATATAAGGATTCATAAAGAGCTTGTCCAGTCTTTCAACAACATAGTTGAACATAGCCTTCTGATGCGCAACCTCGTCGCTATCCTCGGGTGTGATTTCCGGCAGATGAAGTGTCCTTTTTCTTTCCACCTTAACAGGCTTTTTTCCCGCATCGGGATTGAGGAATTCTACAGTAGTCCCCAGTGCCTCGGCAATAATAGCAAGAGAGGCTGGCTTCGGTACAACCTTTCCTGTTTCGTAGGCGCCAACTGTCACTCGGGATACGCCAATAATGTCCGCAAGCTCAGTCTGAGTCATACGGGTCTTTTTTCTTGCAATTGCTAATCTGTCTCCTAATTCACTCATTCTTGTCACCTAAATCCATTCTTAAAATTTTTATTTATCAAATACTGAAAAGTCTTGTTTCACAAAGGGCATCAGGCATTAGGCACTAGGCACTAGTAATAAGGAAATCGCAAGCGATTTGATTATAGCGTCCGCTCCGAAAGTCTATCGGGTCTTTCTGTGCAACGCAAGACTTTGTGTAGCAAGACACTTAACTCCCTGAACGGACGAATTTGCTTTCCGAAAAAATTTCTGATAACCACCTAATGCCTATTTCCTACTCAAAGACTATTTCCAGCGGAATGTCCATTACACGGGTTGACGCAGCCTCCTGCTTTACTCCGGCGGAGTATAAAATTTCGATGGTCGGCGTTGTAATCTGGGCATCTGCGCCGAAATACACCGCAACCTTCCATTTGTATGTTATCGGACCGTCGTCATCTGAGGACATCACAAGGCCAGCAAACTCGCCGTTTTCGCCATTGGTACTTTCCGGCGTCACAACAATCTTTTCATATTCAAGTCCCGATACGGTGATGGACTCCAAAACTGCATAGAAATCCATGGCGTTTTTTCTTGCAGTCAACACTGTTTCGAGTATACAGTCCGAGCCGTCATTTTTGAATGTGAATTCCGTGGGAGAGAGATTGAATGACACTCGCCCGTAAAGCTCGTTTGTAAATTCTCCGCCACTTTTGGTACTCCGAGCTTCACGAACACCAAATACCGATACTGCCGAAATTATCGCAAGTAGAATTACTACGAGAATTATAATCGTTTTTTTGTTTTTGATTTTTTGTTTCATATGTAAAAGTCTGGCTTACGCAAAGTCGTTTGCAAAGGTAAAAGGTAAGAGGTAACGTTGCCGTGGTTTAATTTTTGCTGATGCGAAATTTAGCTTTCACTCATCCAATGTAGCAACGGCATTTTCAATATCATCCATCGTGATAAACATATTCGCCACACGAAGAAATGCGGAGGATGAAAGTCTTGCAGGAAGACCAAGACTTGTGAATACCTTTCTACGCCTTTCTGCGGAGTTCTGTGTACCCGTAAGACCCAGTCTGTACAAATCTGCCATTGTAATTTCGCTGTTATGAGCCTTACTATCCAACATTGTAATTCCGGCTCTTTCAATAGCCGCACGAAGTATGTCGTCAGATATGCCCTCAACGCCAAGCTTTCCCTCTGCAGAGGGTGAGTCCTTCCGTTTTTCCTTGCCGAAAATATCCGGTATGTATGCGTTCTTTATCTGTTCCTCGGGCACAAAGGATTTTATATAGGAGCGAATTTTGAAGCCGGCAGCATCAGAGTCGGTGAGGATGAGTATACCACGCTCAGCTGCGAGGCGTTTGATGAACTGTTTTTTCTCGCTATCCTTAAACAGGCGAAAACCATCGGTACAGATAATCAATCCGTCAACAAAATTCGACAGACGGATTTTATCGTATTTTCCCTCGACGATTACTGCCTCATTTATTTTTATCAACCTTTACACACCTCCGTTTCATCTTATCACTTTTCTTTGCATTTGTCAAGTATTTTTTCATCGTAGAATTAGGTTCAGTGGATTTTTTCGAAAGACTGCTCTGACAGTTCAGTTACAAAGGCAGGGCACTAGGCATCAGGCATTAGAGTTGAGGAAATCGCAAGCGATTTGATTGTAGAGTTCACTCGAAAGTCTCTCGGGTCTTTCTGGGCGAAGCACGACTTTGCGAAGCAAGACTTAGCGCAAGCGTGAAGGAAGACTTTGCGATAGCATGACTTTGCGATAGCATGACTTTGCGAAGCAAGACTTAGCGTTAGCGTGAAGCATAACACATTTTCCTCTTGACATTTTGCGATTTTGCGGTATAATGTCATTATAAATTTTGCGATTTTGCGGTAATTACATGAAATAAATTTTGCGATTTTGGGAAATACTTATGTTCAAAAGAAAAATTTACGATAAACTCCTTGAATGGAAGAACGAATCCAACGGCAAAACTGCCTTACTAATTGAAGGCGCAAGGCGTATTGGCAAGTCCACAGTTGCAGAAGAGTTTGCAAAAAACGAATATGAAAGCTACATATTTATCGATTTTTCGGTTGCGCCGTCCGGTATTATTGAATTATTTGATGATGTATCCGATCTCGACTATATTTTTCTTCGTCTGCAGATGCACTACCGTACCGACCTTGTAAAAAGAAAATCCTTGATTGTCTTTGATGAAGTACAGCTCTGCCCAAAAGCACGACAGGCGATAAAATCCCTCGTCGCCGATGGAAGATATGACTACATTGAAACAGGCTCGCTTATATCAATCCGCAAAAATGTTAAAGATATACGATTACCCAGTGAGGAACGCAAAATTTCAATGTACCCTATGGATTACGAGGAATTTTGCTGGGCACTGGGTGATAACACAACCATTCCACTTCTCAGAAAATGCTTTGAATCTGGAACCGCCGCAGGACAGGCTCTTCACCGCAAGCTTATGAGAGATTTCCGCCTTTATATGCTTGTCGGTGGAATGCCACAGGCTGTCGCCGAATATATAGAAACGAATAATTTCAAAAAGGTGGATGCGATAAAACGGGACATTCTGGGGCTATATGAGGACGATTTTATGAAAATTGATCCTACAGGAAGAGCATCACTTCTATTTGATTCAATTCCAGCACAGCTCAATAAAAATGCTTCCCGATACAACGTGTCAAGTGTAATCGAAAACACAAGAGCAGACGACATCCTTGAGCTGATTGCCGAGATGAACGATTCACGGACGGTTCTTGTTACATATCATGCCAACGATCCAAATGCCGGACTTGCTTCAAACAAGGACCTTGGAAAATTTAAGTTTTTTGTATGCGATACAGGACTCTTTGTCACATTGATGTTCAAAGACAGAGATTTCACCGAAAACACAATCTATGAACGAATTATGGATGACAAGCTGGGAACGAATCTCGGTTATCTTTACGAAAATGCTGTAGCGCAATGCCTTGCTGCAAAAGGTGATGCATTGTACTATCACACTATTCCCAACAAGGAAAGCAACCATAACTATGAAATTGATTTTCTGATTGCACGAAAAAACAAAATTTGTCCCATTGAAGTAAAATCCTCAACATACAAAGCCCACAAATCCCTTGACATATTCTGTGAAAAATTCCCATCTCGAATACTTGACAAGTATCTTATCTATACCAAAGACTACGGCAAAGACAATGATATATTTTGTATTCCGATTTATATGACACAATTCATATAATTTCATTCTATCTATGGTAAAAAAACACGCTCCGGAAAAGCTCGGGCGTGTTGTGTTTTTAGAATGTAAGTTCCCAGGTTTCAGTCTCGAAGCCGTCAAAGGTTGCGGTACCGCTGATGCCCATTGCTTTTGCTGCAGCCTCGGTATGCATCGGAATTGTATACTCAGCTGAAATGACATAGCCGTTTGGATTTATTTCAACCTTGATGGTGGAGCCAGTGTAGTTGATTTCAAGCTTTGATATGGTGAAAATCGAGATGTCAAACTTGGATGTGTCAAGATAGCCTACTGCGGCAGAATTGATACGAGGCTGTTCGCCCAAGCCCACCTGTTCTGCATTGAGAGTCACATCAATCACAATATTGTCGTCGGAATATTGAGCCGTGGCTGAGGCTATATCCGTTGCAGAAAGAGAAAATCCTCCATTTTTCGGGAGCAAAATTCCAACTGTTTCGCCTTCGGAATTTTCAACAGGTGAACCGTTAAACACAAGTGTTTCTTCCGTAGGTGTAATAACCTTATTCAGTATCAAATTTGCAGCCTTTGCAGCAAGGTCTCCGCCGGTTATCTGAGTGACATTTGCCGAAAAGCTCTCTGTATGTTTTGCGGTAACAGTGCTTGTCAAAGCCTTTGTACGGTTGATACTGTCGGATAAATAGGTGGCAATCTGCTCCTTGCTCCACCCTGTATCAGAAATCACATTGGCGGTTGTGGGCGCTTCGGTAGTAGTCACAACGGTAGTCGGTGTAGCAGTTGTTGTTTCAATTACAGTGGTTGTCACAGTAGTTGCTTCTGTTGTAGTTTCCGCTACTGTGGTGGCGATTGTTTCAGTAGAAGGTATTACGCTTGTTTCAGCAGTCAATTCGGTATAGCTTTCCGTTTCGCTGGATACATCCGTCGTATCATCGGCTTTGTCTTTTCCGCAGGATGAAAACATTGCAAGGACGAGCATTATCGCCGAAATAACTGAAAGAAATTTTATTGATTTTTTCATAGTTATTACCTCTTTCTCATAATACCATATTTTCAGCAAAAAGTCAATAAAATATTACTGGAAAATTTGCTTGACAAAAGGCGGGAAAAGTGATATAAATATAAAAATTGAAATGTTACCGAAGGTTATTACTGAAGGTCAGTTTACTCTGCAAGACTTTGCGTTAGCAAGACTTTGCGTAAGTAAGACTTTCCGTAAGGAAAACTTTGCGATAGCAAGACTTATGGAGTATATCAATGAAAACATACAAAGATTTTGACAACTACCAGAAGGAATTTCCGGACGCTAACGGTTATTTCGGCGAATACGGCGGAGCTTTCATCTCTCCCGAGCTTGAGCCTGCATTTAAGGAAATCAACCGCTCCTATCAGGAAATTTGTCACTCTGCCCAATTCATCAACGAGCTTCGCAGAATAAGAAGAGAATTCCAGGGCAGACCCACTCCTGTATATCACTGCGAGAGACTGTCCAGGGAGTTCGGCGCATGCCAGATTTACCTCAAGCGTGAGGATCTAAATCACACTGGCGCTCACAAGCTCAATCACTGCATGGGTGAAGGTCTGCTTGCAAAGTTCATGGGCAAAAAGAAAATCATCGCAGAGACCGGCGCTGGTCAGCACGGCGTTGCTCTTGCCACGGCGGCGGCGTATTTCGGTCTGGAATGCGATATTTATATGGGCGAGGTGGACATTGCAAAACAGCATCCCAATGTAATCCGTATGAAGATGCTGGGTGCGAATGTTGTACCAGTAACCCACGGTCTCAAAACACTCAAAGAGGCTGTTGATGCTGCATTCGATGCATACAGTAAGGAATACAACGACGCAATCTATTGCATTGGCTCCGTCTTAGGTCCTCATCCGTTCCCACTCATGGTTCGTGACTTCCAGAATGTTGTTGGCGCTGAGGCAAAGGACCAATTCCTTGAGATGACTGGTATTCTGCCCGATGCAGTCTGCGCATCAGTTGGTGGCGGTTCAAACTCAATCGGTATGTTCGAGGCGTTCCTGCCGGAGCCTGTGGACATCATCGGCGTTGAACCTCTGGGCAGAGGCTGTGCAGTTGGCGACCATGCAGCAAGTATGAAGTTCGGCACACCTGGTAAAATTCACGGTTTCAAAACAATAACTCTTCAGGACGAAAACGGTGATCCGCTACCTGTTTACTCCATCGCCTCGGGTCTTGACTATCCCGGCGTTGGACCAGAGCATGCCTACCTTCATGATTGCGGTAGAGTTAAATACGAGGCAGTTACCGACGATGAGGCTATGACCGCATTCTTCCTTCTGTCCAGAATGGAGGGCATCATACCAGCAATCGAAAGCGCACACGCCGTAGCATACGCAATCAAGTACGCCAAGGAAAAGGGCACAGGCTCCATACTTGCCTGTCTTTCCGGCAGAGGTGACAAGGACATCGACTATGTTTACGATCTCTACGGCACTGGCGATGAACTTCTTGCGAAGAATATTCTCTAAAAACAATACGGAAAAAACTTAACAAAAAATCAGTCGCAAGCTCTTTATTTTTGCGACTGTTTTTATCACTCATTATAAGGCGAAAAATCAAATCAATGTACACGCAGATGCTCTTTACTGCAAAATAGCTTTAATTTTTCGGTCAGGAAGCAACCTGCTTTGTCCACAATTCCAGCAAAAAGCTTTTTATATACCGCCGCCGCAACTGTTGCGCCAACAAATAATCCGAGGGTGAGAAACATATATGCAAGAGCGTACATCATATCTGTTTCACCAAAAATATTCGTGAAAAAGGTGATGACCTTCAGACGGATATCTCCACGCACAATAAGATTTTCGTGAATGCAATAGAAGAAAAGTGACAATGAGAAAATGTAATTCACAAAACGGCTCTTGAATTTCATACCATTGAAAATATTGAAAAGGCAAATCACCATTGGAAGTATAATGACGGAATAATACTGGTTAATATCTGGATAATCCTCAAAATAGGCAAATTTTACTCCGTAATCATCACTGTTTCCTTGCCACGAAATGCGATGGCGGTCTTGATTATTTCATCTACGCCGAGATTTTTAAGTTCGGTGATATATTCTTTATCGTTAATTTGTGCAAGTCCTGCCTTTGCAAGCTCATCCAAGTCCTCGTTTTCCTTTGCGG
>R06__coassemble_17_pt1 | contig 80796 bp, 54 predicted proteins | sample R06__metabat2_low_PE_028 | metagenome-assembled genome bin R06 | reverse complement strand
CTTTCCACATCTTGAGCAAGTTCTTGTCTTTTTGCCTGGATATGTACAATTTGGCTGTGTTGTAACGACATAAGAACCAAAATTATGGTTGGAAGAATCTATTGCGATATCCTGCGTATCCTTAGTACCACAATAAATACATGTGCGGTATTTACTACCCTTTTCGGTGCAGTTTGCTTCCTTTGTAACCGTCCAATCGGTATAGCTACATGTATGCTCGCTTGTATTTGTGAAATTAACAGTCACAGAATCGAGATCTGTATCTGGGAAGGAAATTACAAGAGCCTTGGAGCCATATTTATTCAACAGGTATGTATACGGGATAGTTATTCCGGTATCGGTAATCGAAACCTGAGAGGTGATATCTGTGCCGTCAAGAGTAACCTTGTATTCGTCGTTTGCAAGAACTGTGCCGTTTTTATCAAGAGTAACGGTGTAATTATTTTTGTAAAGCGGGCAGTAGGATGAGGCGCCTGTACCTGTTACGTCAAATAGCTCAATCTTCCATGAACCGTTTATGCTGTTATAGGATTGAGAACCATAAGGAACCTTGACAGTAATATCATTAGAATCACGAAGAACCGTGGTAGTAAGCTTCGCATTACCGCCCTCTATGGTAAGACTCGTGAATGCTTCGTTCATTATTGCACCAGATGCAATTTCAGTAACAGTTGAAGGCAATGTGATAGAGGTCACACTTGAAGAAGTCGGAACCTTAATCAATCTGACTTTGTCGCCAGTGGAGACATCTTTTTCATATAAAACTCCGTTTTCGGACATAAATTTACCATTGTCCGAAGAAACAATAATGTTTTCGATTGAGTCGGCAAAGAGAGTGCTAAGACCGTTGTCAATTGTTCTAAGAGCGGAGCCAAGCTTGAGAGTTTTTATATTAGAATTCGTAATGCCATTATTGCGACTGCCGTAGGCTCCTATACGGGTTAAAGAGTCCACTGCAGTAAACTCAGAGTCGGTTTTTGCTGCAGGATAAACCAAAAGTACAACCTCGGATTCCTCATCGGCAGATGTGGCTTCTACAGATTTATAGAGCACACCGTCCTTTGCAAAATATCCGATACTGCCATTAGTTACTATATATTCAAGCTTCGACATATTCTGCATTGCGGTGATGCAGGTGTTGTCGATGGTTTTGAGGTTTTCGGGCAGTTCAAAATATTCCGTATTTACGCCACGACCTTCATCAAAAAATGTTGATGAAAGACCTGTAACAGTAAGACCGTCTACTGTCTCTGGGATAATAAGGTTTTCTGGAGAATAGCTTGTATCTTCTTCTTTGCTAAAACCAGTCAGTACAATATTACTGTAGTCAGTGCTCTCTTCGTCGGTGGAAAGTCTGTCATATCTGAAAACAATACCGGACATACAGGAAGAATCCTTTACGGTGACAACGCTATTGTCGGTGATGTTGAATGAGCTTGCATCCATACCAGTGCCGTTTTCATTAATAATCTTGCAAAGCTGATTTTCATTGACAAATTCGACATCGTAATCTTGCGCCGCACTCACACCTGTATCAAGCACAATACGACAGATTTCGAACTCACTGTCCGGAGCTCCACTATTGAAGAAGAATGAACAGGATACATAAATCGTTGAGGTATGCCCAGTATAATATTCCGGAGTGCCACCGATACAATTATCCATCGAAGGATTAAATTCAACAAGCTTAAAGCTTGCTGGGATTTCAATCATAAATTGACCACCATAAATTCCAGCTGCATCCGTTGCGGAAACAACAAGCTCCACCGAGCCACCGTAAGAGCAGACCTCATTCGAAATATGGAATGAGGGATAAACAAGTGGCTCCTTTGCGGAATTAACTGGAACTACTGGAGATAAAACCAAAACAGTTACAAGTATAAATGAAATTAGTTTGGAAAAAATATTTTTTTTCATATGAGGCTACTCCTCTTCAAAATAATTCACTTATATGATACCACATTTTTTCAAAAAATTCAATACCTAATTTTATAAATTTTTTTGTACAAACCATACAATGATTATTACCTGCCAAAATAAATTTTCTTTAACAAATTACAAAATAAAATTTTTTTCTTTTTTTTGTTGTAATTTTTTCAATTTTATGCTATAATACAATAATATACCAAAGGGGTGATTTGGATGAAAAAACTGATTGTGGCAGGTATCATACTTATTTTGTCGGTTTTTTCTGTGATTATTTGTTTTGCAACATCCGATATAAATGAAGAAACAACTCAATCCGCCCTTGTTTTGCAGGACATTGATTCCGATGTAATTACCGAGCTTCCTGTAAAAGAAATCACAGCCAACACTATATACAAGGATTGCCTTGAATCCGCTTCGGATATGAAGCTCTATGAATTCACGATTAGCTCACGGTGTGGATTATCAATAGAATTTACCCACAAGACTGATGATACGGATACGGCAACTGGCTGGGGACTATATCTGTTTGAGAAGTACAGCAAGACTGGTGACGGAAAAAACTACGGTTATAGGTTAGTAAACAAATACAGCGCTGACATATCAGAGCTTACCACCACAACATCCTTTAGCGGAGTATACCCAGGAGAATTCGTCTTTGTTGTTACGGCTGGCTCGACCTTCACCGCAACGGAATATATGTTCAAGCTGACGGCGGATTATACTAATCTGTATGAGGCAGAGCCAAATAACGAAAAAGCTTATTACACGGAAATACTCACCGACTCGACCTATAAAGGAATTTCAAACTCAACGCAACAAGTTGACAATGATTGGTACTTATTTACACTCAAAGAAAATGGCGGAATAGATATTGAGTTTGAATACGGACGAGGCTCGCTTTCTCAGGTTCTATGGTTCGTAACTCTCGAAAATGAGGCAGGTGAATGCTTCTACCGTTCAAGAATTTACGGTAACGATACTTCCGCATCCAGTGGAGAAATAGGACTGCCGTCTGGCAACTATCTCATCTGCGTGGAAACCTACACACAAAATGACATCCAATACAGTCTGACTGTAAAAACTGCGGATGTATCCGAGGTTGAATTTAACGATACCTTGGAAACTGCCGAGGAGCTTGAATTTACCGAATCAGTTGCGGTTAAAAGCGGTTCAATATCGGAACGTCGTGGCAGCTATGATATAGATTATTACACCTTCGAAACTGAAAATGACGGCGTGTTTGTACTGTCATTCGGTCATCACACCTATGCGAGAACCGATACAGGCTGGGAAATCACCGTGACAGACGAGGACGGACATATCATTTTCTACGATGTATCCTACTGGAACGAAGGCTCAAAGGTAGCACCGCTAATGGGCGTGAACGCTGGCAAGTATTACATCAAAATCGATGCTGACGGAATGCGTTACTGCAACGCCACATACACATTAAAACTCGGTGTTGTAGAAACTGACCTTTGGGAAACCGAAAACAACGACACGACGGATACTGCGGATAAAATTTCTCTGGACACACCAATCAGCGGTACACTTGTAAACAATAAACTGGACTACGATACAGACTATTACTGTATTGACATTACGGAGAAGACCTACGCATACCTTAATTTCTCCCATTCTAATTTAGGCACACAGGACGAGGGCTGGATAATCACCATTACCAATGAGGACGGCAAGGAACTTGATTCCTTCACATCAAAATGGGTCGATACAAAGCGGTTATCAAAGCTTCTGACTCTAAATCCTGGAAGATACTATATTTCGGTTGACACAGGACTTCACTTCAACAATAAAAAATACACACTCAAATTGGAATCCATAGAATAGGAGAGCAGATATGAAAATAGCAGTAATGGGCTTCGGCACGGTGGGCTCAGGCGTAGTAGAGCTTTTCGAAGAGCACAATAAAACAATCTCCGAAAAAACTCCCGAAAAGCTTGAAATCGGATACATACTGGACATTCGGGATTTTCCTGGCAACAAATACGAACACCTTCTTACAAAGGATGTAAATGACATTCTGAACGACAAAGAGGTTGCAATAGTTGTTGAAACAATGGGCGGTCTCAAGCCTGCCTTCGACTTTGTTTCGTCCGCTCTTAAAAATGGCAAGAGCGTTGTCACATCAAACAAGGAGCTTGTGGCGACAAAGGGCTTTGAGTTGATGGAGATTGCAAAGGAAAACAATTTGAACTTCCTTTTCGAGGCGGCAGTCGGTGGCGGAATTCCCGTTATTCACCCGATGATGAACTGTCTCACCGCAAATAAAATCATATCAATAGACGGCATTCTCAACGGCACAACAAACTTCATCCTCAATAAGATGATTACAGACGGTGAATCCTTTGATGACGCTTTAAGTGAGGCTCAGAAAATGGGCTATGCGGAAAAGGATCCCACAGCCGATATAGAAGGTCTTGATGCCGGCAGAAAGCTTGCTATCCTCACGTCTATCGCCAGCGGAATACATGTACTTCCTGGGCAAATTTCCACAACAGGTATAACAAGCATCACTCTTGAGGATGTTTCAGTTGCGGATAAAGCGGGCTTTGTCATAAAGCTTATCGCCAGCGCAAGACTTGACGAAAACAATAAATATACTTGTGTTGTAAGCCCGGCGCTTGTTTCCAAATCCAATCCCTTGTCCGCCGTGAACAGCGTTATGAATGCCGTTGTTATCACAGGTGACGCTGTGGGTGATGTGATGTTCTACGGTCCTGGAGCTGGCAAAATTCAAACAGCCTCCGCAGTGGTTTCCGATGTTGTGGAGTGCGCAAGATTTGCCGACAAGGACATTAGCGAGCATTGGTCAGCCAATGATGAAAGCTGTGTAAATTCGTCCTCGGAATTTATGGCAAAATTCTACATTGCCTGCGAAGATACACCGGCTATTCCCTGTTGCAAAATCGACGGTGAAAATGCCTACATCACCAACGACAAATATACCTTCGATGAGATTTACTCCCTAACAAAGGACTCATCGGTTCGCAATATTATGAGAATACTTTGATGGAGATACTGATATGAGCTTGATAGTACAGAAATTCGGCGGCTCATCCGTGGCGAATGCCGAAAGAGTCGAAAATGTGGCATCTATCATTACAGATACATACAGAGACGGCAACAGCGTAGTTGTTGTTGTATCCGCACAGGGCGACACGACAGATGATTTAATCGCAAAGGCAGAGGAAATCAATCCTCGTGCAAGCAAGCGTGAGATGGATATGCTCCTTTCCGCAGGCGAACAGATTTCCATCGCACTCCTGGCAATGGCTATCGAAAAAAAGCACTGCCCTGTTATTTCACTTTTAGGCTGGCAGGCTGGCTTCAATACAAATTCCACATACGGCGCTGCAAGAATTAAAAATGTGGATATTTCAAGAGTCCGGGCAGAGCTTGACAGTAACAAAATCGTAATCGTTGCCGGCTTCCAGGGACTGAACAAAAATGATGACATAACCACTCTCGGACGAGGTGGCAGCGACACAAGCGCAGTGGCACTTGCTGCGGCTCTTCATGCTGATAAATGCCAGATTTACACCGATGTGGAAGGTGTATACACAGCCGATCCTCGTAAGGTTCCAGGCGCAATTAAGCTTGAAAAAATCACCTACGATGAAATGCTTGAGCTTGCCACACTGGGCGCACAGGTTCTCAATAATCGTAGTGTGGAAATGGCAAAAAAATATAATACAGAGCTTGAGGTTCTTTCAAGCTATACAAGAAAACCCGGCACAAGGGTATTGGAGGTTGCAGGTATGGAAAAGATGTTAATCAGAGGCGTTACAAAGGACACCAATGTTGCAAGAATTTCGGTTATGGCAGTTCCGGATATTCCCGGCATCGCTTTCAAGGTTTTCTCCGTGCTTGCACAAAAGGGCATCAATGTTGACATCATCATTCAGTCCGTTGGCAGAGATGGTACAAAAGACATCACATTCACCTGTGCAAAGAGTAACGCAGACGCCGCTATTGAGGTTCTTCACAACAGCATCGCAGAGCTTGCAGACAAGCATATTGATGTTGACAACACCTGCGCAAAGGTTTCCGTCGTGGGAGCAGGTATGGAAAGCCATCCTGGTTGCGCTGCAAAGATGTTCGAGGCGCTCTACGAGATAGACTGCAACATCAAGATGATTGCCACCAGCGAAATCAAGATTTCCGTACTCATCGATGCAGAAATGGCGGATAAGGCCGTTGCCGCAATTCACGGTAAGTTCTACGACTAATAAAGAAGAAGCAGTCCATTGCGGGCTGCTTTTTTGCATTTATATAAGCATTTTTCAATGTGTAGTCTACATCAATTTTGCAGATTCAAGCTCGAGGAATACCTCTTCAAGGCTTTCGTCGCCCTTTACCTCGTCCATGGTACCAGACTTAATGAGCTTCCCTTTTTTGATTATTGCCACCTTATCGCAAAGCTTTTCGGCGACCTCAAGTACATGAGTTGAAAAGAAAATCGCACCGCCTCCGTTACAATGCTCACGCATCATTTCCTTCAGTGTGTATGATGCTTTGGGGTCAAGACCCACAAATGGCTCATCCATGAGAATTAGCTTTGGTGAATGAATCCATGCAGATATAATTGCAAGCTTCTGCTTCATACCGTGGGAATATGAGCTGATAGGCTGAAGCAAATCCGGGGTGATATCGAACATATCTGAATATTTGTTTATCTTCTCTGTCCGGCTTGTGGCGGAAATTCCGTAAATATCACAGATGAAATTCAGGTATTTTATTCCGGTCATAAATTCATACAAATCTGGATTATCCGGTATATAAGCAAGCTGTTTTTTGCACTCCATGGGATTTGCTTTAATTGATGTGCCACAAATCGTAATTTCGCCTTCATCAAATTGTAAAATACCAGCAATGCTTTTAAGTGTCGTGGTCTTTCCTGCGCCGTTATGTCCAATAAAGCCGTAAATTTCGCCAGTCTGTATCGACAGGGTTAAATCATCCACAGCTTTATTTTCATCATAATGTTTGGATAAATGTGTAATTTCAAGCATAGAATTATCCTCCTGGCTTTATTCTAACAAAATACTTCGGATTTGTCAATAGGATTTGAATTTTTTTCGATTTTCTATTGACTTGATGAAAAAAAAGTAATATAATTACAAAAAAATCAGGATGTTCATTATGGAAAATTTACCTTTAATTATAATACCTGGCTTCGGTCAATCAAAGGCGGAGCTTGTTAAAGAAAACGGCGATAAAGTGAGAGTCTGGCCACTTTCCGTGGATATAAAGCAGACTGCAAAGCGAATTGCACCCTCATACATAAAAACCGTAATTCGTCGTCGTGATACTGGTTTTACCGACACTGCTTACAAAATTTTCTCCGAGGTTTTTGAACCCTTTGCGCCGGATGAAAATGGTAATATGATTCATCCATTGCAAGCAATTCCCTGTGATACTCCACTGTCGGAATGCTCGGAAAAATTTAGAGGCTTTGTAAAAAAGCTGGTCCCCATTGGTGATTACGGAGATAAATACGGCTACGACAAAATATATTTCTTTTCATACAATGCCTTCGATGATGTTTACCTAACCGCTGAAAAACTGGATTGCTTTATTGATAAGGTTATCGCAGAAACTGGCAGCCAAAAGGTAAATCTTTTGTCCTACAGTATGGGCGGACCTGTAACCACCGCATATCTTGATGAATACAGGCACAAGGCATGTATCGGGAAAATTCTGTTTGTTGCTGCGGCAATAGAAGGCTCTGCGTTGCAGGCTGATGTTCTTAAACGCTATGTGGACAAGGCTCAGGGCTACTCATTTCTTGGATTTGTCACAACTGAAAAGACGGTTGACATATTCAAAAAGGTTCTTGCGCTCACTCCCTGGGAGGTAAGATACAGACTTCTTTTCCGTTCCCTTGATGCGGTAAACGATGTTGTTCTCATCAATTCTGCGGGTATGTGGGAGCTCGTTCCGCCAAAGGATTATCCTAAACTCCGAGATAAATTCATCGGCGACGATAATCACGCCGTTCTTCGCAGTAAAACTGACCGCTACCACAAGACCGCACTTCGTGTTCGTGAAATTCTCACCGATGTAAAAAATAAGGGCACGGAGCTTTTTTCCGTTGCGGGATATGGCTCAACCATTATGCCCTTGAGTCTTTCCCGTGAGCTGTCCACCGACACAATTCTTGACATCTCCTCCTCATCCCTTGGCGGCGTAGACAACGGCGAAGTCAATCTCGACGGCTCGTTTTTCAAGGACAATATCCGTCTGTTTAAGGGAATCGGTCACGGAGAATTTGCAAAAAATCCTGAGGTTAACGATATTGCTCTGCGATTTTTTTCAGGAGACAAATTATAATGGATAATATTACTGTTCGTCCGATGACCGTTGCTGACAGACAAACTGTACAGGCATTCTTCGATAATATGGAGGACAAGAGCAGCCGTTTTTTCAATGTCAACCACGGCAATGAAAAGCGGGTAATGGGACATTTTGACAAAACAACAAGGGACCATTTGTTTTTTGTTGCAACAGACGGTGAAGAATTAGCCGGAATAATGTTTATATGGGATTTACAAAAATCCGTACCCTGGTTCGGCATTGCTGTTTCGGATAAATTTCAGGGTCGAGGAATAGGTACTACGATGATAAAATATCTGTCGGATTACCTCACCCAAAATGGCTATGGCGGACTGCTTTTGCGTACTCATACCGAAAACCTTCCGGCTCAAAGGCTGTACGAAAAATGCGGTTTTGAAAAAATCGGCGTACATTTCTCCGGTGAATTACTTTACATACTGAGGCTCGACAAATGAAAATCGTAGTTGATTTTTCAAAAAATACAGGCGAAATGAAGGCTGTTCATGGCTTCAACAACGCATCCCGACAAACTGGTTACGGTGAGCTACTTAAGGATTTTATCGAATTAAATCCACCCATTGTCAGACTTCACGACACCTGCGGATTTTACGGCGGCGCTCATTACATAGACGTGCCAAATGTGTTCCCTGATTTTGATGCCGATACAGATAATCCGGAGTCCTACGATTTTACATTATCTGACCTGTACATAAAACCGCTCGTGGAAAACGGGATAAAAATTATGTACCGTCTGGGTGTGACCATTGAGCATGCACCGAAAAAATACCATGTATATCCACCGAAGGATTTCAACAAATGGGCAGATATTTGCGAGCATATCGTAAGACATTATTGTGACGGCTGGGCTGACGGTTTTCACAACGCCGTTGAATACTGGGAAATCTGGAACGAGCCAGACGGCATACATCCCAATGTTGAGCCAAACGGACCTCCCATGTGGAACGGTACGGCACAGCAGTATTACGAGCTTTACAGCATCACGGCAAACAAAATCAAATCCACACATCCGAGTGTAAAGGTGGGAGGTTACTCCAGCTGTTATATACTGGGTAAATTTGACGGCAAGTGCTGGCAAGCCGGCGATACATCATACTTTACGAACTTCCTAAAATATATTTCTGCACCAGATACCGTCGCACCGCTGGACTTCTTTTCCTATCACGGCTATCTTGGACGAAACTATATCCAAAAAATCGAAAAGGAATATACTTTTGTCAAAAATACCTTAACTCAATTCGGCTTTGCGGATACAGAAATCCACGATACGGAATGGAATACAAACATTCCCGATGGCGATAAGGCAATGGACAGAAAGGAATACTATGTCAATATGCGCAACGAAAAGGGCGCATCCCACGCAGCTGCGGCTCTTTTTGAAATGCAAAGGCTTGGTCTTACCTCAGCTATGTTCTACGACGCACAACTCTGGTGGGAATATGGTTGTCTTTTTAATGTGCCGTCACTTGAACCAACAAAGACTTGGTACGCATTCAAGCTCTTTTCGGATATGTACAGTCAAGGGCAATCCTGCGAAATTACATATCCAGAAAATGTTTATACCTGCGCCGCAAGTGGCAAATCCCACATTGTAGGAATTGCCAATACAAACGACTTCGACATTGAAATCGAACTTGAATTACACAATTCAAAGTACAATACATATTGTTTGTATCTAACAGACAGTACACATACGAATGAATGTATTAAATCCTTTAAATCAACTGACAAAATTAAATTTACACTGCCTGGGTATTCGTTCTCGGCAATAAAAGAAGCAATATTATGAAATCCACAAAAATCCTATCATCAATCATCGCTATATGCCTTGTACTAACTGTTACTCTCTGTTCCTGCGGAATCAACAAAACCGCCGATACAGATGAGGGCAACACAGTTGTTTACACAGAGGATATGACTGTCGGACAAGGCAGTAAGACCTTTATCTGCAAGGTTGTAAATGATGAACAGACATTTACATTCACCGTAAACACAGATGCCGAAACCGTTGGTGACGCAATGCTCGAAAACGGTCTTATAACTGGCGAAGAAGGTCAATATGGACTCTATATAAAGACTGTCAATGGAATTACTGCAGACTACGATATTGACGGCTACTACTGGGCATTCTATATCAACGGAGAATATGCCACCACCGGAATTGACGGAGCTATAATTGAAGAAGGAGCTGAATACTCTCTTGTCCGTTCAAAGGGATAAACACACTCTATCGGTAAGAGAAACCGTAATTTTCGCAATGCTGGGAGCCTTGATGTTCGGCATAAAGGTCGCAATGGAGGCACTTCCAAACATTCAGCCAGTGGGTATGATGGTTATGACCTTCACGATTGTATATCGGCGAAAGGCGTTGTATCCATTATACGTTTTTGTTTTACTTAACGGTCTCTACGCAGGCTTTGCCATGTGGTGGATTCCCTATCTCTACCTATGGACAATTCTCTGGGCGGTTACAATGCTTCTGCCGAAAAATATGCCGAAAAAAATTTCTACATTTGTTTATCCAGTTGTTTGCGGCTTACACGGGCTTCTGTTCGGAGTACTCTACGCACCAGCGCAGGCAATAATGTACGGACTTGATTTCAAACAGATGATGGCATGGATTGCTGCAGGCCTTCCCTTTGACGCAATACACGCAGCTGGTAATTTGGCAATGGGATTTCTCATTATTCCCTTTGCAAAACTTCTGAAGGAAATAAACAGGAAAATCATATGATAATAGATACTCATTGTCACATATATCCAGATAAAATTGCATCAAAGGCCTCCGCTGCAACAGGTAATTTTTACTCTTTACCAATGCACTATGACGGAACAGTTTCCGAACTTTTAGATGCTGAGGACTGTGCTGGAGTGGATTTATGCCTTGTTGAATCCGTCGCCACAACTCCTCATCAGGTACATTCGATAAATAAGTTTATATCTGATACTGTTAAGCTCTATCCCGACAGATTCATAGGTCTTGGTGCATTACATCCAGATTCGGAAGACATAGAAAATGATATATCCGAATTAACAAATCTTGGGCTCATTGGTGTAAAGCTTCATCCAGACATACAGGGCTTCAGGCTTGATTGCGACGGCTGTATGAGAATATTCTCTCTATGTGAGGAGTACTCTCTGCCTGTGTTAATTCATACAGGCGACAAAAGATACGACAACTCAAATCCCGACAGGCTTATACGAATACTCCAGACATTTCCTAAGCTTACCGTCATAGGTGCACATTTCGGCGGTTGGTCAATATGGGAAAATGCCACAATGAAGCTTTGTGATTTTGAAAATCTCTATGTGGATTGTTCCTCATCTTTTTATGCACTTGACGATGATACAATTCGTAAGATCATATCCCAATACGGCACTGATAAGATAATGTTCGGCTCAGATTATCCCATGTGGAATCCAAAAGAAGAGCTTGACAGATTCCTGGGATTAGGCTTATCATCTCAGGAGGAAAAGAAAATCCTGTATGCAAATGCCTGCAAAATTTATGGGTTAACTACTTGACAATTTCATAAATTTCGATTATAATGTATTCAATATACTGAAAGGAATAAAATATGGATCCGCTTGATTTAGTTTCAAAGGTTATTCAAAAGGTCACCACAGGCTATGGTGACAAAGTTAAAAAGGAAAAATCTGCACCTGCAATACTCGATGCCACACCCAAAAAGTTTAAGGGCAAAACATTCCGTGCAGGCTTTGCAATGGCTGATATAAATCCCGACAATTTCGGCAAAAAGACTCTCTACATAGCCGGTCACGGTTCCGGTCATGTTATGACAGGTCAGCTTTCTGATGTTTTCGCCTCCGCAGTATGGCTTGATTGCGGCGATGACAAAGGTATTGTCTGGATTTCCGCCGATATAGTCGGCCTCACTAAAACCGAAGGCGATCTTGTCCGTGCAAAAATCAGAGCCAACGGCGTGCTTCCCGAGGATTGCGAAATCATTATCTCCGCCACACACAGCCACTCCGGTATTGATACAATCGGCTACTGGGGTAAACCCTATGCAAGTATTCCCACAGACGGCAAGGATCCGGAATATATGCAAAAGCTCTTCTATACTATGGTAGGCGTTGCAGAAAAAGCCTATCTCACCAAAACACCTGGCAAGCTTTTCTCCGGCTATTACCATATAGAGGACGGTCTTCGTAGTGGCAGACAGTTTAACTATAAGCGTGAAAATGTGTACCGTCTTCGCTTTGTTCCTGCAAACGGCGACAAGGAGACATGGATTGTCAATTACGGCGGACATCCCAATTCTCTGGGTGGTGACAACCGTATGCTCTCTGGTGAATACGTCTATTTCCTTCGTAAGCTGGTGAATGAAAAGTCCGATGCAAATCTTCTCTATGGTATCGGAGCAATCGGCGGCATGGATATGCCCATGTTTGACGATGCCAACAGAGTACATTGTATCACAGAACAGGGCAATATGCTCTATGACGGTCTTACAAAAATAGACAACGAGCGTGAGCTGACTCCCGAGATTTCAATCATAACTCAGGACTTCTATCTGCCTGTTGACAACAATGTTCTGACTCTTCTTGCTATTATTCACACCATGAGCTTTGATCCGTATCCCTGCGAAAATTCTCTGACAGGTGTGGCAATGAAGACCACGATGTACTATATGAACATCGGCGATCAGAAAATTCTCACTCTTCCTGGTGAAAACTTCATTAATACCGTTGTTGGACACTACGACGACGAGGAACATTCTACCACGGGAAAAGGTCCAGAAATCAATCCAGAACCGCTCTGTGAGATTTGCGATGACGAAAACCTCATCGTGTTCGGTGTCACAAACGATATGACCGGATATGTTGTTCCGCCCAATGACTTCGTTCTCAATCCAACTCAGCCGTTCCTCAATGGTGTCCACGACAGATTTGATAAAAATCACTATCACGAAACAAACTCCATGGGCATCAACACACAAAAAATTATTGCGGATACCTTCAAAAAGGTTGTAAACAATATGAAATAAAACTTCAACGGATATAGAATTTCAACTATATCCGTGTTTTTGTATAATTGTTACAAAAATATGTCAAATATTTCTCTTGACACTGTACACAAGAAATGGTATAATAGTGATGTAGCAGATTGACGAATATTCAAAAAGAAATCAGGAATAACAATGTCATCAAAATTCATCAGCAGGCAGATAATGCGTGCTATTGCGATAAAAGGAAGGCTCGCTCTGAATACACTTGAGAGGAACTCTCTCAATCCAATGAAAACCAACGAGGAGCTTCTAAAAAAGATAATCTCAGATAACAAGGACACAGAGTACGGCAGGCTTCACAATTTCGCAAACTTAAAATCAATCGAGGATTTCAAAAAAAATGTACCTATAAACGGCTATGATGACTTCGAACCGTATATCACAAGAATGAAGAACGGGGAGGAAAATCTTATAACTGCATCAAAGGTACTGGGATATTCCCGAACCTCCGGGTCATCCGGTGTGCCGAAATACATTCCAGCAACGGAAAGCTCACTCAAAGCCTATGTTAAATACACCTGGACAAGAGCATTGGCACTGGGACTTGCAGATGCCAAGAAAAAAGGCAAAAAGCTTAAACCGGGCCGTGGACTTTTCCTCTCACCGGCAACCAATGAAACTCTGCCAAACGGACTTCCCTGCAGTAACATTGCCGAAATCGGAGCAAGAGAATACGGCATCGTATATCCATATGTTTTGACAATTCCAACAGGTGAGCTTTTTGATGTTCACGATGGCGACTACATATACAATATGTACCGGTTCGGACTTATGGATGAGGATGTAAGCTTCATTTTTTCAGTGTTTTTCAGTATTAATGTCAGTCAGATTGCCTACCTTCGTGACCACTGGCAGGTGATTGTTGACGACATAGAAAAAGGCACAATCGACGAGAGTATCAACATAAAGCCAGAGCTTCGTGCAAAGCTTCTCAAATATATTTCGCCGATGCCGGAAAGAGCCCAATACCTTCGCAAACAGTTTCTTCAAGGCTTTGATAACACTCTTCTAAACAGACTCTGGCCCAATCTTACCGTTATTTGCAGTATCGGAAACGCATCCTTCAAGCCAGCGGCGGATTATATCCGTGGACTTGTGACAGATGTTCCCTTTGATTTTTCAATTTACGGTGCCTCGGAAGGTCTTGTTGCTGCATGCTATGAAACAGAAAATACAGATATGCAGCTACTGGTTGACAGTTGCTTCTACGAGTTCATTCCCTACGGTGAGCCGGATTCCAATATAGTTACACTTGATAAGCTGGAAAAGGGCAAGCAGTACGAAATTCTAATCACTACCCAAGCTGGACTTTACCGTTATAGATTAAAGGATGTAATCGAGGTAAAGGGCTTTCGTAATAAATGTCCGCTGATTTCCTTCGTATTCCGCAAAGGTCAGATGTTTAACATCGCCGGCGAAAAATTCAGCGAAGAGGATGCGAGAAACTCAATCGAAAAGCTGGGTAAGGCTCATAATACTACCATTCATAACTGGCTTTTCTACCAGGACGATAGCGTAATTCCAAATCGCTACACACTTTTAGTTGAGGACGACTGCGGTATCGATTTCGAGAATTGCATAGACGAGCTTGAGACTTATATGGGTGACTTCTGCAAACGATACACCGGACAACGCGAAAAGTCATTTATCAGCAGACTTGCAATTCAAAGGCAAATCCCGGGCACTCACGAGATGTGGGCAAAAAGATGTATTGAAAGAGGCGCATCCGCAGCCCAGGTAAAGCCAGTTCACTCACTTGACAACGACGATAAAAAAGAATTTTTCCTTAGTCGTATAATTGATAAACAATAGAAATGGAGGATATAATATGAAAAACACTATCAAGACACTTGCTGTTTTTCTCTCGCTCATTATGGCGTTGTCAAGCTTTGCAATAGCCGTAAATGCGGATGATGAAGACACAAACGAGGTCCCGCAGTATGGACTTAATGGCGGATATCTTGCCATAGGTGATTCAATTACAAGAGGCTGCTGTGCCGATGGTTATTACCTGGACCAGTATGGCAAAAGGTATCTTCGTAATGTGGAAGGCAGTTACTCCTATCTGGTAGCTCAGGCGGTTGGTTGCAACTGTCCGGATGACATAACAGACCAGAGCGGTAACTACTGGCCTCTTGCCTATCCTGGACTTACCACCGCTATCGTAAACGATGTAATGGGTATTGAGGATAACTTCAAGGACGAGGACCTCAATTATGCTGAATACGACGATGTACTCAAATATTTCGGCTATGAGGGCTCCTTTGAGGGTGTCAGAGGCGAAACCTATGTGGAGGGTGAATGTGGTATCTGCGGTAAGATTAACGAGCTTGTTGAAAAGGCAAGCCTAATCACCGTAGAGCTCGGTATGTGCGATGTATTTTATCGTTCTTATCACATCATATCCGACGGCGGTATGCTGGCTGACGGTCTGAGCTTCGACCTCAGCAATCCGCAGGCAATCGCAGAGCTTCTTGAAGGCGCAGTTAAGCTTCTCAATGAAGGCTATACCTATTGGGAAACCTGGTATCCTGTACTCATCAAGACTCTTAAAGAGATGAATCCCGATGCAACAATCGTTATGATTGGCTCATTCAACCTTGTAAATCAGATGCCTCTTAACGATGACTCAACATTCCCGCTTGGCACAATTTTCTCCAACATCACGGACGAAATGAACCGTAGATATGAGGAGTGGGCAGATGAGCTTGGAGTACTCTACGCCAACATTGAGAACACCGAAACAAGAGCAACTGAGGAGGACTGGTCCGTTCTGGGCAAATTCCTTGACGGCGACAACAGCTTCGAGGGCTCACATCCGACTCAAAACGGTCATAACTACATTGCCCGTCAGGTACTTGGCGTACTTTCCGAAAAAGAAGAAACAACCGACATTATCATCGACCTTGGAAGATTTGATTCCATCGACTATGTTATGCTTAACGGCTGTCCCATTTTTAAGTATGAGCTTAACGACACCATACTTACAATTCCTTATAACGGCACTGACGCAAAAAATGTTACAATCGGAGTAGTCAACGAGGATAAAACTATTGCAATTCAGACCTACGGACTGACATACGAAAACGGCGCCTATCATCCCTATCGTGTTTACGGCACAAACGATTTTGAGGGCACTATAAAGAAGTTCTTCACTTCTCTTAAAAACATCTTCCAAAAGCTCATTGATTTAATTACCGGTCTTTTCAAATAAAGCAAAAACAGCGGGCGATGAACCCGTTGTTTTTATTGTTTTACGGCATTGCCAGGGTATCTAAATCCGCTGCTACACGGAGAATTTTTCTTGCGTCGCCAGCAGTAACCTTGCCGTTGAAATCCACATCTGCGGCATCAATCTGACAATTGGCAAAATCCTGAAGCTCGGCGGAGTGCCTCAATACTGCTCTTGCATCAGCTGCGGTAACTTTGCCGTCACTGTTCACATCACCCATTACAACGATGTAGTATTTCAAAATTACAATTGAATCAAGTAGCATCTGGCGTAGTGAGCAGCCTGTGCCCACAAGGTCATCATCATCCAAACGGTTGTTGTAGATGTCATAGCATCCAGTGAACAAATCCGTTGAAAGTACGCCGTCCATAAGCTGTCTTGCAGTCGTGCCGGCAAGCATTGGGCCTACAGTCTGCCTTGCCACATCAATTGCGTAGGTATATTCCTTTTCAAGAATGGTTGCAATGTCCTCCTGGGCTGTGGTGACTACCTGGGTCGTTTCACCAATAATTTCTCCGAAGTAATTACCTGTGGGAGTTACGGAAAGGCTTATTTTTTTGCCCTTTAGAGAAGGCGAAATATAAAGAGTATTCCCTGTTTCATTCTGTAAGAGAACGTCATCTGCATACCAAGAATAGGACAAAGTGGCGTTTTCGTTGCTCAAATCTGTATCCGCCGTCAAGGTATTTCCCACATAAGGACTTGCAAGACTGCTACCAGATGCTCCAAAATATCCAAGTCCCGAAACTGTCGCCTCGCCGGTAACAAGCTCCTTTGAATTTACATAAAATGATTTGTCAATCACCGTAACGGTATTACCAACGGAATCGGTAGCTACAACATAATATCGGAATTTACCCTCAGGAAGCTTGTTGAATTTCAGATAGGTGTCAACATTTTTAAGATTATATGTGACAGAACCGGGCGTGACAGTAATCCCTGAATACATCGTACCGCCATCCTCAGAAATAATCTCCGCAGTAAGACTATTAATCGTGGATGCGGAAATAACCGTACCTTTTATTGTGAAACTCTCGTTTGGTTTGAGGCATACAGGGTAGGAACAATCCGAACCTGCTACCATCGTGTCCTTTTGGGATACAATGAATGACCGATAGAGCAAGGTGTGTTCGCCACCGGAATCCGTTGCCGTCACAGCATAGATATAATCGCCTGCCGGTAAAAGTCTGAACCATAGCTTGCCAGAAAGATTTGCAAGATTATAGGCGTAGGCGTTCACATCGGCGCTTTTGGAATATTTCACGGAGCCATCCGTATTTAGAATGTAAACCGTGGCAGAATTTATTATCGTTGAGCTTGAAATATTACCGTTAATTTCCACATCCGAACCACGTAAAATAAGTAAAGGAAAGGATATGGAGCCGTCAAGATGCACACCGGCGGAGGAGCTTGTGACAGTGATGTTGGAATACACAGCTGTACCATTTACTGTATAGAGATTTCCGGCTGTAATAGCCACATCACCTCCGTAGGTAGTGTTGCCGTAGCTACGAAGTCTGTTGATGTATTCGCCGTTGTTTGCCCAGTCGGAGCCTGTATATGTCAAATCTGATGGCACCTGAAGGTAAGGTCCGGGGTCAATTACCGTGTCGCCCATATACATCTTAAAATCAAGGTGATTACCTGTGGAATAACCAGTAGAGCCCACGGTACCTATCACCTGACCTGCTGTGACATATTCACCCTCCTGAACATATATATCCGTCAGATGACCATATCGGGTGACCACATTTTGCCCGTTGACGGTGATATAATGTTGGATTTTTATGACTCTGCCGATGGAGTTACAGCAGTTATAGCTCTTGCCGTAGTTGTGAGTACAGGAGGCATTAACATAGGTAACCACACCGTTTGCCGCTGCAATAACCTGAGAGCCTCTGGACGCCGGTATGTCTATGGCGTTGTGATTTCTGCCGTCGTCGAAGCCAGCGCTGATTTCATGGCAGGATGGCACTGGCCAAAGAAAGTAGTAGTTGCCGGCACTTACTGTGAATGTACAAATCATACTAAATAAAAGTACAAGCACAAGGAATACCGATATGATTTTATTTTTCATACACGCTCTTACAATAGTTCAAAAGCTCCGCCCTGTTGTTTGGAATTTTTTCTGTGATAACTGCATCTAATAGTATCGTTAGACATTCGCCAACAGCCTTGCCCTGAATACCGATTTTAGTCAAATCCGAACCGCTTACACAAAGCATATTTTGGGAGTAACACTCATTGTTTGCCATTACTTCATCGAAGGCAACATAAGCCTTTTCAAGCAGGTCGGATATATCGTTATAGCCCTCGGATAAAGCACCTCTGTCAGCCTTGCGGATTTTCATCATTCTGTGGAAATTCTCAACACCAGTGATGGAGAGATATTTTTTTACAGCAATTTTATCCGTTGGAACCTTCATATCGTGAATACTCACAAGCTTTGTAACAAGGTCAATTGTCCTGTTGTCGAGCTTGAGATTTTTTAATATGCCGTTTGCTATTTTTCCGCCCTCTGCTGCGTGATTTTTGAAAGTACTATTGCCCTTTTCGTCAAAGGCTTCAGTCTTGACCTTACCGCAGTCATGAAGTAGCATAGTAAGACGAAGTATTTCATCAGCTTCAATTCCGTCAACGGTATGGCAGGTATGCTCCCACACATCATAGGCATGTTTTGCGCCGATTTGAGGATGCCTGTATTCACATTGGAGCTCGGGTATAATCACAAAAAACACTTCTGCAAAATGAGACATTACATAGTAAACATTCTTACCGCAAAGAAGCTTTTTAAGTTCCACGGCTATTCTCTCAGCCGAAATATTTTTGAGAAGCTCCTTATTGCGAAAGATTGCCTGTTCTGTCTTCTCCTCGATTTTAAATCCAAGCTGGGATGAAAATCTCAATGCACGAAGAATTCGCAAGGCGTCCTCGTTAAATCGCTTATCAGGGTCACCAACAGCACGGATTATTTTATTCTCCAAATCCTGTATTCCTCCGTACATATCTACAAGTCCGTCATCGTCGTTGTAGCACATTGCATTGACGGTAAAATCCCGGCGAGATAAATCTTCGCTTAGAGACCTTGTAAAGGATACATTTTCAGGATGACGATTGTCCGTATATTCGCCGTCCACACGGTAGGTTGTAATTTCCACATTCTTACCCTGACACACGACCGTTATAGTACCGTGCTGGAGACCCGTGGGAATAATTCTGTATGCGGAGAAAATTTCACAAAGTTCATCGGGAGATGCAGAGGTGGTTACATCCCAGTCGTTTATCTCACGACATAAAATAGAATCACGAACACATCCGCCGACGCAATAGCCCTCAAAACCTGCATTTTTTATTTTAGATAATATTTCACGGATATGCTCCGGAAGTTGTATATTCATAGCATTTTACCTTTTCATTGGTTTGTTTTTATATTATACTACTTTTGTTTTGTTATGTCAAATAGAAAATTATTTTAATAAATTGTGAATTTTTGCATTTTACTATTGTATTTTTGGTTGGTTTTGTGTTATAATAAACTGTATATATAGTGTAGAGTATTTTCAGAATTTATACTCTGTGAATAAACGGAGGAAAGTATACATGTCAGATTTGAGAAATCTCGGAAATAAGCCAGAGGTCGAAACAACGCCCAATGCTCCTGTTCCTGCGACAGCGAGTTCACAAATAGGGAAATCAATTCGCCAGGTCAACGAAGAAAAAATCCAGAACAAAGCCCGTGAGCTTCAGATTTATACTACATCGCAAAAACGGATGAAGATTGTGTTCTTCACATTGCTTGTAGTGACAATTCTCATAGCCGCCGCCTTTGCTGCATATCTGATATTCTTCAGACCTGAGCCTACGGTACAGGATCCATCCGAGCCTGCCCAAATTCCAGAGGTCACAATGTTCTCCGCAGAGCATTATTTCGACGATGTAACACCAAACGCCCGTGAAGGTGCGGAAATTTCATCATATGTTCAGTCAAAATATGTGGGCGCTGTGGGTTCGGACGAAAACTTTGTTGGTATGCTGACAGTTCCCGGCACCTGCATCGATACAGCCGTTTATAGAGCCGAGGATAACGACCGCTACATCAAATCCGACCTTGCTGGAAACTATTCAAGATATGGCATTATTTTCATGGATTACAGATGTGCAATCAATTTCGAGACACGCAATACCATAATCTATGGTCACAATTTCGACGACGACAAGGACGGCGAAGCCGACGATTTAATATTCGGTGACATTCTCCAATATCTTGATGTGGACTTTTATAAAGAGCATCCCACAATTCACTATGAGTCAATTCACAAAAACTATGACTTCAAAATAATTGCCTGTTTCCTGACAAACGGCGATTACACTGGTGACACCGACGGTCAGTATGGCTATCTATTCAACTACATATCCACCGATATGAGCGATCAGTGCTTCCTTGAATACATTGACGAGGTAAAGCAAAGGAGTTTTATTAACACAACCGTGGATATTCAGGGCGATGATAAAATCCTCACTCTTTCCACATGTCAATACGAATGGGATGTAGGTGGCGCTCTTCAGAATGCCCGCTGTGTACTCATAGCAAGAATGGTTCGTGACGGCGAAAGCACGGATGTGGATGTGTCTGGTGCTACTCAAAACGAAAATCCTCGTTACCCTCAGCTCTATTACGACATATTCGGCGGAGAAAATCCCTATACCGATACAGAAAAATGGTATCCCTATCTTTAAGGCAGGTGAAATCTATTGAATAATAAACGTAAACCAGGTTCAAACTACACAGATGACGACATAAACCAGATTTTGAATGAGCTTTCCGCCTATAATCAACCAGGAGGCATTGACTCAAGTGCAATAGGTGAAATGGCAAGCCGTTACGGTGTAGACCCAGCATTATCCGAAGGTGAAAGCTACGCATCAAGCACATCAGGATATGCCTTTGATACCAATTATAATGGGCATCAAACCGTCAAAAGCCGTGATGAAGTTCCGATAGTCAACGGTCAAAGAATACTCTATGACGCCGATATGGAGGAACGCAAAAGAAAAATCGAAAACGCCAAGCATACAACAAATGGCGTGAGAGTTATATATGATGCCGATGCGAGCTCCACAACCGTTTCGGAAGCTCCATATGACGATGTAAGCGACGTTGACCCAGAGCTTGAAAATCAAATTAACCAGCAGGCAAAGGCTAACAAAAAGGCAGCAAAAAAAACAAAACGCCAGGAAAAACGCAAAGAAAAACGTCCCGCAAACGAGGATGAGCTTACAAAGGTTCAAAAAATACTGAAGGTTTTCCTCCCATGGACAGGCGACCCAAAGAAAGAGATTGTCCGCAAAATTATAATGGACGTATCATTCTGCGTACTCCTTGCCAGCTCCCTTTACATGACGAACTACTTCATCGACATGAGAAATACGGTGAGTATGACAAAGGATTTTGTGGATACAGTCAACACCGACACTCCCGATAACGATGACGAGTGGGCTAAGATTAAGGAAAAATATCCTGATATAGTATTCCCAGAGGGTATGATGATTAAATTCGCTGATCTCTATGCCCAAAATCAGGATATGGCTGGATTCCTTTCAATAGAGAACACCAACATAAGCACGCCCATTGTTCAGAAGAGTGACGATACGGAAAACACCTATTACCTTTACAGAAACTTCTACAAACAGGACACAAAGTATGGCTGTCCGTATCTTGATTACAGAAACAACCTGAAGCCTCTCGACCAAAACACAGTTATCTACGGTCACCATATGAGAGACGGTCTGCTATTTGCGCAGCTTGAAAAATATATGACCGTGGACGGCTACAAGGAATCACCGATTATAACATTCAGTACACTCTACGAAACCTATTATTTCAAGGTTTACACCGCCATAATCACCGCCGGTAATGCCTCACAGGACAATGGCTATATATTCAATTATATTGTGACCAACTTCCTTACCGACGCAATTTATCAGGGCTATATCGATGCCCTTAACGAGAGAGCACTTTACACAACCGGCGTAGGACTTACTACAAGCGACAAGATTATCACACTTTCAACCTGTAGTTATGAATACGACGGCGCAAGGCTTGTAGTTGTCGGTCGGCTTTTACGTGAAGGCGAAAGTCTTGACTGCGATTTCTCTCAAATCGAAGTTAATGAAAATCCTCGTTATCCTCAAAAATGGTATGATGTGAATGGAATTTCAAATCCGTTCAAAGACGCAGAGAATTGGGATCCCGCAAATTATTGAGCTATGAAAATAAAACTCTTTTCCGTCGGTACGGATGTGGTTCATCACAATATGATAATCAAGGCGAAAATCGCTCCAACTCTACGGATTTTTGCCGATAATCCACCCATGTTTGATGAATACGAATCCTTCGAGGAACTTGCAAAGCCATTAAACGATGCAATAAAATCCTACGGCTTAGTTATGATTTTTGCCGCACCAGGAGTTTTCTCCACAGTCAAGTCGCTTCTGATTTCCGCACTTCATCTTAAAACCGAGGCAGATGAGAAAATCAAGCAGCTTATCAATACAAGCTTTCCAGAAATCGACACTGAGGATGAATTTGTAAAAAAGCATTATTATTTTCCAAAAAATGCGGATATTTTCGAAGGTGACGGCGGAATATACTCCGGCTTTGCCTGTCGGTCGGGCGATGAATACATAATGCTTCTGCCCTTTGACACAGAGCATACAGTAAAGCTTGTAAAAAAGGACATAGTTCCCTTTCTTTCACGGGTTACTGGCGTCATAAGGCCACTGGATGATATGTCAGTTTTCAACGATTTGTGTATGACCATGAGGCACACACATGTCACCGCAGCCGTTGCCGACACCGCCACCGCCGAATTTATCCGCCGTCCTCTCAGTGCCACAGACAGCTTCTCTGATTTGTTCAAATTTTCCGAGAAGCCCTATGCCAGAGGCAACACTCCGCCTGAACAATATGTTGCTGATATTGCAAGGAATGCAGCCGAAGAAAAATCCGCACTCTTCGGAATTGCAATATCCAATGTTCTTGAATCCAAAGATAAAATCAAGCCATACTATGTAGTCCTTTGCGTGTATTCAAGCGAATGCGCCCAGACCTCACAGTTCAAATTTTCGAAGACCGACGATATGTGCGATTCCCTGTCTGCAGCAACAAATGAACTTTTCACCATGCTGAAGGTCAGAATACAAAAGGATATAATCGCCCACACCTTTGAAGGAGTAGAATTTGAAACATTCTGAAATTATGAAATACACAAAAAAACCCGTTGCCATTATGATGGTTGCGGTACTTGTGATTTTGATAATGATGATTTCCGCAACGGCTCAAACCTACCTTATGGGAGATGCCAATCTGGACGGCAAGGTCAGGGCAAGTGATGCAAGATTTATCCTTCGTGTTTGCGCAGACCTTGAAATGTTCGACAGCGAGGAAGCATACGCCTGTTCCGACATTACTGGCGACGGTATGATTACCGCAGCTGACGCAAGACTTACGCTCCGTCTTTCCGCTGAGCTTGAGCCACAGTCAACAATCACCTTCCCGGATACAACCACAATGGCTTTAACTACCGAGGCTGTATCAATTATGCCAGCGCAACCGGTTACCGATGTACCTCTCACCATTAGCTATGAAGATCCTTATGCTGCCGGCAGACCTGCAATTCCCGAGGCTACCTACACAGTCACACCGGATACCTTTGTTATCGTTACCTATGGCTATGGACATGGCGTTGGAATGAGTAGCTATGGCGCCATGGGTATGGACCACAGGGGCTATAATTATCTGTCAATTCTTGCCCACTATTACACAGGAATTGCCTTCGAAAGTGAAACTCCTCCTGCCACAATTCGTACGGAAAAGGGCGAATATATCGACACTTACACCTTCGTATGCCGAAGCCTTATGAGTGAGCTTGGCGGCGCAGGAGATTTTCCGGAAGCCCTCAAAGCCCAGGCTGTAGCAATTTATTCTGTGCTGAAATTCTACAATTACAGACTTCCGAACTCCAACACCGTTGCATATAGTAAATCTTTTGAATCTTGCACCCAGGAGGTCAAGAACGCCGTTGCATCTGTTTTCGGTCAGTATATGACCTACGACGGAAAGTGTATCCTCGCCTGCTACGGTGCCATGAGTGCCGGACGAACTGCCGACGAAAGCGAAATCTGGGGTGTGGATTATCCATACCTTGAACCCGTTGACAGCTTTGATGACATTGAAGTAAACAGCTTCTATAAGTACACAAGCTTTGTTAGTGTACGGACCTTTACATCGGCGGAGATGAAAGAGCGTATTCTAAATTATCGCTCCGACATAAATCTCAGTAGCAACCCATCAGAGTGGATTTTAATCACACGCCACGACGGATGTATTTCCGATGACATAGGCTATGTCAACGAAATGAATTTAGGCGATTATCACATTTCATTCAACGCTGGACAGATATTCAGATGCAATGTCTGTGGCTACAAGCTTCGTTCACACTGTTTCTACATTATATACTACGACATCTACGGTAATCCGCATCTTTGCTTTTAAGAGGTAATATAGTATGTCCATTTTAATCACCGGCGGTTCCGGTTACATCGGCTCACACACCTGCGTAGAGCTTCTCAAAAACAATTTCGATATAGTTGTATATGACAATTATTCTAACTCCTCTCCAAAAAGTCTTGAACGTGTATCGGAAATCACGGGCAAAAGCTTCTCTGTTTACGAGGGCGACATCCGTGATACGGATAGACTTCGTGAAGTTTTCACAAAGGAAAATATCGAAGCAGTAATCCATTTTGCAGGTCTTAAAGCTGTAGGCGAATCCTGTTCAAAGCCACTTGAATACTACGACAATAACATCGGCGGCACAGTGAAGCTCCTCTCTGTTATGAAGGAATTTAGCTGCAAAAAAATTGTATTTTCATCCAGCGCAACAGTTTACGGCTCGGCAAATCCTGTTCCGTTCAAGGAAGATATGCCCGTTGGCGGTACAACAAATCCCTACGGCACAACCAAGCTCTATATCGAAACCATTCTCAAGGACCTCTATGCAAGCGATAATGATTGGGCTGTTACCATTCTCCGCTACTTCAATCCAATCGGAGCCCATGAAAGCGGAAAAATCGGTGAAAATCCCAACGACATTCCCAACAACCTTATGCCCTACATCTCCCAGGTTGCAATCGGTAAGCGTGAAATGCTCTCCGTATTCGGCAATGACTACGATACAAAGGACGGTACCGGTGTCAGGGATTATATCCATGTTGTGGATCTTGCAAAGGGTCATGTGAAGGCGGTTAACAAGCTCCCGACTAACGGTGGACTTCACATTTACAACCTGGGCACCGGCATCGGATACAGCGTACTGGACCTTGTGAATACATTCAAAGCCGTCAACAATATTGATGTACCGTATAAAATCGTGGATCGTCGTCCTGGTGACATCGCAACCTGCTATGCGGATGCCTCTCTTGCTCTCAATGAACTTGACTGGAAGGCAGAGAAAAATATCGAGGATATGTGTCGGGATACCTGGAACTGGCAGAAAAACAATCCCAACGGATATGATTAAAATCCCGCCTTGTGAGTAAATACCAACTCAATAAAAACCTCTCGATTTTATCGGGAGATTTTTTGTATATGAAAAAAATAAAAAATACCCAGACAAAAGTCCGGGCAAAATGAAATGGAGATTAGCGGGATCGAACCGCTGACCTCTTGACTGCCAGTCAAGCGCTCTCCCAGCTGAGCTAAACCCCCAAACGACTTGCCTATTATACTACACTATTTTCTGTTTGTCAAGACTTATTTTTCAAATTTTTGAAATTTTTTTGGAGGTAAAAAATCTATTCTTTTATTGCATTTGGATTGTTCGTATCAATTCCCAGGTCATCAATAAAATATGCGTTTGTATCGGCGGTATTTCCATACTCGTCAAATACTGTAATCCTGAACCAAATGTCATCCTTGTCTATGCTAAACTTGGTTTTATCGAGGAACTGACTTCCCTGTTCTTCAGCATAAACGGCACGACATCTTCTGCCGCCTCTTGTGATAACAATTTTTTTAGCATTAGGGCAGGCTATGTGGATAGAGTTATCGGCTGTATCAATCCAAAGCTGAGTAATCTCCGGGCCTCTGGAAGAATAAAAGCTACCATTTAGCAATGCCTTTGTGACAGCTTCATAAGTAAGTGTCTCAGCCTTTATCATGGTGAATCCGCCAAATGAATCCCAATGCTTTGTACCGGGAGCTCTGTTGTGATTGTCATCGGTGGCAATACACCATAGGCGTTTACCCGAGGAAAGCATCTCGTCATAGATTCTTGCGTTATATTCATCGTATCCATCCACGGCACTACTGAAATTGAATATTTCCATGGCATCCATGCCGGCATAACGAATATAATCACCATAGCCTTCCAGCGACCAGGTGGGATGATTCCATGTGGCAAAAAATCCGTTTTTACGACCGATTGCGAACATCCTGTTTATGTCATAGGGTGTATATTCAAAGGGTTGAGGCGCATACTCAAAATCATTTATAATAATATTCGGATTTTGCAACGGATGGATTTTGTTGTCTTTATTTAATGAAATAAAGCATATATCACAGCAGCGATTGTGCATCCAGGATTTTCCGCTTTCGTCTGCTGCATTTTCAACACCATTGAGAATGAGAAAATCATTATCAGTAAGCTCGTTATGTGTTACAAAACGCCAGTGGTCTGTAAATGCCAGCACAGAATAACCGTTCTGTTTGTAAAGAGCCTTCATTTTTTCGGGCGAAAGCTCACCATCTGAAACAGTTGTATGTGAATGGAGATTTGCTTTATAAAAATTTCCGTCCTTTGAAAGTAAATATTTAATCATACTCACACCTTCTTTCAGATTAGTATAACATATATTCTATAAAAAAGCAACAGTATTTCGCAAAAAAAGGTATTGACTTATTATCAAAATAAAGTTATAATGTACAAAAAAATGAAAGTGAGCATGTTATGAATATAAATTCCTACACAATGCTTTATGAAACCCCGGCATCCGAGTGGGTTGAGGCGCTGCCACTTGGCAACGGCAAGCTTGGAGCCATGGTATTTTCCGGAACTGAGGAAAATGTAATATCTCTTAACTATGATGAGCTTTGGTCTGGTGTTCCCGAGGACCTTCGCAAGCCTGAAATGTACAAATATTTCGAGAAGGCGAGAGAGCTTGTATTCGACGGAAAATATATGGAGGCGCAGGAGCTTCTTGAAAAGAACTTCAATGCCAGAAATACCAACGCATACCTTCCTCTTGGCGATATTGTCATCAAGACAGATACATCAAATGCAAGCAATTTTTCAAGACAGCTCAACATCCGTGATGCTGTGGCATCGGATACATTTACTGACAGAAAGAATGGTTTCAAGAGAACCTACTTTATTTCCTATCCGAAAAATTGTCTTGTATGCAATTTAGAATCAGTCAGCACATCCAATGTTAACATATCCATAAATTCTCAGCTCAGATACAAGACATTCGCACAGGACGGATGTCTCATACTTGACGGCACATGCTTCTCCGCATCAAAATGTATTACAGAAAACTATTCTGATACATACCCGGAAAAGTATCTTGACGGAGATAAAATGCACGGTATTGATTTCCGTGGCGCAATTAAGGTTATAGCCGATGGCAAGGTTGAGCTTACCGATGACTGCATTAAGGCAGAGGGCAAGCATATAACTCTGTTTTTCTCCTGTGAGAGTAGCTACAACGGTTTTGACAAGCATCCCTATCTTGAAGGCAAGCCCTACAAAGAGGCTCCGATTAAGACAGTTTGCGACGCCGCAAATATTGATTATGCCTGTCTTCTTGAGGAACATATCAAAGATTTCAGGCAGTATTATGACAGAGTTGAGCTCAATATTGCCGAAGAGTCCGAAGAGCTTGTACCCATGGTTAAGCGATTCAAGGATAATCCCGACAAATCACTCTATGAGCTTCTGTTCAACTTCGGCAGATACCTGACCATTTCATCATCTCGTCCAGGCTCACAGGCCACCAATCTTCAGGGTATATGGAATTTCACCATTGATCCGCCATGGCAGAGCAACTACACCATCAACATCAACACCGAGATGAATTACTATCCCACTCTTCCCTGTAATCTCGCTGAGTTCGATGAACCACTGGTGGAATTTGTCAATGAGCTTGTTCCTCACGGCGAGGAGACCGCAAAGGACTTCTACAATGCTGGCGGTTTCTGTGCTCATCACAATTCCGATATATGGAGAATTACTCATCCGATGCCTGGTGCTGCCTGCTGGTCATTCTGGCCTATGTCCGGCGGATGGTTCTGTCACAATCTCTTTGAGCATTACGAGTATACCCTTGACAAGGATTATCTGGAGAAAAAATGCTATCCTGTTATGAACAAGGCCGTCAGATTCTACCTTGACTTGCTTGTGAGCGACAAGGACGGCTACCTGATTTTTGCACCATCAACCTCTCCAGAAAACAGATTCCTTGTGGGTAAGGATGAATGCGCCGTATCCGAAACCACAACCATGACCATGGCTATCATCAAGGATTTGTTCGCTAATTTTATTTCCGCCTGCGAAATTCTCGGTATTGAGAATGTGGAGTACAATGAGGTCAAGGAAAAACTTCCGAAACTCCTGCCGTTCAAAATAGGCAAAAACGGAAGACTTCTTGAATGGTACAACGATGAAAAGGATGCTGAAGTTCATCACAGACATTGCTCTCATCTCTATGCGCTCTATCCGTCAAAGCTCATTAACCCCATTGAAACTCCAGAGCTTACCGAGGCAGTGAAAAAGACACTTGAAATCCGTGGTGACGACGGCACAGGCTGGTCACTTGGCTGGAAGATTTGCTTCTGGGCAAGACTTATGGACGGCGATCATGCATTAAAACTCATCAATATGCAGCTTCGTCCCGTAAAGACATACAGACCGAAATACGGTCCTGGCGGTGGCACATACCCCAATATGTTCGATGCTCATCCTCCGTTCCAGATTGACGGCAACTTCGGCGCTGCGGCAGGTATTGCGGAAATGTTCCTTCAGACCATCGGCAATAAAATCTACTTACTTCCAGCTCTTCCCACAGTCTGGAGCAATGGTTCTATCAAGGGTCTTAGAGCAAAGGGCAATCTTGTTGTGGATATTGCTTGGGCTGACGGTAAGGTTACCGACTACACAATCCACGGAAATGCCGACGGCTACGAAATAGTTAAGTAATGGCTTTTCTTCCCATAACAAAACAGGAACTGATTGACTCGGGAAAATATTATGCCGACTTCGTATATGTAAGCGGGGACGCATATGTGGATCATCCATCATTCGGCGCAGCAATTATTTCCCGGGTCCTTGAAAATGAGGGCTATACAGTCGGATTTATTTCCCAGCCCGACTGCAATAGCCTCGATGATATAAGCCGTTTCGGTAGGCCCCGTTACGGTTTCTTTGTGTCTGCTGGTAACATCGATTCCATGGTAGCGCACTATACCGTCGCAAAGAAAAAACGAAGCTCCGATGCCTATTCTCCCGGTGGCAAAATTGGCTTACGACCTGACAGAGCTACAAATGTTTATTGTAAACTTATCAGAGAGGCATTTGGAGATATTCCCATTATTATCGGCGGACTTGAAGCATCTCTTCGTCGTTTTGCTCATTATGACTATTGGGATGACAAGGTTCTGCCGTCAATACTCATATCATCCGGCGCAGACCTGCTTTCCTACGGTATGGGCGAAAATCAGACACGTGAAATTGCAAGACGACTTGCCGCAGGTGAGAAAATTTCCGATTTAACGGATATAAAGGGTACCTGTTATCTTTGCGATACTGTTGATACGCCGTATTCAGGCATTGAATGTCCGTCATACGACAATGTCGCCACAAACAAAAAAGAATACGCAATTAGTGTTCGTATTCAACAAGACGAGCATGATTTTGTACGAGGCAAGATGTTGAAACAAAAGCACGGCAAAAAGATGCTGGTACAAAATCCGCCAATGCCACCTCTTACCACCCAGGAGCTTGACGCAATATATTCCTTACCTTTTGAACGGAATTATCACCCTATATACGAAAAGGACGGCGGTGTGCCAGGACTCTCTGAAGTGAAATTCTCTATAACCCACGTCAGAGGTTGTTTCGGCGCATGTAATTTCTGTTCACTTGCCTATCATCAAGGGCGGTTCATATCTGTACGAAGTCATGAATCCGTAATCAAGGAAGCAAAGCTACTCACCACCTTGCCGGATTTCAAAGGCTATATCAACGATATTGGCGGTCCTACAGCAAACTTCCGTAAGCCCTCCTGCGAAAATCAACTTGAACACGGACTTTGCAAAGGAAAAAAATGTCTTGCACCCAAGCCCTGTCCAAATCTTAAGGTAGATCATTCAGATTACCTGAAATTGCTTCGTGAAATACGAAATCTGCCTGGCATAAAAAAGGTATTTATCCGCTCTGGAATTCGTTTTGACTATCTCATGGAAGATAAGGACGATGAATTTTTCCGTGAGCTTGTAAAATATCACATAAGCGGTCAACTCAAGGTAGCTCCCGAGCATTGCTCCGCAGCTGTTCTTGACAAAATGGGTAAGCCTCACATTGAGTGCTACAAGCGTTTTGCGGAAAAATATTTCAAGCTGACCGGGAACGCCGGTAAGGAGCAGTATATTGTCCCGTATCTTATGTCAAGTCACCCAGGTTCAACGCTGAATGATGCCATTGAGCTTGCACTTTTCATAAAAAAACAGAACCTTCATCCCGAGCAGGTGCAGGATTTCTATCCCACGCCCGGCACAATTTCAACAGCAATGTACTACACGGGTCTTGACCCATATACTCTTAAAGAGGTGTATGTGGCAAAAAATCCCCACGAAAAGGCGTTACAAAGAGCTTTGATGCAATATTTCGTGCCCTCTAATGAAAAGCTTGTCATTGAGGCATTAAAAAAAGCCCATCGGACAGACCTTATTGATGTATTAACTTCAAGGCCAGCACAAAACAAAAAAAATGTCAAAAAGAGCCGTTAAAATAATCCTCGCCGTCACAATGTTATTTGTGATTCTCTGTTCCTGCATTCTTGAACATTACGGTGAATTCGAGCGACTGATGAACTATGCCGGTCTTACGGATGTTTACGCCGAGGACAGGTTTAAGTTCTATGTGCATTTCTATGATGTGGGACAGGGCGATTGCTCCATAATTTCATACGACAAGCATTGTGTTGTTATCGACGGCGGAGAAAAAATCAACGGCAAGGAATTATACAGATATATCCGTAAGCTGGGATACAAAAAGGTGGATTGCATCATTGCCACACATCCACACTCCGACCACATCGGCGGGCTCATATACCTCGTAAATCACATTGAAGCAGACTTCATAGTTATCCCTGTTATTCCTGACTCTCTTATGTCCGATGCGGATTATTATGATGAATTCACCATTGCCGTACAAAATTCATCCGCCCAGGTAATTTACATCTCTGAGGTTCAAGATTTGCAATATGGCGGAATAAATTTAACCCTAATTCCTGGAATTTTAACGGATAATATGAACAACTGTTCCCTTGTAACCAAGCTTAATTTCCAGAACATTTCCGTTTTATTCTGTGCTGATATTGAAACGGAATGTGAAAATTATCTTATTCAAAGCGGGATTGACCTGTCAGCGGATGTGATTAAGGTGCCACATCACGGCTCGGACTCATCCTCAAGCGATGCTTTTATCAATACAGTTAAGCCTAAATATGCTATAATATCCGATTTACTGAACAATTCCTACGGTCACCCGGATAAAGCGGTAATGAAGAGATATAAAGATATTGGCGCCGAAATTTATCGCACGGATATTTATGGTAATGTTATTCTTGAATCCGACGGCGATGAAATAAATATGATAGTTGAAAGGAATTTCCATGAACAATAGTAAAACAATGCAATATGCCGAAAGCCTTGCAAGACTCATTCGGGTAGAAACAATATCAGAATATGACAATGTAAATCCTGAAAAATTCCGTGCATTCCACCAGGTTTTACGAAAGGAATTTCCGGATTTTTTTGCAAACGTAGAGGTTGAGGATTTCGACGGCAGTCTGCTTATAAGATGGCCAGGCAAGTCATCCGAAAATCCAATACTATTTATGAATCACATGGATGTTGTAGGAGCTGAAGGTAAGTGGAAATACCCGCCTTTTGAGCCAACAATAGTTGATGGTAAATTGTACGGCAGAGGCACACTGGATACAAAGGGCGGACTCTGGGCAATGCTCACAGCTGCAAATGAGCTTTGTGCCGATGGCTTTGTTCCAGAGCAGGATATTTGGTTTGAATCTGCCTGTACCGAAGAGACCACTGGCAGCGGTGCAGACACAATATCCCTGGAGCTTCAAAAAAGAGGCATTACCTTCAAAATGGTGCTTGACGAGGGCGGACTGATGATATACGACCCAATCGGCGGCGCTGACGGTACATTTGCTATGATAGGCGTCGGCGAAAAGGGTTGCGCAGATTTGCGTTTTGTAGCCACATCCTCAGGCGGTCATGCAAGTACTCCGGAAAAAAATTCACCCATTGTCAGACTTGCAAAATTCATTGTCGCAGCTGAGAAATCAAGCATATTCAAAAACGAGCTTTCTCCAACAACCGCAGAGATGTTCCGTAGAATTGCTCCCACAATGAAGGCTCCGCTTAACAAGCTTCTTGGTAATCCCGACAAAACCGAGCTTATACTGAAAACTCTTGTGCCCTCTGTATCCGCAACTGCTGCGGCGATGTTCCGTACAACTCTGGCTTTTACCATGGCGCAGGGCTCCGACGGACTCAATGTTATGCCGGACAGAGCCTGGGTTACGGGCAATATGCGTTTTTCCCATCATCAAGGCGGTCAGGCGAGTATTGAGGCTGTCAGACGACTTGCAGCAAAATACGATGTGCAGGTAGAAATTATCGATCCTGGCTTTGAAAGTAAAATTTCCGACTTCCATGGGGATGGCTTCAAAAAGGTTGAACGGACCGTGGAAAAGCTGTTTCCCAATGTTAAACCTGTTCCATATGTCACCAACACCGCCAGCGATTTGAGATACTTTGACAGAGTCAGTAAACAGTGCATTCGTTTTGCTCCATTCCTTATAGACGAAAATCAGCTGGAAAGTATTCATGGCGTCAACGAAAATATCAGCCTTGAAGCTCTGTCTCCTGCTGTTGACTTTTACAAAATGATGATGACGGATTAAGATAGAAAAAAAACCAATCTTGTGAAAAAAAATATCATTTTCGTACAAATAAGTGGTTGACAAACTGGGAAATCCGTGTTAAAATTATATAAAATAAAATATTATGTAATGGGTGGGTTATGAAAAAATTTATTGCATTTTTCTTAATAATTTGCCTGTTTAGTTCTCCATTGAGTTTGTGTTCTGTACTTGCTGACAGTATGACTCCCTATACCACTCGAGAGGAAGCTATTGCTTATATCAGAAGTCAGCTTGCCGCCACAAATACACACATTGCACTGAAAATCACACAGGATTTAGCGTCGGATTTTTATACTCAGGACATTATTCAGGAATATTGCGAACATACAGGCAAAGGCAACGAAGGCGACTATCTTCGCAATAAAATAAAACAGATTACAACAAAGATATCCAACGGTTATTATCCCGAGGTTGTTCTTGACGTTATCTACAATATTAGCGAATCTCAGGAAGTGGAATTGACAAACCGGTTAAGCGAAATTTATAAAGAAATATCGCCAAACGGGAAAAGTGAAGCTCAGGTCATCAAGACAGTTTACAACTATATCATTGAGAATTCATCCTATGACTATGCCACTTTGGATGATGAGGGTTACGAGCTGAAATTCACCGCATACAGCGCATTGATTTTGAAGACAGCCGTCTGCTCCGGACTTACAGCATTGTTTTACAGAATGCTAAATGACCTGGGTATTGACTGTCGAGTTGTCAGCGGATATGCAACAACTGGAACGGATTACGGCGCCCACTCATGGAATATAGTCAAAATCGGCGATTTATATTATAATATTGACCTGACCTTCGACAAGACCTACGGTGAATCCCTCTGGTATCTCTGTGGCGATGAATTTTTTACGGACCACTACTGTGACCAAAAATTTCTCACTGATGAGTTCAAAGAGCGTTTCCCGCTTTCACCTGATCCTTATGCCAATACCAGTGAAACAAGCTGTGGACATGTTCCCGCTGATCCGGTTATTGAAAATGAGGTTACTGCAACCTGTGCTCAGGAGAGAACATACGAAAATGTTGTTTATTGTTCCGTTTGCGGCACAGAAATATCCAGGATTAAAATCAATACAGGCGAATACGGTGACCATATTGCCACAGAATGGAAGGTTATGACTGAGCCCACCTGTATCAACAGCGGTAAAATGTATACTATTTGTACTCTCTGCGGTGTTAAATTTTATGATTCAATTTCTGCAAAGGGTCACAAAAAAGGCGATTTTGAGGTAGTTGAAGAAAATCCTGCAACCTGTACCGAAAGCGGTTCAAGGAAGCTTGAATGCAGATGCACAATATGCGATGAGGTTCTTCAGATAAAGGAAGAACTCATCGAACCCACCGGTCACCAGGTCACGGACGGCATATGTACGGTTTGCGGTCAACTCATATCTGGCGGTGATGCTGGAAATGTCACCACTGAAGTAATTACCGGCGATGTGAACGGCGACGGCAAAATCAGAGCCAATGATGCCCGTAAGGCGCTGAGATTCTCCGCTGATCTTGAAAGTCCCACAGCGGAGGAGCTTGCAGCTGCCGACCTTAACGGCGACGGTTCCATTAGAGCCAGCGAAGCCCGTAAAATCCTCCGTGTCTCCGCCGATCTTATGGACGCATCCGAACTTGCAGGATAAAACAACATAAAACGAAGCGAGATAATCCCGCCTCGTTTTATATTTACTGAGTGGAAAATTCGGAAATTCAAAAATTAAGCTTGCATTTTCATTGGGTTTAAGTTATAATAAAACAAAAACGGAGGAAATTATGAGGAAATTATTATCTGTAATAATCTGTCTTGCGGTGATTTTTTGCACATTACCCGTATGCTATGCCGCCAGCGGAAACACCTACTATTTTGACTGCGAAAACGGTGACGACAGCAACAGTGGAACAAGCGAAAATTGTGCTTTCAAGACACTTGCAAAGGCAAATTCACTCACACTAAATCCCGGCGACAGTCTTTTATTCAAGGCAGGCTGTATCTTTAACGGCAATCTATTAATCACAACCAGCGGTGAAAAGGACAACGAAATTATAGTTTCATCCTATGGAGATACCGCTACAATGGGCAAGCCGATTTTCCGTTCTGATGATGATGTAACACTTCTGCATATACTCAACGCATCATTCATAAATGTATCGGATATTGCCTTTACAGCGCCCAACGGCAAAGGACTTTACATCTATGCTACCGAAGGATGTGTTACAACAGATGTTACTGTCAGCGACTGTTATTTCAGTAATATTTATTATCGGGAGTGTAGCTATTGCAATCATTATCCCATAAGCCTGGTTTCTTCAGGTAAGGACGCTCGTCTTGAAAACATCGCAGTAACAAACTGCAAAATCGAAAAATGCGCCTATGGTGTAAATATGGGCGGTACCACAGTTGAATGGCAGGACGACATTTTTGTGTCTCCAGAGGAAAGCTACAACAGAAACTTCCTTCTTGATGGGCTTACACTTTCCGATATTTATAATGACGGTATTATAATCTGCGCTGTATATGGTCTTCTCATTCGCAACTGCTCCTTGATTGACACATCCACAAGCACAGACCACTACACTGCCCCAATGTGGTCACATCATGCGAAAAACTACGTTATCGAAAACTGCGAGATAGCAGGCTCTACCAACTACCTTGACGGTATGGCGGTGGACTTCGACGGCTGGACTACCGATGCCACATACCAGTACATCTATTCACATGACAACGCAAGATTTATCCGAAACTGCTGTTATGACAACTATACCTGCAATGACAACTGCACGGTGAGATACTGTCTGTCTGTAAATGACAACGCCTACGGCAACGAATTAGCTCAGATGCTCACTTCTGGTTCAATGGATTATGCCGAGGATGAGTATGCAAAGTACATGACAAACTTCAAGTTCTACAACAATACTATCATTAACGCATCAAGCTTCAAGCTCAGTGGACTTAAGGATGCCGTAATAGCGAATAATATCTTTGTAGGAGATATATCCACATCCTTCATTGACGGCAGAAAGTCCACAGATGATAACGGCAAGTGGGTTATGAATGTTTTCGACGGTACTATTACAAACAACTGCTTCTACGGATGCGGTTTTCCGTCAGAGGCAAAGAACAATTACATTACCTATCCGGGATTTGTATCCGACAATATAGATGACAAAAACAGCTTTATGCTGACCAAGGACTCAAATCTTTTGGGTAAAGGTATTCAGGTCTGCGATGATATGGGTGAATACGATTTCTACGGCAACGCTCTTACGGATGTTCACAATATCGGCTGCTACGATGGTACAGGCGAGGATATGGAAGGTGTTTCAATCTCATTCTTTGACAGAATCAAAGCATTCTTTGGTACAATCCTCGGTACAATTTACAACTTCATAGACAACTGCAACAATAAATATTGGTTGTTCTGATTTCAAAATCTTAAAAATTCCCTTTGCAAAGCCTTTTTGCAGAGGGTTTTTATAAAAATTCTAAAGTTTTTATTAATTTTACTTGATTTTTTTGGTGAATTGTGGTAGTATCATTAAAAATTTATCATATAAGGTTAAATGTTATGATTTACAAAGCCGTAAATGTGGAAATGTTGTCATAAACGGAATTATGCTCCTGCCGTTTTATCTCTGTACTCAAGACGGTGCTTCAACATCATGTATCGTATATTCCACCGATAACGGAAAAACCTATCATCGCACGTCTGGAATACCGAAAACTGATGATATAAAATGGAGTGGTGAAAATAAAATTGTAGCTTTAAGTGGCACCCTATGGCGAGTATTTTTCCGCAATGACACCTTACACATTTGCTATGCGGATTATCATGCAGACACTCAAATTTGGGATACACCAGTTATAATTCCTGAGATTTTGGTGCACTCTGACTGTAATTTTTCTGCAATTCTTTTTGGAGATAAAATTTTAGTTTCCTATTGTGCAGGTGAAGGTCCGCTGGCACTTAACCGTCTAAATGGTACTCTTTATGAATTTGAAATAAGAGATGACAGTAGGAAATCCCTGGCAATCATACGACAAACTCAATTCGCCTCCTGCGCATTTTCCTATAGTGACCTTGCTCAAATCAACGACAGTACTGTCGCCGTCTTGTGGGATACCTGCGGAGACGGATACGAAATTTTTGAAAAGCTTAATATAGCTCAATAGGAGAGTTGTTATGTACAATTTTACCGTTAATGATGAACCCTTTGCCACCGCATTTATAAATTGCGACGCAAATGAGCTTGAGAAAAAATTCGCCGTTGGTATGAAAAATTATCTCGAAAAGGGCGAAATTGTTATTGACAAAAAAACCGGATTTCCCTTTGTGGATTACCAAGGTTGCGCCTTCGGTACGGCATTCGGCGGCGGAGTTTTTTGTGTGGATGAAATTCTCCAAAAGAAAATCTCAGACAATCCAGATAAGGAAGATGAATACCGTCTGATGAAGAAAAAGCTTGAAGAATACAGCTTTTCTCTCCGTAATCAAATGTATTTCAGCGACTTCGATCGTAAATTTGCCGAAGGTAAGTGTGGCTGGGGTGGAACCTGGGCAGGTCATGCTGTCCCGGATTTTATAGATTTTGCAAAGTATGGTACAATTACTCTGCGAAAAAAAGTTGAAAAATTTGCGGCGGGTAATCCGTCAAAAGTAGAATTTTACGATGGTATTTTAATTTTACTTGACGGACTAGATGTAATGGGTAAGCGGATTCACGAGCTTGCACTAAATATGGCTGATGAGGAAGATAATCCCACATACAAAAGTAAGCTTCACCGTCTTGCAACAACCTATGCCCACTGTCCACAAAAGCCTGCTGAAAGCTTTGCCGAGGCTTGCATTGTATATTCCACGATTTTCTTCTTTGATGGCAAGGATTCACCTGGTCGCTTTGACCAATACATGATTGATTTTTGGCGCAATTCCGACTATACCCAGAGTCGTGAAGCCCTTGAGGATTTATGGGAGGTCTTTCACGATACAAGGACATGGAATCTCTGCATAAGCGGTAGTGATGAAAACTTTAACGATGTATCCAATGAGCTGACCTATGAAATTCTGGATGTATGCGAGAAATTCAAATATCATACTCCGAATTTAACAATGCGCTGTCATAGAAATACTCCGGAAAAGCTTTACAGAGCTGCTGCAAGGTGTATAGCCTCTGGTACTGGTATGCCCACACTCTATAACGACGAAGCTGTTTGCCCGGCTCTTGAAAGGCTGGGAATACCGCCAGAGCATTCACATCTCTACTGTATGAACGGCTGCAACCAGATTGATATTCAGGGCAAATCTCATATGGGTCTTGAGGACGGCGAGGTAAACCTTGCAAGATGTGTTGAATTGACGCTGAATAACGGAATAGGTCAGGCGGAAGGTATTGAACTGGGCGCAAAAGTGGGCAATGCAGATGAATTTGAAACCTTTGAGGACTTTTATCGGGCGTTCAAAATTCTAATGTATTCCATGATTAACCATGTATGCAATATGTCCAATATGTGCCAGCGTTCAGCATCCCAGGTTATGGGAAATCCGATGAGGTCGTTAACCATTGAAGGCTGTCTTGAAAAGGGTCTTGATATAAAAAATCATGGTCCTCTTTATGGTCATGGACAGGTGCTTATACAAGGACTTGCAGACTGCGTTGACAGTATAGCTAACATCAAAAAATTCGTCTATGAGGATAAGCTTTTCTCCATAACAGAACTGGCGGATGCTCTCAGAAACAACTTTGACGGTTATGAGAAAATTTACAATATTCTTAAAAAATCAGGTCTTCGCTTTGGCAACGATATTGAATATGTGGATGACCTTGCAAAGAATATTGTGGATGATTTCAACACCTATCTCCTTTCGATTCCCACATTCAGAGGCGGATTTTTCGGTGGCGGATGTAGTCCGTTTAACAGAGCTGCGGACAACGGCAGGCATACAGGCGCTCTGCCATCTGGCAAAAAAAGAGGAGAGCCAATGTTTGCTGATTCCATTGGTGCAGAGCCCGGCAAGGACAAAAACGGTCCTACCGCTTTGCTCAATTCCTGCCTAAAATTCGACCATACTCTTCCCTTGAGCGGATTTATTCTCAATATCAAGTTTAGTAAGGAACAGTTCTCCACAGAAAAAGGTCAGCAGGCATTCATAAATCTCTGGAAAACATATTTCAAAAATAAAGGTCAGCAGTTATCTGTTACCGTTGTATCCCGTGAGGAACTACTTGACGCAAAGCTTCATCCGGAAAATCACGAAAATCTGATTGTCCGTGTTGGCGGATACAGCGATAAATTCGTCAATTTAAGCGCCGATTTACAGGATAATGTAATCGCAAGGACAGATTATGAATGATACAGCTTATATTACAAACATTCAGCGATTTTGCATTGACGACGGACCTGGAATTAGAACTACGGTGTTTCTCAAGGGATGTCCACTGCGGTGCAAGTGGTGTCATAATCCCGAAACACATCTTGTAAAGCCAGAACTGATGCAAAGAAATTCTAAATGCTTTTCCTGCGGAAAATGTATTGGAGTATGTCCTGCAAGATGCCGTAAATTAGATGATAACGGGATTACAATCGACCGTAATGCCTGTATTGTTTGTGGCAAATGCGAAGAAATTTGTCCTGCCAGTGCCGTTGAAATATGCGGCAAAGAGATGAGCGTAGAGGAAATAATTCAAACTGTTTTGAAGGATAAGGACTACTATGACCATTCTGGAGGCGGACTTACCATAAGTGGCGGTGAGTGTGCAATGTTTCCGGATTTTACTCTGAATCTTATCAAAATTGCACTGAAAAACGGCATAAGCAGTGCAATTGAAACCAGCGGTTTCGGCGACAGGAGTTTCTTTGATAAGGCAAACGCCCTCGGCGTGACCTTCCTTTATGATTTGAAAGCAATGGATAGTGAAAAGCATCGGTCACTTTGCGGTCAGAGTAATGATATTATCCTGTCAAATCTTTTGTACCTCTTCTATAAAAATGCAAATGTAATAATCCGTATGCCACTAATCCCGGGAGTGAATGACTCAGATGAGGATTTGAATTTGCTCTATGAATTTTTGAGTAGTCATAAAGATAAAATCAGAGCTACACAGATTATGCCATATCATTCGATGGGCAATGGTAAGGCAGAGGCTCTCACGAAGGATAAATTCACAATTGACGAAAATCTGTCAAAGAACAAATGCGCCTCATCATATCAGCGTTGGCAGGACTCTTTGAAAGAATTTTTCATAATAAATTAAGGCTTCGTGTTTCACAAAAAGCAGGAAATGGTCATTGCGCCATTCCCTGTTTTTCTACTTCTTCGTAGTATTTTTCTTCGGCTATTTTTTTCGCAACGGCGGTATCGGACGCCTCGTCCTGTATATTATTATCCGCCCGGTACAAATCAATTTCTGCCTGTGTCGGCGGATTTTGTTCAAGGATTATATTTATCGCTTCGAGCCTGCCGTTAGCAATATAATACGAATAAAAGGAAGTCATATCAATGCTCGTAAGTCCCACTGTACCGCTGACACCTTCATGTTCCCTGTTGTACTGCTCTGCGTCGTCTTTAAGTCCGGAAAAACTTATATCCTCATATATGCCATAGCTTTTTATTACAATGAGCTCCGCCTTGCTTTTTTCGGCAGATTCAAGAGCTATGGTTTCAAGATATTCGGTGGGAGTCACGCCGTCAAAGGTATCAGTCCAGAATGTGCCATAATCCGTTATAGTATAGTTTTCGGAAAAATAGTTCACAACATCGGTACGCAATTCGGTCTTGAAGTAGTCGATTTCATCGTTTGTAATTTCATATCCAGCGAAGAAATGCAAGGACTGCTCATTGTCCACCTTCCCGCAACCGTTTGTAATTATGATAAGCAATATGACTGCAAATACACAGCTCACTTTTCTCATTTTAATATGCCCTTTCGGGAATACGCCGCCGCAAGACCGCCTTCGGAGGTTTCACGGTAACAACGGTTCATATCCAGTCCTGTACGGTACATACTTTTGAGAACCATATCATAGCTGATTCTTCTTGTTTCCGACAGAAAGAATGCCAGATTTGCGGAATTTAATGCTCGCATGGCAGCAACGGCATTGCGTTCGATACATGGAATTTGAACAAGCCCACATATCGGATCACAGGTGAGTCCAAGATGATGTTCAAGAGCCACCTCAGCGGCGTATTCAATCTGTTCGATATTGTAGCCGAAAAGCTGACCTGCCGCAGCGGCAGCCATTGAGCAGGCGACACCGACCTCAGCCTGACAGCCACATTCAGCGCCTGATACGGAGGCATTCTTCTTTGCAAGCTCGCCAAAAAGTCCAGCGACACCGAGAGCCTTTATTATGTCGTTATCGGAAAGATGACGCTTATTTTTAAGATAGTACATCACCGATGGCAGAACGCCACTTGAACCGCAGGTAGGCGCAGTTACAATGACGCCGTTGTCTGCATTTTGTTCGCTCACCGCATAGGCGTAGGAGCAAACCGTACGACATTCCTTAATTTCGGGATGCTCATTTTCAGTTGAGCCCTCATACAGAATTTTTGCCTTGCGACGAATATTCAGTCCTCCGGGAAGTATTCCGTCTCGGGAAAGACCTTCACGAATTGCCCTCTGCATATAATCCCAAACCTGGGCAAGATAATCCCAAATTTCCTTACCCTCGTTTATTTCGATATATTCAACCAAATCGATATAACGGTACTCGCAGAACTGCTTTATCTCAGCAAAGGAATTTTCCAGATAGACTTCTTCACCTGATGAGGATTTTTCTCTGCCTTCAATTTCAATATCGCCACCACCGATGGAATATACTCTCATAGAGCCAATTTCCTTACTGTCCTTATGCGCAACAAAATCCAGGGTATTTGGATGTCTAAATTTTTCTGCCGGCTCATCTGAAAAAATAACCTCGGTAGGCGTCGGTGCAAGAGCAGCAATAACTGCCTTATCGGTACCGTGACCTTTGCCGGTCTTGGAGAGTGAACCGTATAATGTCACCGTGAAGCTGTCCGCATCTCTGTGCTCGCCAGCAAAAATACTTGCCGCCGCACAGGGTCCCATTGTATGAGAACTGGACGGACCTGTGCCTATTTTGTAAATATCTCTGATTGATTTCATTTATTAAACAAAGTTCCTTTCATCTCAGCTTTTTGAAAATATCTTTAAGTGATGGATAAATCAATTTGAATTGGTTGTATTTTTCGTTGTATCTTGCAGTTAATTCCGCCTCCGGGAAAACAGAGGATTTTATCTCTACAAGCCTTTCGCAGGCTGTATAAATATCCGGATACACACCGCTGCCAACCATAGCGAGAATTGCAGCACCGTAACCGGGGCCCTGTTCTGTCTTGACCGTATCAAGTCTTATTCCCAATACATTGGCGATAATCTTTTGCCACAATGGACTTTTAGCTCCGCCACCGCATATATTGCTTGCCTCAATTTTAATTCCCAACTCTTTTGCCTTTTCGAAGCTATCTCTGATTGCAAAGGCCACACCTTCAAGAACAGCCAGAAGCATATCCTCTCGGCTTGTATTGGCGGATAGTCCAATAAATGTACCTCTTGCATCCACATCATTTATGGGACTTCTCTCGCCCATAAGGTATGGCAGGAAGAATACATGATTACATCCCAGCATATCGTCGGTGATTTTGCTCTGTATTGCTGAATAATCTCTATCCTTCAAAATGTCGTCCATAAACCATTTGTTGCAGGATGCAGCCGTGAGCATACAGCCCATAAGATGAAATTTTCCGTCGGCGTGAGCAAAGGAGTGCAGGGCATTATTTTTGTCAACGCCGAATTTATTGCTGGATATGAAAATCGTGCCAGATGTACCCAGAGATATATTGCATCTGCCGTCGCCAATAGTACCTGTACCGATTGCAGCCGCCGCATTGTCACCAGCTCCGGCGACTACTTTTACACAGCCAAGTCCCAGCTTCTCCGTAATATCAGCTTTTATATACCCGACCACATCATAGCTTTCATAAAGTTTGGGCAGTTGTTCCTCAAAAATACCGCATAGGTCCAGCATTTCCTTGCTCCAACGCTTATTCTTTACATCAAGAAGAAGCATACCAGAGGCATCGGAATAATCGCAGGAATGTACACCAGTCAGACGATAAACAATGTAATCCTTGGGCAACATTATCTTTTTGATTTTATTGAAATTTTCCGGCTCGTTATTCCGTATCCAGAGGATTTTCGGCGCAGTAAATCCTGCGAAGGCAATATTTGCTGTGTATTGTGACAGTCTTTCTTTGCCGATAACATTATTGAGATATTCAACCTCTTTGTCGGTTCTGCCGTCATTCCAGAGAATTGCAGGACGAATTACATTATCATTTTCATCCAATGCCACCAGTCCATGCATCTGTCCGCCTACACCTATTCCCACAACACTGGATGTATCCACATTGGATAAAATCACCCGCATTGCCTTCATACAGGCGGTATACCAATCCTCAGGATTTTGCTCAGACCAGCCATTGCGGGGATAGAATACAGGATACTCCTCGGTCACGGATGTGAGAATTTCTCCCGTTTCATTCACAAGCATCATTTTAAGCGCAGAGGTTCCCAAATCGATTCCAATAAAAAGCATAGCAATATCCTCCAAGGTCTATCTATCTTATTATATCATTTTTTATCCACTTTTGCAATAGGTTATCTAAAAAAATACCGCAAGAAGCGGTACATCTAAGGAATTATTTATTGTGCTTAATCTGAATGCCCTGACCGTCCGTGAAGGTACCACAGCAAATCATAATGAAATCGACAAGGGATCCGATTCCTAAGCAGCCAAATGTAAGGAGCCAGAGGACACCTGTGCCTGTTTTGCCAGAATAGAAGCGATGTACACCCAGACCGCCAAAGAAGAGACAAAGCAGAAGAGTTGTGAGCCAATCCTTATTTGACACGGTAGGATTAGCACCGATATTTATGTTGACTGGAGCCTGCTGATAAACTGGTTGCTGTGGAGCCTGCTGATAAACTGGATTATCAACGGGAGCATGGCTCACGGGAGTGCCACAATTTGGACAAAAGGCGTTATCACCTATCTCTACGCCGCAATTTTTACAAAAACATACTTTACACCTCATTTTCTTGCGATTATATCATAACTTAATATAAAATGCAAGCATTATTTTAAAAAAAATTTATTTATTTTTTAATTTTCCTCTTTACAATCGGAGTTTTTTTGTGTATAATAGATAAAATGAAATTATGGGAGAATTAGCATGGAACCTTTGGTACTGACCTTTGACATCGGAACGCAGAGTATCCGTGGCTTGCTTGTAAAAAAAGACGGCAGTTTTGTAGACAAGAAGCAAATTGTCTATGAACAGCCATATATAGAGAAAATGCCATTCAGAGCGGAACAGAAGCCCTCATTCTACTACGACAAGCTCTGCGAAGTGTCAAGGATGTTATTGTCCGAGCATACAGACATTATCGAAAACATAATCTGCGTGACGGTGACAGTTATCCGTGATACAGTTCTTTGCCTCGACAAGGACAACAAACCACTTCGGGATATTATCCTGTGGCTTGATAAACGAGAGGCGAAGTTCAACAATCCGTTCCCAGCAAAAATGCTGTTGTTCAAGCTTGTGGGTATGGCGGATACGGTGGAGGTACAATATAAATCATCGGTATGTAACAACCTTATGCAGTCCGAGCCTGACCTTTGGGAAAAAACCGCAAAATATGTATTTCTTCCGGCATATCTCAACTATCTGATGACTGGCAGGCTGGTGGAATCCATCGGTAATGTAATCGGGCATGTTCCCTTTGATTACAAGAAAAGACAATGGATGTCCAAGGGCAGTCTTACAAGATGCGTTATGGATATTCCGGCGGATAAACTACCCGAGCTAATCGAGCCTGGCGAAGTCATCGGAGAGATAAATAAAAATACAAGTGAAAATTCACTTATCCCAGAAGGACTTCCGCTTATTGCAACAGGAAGTGACAAGGGCTGTGAAACTCTGGGACTGTCAGTTGCGTCTTCCGGAAAGGCTGCTATATCCTTTGGCACTTCGGCAACGGTGCAGATTTCTACGGAAAAATATGTTGAGCCTCAAAAATTTATGCCTGCCTATCCTGCAATTATCAACAACAGATATAATCCGGAGATACAGATATTCCGTGGCTACTGGATGTTACCCTGGTTTATACGCAACTTTGCCCATGAGGAATCCCAAATAGCCGAAAAAGAAGGTGTCTGTGCCGAGGAGGTACTGAATCGCCATCTTAAGGATGTACCGCCTGGCTGCGACGGACTCATCCTTCAACCCTATTGGACTGCTGGAATAACCATTCCAAACGCCAGAGGTACGGTTATGGGCTTCACTGACAAGGTTTCGAAATACCACCTTTACAGGAGCATTATCGAGGGCATCAACTTCGAACTGTTGGATAGTATTAACAGGCTTGAGAAACAATCTGGCGTACCGATTAAAGAGATTTACATCAGCGGCGGCGGTTCAAGAAGTGACGAGATACTTCAGATTGCAGCGGATATGTTCGGCAGACCTGTTAAAAGAATACAGACTCACGAGGCCTGCGCACTGGGTTCGTCCATCGCCGGATTTGTGGCGATGAAAGAGTTTGATAGCTACGACAATGCCATAAAATCAATGGTTCACATAAAAGACACCTTCGAGCCAAATCCCGACAACAACAGACTCTACAATAAATTATACAACGATGTCTATTCAAGACTTTATAAAAGGCTGGATGGACTGTATAAATCCGAAAAAAGAATATATACTCACGGAGGAGAAAAATAATGAGCACAAAACCATATAAGGGCTTTGAGCCCAAATGGATTAAGGAGGCAGCTCCAAAGGATAGTTTCAGAAGCATATTCCGTTGGGGTGATCCTGATTTTGTAAAATATCCCAAGGAGTCGCTGTACAATCTTATGAAGGACACCTTCGAAATGACGGACGAGGATTTCAAGCAGTATAATATGAATCCGGGTCTTGAAAAGGTGGAGTTACCGGACAATCCGCCACATATGGAAGAGAGACACCTTGATGCCTTCCGTAAAATCGTCGGCGGCGCAAATGTATCCCAGGCGGATTACGACAGACTTTCCGTGGCATACGGTCAGACAGCCTACGACCTTATGCGTATGCGTCAGAGAAGGCTGGAAAATATTCCAGATGTTGTGCTGTATCCCGGCGAATCCAAGGAAGTTGAAGCGATTGTGGAGTATTGCGTCCAAAACAGCATTCCCCTTTATGTATACGGCGGAGGTTCCAGTGTAACAAGAGGCGTTGAATGTGTCAAGGGTGGTGTATCCCTGGATATGAGAAAGCGTTTCAATAAGATACTTTCATTCAATGAAACAGATCAAACGATAACTGTTCAGGCAGGACTTTCTGGTCCGGACCTTGAAAAGGCGCTCAACGACGCAAAAAACAGATTCAACGCTAAACGCAATTACACCTGCGGACATTTTCCTCAGTCCTTTGAGTATTCAAGTGTAGGCGGTTGGACAGTCACCCGTGGTTCTGGTCAGAACAGCACATATTACGGCTGTATTACAGATATAGTCCTTTCTCAAAAGTACGCAACTCCCAAGGGAATTGTCAAGACAAGCCACTATTCAAGAGAGGCGACAGGGCCAAATCTCAATCAGATTATGATGGGCAGTGAGGGTACATTCGGCGTATTGACCGAAGTGACTCTCAAGGTATTCAGGTTTATGCCGGAGAACAGAATTCGCTTCTCCTACATATTCAAGGATTGGGAAACTGCTATGGATGCAGCCCGTGAAATGATGCAAAAAGAATGCGGTTTTTCATCGGTATTCAGACTCTCCGACCCAGAGGAGACTAATCTTATGCTCCGACTTTACAATGTAGATGACACTCCGCTTCAGCCAATGCTTGAAAAAATGGGCTACAAGGATATGGAAAGATGCCTGTTTTTAGGCTTCACGGACGGTGAAGAGGGCTACTGCAAAAATGTTGCAAAGAACATCAAAAAAATCGCCAAGAGCCATGGAGCTATGAGTCTCACATCCTTTGTCTGCAAATCCTGGGAAAAAGGAAGATTCAATGACCCGTATCTTCGTGACACAATGATGGACTTCGGTATTGTTACCGATACGTTGGAATGTACAGTCAACTGGTCCAATATGGCGAAGGTACATAAGGAGGTCCGCAAGGTCTGCCACGCTTTGCCTCATACAGTAGTTACAACTCATATGAGTCATTGCTACCCACAGGGAGCAAACCTCTACTTCATATTCATAACTCCAATGACCGATGCCGAGGAATTCAAGCGTTATCATACCACAATTCTCGACGCAATTCAGAAAAGTGGCGCTGCAATTAGTCACCATCACGGTATCGGAAAGATGTTCGCTCCATGGCTTGAGGGTTATGTAGGCAAGACGGAATACGGCGTATTCAGAGCATTGAAGGACTATTTTGATCCCACATATTGTATGAATCCCGGTGGTACAATCGGTCTTGATTTACCAGAGGAGCAGAAGAAATTTCTCAAGGACGAAAGCGGTTCTATGTATTAAGTAAGGATATAGTATGAACAAGGAATTTATTTCAAACTTTATGAATCATCAGGAATTCCCAGTCGACTCGATTAAGGAATTCACAAGAGTAATGGACATCATCGACGGAAACGAATATTTCAAGGGCTATTTCGATTCCGTGCTTGATTCATTCTGGGCTGACGGTGAATATTGGACCGGCAATTTCCAGAGAATGAGCGACATACTTTCACCTAAATGCGGTATTCACACCTATACACTTCAGATGATGTTCCTGCTGGCAGCAACACCGGAGCTTTGGGAGAGATATAAAAAGGAAGGCATAGAGGAGCAGATATTCTGGGATTCTATGCTTGACCTTCGGGCAAAGCTTATAGAATGCTATAACTGCAAACACATCTGGGGCACCTTTGTAACAGGCTGGTTCGGCAGATTTTATGAAATGACAAGATTTGCACTCGGCAGATTCCAGTTTGAGGAAAACACATTCGATCGTGACGGCGTAGGCGACTACTCAAAGAATGGCTACACTCTCAAAAAGGGTGAGGTCTGCTACGGTTTCCACATTCCCTCACATCCTGTACCTCTTACCGACGAGGTCAGAATGGCGTCCTACAAAAAGGCATACGAATTTTACAAAACAAGACGAGGCGACAACACTCCAATATTCTTCAACTGCTCCTCATGGCTCCTTTTCAAGCCCTATGCCGAGGCACTTCCGGAAAAGTCTAACATCCGCAAATTCCAGAGTGACTTCGATATCCGAACCATATCCTATGGAGATGATTTCGGCGATGCCTGGAGAGTCTATGACGACAAGGCGGAACTTCCTGTTGAGGATTGGCCGGAGGATACCTCAATGCGTAAATCCCTAAAAAAGTACTTCCTTGAAGGCGGTCGTCCGGGTTCAGGCTGGGGTATGATTGTGTTTGACGGAGAAAATATAGTCAACAAATAATCCATTTAACATATAAAATGCCGACCTTAATCAAATCGGCATTTTTTATCAAAAAAAACAGACCCGAAAGCCTGTTTTCATTCTGCTAAATCATAGGAGCGGAGCATATCCACAAACTCCGTTAAATCAGCCATTGCAATAGCCTCATCAACCTCATAGTTTTTGAGAATTTCAGCAAGAGCCTCATCAAAATCTCCGCCCTTTTCAAAAATCTTATATGCAGTCGCAGCAACGGGAGACAAAGTAAAAATACCGCTGTATTTAGAAGCAATACTGCCCACTGGTATGAGCAAGGAATCCTCGCCAATCTGACGAAGCACAGCTTTATTTTTTAGGACCATAGCTTTCCATCACCTTGCCTTTAATTTAAGGATAAATCGGTATTCAATAGCCGATAAACTTTACAAATATTATAAGCTAAAATTTGGATAATGTCAATACTTTTTTCGAAAAAAAACGACTTGGTCACTCAAAAATTATTATAATAAAAAAATATTAAAAAAACTTGAAATATTATTAAATTTATAGTATACTGGTGTAAAAAATATAACAATTTGTGAAAATTTTACTACAAGAAAAAATTGAAATTCACACGATAATATTGTATAATTGCAATGAGAGATGAACTTTCATTGCTTTAAGGAGAATAAAATGAAAGAAAAAAAAGTGAAAATCCTCTCGACAAAATCCGCAGTTATCTACGGATTGGGCATCTTGGGTGTACAGATGTTCATAGGTTATATGAACTCATTCCAGATGGAATTTTACAACAAGATGTATTCCGCCTATGATGGCAACATATTCTATATAGCTGCCGTAATCATCCTTATAGCAAAGCTCATAAGTTGTATCGCAGATCCGCTTATCGGCGCAATGATTGACCGCTCTCACCTCAAGGGTGGAAAAATCAGACCATGGATTCTCTATTCCGCAGTACCCATTGCGGTAATGACAACGGTAATATTCATTTATATTCCGTTTAAGTCAAAGCTGGCTCTCTATTCCTACATCACATTCACAACGGTTCTTTGGAATGTGGCAATGAGCTTTGCGGATATTCCGTCACAGGGTATGCTTTCACTGCTCTCTCCAGTAGCCGAGGAAAGAAACTTTGCGGCGGGAATTGCGAACGCCTGCAAAGGTGTGGGCTCTGGTGGTACTGGACTCATAGTTACCGTGGTAATGCTTGTTCTCTCGGCTATTTATCCCGACGGCTATCCCGACAAGCTCTACTACCTCATCACAGCTCTCATTCTTCTTGTCGTAGGTACTACATTCTATCTGCTGATATATTTCTTCAATAGAGAGACAGTCAAAAGTGAGTCAAGCTCCACCGTATCCCTTAAAGAGATGTTCACAGAGCTGAAGTCCAACAAGATGCTCCTCATACTCTTCATTTCGACGGTACTTGGCTTTGCCAGAACAATGACTCTGGGTATATGCGTTCAGACTGGCGGAGCTCTGGTTGGCAAGGTTTATGTACCGATACTCTCTGACCTTCTGGCAGGTGGTGAAGCACTTGATCCCACATCCAATGCCACATGGCTTATCGGTATCTTTGCCGCAGTAATGGGTATGGTGTGCGTTGTAATCATCCCGGGCTTCAACAAAAAATTTGGCGAAAGAAAGACGATGATAATCCTTGGTGTCTACGGTTTCATCATCTCGGCAATAACATACATAATCTATATTGCCTCACCTGCGGATGCATCCATCAGAGGCGGACTCCCAGCACTCATATTCACATGGATAACTCAGGGTATCATCGCATCAAGTACCTGTCATCTCACTCTTGTTCCTACCATTATGACAAGCGACATAGTTGACTACGGCGAATGGAAGACCGGTAACCGTAAAGAAGGTATCGACTTTGCTGTATTCAGTATGGCAATTAAGCTTAGTAACGCCTTTGCTACGGCGGCTGGCATATTCATCATCGGACTTTCCGGCTACATCGACGGCTGCACAGTCACTCCTCATATGCAGAATATCGTAATGTTCGCCTATGTTGCAGTACCCGGCATTTCACTTCTTGCCTCTGCTATCCCGATGTTCTTCTACAAAATAGACGGTCAGACAAAGGTGGATATGAGGAAGGCTTTAGAAAATTCTAGAAAGTAAATAAGCGGGGCTTGGTCCCGTGTATATAAAGGAGAACACACAATGAAACAGAAATTTATTCGTTCGATTTCAATCCTTTTATGCGTAGTTCTTTTATGCGGGATTTTACCCTTTTCAGCCTTTGCCGATGAAGAGGACACAACCGTTGACTACTCGGCTGTCATAACCGACCCTGAAAAGGAAAAGACCTTACTCACAGACAAACTTACGGCTCTCATTGGCGGCAGCGCAAAGCTTGAAGCCTTCCGTACCAAGTCCGAGGCAAATGCCAATATGCTGGACTGGTTCTTCGCTGATACCGATATTATGCGTCTTTACTTCGGAGGTGGCGCACCTGAGGGCAACAAGTACGAAAATTCATTCCAGATTCTCTCCGACCTCTATGCTCTCTATTCTGCGGATTTGGAGGATGAAACTCCCACATCCGTAGAAGGCGTAACAATGGGTAACCTGTATCTTCGTATGATGATTACCCTGTCCCTGACTCACTCCAACGGTCTCAACACCTGGATTAACAACAAAACTGCGGACTCCACTCCTGCGAACCGTTATCAGGTTTACAAGAACCTTCGTCTTAACGATTATCTCTACAAGAGCGGTGACACCGTCGTATTTGATACCCTCTGCGTTGAGGAGATGAGATGGGTACTCAACAATATGATTCGTGATTACGAAATCACATGGCTCAATATGATGTGCCGTGGTTGGTGTGAAAGCAATCCTGGCAAATGGCCGTTCTCTGGCTATAACTTCATTCGTTACACCTTCGGCTACAACTATGCCCTTGAAAAATATTACTCATCAGAAAACTACGACACCTGGAATGAGAAATACCATCTGGAAGAATATGGAATTCCTTACGGCGACACAAGTAAGCCTATGCTTTGGATGGTATTCGAAGAAGGCGCAGTTTGTGGCGGTATTTCAAAGACTGGTTCCAATATGTGCGCATCTCTGGGTGTACCCTCTGGTGTTATCGGTCAGCCTGGACATGCTGCCTATGTAGTTTATATCTACGGCGAAAACGAAACATCTTACTGGACTCTCTACAATGATGTATCTGGCTGGGCAAAGTCCGAAAAGGGCGAGCGTATGCTTCTTAACTGGGGTAAGGCAAAGTCCACCGGCGTTAGCTATTATCAGATTCCCTATATCCACACCGCTCAGCTTGCAATGAACGACTTCGACAACTACATTGCGGCTCAGGAGATTATGATTCAGTATGACTCCGCCACAAGCGATGAGGAAAGAATTGCGATTTGCGAAACAGCACTCCAATATCTTCCCTATGACTACAACGCATGGTTCGCCCTGATAACTTTGGCTATTGCCGAAACTCGTCCCGACATTCAAAAGCTCTACGACTATACACTCAGAATATGCCAGGCTTTACCTTCATCGCCTCTGTTTGTGTATGACTTCGTAAATCGTATGCTTCCGTCCATAACAAAGATTGCGGAAAGCAAAACCGCCACCGAGGAGGAAAAATACTACGCCGCAATGGCTCAGATGGAGCTGTCCAACACCTTGACTGCCGCTAAGACATATCCTGGTTCAACGGCGAACATCACCTGTTGCCGAGTTGTAGCAGCTTCCCTTTTGGGTAATGTTGACTATGACCTTGCAACATTCTCCTTTGACGGCGACTATGCTGGCAAGCTGGTATTCAATGAGAGCTTCAGTGCAGTCAATTTCTATTACAGCATTGATGGTAGAGAGACCGTAAGCGAGGTTGTTGCCACAGAAACCTACGGTGAGAGAGCATGCTACACACTCACCGCCCAGGAAATCGCAAGTATCAATCCCGACGATGACATCTCCATTCTCCTTTGCGGACTTAGCGATACGGATGAGAATTGGTTCACCATTGACATCACAACAGGCTCGGCAGTTTCCAATCCCGGCAAGAACGACTACGAAGGAGCATTCGTAAACGCTAAATCAGGCTATGACTACTCCATAGACGGCGGAGCTACCTGGCAAAAGCTTGCGGCAGACAAAACCTTCAATGTGGGTGACAGCGTCCTTTTGAGAAAATCTGCCACTGGTTCAGCCGTTGCTGGTACTGCATCAAGCGCTTATGTATTTGCAGAGCCCGGAACACCTTCAACAGCCTCCCGTTCATACATCAGTATTTCCCGTTATTCTCTTAAATCCTACTCCTCAGAACAGGCAAATCAGGGTCATTCGGCAGCTCACGCAGTTGACGGTATATTCGAAACAATGTGGCACACAAACTGGACATCCAACAGCGACCTTGAAAGATATGTTACAGTTGAATTCACAGAGCCTCTTCTTCTCAGCGGTATCGACTATTATCCCAGGTCGGACAGCAGTGCAAACGGCGTAATTATGCAGTACGAGGTGCTTGTAAGCCTTGACAATGAGAACTGGTATGTTGCAGGTACAGGTACATGGGCAAACAACCGTGTAATGAAAACCGCTACATTTAGCCCGGTTTACTGCAAGTATGCAAGACTTCACGCAATCACAGGCGTCGGCAACTTTGCATCAGCAAGAGAAATCGTATTCTTTGAGGATACAAGATTTACGCCAGAAAATCTCTATTCATTTGAGGTTGTAACCGATGGCGCAAAGACAAGCTACCTCAAGGGCGAAAGCTTCTGCGGTGACGGCATCTCCGTAATCGTCACAAACAAAGACGGCAACACAGCTACTGTTCCCAACTGGCAGCTGGAGTTCGATACAAATCCCACAACATCAGAGAATAATACAGAACTTACAACAGTAGGTGAAAATACGGTTTACATCAAATGTGGCGACTGGTTCACAACATACTTCACAGTAAATGTTGAGGAAAACGAACTTGTACCCGATGAAATCGAGATTTACAAGCTTCCCGATACGACCGAGTTCATCATGAACGAGCCTCTGGACCTTACGGGACTTGTAATCAAGGCAATCAAGGACGATACAGTATGGTACATAAATGCTAATGAGCTTTCGAACTACTGCATGGTAACTCCAGCAAACGGCGAAATTCTCAATATTGCAACCGACGACACAATCGTCACAATAACCTGGAACGACACTTCCCTGGCGGTTGAATTTAACGTCAATGTAAGCCACGCTCCAATTATCATACTTGAAAATCCCGTTGATGAAATAATCTACGGCGATAGCACATTCTCAACTCTTTCCGTATCTGCTCACACTAATGGCGGTACACTGGTATACAACTGGTACAAGAGCGCAACAGTTTCGGCAGATCTCGAATCCGACACACTCATCGAAGGCGCAACGGAAAGCACCTACACACCCACAGAGAGCGGTTACTACTACGCTGCAATCCGTTCATCCGACGGACACGGCAATGTCAGTGAACCGGTATGCACACCAGTAACAAGGTGCCTCAAGGTAACTGGCGCTCTCGTAAACGAAACCACACTCCAACAGTACACCGACATCGAATCCGCCGTAGCCGATTCGGCAACTGGTGATACAATCGTTCTTTTCGGTGATGTAAGCTTTGGTTCCTGCATCGACCTCGCCGACAGACACCTTACATTCAGAAGTGAAAAGCTTGACGATAGCGTTTACACAATCTCAAGAAGCACCGGTTATGAAGGCACCTTCCTCACAGTCGGCACAGGTAATCTCACTCTTGAAGATATAATCATCGACGGTGGCGCAGTATGGACAGGCGATGCTGACAGCACTCTTGCCAGAGGCACAGTTAACTCCGGTTTGACTGCAACTGCTCCTCTCATCAAGCTCACAGGTACTGGTACAATAAACTTTGGTGACGGATGCGTAATTCAGAACTGCTACTACAACGGCGAAGGTACTGTAATCTACACATCGGCAGCCGGTACGGTGAACTTCCTTGATGGCAGTATCGTACGCAATACACAGTCCTATGACGGTAGCATATTCATCGCAAACGGTTCAAAGACTGTTCTCAACATCAAGGGTGGTGAGTTTTACGGCAATAATGGTACCCGTTACGCTGGCGTTGTAATGTTCTACGGAAACACCTTCGGCTATGTAACTGGCGGTAACTTCCACAATAACAAATCCACAACCTGGGGCGGTGTTCTCTTTACAATGAGTTCCTCCACAGTACTGAATATCGCAAATGCCACCTTCACAAACAATTACAGTGCCAACGGTGGTGTAATCTTCTTCGGCGGTCCGTCCACCAATACGATAGACAATTGTACATTCGTGAACAACAGTGCAGTCAACGGCGGTGTACTTTGCATCTACGCCAACGGTAAGCACACATTTACCGACTGCGAATTTTCCGGCAACACAGCTACCGCAAAAGGCGGAGCAATCTTCGACTACGAGCAGAACAACTTCTCACCCACACTCACACTTGTAAATTCAATCTTCACGGATAACACAGCTGGAACAAACGGTGGCGCTGTATCCCTCAACAAGGGTACTCTCAACGCAAGTGGTGGCTATGTTTCCGGCAATACTGCTCCCATGGGCGAGGCTGTTTACTGCAACGGTAATGTAAACCTCACCGATACCAACTCCGATGACAACTTCTGGCTGGTAACCGGCAGAACTCTCACATTCACAACAACAACTAAGGATAAGCACATTGTCATTGCTGCGGACATCGCTGGCAGTAACAGAGATTGCAGACTCACCTCCACAGATGCAGGCAAAATCGTATGCTCCGGTACAGTCAGCGGTAGCAATACTGCGGACACTCCATTGCTTTCCCTGAAGCTTGATCGTTGCGATGAATTCGGAATTGTACTTTCAACAGACAATGTAATTCTTCCGGAAAGCTACGAAGAAAGCATAACCTTCGAAGGCGACTGCAAGCTTGCTCCAGTCTGGATGGGCGGTTGGTTGAATATCCACAAGGACTGTGGTTACACGCAGGAAACTGTCAATCCCACCTGCAGTGAACAGGGCTACATTCTCTATACCTGCGAGGCTCATTCATCAACCTATAAGGACTCTTTCACAGATAAGATTAGCCACGATTTCAGCGGTGAATATATCACCAACAACGATGGCACTCATTCCCGTTACTGCATCTACGGCTGCGGTGAAACTGGTAATACAGAGTCCTGCAACTTCGGAGAAGTAAATGTTGTAAGAGAGGCTAAATGTAGCGAAAACGGACTTAACTCCTACACCTGCATTGACTGCGGATATGTTAAGACTGAGGAAACCTTCAAGGAACATTCAAAGGTATACCACGATGCAAAGCCTGCCACCTGCACAGAGGACGGCTGGAATGCCTACGAAACCTGCAATAATTGCGGTTACACAACTCTTGAAATCATCAAGGCAAAGGGTCACACTGAGGTAACTATTCCGGCGACTGCTCCCACCTGCACCCAGAACGGCAGAACTGCTGGCACAAAGTGTTCTGTCTGCGAAACAGTAATAAAGACTGGTGATGTTATCCCGGCAACAAATCATAACTTCTCCGGCGGTATTAAATCCAACGGCGACGGCACACATTCATACTCCTGTGTAAACGGTTGTGGCAGCTACGGCAATCAGACAAACTGCAACTACGGTGAAGGCGTTGTAACAGAGGCGACCTGCATAACCGATGGTACTGTTAAATACACCTGTAATGACTGCGGTTATGTTCGTGAGGACAAGACCTCCGATAAGACTGGTCACAGCTATGTTGACGGAGAATGCACAACATGTGGTGATAAATGTTCCTGCAACTGCCATAAAACCGGCTTTATGGGTGCAATATGGAAAATCGTCAGATTCTTCCAGAAGCTCTTCAAGAAAAACCAAACCTGCGCATGCGGAGTAAACCACTGGTAAATCGAATAATCATGGCGGATGGATAAAACCATCCGTCTTTTAATTGTAAATAAATTATGAACATTTTGTCTCGATGTTGAAAATTCATAAAAAAAACTGTATAATGCATTTGTATTTTTTCAAATCGGAGGCTAAGAAATGAACTCGAAGAAAATATTATCATTGATTTTAACTGTAATTTTGATTTCAACAGTTTTAACCTCCTGCAAAAGTTTCAACGGCTCAGACGCGGATTTTGTACTGGATGTTCATGTTGAAAATTTAGACAATAATTCCAAATCAGACAATATAAATTCCACATCTTCCACGCCCAATATTCCCACTTCAAAGGCGCAGGAGAAGACTACTGTCAAGTCTGAGGGAACAGCGTCCGACTCCGTTGTAGCTACTACCGAAATCACTACCGGACAAACTGCCGAAAAGCAAGACACTTCCGAACCTGTTGAACAAGCCACCCAGAACACATCTGAACAGTCAAATGGCAATGCTCCGTCGACCAAGGAAGAGATAGTTGAATACTACAAAAAGGCATTCAGCCTTGCGAAAACCGATGCAAAAAAGGTTATTATGACCTACACAAATACCACAAATCAGCCTGCAATTTGCGAAGCCGGCAAGCTTTCCTCCATAGCATCTACGCTTATGAACACATTCATGAAGGAATCCGAACCCAATGAAGAGCTTTCACCGGCAGATTTGCCACCCAAGGGCATAATGACAAGTCCTTTGGATGCGTCTTTTGTCAGGGAGGCGACCTGCAAGGACACTGGCGACAGCTATGAAATTTACATAGTACTTGATATAACCCAGGATTCACCAGATGTAAATCCTCCTGCAGGTGGCGGAAAAGCTGGCACAATAACCGATGTACTGGAGTCAAGCTCCGTCACGGATGCCGTTGGTTCAATAATAAAATTCGAAAATCTAGCCAACTCATATTTTGACACCAGTATAACCGCCGTTGTGGAAAAGTCCACCGGACACCTTACTGCGCTTGAAACCGTCTGCCCCAGTATAATGAGCTTTGACAAGGTAAGCGCCGCAATTATCAGCGTGGAGGATGCCCGTTTGGGACTTACATATAATAATAGATACTCCATCGAATGGTAAACAAAAAAGAGTAGATTGCACGGTCTACTCTTTTATTCTCAAAAAATGAAAATTTATCCTATGGGATTTTCCTCGTAATACTTACACAGAGTATCTATTTCCATGTCGTTTGCGTTGTGGTTGAATACAATGAAATCATCGATCGTAATGGGGACATTTCCACCGATTTTAGCCACACTTCCATCAAGCTCTAGCTCGGGCGGAATTTTTATATCAGAGTACCAGTCACAATCAATTCCAAAGTCGAAATAGAAACAGGTTTCGTTGGAACGGCGGTTGTACTTGTTGAGAAAGTGGAAATAATTTCCCTCAAAATTGGCAGGAAGAGGCTCGGAATGGCGGATAATTCTGCCGTCACCAAGGCTCACCTCAAGGAGCATATCACTTCCACAAATGGAATATCTTATGCCCTTGTCGGAGTCATCCTTCATTGTGGTGAAGAAGGTCCATTTTTCACCAGGAACGGCTTTTTCCACCTTAAGCCACATACACATTGTGTAATCAACCTTGCCGGTGCGAATTGGCTCACAGTTAACAACACCGTCATCAAATGCCAGAGCCTTGCCGTAAAAACCATCCGTGTAGTAGAGCTTACCCTCGCCCACAGAACCAATTTTTCCTAAAGCATCCTTGCAGTCGCCGTCAAAGGGAAAATAACAGGTGAGACCGTCAGTATTGATAAAATCGCAGAGTCGTCTTCCAGCTTGAGTCGGCGTATCCTCGTTGGGTCTGTCTGAGTATCTCTTTGAACCGTCCGCAGGCACCTCAGAAGGTCTTGGTAAGGACTCACAGTCGACGAAAAACTTATCCGGAATTCTCGCAGACCAGCAATCGGGCTGTTTTGCGCCCAGAGCGTACGCCACGATAGCGGGAGTATCTCTGATTTCCATCTCTCCGAATTCACCAGGAATTACAGTCTTGCCAGTTGCAAAGAATGACACCAAACGCTCGGCAAGAGTATCTCCGCCATGACCGCCCTCGGGAGTTCCGCCGTGGTCAGCCGTAACGATGAACAAGCCGTTTTCCAGCATGCCCTTTTCCTTTGCGGCTTCGTACATTTTACCCACAAGTCCGTCACAATAGGTAATCTGAGACAAATGCCCTTGTGTACCATAGCCATAGTGATGACCGGCGCCGTCAACGGAATCCATCTGTACGAACAGGAACTTGGGTGTCTTTTCACGAATTACATTGCATACCTTTTCGCAAACCTCGTCATCATCACCTGTATCGGTAATAACACCCAATCCATCCTCTATAATGCCGTCATTGATTGGATTCCAGTTCGATATAGACGCCAGAACACAGTCAGGATATGTCCGTCTCAAAACCTTAAAAATCGAATCATAAGGGAAATCATCACTCATACGAACCGAGCCCACAAGACCGTTTGTAAGTCTGTGAGTTCTTGCGGTTACACCGTGAAGCATTGAGCCCCAGCACTGGGCTGAAATTGTAGGATTTGAGGTAATTACGGCATTGTTGTATGCGCCGTCACGGAAAATTCTGTCGATATTTGGCGTATCGGTCTGGCCGAAGAAACAGCCTGCGCCATCCACACCGATTAAAATAACGTGGTCATAAATAAATTTACTCATAGCACTCTCCTATTAAAAGATCCTAATATAAAATGAATGGAATAACTAATTTTATTTATGTTATTATAACACTTGTTCAGGATAAAATCAATAGACAATTTTGTGAAAAATCAAAAATAACTCTTGACAAAATCATTATAATCTGTTATTATACTTGAGTTATGCAAGCGTATCGAAGTGGTCATAACGGCCCTGACTCGAAATCAGGTAGACGGAAACGTCTCGTGGGTTCGAATCCCACCGCTTGCGCCAAATAAGGAAGCCTTTTTCGGGCTTCTTTTTTGAATTTTACCTTCGAAGTTCTATGTTATTTTTCCTAACAAGCCCAATAGTCGCCGTATTAAAAATTTGTGTAATTTCATATTTTTGTCAACAGTTTTCTGAATCTAAAAAACATTTTACGAAAAGCTCTTGACATAATTTGATACAAATATTATAATAGTTCAGAAAAATTGCAGTTGGAGCATACCTCAATAAATTTAACACAATTGAAAGTGTGAGTTATATGAAAAATCCAAAAGGCTTTTGTGATGCAAACACTGGTGAAGTGAATGCTAAAATTTTACAGTCAGCACTTGATAACGATTCATTAGTTGAAATTGATATACCCGGAATATATGATATTGGCGACACGATATACTTAAACAGCAATAATACGCTGATATTTGGCGAGGGTGTTCAAATCAGACGGGTAAAATGCAATGGCTTCGATGGAAATGCTTTTATAAACCGAGGTGCATTTACCGGAATTGCAGACACAAATATCACGATTAAAGGGCTTAATTTGCTGGTTAATGGTGTTGAGTCAACTGTCGCTTCCGAGGAGTGTACCAAAACTATTCTCGGACTCAGAGCCCACATTGCATTTTTCTACATTGAAAATCTTGTGATTGAAAATGTGACCGTTACAGGGCTTTTACACAAGGATTACGGTATTCAGATATGCAATTTCAAAAATGTTACAGTCGATACCATTTTAGTTGAAGGAAATAAGGACGGTATTCATTTTGGTCCAGGTGATGGATTTATACTCCGAAACGGCACATTCAGAACAGGTGATGACCCGATTGCACTGAATGCTGATGACTATTCTGTTTCAAATCCTACCTTAGGCGAAATTAAAAACGGCATTATCGAAAATTGTCATGATGAATTATGGAATGAAAAAAGTGACGGTTTTTTTGTCAGAATTTTAAGCGGCTCCTGGGGTGATTGGTACAGCGGAATGAAGGTACAACATTCCGATTCTGTAATCTATAATGACAAGCTCTATCGTGTTGTTATGACACCGTCCTACGATGAATTTACTTCAATAAATCCACCGGATTTTGATAGTGGATTTAAGACTATTGACGGCATACGCTGGGCAAAAACTGGCTATGATAAGGTGTATTGCTCAAAAGTAAGCAATATTACATTCCGAAATCTATACTGCGAAAGACCAAGAGGTGCTGCAGTTGCTTTTTCCGTTGAACAAAATGATTACAGACGAGGCTATTATGAAGGCTCGGATTTCCCGATAAACGGTGAATTTTATTTTGAAAATATTCAGGTAAAGGCTGATATTCGGCATCCTGTTATCGTTTTAACTCCTGTAAAATCCATAAGTATAGCTAATTCAGATTTTAACAATGGTACACTTTTAATCACTGATGATAATAACACCGGGCTGAAATCTCCACCATTACGGCTTCATATTAACGGTAACAGCTTTAAGGAAGAGGATATTATTATAAAAGACAGAATTGTTTTTTGGAAATGAATGACTAATTCAATGTTTTTACCTCAACAACTTTGTTGTCTTTTCTTGCAAATTAGTAAATAAAAACATACTTTTAAAGAAATAGCATATGATACTTTTTATAAATGTTGCTGGAAAGCTTGAAAATATTTGATAAAAAATCACAAAAACAGCTTGCATTTTGAATAAAAAAATGTTATCATAATAAAAACACAATAAATGGAGTTTAGTTATGCCAAGGATTATTGCTTTTTTACTATCAATTATTTCCATTTTTACATCCTTGTTTGGTGCTTCCGACGGAAATCTGCCTGTTGCGGATGACGATTTTGTTCCCGTAATTCGTTTCTTTGCTTGTAGTGACACACATGTCACTGAGAATTACGAACAAAGCGAAAGAGCCGGTAGAATAACAAAGCTTTTCAATCTTGCCTATGACTTTGCCGAAAGCAATCCCTACTACACAAAGCTGGACGCTGCATTGTTTGTAGGTGACTGCACCGATAACGGCAAAGACAATGAGTTTGAAATTTTTGATGCTGAAATCAAAGCAGGTATAAGAGAGGAAACTACTCTTCTTGCAATTGCCGCAAATAACCACGATGGTTATATTGGAAAATCCTGTCTTGAAAAAATCAGTGAAATTACAGGTCTTGATTCTGATTTCCATGTTGTAATCAACGGTTATCACTTTATCGGCATCTCCTGTTCAGCAACTGAAAATGCTCATTATTCACCCTATCAGAGAGTATGGCTTCGTCAGCAGCTTAAAGAAGCCTCCGCTGATGACCCGAATAAGCCGATTTTCGTATGCCATCACGAACATGTTCTCGAAAGTGTTTACGGTTCTGATATTTTAGACCAGTGGGGCAACCTTTATTTCAAAGATATTCTCGCTTGCTATCCTCAGGTTGTACATTTTTCAGGTCATTCTCACTATCCGCTTAATGATCCCCGTTCAATTGCACAGATTGGCTTTACTACAATTGGCACAGGTTCAATGAGCTATGCCGAATACAGATACGGTATAGATATTAAAATTCGTCCCGAAGGTAACGGCAGATGTGCTCAAGCTTGGATAGTTGAGGCAGATGCAAATAACAATATCCGACTTACAGGTATTGATGTTAATGACGGCGGTATTCTCTGTCAGTATGTTCTTCCTACAACCTGTGACTCAAGCGAGCGTGTATTCACAAAGGCAAACATTTTCAAAATATCCTCTGCTCCGAAATTTGCCGAAGATGCTACACTTACTGTTACCGACAATAACGACGGTACATATACTGTAATTGCTCCTGCTGCTGAAAGTACAGACGGCTTCGTTGTATTCTCTTATAGAATAAGAGTATATGATAAGCTTGGCATTCAGACTCACACCGAGGAAATTGTCAACGATTACTTCCTGAATGTCAGCAGAAGTGAAACTGTATTTACGATTGATGCAAAGCCTGGTTATTCTATTGAGGTAACAGCTGAAAATTCCTGCTATATGTCATCTGAGGCTCTTTGTGCTACAATTGTCTAAGACTTTAATATTTGGATTTTACCGTATGCTTTAAGCGTGCGGTAAATTTTTATAATGCTGACAGTAGCAAACGAATGCGGTAAAAGAGAAAAAGGAACGACATTTAACTGCCGTTCCAATATATTATTTTATTTGGTTCCAGTAAGAGCTACACCATTTACATAAAGAGTATAACCATTGGCTATAACGCTTGAAGCATTACCGTTAAATTCCGTAACATAGCTGTCTGCGGTAAGAGTCCATGTACTTGTTGAATCGAGAGTTACCGAAACTGTGCCGATATCCGTTGATACGGTAGAGCCACTGGCATTTGTGATATTGCCATCCACATAGCCTTTGAAAGTAGAGCTATCCGAAATGTTTAATGTGAGCTGTGAATTACTTCCCACAAGAATTCCGCCGACGAGAGTCTGCTTCTTTGCGTTAAGGGTAGCTGTATTGCTTGCGCCACTCCAACCATCGTCACAAACCGAAAGAAGAACATTATCGCTGTCCTCGTTCTTGATTGAAACATTGGAAAGAGTAATGATTGCGTTGGTATTGGTCACATGAAAGACATGGCCATTCTTACTTGTGAGAGAACCGTCCGTCATGGTAAATGAAGATGTACCGCTGTCGGCATCACCGGACATGGACTGATAAATCATAATGGTATCGTAGAATGTGGCGTTTCCGTTGCACTTTGTATTGTTTGCGGTCATATCGCAGTTATTCAAAGTGATGGAATTCAGTCCTTCAATGCAAACACCTTCGGAGAGATTGGATATCAAGGTTGCGTCAGAAACGGTAATATCAGCCGTGGAATAAATTGTGGGAGAACCCAAACCATTTGTGGTATATGTTCCACCGTCAACAGTGACAGTTCCGCCGCCACGGTCTGTACGGATCGCAGCAGACGACTGACCGTTAGTGGTTACAGTAAGATTGCTCGCCTTTGTTATACCACCGCCGGTTGTCATAATTCCGCCGGAGCCAGAGCCCGTTGTGGTGATGACAGTATCCGAAATCACAACTGTTGTACCGTCACCGGAAGCTCCGTTCTGACCACCATTTCCGCCGTATGAGAATACACCATTGGCACCTGTGGCATTCGTGGTAATCGTTCCGCCTGTAATAGTTGTCGTAGAGCCGTCTTTGACCAGCAAGGCAGCATTCTGTCCGTAGAAATTACAGTTGTCACCGCCGTCCGAATCGCCGGATTTCGTCAATGTGAAATTACTGATGGATACATCGTCAGATGTGCTAATAAGAAGAGCGCTTTCATCTGCTGTATCTGATGAATAGGTCTTGTTCTTTTCTGTTGTGGCAGAAGTGATTTCGGAAGAGCCACCGTATACAACCTCGGATGAGCCACCACCGGGTCCGCCTTGTCCGCCACCAGGCATATCAGGAGGATTTTCGCCCTGTTCACCATCCGGCTTATCAGGTGGATTTTCACCCTGTTCACCATCCGGCTTATCGGGTGGATTTTCGCCCTGTTCACCATCTGGCATTTCGGGTGGATTTTCACCATTTGTTGTACCTTCGGTAGCTTCAACAGTTATATCCGCCTGCGTTGTGCCACTTTCACCTGTCGTGTTATCTGTCTTATTACATGCCGTAAACGAAACAACAAGAGCTGCCGACAGAAGAATGGAAATAATTTTTTTCATATGCCGACTCCTTAAAATTTGATTTTGTTGAAGTTATTTCCAATTCAACTGCCTGAATTATACAACCCCAATATAAAACCAACCTGAAATTTAAGTTTTCTTTTTGTTTTATTTATCGGTGTCTATTCAATAAAGCGAAATCTCCGTAAGCTCGGCATCAGGATAGCATTCCTCAAGTGTGACACAAATTTCCTTTGCGCATATATCTACTGGAATAATCCGTTTATGTCCGACGCATTTGCCCTCTGCAAGCCTTACGCCGTCCGCCTCAACTGAAAATGAGAGTATGCCGTGACCTCTTGTAATATCCTCTTTCAGAACAACATAATTTATCTGACGTTTTTCTGGGAGCAGGATTTTCTGAACCTTATCGGTGCTTCCCTGTTGTTTTGCAATACAGGCGCCATCTCCGAATGTCTTATCAATCAACCGCCCGAAATCAATAAACTGTTGTTCATCCTCAAAACGCCCATTTGTAGCGATTGCCATTCCCAAAAGCAAATTGGAATTCCTGCCCACAGAACGAATATAGCAGTCCAGAAGATGCTCAGGAGTGTAAACATAATTCTCCTCGCCGGCCTTCCAGTTCCAGCCGCCACCAAATGCCGCCTTGTCACGATTGGGCATATCCGTCTCCGCCGGCTCCCAGTATTTACCAAAGGGACTTCCGCAACCCGGAACTTCAATTTGACATTCGCCTCTATCTGTGGCGGAAAAACAATCCGCAGGAGCAAGGCCGTTTTCATTACCGACCCAACGAAGATTATGTGTATGCCCCACTGGACCCTGGAAACACATAGCATTAGGCTGATATTTTTTCAAAATCGGGATTAAATCAGGTCCGCCCTGTTCCTTTGGCACAACGCCTCCGTCAAACCAAATCTCAAACAGTTCACCGTATTCCGACCAAAGCTCCGTCACCTGCTTTTCCACATTCTTAATATAAGTCTGATATTCCTCGGACTTGTAATCTCGTATGCTTTCATCGCTGATACCGTAGTAGCCGTTGCATCCAAGTGAATAGTAAAGTCCGGGCTTAAGATTGTATTTTTTGCAGGACTCGATAAAATCACGAACAATGTCACCCTTGCCATCCTTGTAGGAACAGGACGCCACTGAATAATCATTTACCTTCGTCTGCCAAAGTGAAAATCCAGTGCCGTGATTTGCAACCAATACAGCATACTTTGCGCCCAGTTCGGAGGCGCTTCTGCACCACTGATCTGTATCCCAGCCCTCCGGCGCAAATACTGATGGTGGCAATTCAGTACGAACCGCCTTTGTCTTGAATTCAGTAAATTCGGGCTTGTAAGCATCAATGAGATAATGTATGATGACGCCGATTTCCATGTCCGCCCACTCAAGATGCGAAGGTGTCGGTATCGCACGAACAATATTTTCATCCATAAAACAAATCCTCCATAAGCTAATTGCATAAAAACATTATATATAATGGCTGGATTTTTGTCAATCATTATTTATAAAAAAATTATAAAAAAACACTTGACAAAACGCAATACTTATGCTATAATACATAGGCTTTTGACGGATCATTAGCTCAGTTGGTTAGAGCAACCGGCTCATAACCGGTTGGTCCGGGGTTCGAGTCCCTGATGATCCACCATAAATTATAGGGGCATAGCTCAGTTGGTAGAGCAGCGGTCTCCAAAACCGCGTGCCGAGGGTTCGAGCCCTTCTGCCCCTGCCAATAAAACACCCGTTCTGGGTGTTTTTATTTTTGTTTATTAAATGGAATATAATTTATTCCCTAAATTGTCAAGGATTTTATGAAATTATTTTTCCAATTTGCTGCAAAAAAATTCCTCTTGACTTTTTTTAGATTTAGGTTGTATAATATCTAAAACTTGGGAATGAAGTTCTCCCTTGGGATACCAAAACCGCTTTTCAAAGCTGACGACTTCTGCTATTTCACGCAGAAGCTGTCGGCTTTTTGCGTTTTAGAAGGCTTTTATGCTTGCATCTTTATCTCTTATTTTTCTTGTGGGACTCTCAATGGCTTTTATCTGCTGAAAATTGGTTATACCCTCGATGCAGGAATTATGGCATTTTATCGCACTTGTTTTTTGCTCTATCGGAGTTCTGATATGCCTCATCGGCACAAATCTAAACCGTAAAGAAAGGCTCTATTGTGTCATTGCCTATCTGCCAATTGTCAAATATAAAATCTCTAAATTCTGTAAAATCAATAAAATTTTATTTTTTAAGTGAAATTTTATGTTTTGATGTTATAATGAAGAAAAAAAAGAAAGGATTTTCAGTATGAAAAAGGTTCTAAGCGTAATGCTGAGTGTTCTTATGCTGTCTTGTATGCTCGTCCTTTGCTCCCAGGTTTCGATTGCAGAGGGTATTACATACAGCACGGAGAACGCCACAATTCTCACTTTCGGCGAATCCGAAATCACAACAGTTCAAAAGGGCAGTGGTAAATTCGAGGCAGAGGGTACAGCACTTTCAATTAAGAAAGAAGGTACATACATTGTATCCGGTAGTTGCTCCGACGGCAGTATTGTTGTGAAAAAAGGTACAACAGATGTTATTCTTGTTCTCGCTGGTTTGACTCTTGAAAGCAAGACTACTGCACCGCTCACCTGCAACAAAAGTTCATCTGCTACAATAGTCGCAGCAGAAGGAACTGTAAACACACTCACCGACAATGTGCAGAACAACGATGATGTTTACACAGACAACTCCGACGCAGAAAATGCCGTTATAAAATGCAAGGACGGCTCTAAAATTACTCTTGATGGCACAGGAACACTCAACATCAACTCCAACGGTAAAAACGGAATAAAATCCGGATGTACAACAGAAGACGAAGGTGAGGCATATCTTAAAATCCGCAACCTGACTCTCAATATCACAGCCACAGTAAATGACGGTATCAATGCTGAACAGCTTCTTGAAATCGAAAGCGGAAATATTACAGTTGATGCCAACGACGACGGTATTCATTGCGATTTGGTTATGAATATCGGTAAAACAGGCGAGGATACAAGTCCTGTCATCGATGTAAAAAATTCCTACGAAGGAATTGAGGCTGCTACTCTTAATATTTACGGCGGTGACATAAGTGTTCACTCCAGTGATGACGGTATGAATGCAGCAAATTCTGATCTCACAGATTACGACTTTTCGCTGAATATCGCCGGCGGTAAGGTTTATGTCAATGCCGAGGACGGTGACGGAATTGACTCCAACGGAACCCTCACAATCAGTGGCGGAAATGTTATTGTATTCTCTTCCGCAAGAGGCGACAATGCTCCTCTTGATTCCGACAAGAAGCTCACAATATCCGGTGGCACTGTTCTTGCAGTTGGCAATTCAAGAATGGCACAGACTCCACAAAATTCACAGGCCTATGTTGAATTTGGTAGCAGTAGCCTGGGCGGAGGTATGTTTGGCGGTCCTCGTGGCGGATTTGGTGGCGATGATTCCACCTACACAATTAACGCCGGCGATACAATAGCCATCAAAAATTCCGACGGCGAAACTCTTATCGAGGCGGTATCTCCAGGAAACGCAAACTACGTACTTTACAGTGCCGCAGGTGTGAGCGCCGACAATACTTCCCTCTATGTGAACGGACAGATAAGCGAGGGTTCCAACGGTTCCTCCAGTTCATTCCTGTCTAAAATAATTTCCTTCTTCAACAAGATTTTTGATTTCTTCAAAAGAATATTCCATATTTCGAAATAAAAATTTCAATATATCCGTTGCGGTTTTTACCGTAGCGGATTTTTTTCTTGACAAAATCCCTATCTTATGTTAGAATAAAGTTAAAAAATATGTATAGTGAGTATATTATGAAGTGTAAACTAAAAAGGGTAATTTCCTTACTGCTCTCGATTTTGTTCAGCATGTCCATTTGTATCACGGCTTCGGCGGATGATACCCAAGACGACAATTCCTATCTTTTGAAATACGAAGGTGACAACTCACCCTTGGTAAAATCATACTGCGATGGAATGATTGAAACGCCACAATGGGCAGATTCCCTGATTATTGTTGAAATAAGACCAGATACAGCCTCCATTGGCGGAACACTGACCGAATGCTATGATTTAATCGATTTTTATGCAGAGCTTGGAGTTAATGGAATATGGCTTGCTCCAATCTATGAGAGAACCGAAATCGGTAACGGCTATTCAAACTGTGGACCTCACACACTTGAGCCAGCAATAGTCGGCACAGAGGATGTTCAAGAGGGCTGGCAGGTGGTCCGTGAGTTTGTGGATTATGCCCATTCAAAGGGTATTTACATTTTCCTTGATGTGATTACCTGGGGAGTTGTCCGTGGTGCTCCGCTCATTGAGGAACATCCAGATTGGTTTAGTGGTGAAGCCTGGGGTAATATTGCCTTTGACTGGACAAATTCTGAGCTCTACGACTGGTTTGTCCGCACCCTGGTGAACAATATTCTTGTTACCAATGCTGACGGCTACCGCTGCGATTGCGAACCCTATTACTCAGGGTATTCAATGTATGGTGAAGTTCGGGATAGGCTGACTGAAAAAGGCAAAAATATAGTCATTTTTTCTGAGGATTACAGTACAAGAAGCGGTACATACGATTTTGAACAGGACGGTGTTATGGCATTTGACACCTATTCAAGGGAAACCCTCTATAAAAATCCTGTAAATTTATTTTCAGATGGCTATCTCAACATCGTTGACACAGTTAAAAACGGTACGAATGAGGGCTATCCTCAATGGCAAGGCACGCGCAATGCAGGTACAGCAAAATACTATACCAACTGTATCACAAACCATGATTATCATAGCAGAGTCGTATGTGGCAGCAGGATAAACATAGGTTACTCCGCAATTTTCGCACCATACATACCGATATGGTATATGGGCGACGAATTCAATGCCTCCAATGTCAACGGTGTGCTTTATGACTTCCCTGTGGATTTTTCGGAGATAAACAATCCTGAAAATGGGGAATTTTTGAAGGATGTTAAAAAAATGATAAACATCCGCCGGACATACAGCGATATATTCGAATACTGGCCAACAAATCACAAATATTCAAATATATGCAAGGTAGAGTCGGAGGGCTTCGGTACACTTGAATCCTATGCAAGATACAGCGGAAATAAGGCTGTTATCATCGTTGCAAATAACACGGAAAATATCGCAAACGGGAAAATTTCAATACCATTCTCTGACTGCGGAATTGACTTTTACAAGACCTACAAGGTGACGGAACTTATGAGTGGTGAGGTCATCACAGAGGGCACAAAAAAACAGGTTGCAGAATTCACCGCCGAAATAAATCCGGAATATGTAGGTGTGTATCTTGTTGAAGGACAGGAGCCAGTGAGCAATATTCTGGTGAAAATATCATCCTTCCTTATGCTTTTACCAGATAAAATATATTCAATCTATTGCAGTATTTTCAAGAGATAAGCGAGGTTTAAAATGTACAAACTCAAATCAATTTTTTGCTTTTTGCAGGCATTCCTTATGGTGGTTTCATCATTCTCCGTCTATGATTCCAACTTCAAAAGGTGGGTTGACAGAGCAGCCATGGAACTTACATCCGTAAGCGATTTCGGATTTGATTCAATTTCCGCAGATGAACTCCCTGTTACCACTGCTGAAAAGGAAAAATGTCGCAACTGGTACAATGACAACATTCTGACAAGCGAAAATCCAGCATATAACTTCACAGTCGGCGGCAAGAGTATTCAAGCATCTTCTGATGACTGGGATTTTACAATCGGCGAGGAAAGTGCTGTCGGACAGGTTTATGACGGCGGTAAGACCACTTACATCACCGTTTCCCATAAAAAAAGTTCTCTCGTGGCGACGGTTGAGGCAACGATTTATGAGGACTACGCCACCTGCGAATGGACAGTATTTATCGAAAATACAGGCGATGAAAATTCACCTGTTATAAAGAAATTCTACGCGTTGGATACCACCCTTGATACGGGCATTTCTGATATTTATTTCAGCAAGGGCTCAAACGACAAGGAAGATTTCGAGTTAATGAAGTCTGCAGTTTGCCCAATAAATATGATTTACAATGCAAACGGTGGCAGAAGCGAATCATGGCTTCCCTATTTCAATATTTGCGGTGATAACTACGGAGTTGTAGTCACAAACGGCTGGACTGGTCAATGGTATTCATCATTCCGTCAGAGTGCCGGCGGAGTTTCAGTCATCGAAAAACAGGAAACATTCAAAGGCTACCTTACTGCTGGTGAGGAGGTTCGTTCACCTCTTGTATCCCTTACCTTCTACAATAATGACAATCCGCTCAAAGGCTTCAATACCTTCAGAAGCTGGCAGAAGGAATGCGTTATTCCCGATGAGGCTGCCACAACTCTTACAAACTGGAGCGTTGATACAACAAGCTCCGATTCAATGGTCGCTGGAATAAATTCTCTCTCAGAAGAGGAAGCAGAAAAAATAGATATTCTTTGGGTGGATGCAGTATGGTATCAATTCAAAGAGAATGACGGCAACTGGTTCAACAGCGTAGGAAACTGGGCTTGCAGAGATACCTTCCCGGATGGCTTTAAGCCTGTGTCAGAGGCGGCTGCAAACAGAGATATGAGGCTTATGGTCTGGCTTGAAGCAGAGAGATGCGCCAAGGATACCATTGTTTATAATGCCATAAATGACAAAGAGGGCTGGCTTTGGGATACCGGTGACGAAGACAGGTATATGATAAATTTCGCCAACGAGGATGCCTTCAATTATATCACAAATTATGTATGCAATTTCCTGAAGGATAACGGTATTTCAATTCTCCGTCTTGACTGTGCTTTGGCGCCCTATGATGATTGGCGTGAAATGGACGATATTTACTATGACGGCAGAGACGGCTTTGAGGAAAATCATTATGTAACAAATCTCTACCGCTACTACGATACATTGATGGAAAATATTCCCGGACTGTATCTTGACAACTGCTGTAGTGGTGGCAAACGCCTTGATACCGAGCTTGCAAGACGCAGTGTACCTCTTTGGAGAACCGACTACAACTGCACCGATGAAAACGGACTTCATAATGACGATATTCATACCGTGACCCAGGCTCATACCTACGGAATTTCATTCTGGTATCCCGTTGAGGGCATAAATCAGTATTACAGCGGTGAATATGCTTATAGAAGCTGTATAATTCCCTGCACGATGTACGATTTAGAGTACAACGAAATTAGAAAATACACACTGGAAAATTATTATCCTCTCACCTACGGCGGAATAGATAATTCAAAGTATCTTGCAATGCAATTCGGCGAGGCGGATGAAGGTATTGCCCTTATCTACAAGCGTGACAATGTTACAGATAACGAATACACGCTCGTTCTTAACGGCCTGGATTCCAATGCAAACTATACTGTTTCCGATTACGACGGAATCATTCCTACTGTTACAAAAACTGGCAAAGAGCTTATGAGCGAAGGAATTACAATCAATATCGAATCTACTCCCAAGGCTGTCATAATGCAGTACTGCGTTACGGAATAAGATTTATGACTCACGAGATTGAATTGCTGAAACACAAAAGGGCATATGATGTTGTAGTCGCAGGTGCCGGTATTGCCGGCATCTCGGCTGCCCTGGCAAGTGCAAGAAAAGGCGCTAAGACGATTTTAATCGAACAGGAATGGATGGTCGGCGGACTTGCAACCCTTGGTATGGTGGCTATGTATCTGCCCTTGTGTGACGGCTACGGCAAGCAGGTTTCCTTCGGAATTGCCGAGGAGCTTCTTCGGCTTTCGATTAAGGACGACTTTGAAGCTACATCCCAGCTTTCCGATTGGCTAAATGGTTGTCACAAAGACCCCGATGGCACAAAAAATCGCTTTGAAACTCTATTCAATCCATGGCTTTTTGCCCTGCGTGCCGAACAGCTACTCTTAGACGCAGGAGTTAAAATTCTCTACGGCTCTCGGATTATAGACACTGTTACCGAAAACGAAAAAATCAAATCCGTAATAGTACATAACAAATCTGGCGCAACGGAAATCTCGGGTATAAATTTCGTTGACTGCACTGGTGATGCTGATTTATGCCTGATGTCCAGTGCAAAAACAGTTCTGTTCGAACGGAAAAATGTCCTTGCTGGCTGGTATTTTGCCATGGACAAATCCGGCAAAAACCGACTTCATATGTTCGGTGGAGCGGATATTACCGACAAAATGGAAAAAGCAGGCTTCAAAGCGAATAACCTGTCAGAGTTGCGTTTTTCTGGAATTGACGGCGACGAAAACAGCGAAATGATGCTTTTGTCCCACAGAATGACACTTCGTGATATTGATAATCATATCTTAGACGACGGCAAATTCACTCCCACCGCAATATCCGCAATACCACAGCTTCGCAAGACAAGACGGCTTGAGGGTATCGTCACAGCAGACAGTAATCCCGATTCATACCCGGAAGATACAATCGGGATTGTCGCAAACTGGCGTGAGAGAGGTCCATGCTATGCAATACCCTATACTGCACTCTACGGCAAGGATATTAAAAATTTGGCTGTGGCAGGACGGTGTATAAGCGTTACCGATGATTTATGGGAATACACAAGGGCAATTCCCGGTTGCGCCGTCACAGGTGAAGCCGTCGGTATCGCCGCCGCAACATGCAAAAATTTTGAGGATGTTTCAGCAAGCGAAATAAAATAAAAGACAGTCTCACCAGGCTGTCTTTTTTGAATAAAACCGAAAAATGTTTTACATTATTAAGGAACCTGCAAACGGCGGACTATACAAAGAGATTTTGTGGGTTTAGAGACATATTTAACGACTTGATTCGGAGTCCATTGTCGATGTCACCGACACGAATCATCTTGTACTTGCTGAGATATTTACCTCACGAAGTATCAACAAAATTGAACGTAGTTTTTTCATTGACAAACGCACATTTTTCATTTTATGTAAAAAATTACCACCCGACCCTAACAAGATTTTTTGCAGATTCGGGTGGCAAGTTCAAACCAATGACCTAATTTTCGATGATGTTATCAACAAGAAAAACGGCACGTATATTTTTTATTTCAACTGTCCTGGTCGGGAATAATCGGAAGAGTAATTTTTGACGGATATTGTTCATTGTGGTAAATTGTAACAACCGTATTTTCATCAACTGCGTCATTCTGTTCAAATGTCGGGCTATCGGCACAAGCAATAGAAATTCTTATAGAATGTCCGGATTTAAATGTCCATGAGGTCGGGAAAAGTTCGAACTCGAGATTAACGATATTTCCGTCCGCAAAGATAAGTGAATTATACTGTTCCTTCTCATAGCCGTGCCACGGAAGATCGGGCTGAACATCAATATCTGAATTACCGCCCAAAATCATATTGTCATTATCGTACATTTCTGCATATCCAGCACGAAGCAAGCCCTCTGTAACAAGAATTGCTGTTCCGTTTTCATCCACATCTTCAAGATAAATATGGAAATCTGCATCGTTGCTGGTTGATGAAGCATAAAAACTGATAATGGGATAACCAGTGACTTCAGTATCGCTAGTAAAGGCAGAAGTTGTATAAGTAAGGCATTTTTTGTCCTCTTCTGTACGGTCAGGAATCTCATCGGGTTCGCACATTACATAACGGGAAACATCATAATCATACCATTGTGTTTCAAAACTCGAATTTTGTGTCAAATCGACCTTGTATTCGTCACTACCACTTGTGTTTTCTGTTGTCAAAGTATTATTACTCCCAAAGTAATAATCGGTTTCAACCTGTCTTGCAAGAGGCCATTCATTTTCACTTCTCCAACCGTCACCGTTCATATTGTAAATATAGACTGGTGGTTCAGAGGCAAGACCGTTATCAATCCCCTTGAGATAATAATCGAAAAATCTCAGCAGCTCCGTTTTATATGCGTCTATACTTTCTTCCTCATCCTCGCCACAATATTCCCAATAAGGAGAGTAGGTTTCGTGATAACCTGGGTCAATAATAAGCTTTGATGGGTTTGTATCCTTTAATGTGCAATACAGCTCTGTTGTTCCGGTTACGAAAGTATCCATCCAGCTACCGTGATTATATATTGCAATTCCGCTTTCCGCAATTGCCTCGCAAGCTGCTGCAGGTGCAACATCATAGGCAGTGCGTTCTATGCCGTCACCAAAATCAAACTTGGTATCAATATATGTTGCAAGATTTCCAACTTCATTATATGGTATATTTTGTAGGTGTTCGTAGGATGCCATATAATAGATATGTTCTTCACGCTTATTACCGTCTGCGTATTGCGGCTCATCGTTGGGGTCCGTTGGATAATTATAATCATTGAGGAAATTACCGTCACCGTCAAGGTCAAGAGGGATTTCATCCGCCAACTCTCCGTCGCCGTCTTCATCAACAACGGGTGCAGTCGGATATATCCAGTCATCAGGCATATAACAGTTCCACTCTAGATAGGTTTGAAGGTCCTCTTCGGAATATTCATCGAGGAAAATCCCGCCGGGTCTTATTTCACCGGTGTAGCCGTCAAAACCGACAACCTCTGGGAAAATTGCTTTAAGTGCCTCTGGCTGAGTACCAGCGACAACAAGCTGAGTATAACCGAGATAAGAGCCACCGAACATACCAACATTGCCGTCACACCACTCCTGCTCAGTCATCCAGTCTATCAACTGTTTGCCGTCCGTTGCGATTTCTGGCATAAAGTCTTTCTTTATTCCATACGATGCACCAGTACCTCTGACATCGGCACAGACATACACATACCCGTATGACAAAAGAGTATTGACTATGTTTTTCGTCGAACCGTAAACTGTATCGTAAGAATTGGCTCTGTCAAGAATAAGAGAGAAAGTCGTATCGGCACCGATAGTCATTTTTAATCTGTTCCATGCATTTTCATAAAATTTTTCGCTGTACGGAACCGCATAGGCTCTGCCATAAGGTGTGTATTGAAATACAACTGGGAAAGCTGTCGCCGACTTTCCTATACAATCTGAAGGAATATACACATCGACAGCAAGCTTTACTCCATCGTCCATTTCAACATATTGTGAGGTTTTTTCATAGCTCAAATATGTGGCCTGAGAATATCCCTTGTATTCAAAAGGACTGCTTACCTTATTGTCTGTTCCGAAAATATTACCAATAAATGCAATGATAAATGATAACAATATTGAGAACACTTTTTTTATTGCATACATAATTTTCTCCTGTTAAAGCTCCGATGACGGCGTTTCTGCAATTCTCCAGATGATGTCTGCAAATGTTTCTGCCGTGGGCTTCAAATCATCCTTTGCTATCATTTCCACAGTATCACAGTTATCGTAAAGATAAATCGGTGCGGTTATCATACTGACTATGGGTACACCCTCCTGATAAATCATATCTGCATCGCTGGGCACCTCATCGAAAAGATACGCCGGTAAAACAACCGTTTTCGCAAGCTTATGTCTTACAATTTCCTCGGTTGTTATGGTTGTGAGCGCATCAATATCATTCACAAAAAAGAGTTTAAGCTCCGACTTACCAGTGAGATACAAATTGCCGTTATCGTCAATCTTACCCTCGTTTGCGATATGCTCAACGCATACATCTGCAACTATATTGTGACCTTCGCCAAGATATTCTGCTATAAATGCATCGTGACTTTCATAATCATTGAAATGTGTATCCATAAGGACAAACATAAGAGTTCTTTCTCTTTTTTCAGCAGGTATTTGCGAATAAAATTTTGCAAGAGCAAGAACATCCGCTGTACCAGACGCATCCTCAGCACCACCAGGAGTTGACGAATCATAATGGGATTGAACAATAATCGTTTCATCTGAATTGCCCGGCAGAGTTCCGATTACCGCACCTGCCTCAACTGGCGTACTGGAAACACTCATATTAAATACGGCTTCATTTTCGCCATTCTTAATGAGCTTTATTATTTTTTCTCCACCTTCAGGTGAAATCCATGCACCGGGAATTTGCATCATCCCACCCATATATGAATAATCTTCATTATTGTAAATGCTGCTGTTGTAGTAATCTTCGAGTATGCCTATAAACGCAACGGCACCATTTTGCTGGGCGTAATAATAATTGTACGGATATGTGTTTGCACTGTACGGATTTGTCAGTGTGGTAAAAAGACCTATCTCATCGTTTGGGTCATAGGTTAAGTAGGATATAAGCCCGGACAGCCCAATCGGCAATTTCTCAAAATCGATATTCGCAACCACAATTTTGCCTTCAACATCAATCTTTTCAAAATCTCGTTCATCTCCGTCTCCCACATAAACAATTTCTGCATTTATTCCACCGTCAGGTGTAGAATTGATGCATTCCTTGCCTGTAACAAATGTATGTGCCATTCCGTAAACGGAAATATTCTCGCTTCCAATAGTCAATGTGCAGGTATCACACTCCCAAAGCGTTGTGTCGGATTTTATGGTTTTTACATTTTCAAGACCAAATGCTGTTAATTTATCACTAACATAGGCATTTGCTGTTTCCCAAGCTTTTGTACCTGGTTTTCTTGCACCCATATTGACAAGATCTTCTGCCCAGCTGTAAATTTCATTCGTATCAGGCATATATCCCGAATATTCCGCAGTCGGGGAATTTTCCATTGTTAGCTTATTTTGCAAGCTGTGAACCTGAAAGATTGCCCGAAATCCCGAGGATAATACAAGTATTATGAGCGAAAAAATAACTGGCAATGTTATCGTTATACGAAGCTTTACTTCCTTCTTTTTTTTCATATTATCTCAAATTCCTCCATTCAACCCTTGCTTTTTTTGATTGTTTGTATTATAATTATAGTTAGATACTATCAAATTGTCAATAAACAATAATTCTTTACCCAGTCTTTTATCAGACATTCTTTTTTTAAAGTGTCGAAAATATGGAGAAAATTATGGAAGATCGCAGAATTCGAAAAACAAAAAAATCCATTACAATTGCTTTTGCGGAGTTGATGACAGAAAAGGAAATTCAGGATATTACTGTAAAAGAGCTTGCCGAAAAAGCCGATATACACCGAGCAACATTTTATTGCCACTATCAGGATGTTTACTCACTCTATGATGAAATAAAGCAAGTCGTTATAGATGAGCTGAATTCAATTTTGGTCAAAAATACGAGTCATAATTACGAATTAACATTTGCCCGAATTGCAGAATATGCTTTAAAAAATAAAGCAGTTGTTAAAATGCTTCTCTGCGGAGAAAATTGTGGTGAATTTCAAAAAGAATTATCTGCACTAATAGAGCAGAAGTATCTTGAAATATCCGAATACGAAGAAAATATTAACAAATTGCCGGAAGCATGGGAATATGTTGCAAGATACCATATCCAGGGTCTTGTTGCACTTTTAGCTAAATGGATAGAAAACGATATGAAATATCCAGTTACAAAGCTTATAAAAATGATAAACAATATAGACCTTTGTATCGATACTGTCTATGAAAAAATAAAATGAATTACATTGTATCCGTTCAGGAAGTTAAGAGTCTTGCTGTCGCAAAATCTTGTTTCACAAAGTCTTAAAAACAGCAATTTTGATCGGCAAACGGGTAATACCATTGCCGATTTTGTATTTTATCCGAAATTTATCTTTAAAATATTTGCAATTTCATTTGAAATGATGTATGATATGCCTGTGATTTTTTTTATTGCAAGTTAATTATATCACAAAACAGCCGCAAACTCGATTGATGAGCTTGCGACTTGTTTTTTTATTAAGGACTTTTTTACTGTCCCACCATTGTGTGGAAGAAGGTATCAGCGATGGAACGAATTTCAACTCACACGCCCCTTGCGAGGCGTGACGTAAGCTCCTCTTTTGTTGTATCATACGTGCATAAGCGTTACCGATGATTTATGGGAATACACAAGGGCAATTCCCGGTTGCGCCGTCACAGGTGAAGCCGTCGGTATCGCCGCCGCAACATGCAAAAATTTTGAGGATGTTTCAGCAAGCGAAATAAAATAAAAGACAGTCTCACCAGGCTGTCTTTTTTGAATAAAACCGAAAAATGTTTTACATTATTTAATAAAATGATTTTACCTATTGAATATGCGTTCAAAAATCAGTTTCAGGAAGGCAATTAGTGACTTAATTGCCGTAGCAATTCTTGAAATAAAACTGGTACTGGGGTCGCCGTTGCCGTCCTGCTCATACCAACTTTCAGTATGGCAGTTCTCCTCTGTCATTTTTGTGAGCTTTACTGCGGAATGGTCGCCATCGGGATTGCTTGCCACAGCAAACTGGGACAACTCAAAATCGTCCACGGTGAGTTGTCTGTCGGCTCCCATAATCGTCATTAGAATGGAGTCCTCGTCATCGGAAAATGTGGAATGTCTTGCATTTTTGATAAAGAATGTGGAATCCGGATACAGGCATGTGGATGCATCAATCTGTTTATCCGGTGAAATGTATTTGTCTAAGCCCTGAGCCTTCTTTGCTGCAATATAATCCTCGGTGAAGGTTTCAAATATTGACGGCGCAGCGGTAGCTCCAAATGAGGAACGCTCAACCGTTGAAAACTGGTCCGCAATTTCATTTTGTGATTCACAAACTGGAATAAGCTGACTGCCGTACTTGCAGACAATGCCAACATTTACGCCATTATCACCCAATGCAAGCATAAGCTCCGGAATATTCACGGCAACCTGATTGTGGTAATTTTCGATTTTCTCGATAAGACCGGCGTATTCCGTGCGTTTTTCGCTGCCTTCCTCGCCGAAAACATTCAGCATAGCCTCATCGTAATAATCCGAACCAACAGCAGCCCAGTATCCAGGCCATGTAAAGAAGGTGGAAAGAGCTAGAGCCGAGGTAACGCCTGCCTCAATCTTTGAATAAATCGTGTATCTGACTGAGTCCGTCACCGCCTCAATAAGACCGCAGTCAACGGCAAAGTCGATTATCGTATTGACCTCATCGCTGAGAGAATCAAATACATCGTACTTTTCGCAGTCGACGAGAAAGCGTCTTATTGCGTAACCATCAACCTCAAAACCGCCAGCAAGAGTCTCACCCAAAGGCTCGCTGCCCATAGCAACAGAAGCTCCTATGCCTACACCATAAATGTCATCGTAACCGTATTTTGAAAGGTATGCAAGGAAAATGTTTGAGCCAAGGCAATGGCAGAGAACACAGACCTTATCAAAGCCAGTGACAGCCTTTACGCCCTGAATAAATTCGTTCAGCTTGTCGGCAGTTTCAAGCGGATCAAGTCTCCAGTCATAATAAAATCTGTAATACTCTTTACTGTATGTACCATCAGCGTTATGATAATGATTGACCATACAGGAGGCATTGTAATCTAATGTCCATTGCTCGATATTTGTGCCGTTTGAAGGCTCGCCATTGTTGTCAAGCTTTGACTTACCGAAAAGATCATTTATTTCATTATAAATTGCATCGTAGTAGTTGTCCCAATTATTTGTGAGAATACCTTCCAAAATAAAGGGCTTTACGATATTTATAATAGACTCCTTGACAGCACCGTCCTCAGTATTTGAAAACACACTTGTTAGATGTGCAAATTTGAAAACCTCTTGACCATTCTCATCAACAATTGTTGCACTGTCACCCGCTACCTGTACTATAGGATATTTACAGTGATTATATTCCGGAGTTACAAAGCTCTGTGCCATAACGCAAACGGACAACGAAAATACGAGAATTACCGCAAGAAAAACTGATATTGCTTTCTTCATTGTCTACCTCCAAGAAATTTTATATTATATATCTAAAATATATCCAATTAAACTATACAACTTTTCACATGTTTTGTCAAGTATAATTTCAATATTTTTTAAATCAAGTGAAAAATTTCGAAAATATTCTGGCAAGTGAAATTCAAAAAGATACATTTATTCAAAAAACGGTGCTTAATAGGAAAACACCGTTCTGATTTTTTGAATTGCCTAAGCATTTATTCCCACTCG
>R06__coassemble_16_pt1 | contig 82586 bp, 72 predicted proteins | sample R06__metabat2_low_PE_028 | metagenome-assembled genome bin R06 | reverse complement strand
CCGGCTCAAAGAATCCATTTGAATATCCCGAAAGAATTGGCGTGTCGTACTCATCGATGATAATGATAACCTGCGATTTATAGTAATTTCCGAGAAGCTTGGACAGAACTAGCAGAGATTTTTCGTAATCCGTCAAAGAAGCTCGTTCGTGAAGAATTCTGTCAAACAGCGAATTATCAAATTCATCACCGGAATTTGCCACTTCAGGATGGCAAGAAAACTGCTCACTTATAAGCCCGGAAAGATTTGCATATGTATCCTCCCAAGTGCCATTCTTCACATCCTTGAATGTAAGGAAAATCACCGGATATTTTCCCTGATGAGAGGTGTATTTTTCGCCATATTTCCAGATATTCAAATCCTTAAAATAGACAGAATTGTCCTTATCTGTCTTTTCAAAGTAAGTCTGGATCATACTCATATTCAGGGTTTTACCGAATCTGCGAGGACGAGTAAACAATGACACTGGCGTACCAAAGTCGATAATATCCCGTATCATATCCGTTTTATCCACATAGTAGTATTCCGATACTACACGTTTGAAATCCGATAATCCTACCGGAAGAGGCTTTCTGTCCATATATCATCACCCATAATTATTATACATTAAATCAAAAATTTTGTCAAGTAAAAAAGAGCCAGCAATAAATTTTTTTCATTGCATAGCCCTGATAAAATTCTACTTCGTCAAGATGTTGCTTGTCACAATGACATCAGCTCCGGTATCACAAACATTTTTTATGACGGCATCACCTGTGGTAATTCGCTCATTGACGGTGATTTTGTTAATCTCAGACATAACATCTAAGATTTTCGCCTTCGGTATGTCAGTAGAAACTCTCACTGGCAATACTGGTACATCTGTGAAAACAGTTTTCACGGTGGAACAGATTGTACGCATAGGATTGGTCATTTCGTCAACGGCGAATTTTTCACCCCGTTTGCAGGAATTTCCCGATACCACATAACCAGTCTCATTTTCTTCGACCGACAGAGCACAGCCTCTGGGACACACAATACAGGTCAGATTTTTCATTCCTTTACCCCCGTGAGACTAATCTCCAAATCTCTGTTTGCCGGAAATTCAGACAAATCCAGAGTGATTTTTTCCATTTCTGGCGGACGTACAACCATATATTTTTTCGAGAACACTTCCCTGTCGCCGGATTTCACCGATACAGTAGCATTTTTAAGTACATCACGGGAACGGAAATACACCGTGATTTTTTCATTACATCCCTTTGTCACCAGCGACGGTACAACATAGGCAATTCCATCGCCCGGATTCAGGCTCACGGTTTCATTAGGCTTAAAGGTATACGCTGCAGCATTTTCACCGGCGGTAACTCCACTTTCGCTGACATAATCTACAAGGTCATTCACATGAAGAGCGTTTCCACAGGAGAAAACTCCAGGCACACTTGTCATAAGCCGTTCATCGGTAATGGGTCCCTTTGTGCGTGGATTTATTTCAACACCAAGCTGTTCCGCAAGCTCATTTTCAGGAATTAGACCAACAGAAAGAATGAGAGTATCACAGTCGATTTTCTCCTCGGTGCCAGGAATGATGTTCATTTTTTCATCCACATCCGCAACCTCAACTCCGGTGAGTCTGTCATCGCCAAAGCATCGTGTTACCGTGCGGGAGAGGTACAACGGAATATCAAAATCATGAAGGCATTGATGAATGTTTCTGGTAAGTCCTGATGGTGTGGATTTAACCTCATACACACCTAAAACCTTGGAGCCTTCAAGAGTAAGACGGCGAGCCATAATGAGTCCAATGTCGCCGGAGCCAAGAATTACGCACCTGTTTGCGACTCTCTGACCATTCAAATTCATCATAGCCTGAGCCGTACCTGCGGTGAACACGCCGGAAGGTCTTGTACCATGAATGGACACCTGCTTTGCGGTACGCTCACGACAGCCTGTTGCAAGGACAATCGTTTTCGTAAATACAGAGCCCACACCATCTGTATTGACGAATTTTATGGTAAATCCGTTCTGTTCCCTGTTGATTTTTGTAACGAAGGTCAGGAGCTTTGTTTCGACATTCAGACTCTCTGCCTCATCGGAGTATCTCTCTGCATACTCGGGTCCCGAAAGCTTTTCTCCAAATCGGATAAGTCCGAAGCCGTCGTGTATACATTGCTTGAGAATACCGCCAGTTCTTGCCTCTCGTTCGATTAAAAGAACCTTAGCACCGCTTTTGTGAGCGGCAATTGCGGCGGCAAGTCCACCGGGACCTGCACCTATTACAGTCACATCGTATGTATTCATATCATTTCAATTTTCCGTAGGAAATCACGGAATTATCATTGTTCTTTTTTATATCAGAAATATTTTTACCGGTAAATTCAGCGATAATTTGCAGGACCACAGGTGAGCAAAATCCACCCTGACATCTGCCCATACCAGGACGGACACGGCGTTTGATACCGTCAAGAGTCGGAACACAAATATTGCTTTTCAGGGCATCGATAATTTCGCCTTTACTTATCTCTTCGCAGCGGCAGACCATCACACCGTAATCCGGATTTTGCCGAATCATCTCATTGCGAGCCTCATCATCAAGTTCACGAAGTCTTGGAATACCTTTTCTAACGGGATTGTAATTCTCATTTCGTTTAACATTTCCAAGCATATCTACTGCCATTTTTTCTATGTCCTTTGCAACAACTGGAGCAGTAGTAAGACCTGGGGACTGAATGCCTGCGCAATGAATGATGTTACTGCATTCCCTGCCCTTTTCAATGATGAAATCCTCCTCAAAGGTGGGCGCACGTACACCGGTAAAATATGTGATTATGGAGCCCTCGGAAAGCCTTGACACCGCCAGCCTCTGCTTATCAAAGACGTTCTTTATGCTCTCTCTATGAGTGGCGAAATTTTCACGCTCGAAGGTCTCCACCGCATCCGGACCTATGAGCATATTGTCGTCCACAGTACGGATTATTCCGCCACCTTTGGTGTGAGTCTTTTTAAGTGACACGCCTTTCCAGGAAACAATGGCATCGCTGAGGTAGTTTGCCTTTTTGTCAAGTATCGAGTTTGTGCCTCGTCTGGGATGAATGGAGAAAAATTCATCATTCGCCATTTTGGCTACCGAGTCTGCGAATACACCTGCGGCATTTATTACGATTTTCGGATAAATAGTGCCTCTGTTGGTGACCACGGATTGAATTTTGCCATCCTTCACATTCATAAAAAGTACGGCGGTATTGAGGCTGACAGTCGCACCATTGGACACCGCATTTTCCGCATAGGCTATTGTAAGGCCATATGGGCAAACTGTACCAGCGGAGGAATTGTAAAGTCCAAATTTGAAGTCCTTGTCCATCTGAGGCTGGGCTTTAAGAAGCTCCTCACGGGAAATAACCCTGGTGTCCTTGACGCCGATGTGCCTCCTCTGTGCCGCATAGAGCTTCACTACGCCTTTGAGGTAACCCTGACGAAATCCCACATATTGACCGTTTCGTCTAAAGGGAACATCCAGCTCACGGCAGATGTCCTCATAAATTCGATTGCCTTCAAGGACATATTTTTGTTTGAGTGAGCCTTTGCCCAAATCCACACCGGGATGAACCTCGCCGTCATTCCGTCCAGATGCCTGCATGGCAAGGTCACTTTCCTTTTCCACAAGCAGAATGTCAATATCCCATTTGGACAGCTCTCTTGCTATGCTGGTACCGGAAATACCACCGCCGATAATCAGAACATCCGGGCATTTTCCCTCAAGGGACGTATCCATAACCTGAGGAATTTTCATTTTGGGAATTTTCACGCCCTCAAGTGTGATGTGATTTACTATATGAACAGTTCTGTCCTTTACAACACAGGCGGTACAAGCGGAAACAATGTCATTCCAGTCGGAGAGATTGCCCTCAACTACAATACTGTTGTTTGACGGATTGTACCTTGCAGATACCTTCCCGCCGTATGTCTTTTGAAGCTTTTTATTGATTTTGGATAAATTCATAATATTTTGTCCGATAATACATAAAATTTATACATAATATTATACCACTCAATTCTACTCTTGTCAAGATGTTTGCAGAGTAAAATTTTCTCTTGCAATTGTACCGAAAATGGGTTATACTGTACCCGGTGATTAAAATGAATAATATGAGAACAGAACATGATTCAATGGGCGAGGTCCTTGTGCCAGCGGACAAATACTGGGGCGCCCAAACAGAGAGAAGTCGCAACAATTTCCAGATAGGCGTAGGACTTGAAAATATGCCTGGTGAAATAATTTCCGCCTTCGCAACATTAAAAAAAGCCGCCGCAATGGCTAACAGAGAGCTTATACCCGACAGAATGACTGCCGAGAAGTGCGATATTATATCACAGGTTTGCGATGAGATTTCCGAGGGCAAGCTGGACGGAAATTTTCCTCTTGTTGTGTGGCAAACTGGCAGCGGAACCCAGACAAATATGAATGTGAACGAGGTCATCGCCGGCAGAGGTAACGAATTACTCAACAAAAAACTCCTGCACCCAAACGACGATGTGAATATGAGCCAGTCCTCCAACGACACCTTTCCCTCCGCTTCGTCCATCGCTGGGGCAATAATAATAAAAAATCGACTTATCCCTGCATTATCCGAGCTTGCGAATGAGTTAAAACGGCTCGAGGAAAAAAACACCCACATAATCAAGGTTGGCAGGACACATCTTCAGGATGCCGTTCCGATACGTCTTTCCCAGGAAATCAGCGGTTGGCGGACAAGCCTTGAAAATGACATTGCAATGCTTACTGACAGTGTAAAGGCTTTGTCAAAACTCGCTCTTGGAGGCACGGCTGTTGGCACCGGTCTTAACTGTCCAAAGGGCTTTGACAAGCTGGTTGCAAAAATCATTTCCGACGAAACCGGGATTGAATTTGTAACGGATGAAAATAAATTCCGGGCGCTTACGTCAAAATCCGCCTTCGTCACAGCTCATGGATGTATCAAGGCAGCCGCCTGCGATATGATGAAAATCGCTAACGACATCCGATTTCTGTCAAGCGGTCCGAGAGCCGGCTACGGTGAGCTGAATATTCCGGAAAATGAGCCTGGCTCATCCATAATGCCTGGCAAGGTCAATCCCACACAATGCGAAGCCGTCACCATGGTTGCGGTTCAGATTATGGGTAACGATACTGCAGTCTCAATCGCCGCATCACAGGGAAATTTCGAGCTGAATGTGTACTGCCCTGTGCTGATATACAATTTTCTACAATCCGCAAGACTACTTTCGGATGCTGCAATTTCGTTTACAAAAAATTGCGTTGTGGGAATTACACCAAATGAATCGGTAATCAGAAATTATCTTGACTCCTCGCTGATGACAGTCACGGCATTGAATCCATACATCGGCTACGAAAAAAGCGCCGAAATAGCAAAGAAGGCTCACAAGGAGGGCTTGACTCTCAAAGAATCTGCTTTGATGCTGGGATATCTTACGGAGGATGAGTTCGACAAGATTATCCAGCCGGAGAAAATGACATAAGGAGTATTCCTGCGGAAAGTCTTGCGTTGCAAAGTCATGCTAACGCAAAGTCATGTTTCACAAAGTCATGCTACGCAAAGTCATCCTTCGGAAAGTCTATATCGCACGCTGGTTTATCAAGGGGCGTGCGATGTGCTACGGGTCTGTGCTCGGGGATTTTTTGGGCGTGCGATCGGTTACAATAGACCTTCGGAGCCGATTCTATAATCAAATCACGCAGTGATTTCCACTTTACTAATGCCTAGTGCCTGATGCCTAGTGCATTTATAATAAAAATTCCTCACCATTCAATCGAGTGGCGAGGATTTATATTAATCATTCAGCAATATTGGATATTCTGGATTTACAGTTTTGCTCGTTGGAATACGCTCTGACAACGGAACCTCCTTTTCGTAGGGCAGTCGCATGGTGTACGTGCCAGCAGAAGTAGAGATTATCTGACGGAGATTCGGATTTGCGGCAAGTGCCACATTCTGGGGTAAAGCCAGCATAAGTGCGGCATATCCGCTATCAGATGCAGGAAGCAGGGCGTATGTGGGATTTACTCTTGCATAAAACAGTGCCGAGCCGTTTATTCCGTGATGCGCCATCTGTAAAATATCGCTCTGTAATTCGTCATGATATTCACTCATTACAAGCTCCGTAGAATTAGGTCCCAGGTCGCCTGTCCAGAGCACCGTCTGACCTTCACAGGTCATTTTAAGCAGAAGTGAATTTTCGTTCATACCGCCGTCAACTATGTTGGTAGGATAGAGATCGTCATAGGCATACAGCACCTCAAACTCCGCATTGCGAACGGCAAAATGGTTGCCAGAGTGAAGCTTTACAACGGGAACTTCGGGATAATATTCGGTGAGGCATTTTCGGAACTGAGTGCCTCTATATATTGTATCATCCAGCATATAGGATGAATCAGACGCAAGAATTTCCTCATCCTTCGGGAAGTTAAAATACATCCTTTGAATTACAACATCATCGTGATGGTCAATGGAGAAACAGCCGAACACGCCGATATGGTCGCCGTGCATATGGGTGAAAATCCAAGCTGCAATCACTGGTTTTTCATCGGTATCCGCCTTCTGAGAGAGAAGAATATTCATCAGCTTGTCTGAGTCTACGCTTTCCGGGTCGCCCATACCGCCGTCAATTATAACGAAGCTACCGTCGCAAAGGCGGATTATAAAGCCCATACCTTCCCAGCTTACCACAGTTTCACCCTGCATACTTGTGAGTAGTGTATCGTATTCGCCGTCGGTGGAATCCGTAAGAGGGCAAAGCTCATGGCGTGGCTCTGCGATGATGCGAATAGTTCTCGTGTTTTTGTACCATGAGAGATATACCGCCGTATTGTCATTCACAAGTGTTGCGAAACGGTTCGACTCGATAGTATTCCTGTCGTATACAGTGAATCCGTTCTTTAAGAGCAATTCAAAATAACGCTCAAATGCGAACTCATCTGCACTGGTAAATTTGCCAATAAGAGTACCATCGGAGCTTTCATAACAGCCCTTTTCCACGCCATAAGTGAACTCTGGCAGGTCATATTCATCATAAAGACATTCCATGGAAATACGCTCTGCGCCAAATCCAGGAATCTGATAATATTCTCCAGTACCGAAATATCCGGATATAAATGCTGTAAATGCGGTGAAAAATGCGACAATACGCTGAACTAACAATGACATAAACATACCTCCATTTTTCATAATTATAACACATCATGAAGAATTTTTCAATATCAAAATGAAAAAATGCTCCTTATTCAGAAGCATTGTTTTTTTTCATAAAATCTTTTATGTGAAGGAAGGTTTCCTCGCTGATGACATGCTCCATTTTACAGGCGTCAATGGAGGCAATTTCACGGTCAACGCCCAGATACACCAGCATATCTTCAAGAATTTTATGCTTGGCATAGACCTTTTCCGCCACCTCAGTTCCAGCAGGTGTCAGCGTAATATATCCGTTTTTATCCACGGTTATGTACCCACCTTCACGCAGGAGGCTCATTGCCCTGCTGACGGAGGGCTTTGAATAGCCCATATATTCGACAATGTCTATTGCACGGACATTTTCTTTTTTTTCTGAAATGATGAGGATGTTTTCGAGATACATCTCTCCAGATTCACGAACTTCCATTAATTTAAGTAAACCACTTCGGGCTGCGGATTATAGGGAGAATTTTTTGCAGGTATTTCATAAGCCTGCCGGCTGTCGCCTGTAAAATCAATTTTCTTTTGTTCCTCTTCCACAATTAATAGGTGACGGAATTCTATTCGTTATTGACGAGCACGCCGTCCATATCAAACAGAATTGCTTTTATCATATCAATCAACAAAGATAGCGTAGTTTTCTTTTCTCGGAGATTTTTCACGCTTACCGCCGTCGTCGTAGCCAACTATCAGGTTGCCGATTCCCTCATAATCACCGACAATGCCCAGTTCATCAAGGATTTTTTTACCTTCATCGGAGTCAAAAACCTCCTTTGCCCTGTGAATCCAGCAGCAGGACACACCAAGAGCCTCGGCGGCGTTCATCATATTACCCATAACGAGAGAGCCGTCATATACATAGGTAGATGCGGATTTGGACGCAAGCACAACAAGTACCTGAGGAGCGCCATAAAACGGGTCGGAATCACTTCCCATAACGGCAGCATTGAGCTTCGAAAGACGGTCACGAAGAGCCTTATCGGAAACTGCGATTATAACCGGTGACTGGCGATTCATACCTGTTGCGGCGTAGGTACCGGCACGGACTATTTTTTCTAAGGTTTCACGTGGAACTTTTTTATCCAAGTACTTTCTACAGCTGGAACGTGTTTCAAATATATTTAGAATGTCATTCATAATCTCACCAATGATAAGCACCGCATTCACAGATGCGTTTGTCTGTCTTGCCGAATATTCTCCAGAGGAAGCAGAGAATTTTAAAGATGAAGCCGGATATACCGTCCTTGTGGCATTTGCAGGTACAGGTAACGCCAGGCTCGTCAGGGCTATCCGCTTCAGCAGATACTGTATAGAGATTCACATAGGCATCTCCCAAATCACAGCTTGTCATATCGGAATATTCCGTAGCTCCGTCAAACATACAGTAGCTACATCCTGCCTTTGAGGTATATACTGCGCTGGAATATGTACCAGCCTTGGGTTCAACGGGAATATTCACATCATCGTCGGATGTGTATGTAAGCTCAACCATAACCCTTGTACCAGCGGAAATTATCTCATCGGTGTCGAAATCAAGTGTAAACCAGCCTGCACGGGAATAGGTGGCGGAGGCAGAACAGAGAATGTCGGACTTTTTGCCATCGTAGAGATAGCAGGTAGCCTTTACATTAACCGGGCTATCACTTCCGCCTTTAACTACATAAAATGACACGGAGGATGGCGTTTCGTCGGAATTGATTGTATAGACATTGGCAACGGATGAGCCAGATTTCACTGTTTTGTATTCGGTCATTGTGGCGGTATTGTAGGAATACACAGAGGCGATATTTTCATCGGTACGGACCGAAAATCCCACAAAGTCGGAGAGCTTAGACTTGTAGGAAACCCAGAAATATTCGGGATACTTACCGTCGTCAAGGAGTGAATTGCGGACAAGCCAGGCGCCGTCTGTCGATGGAGCAGAGGCAAAGTTAGATTTTGAGTAGTTGTCATCCCAGCCAACGATACATACCATATGATTTATATCGGAGCGTGTGGAATAATACCCAGTCTTATCGGTATTGAAACCGCCGGCACGGAAATTCATATTCACCGTGACGCTACCGTGAACCATAATCCAGTTTTTGACGGAATCTACATCGGTGAACACAACTGTACTGTCAGCGATAATTCCAGAGGAGTGGTCGTATCTGTCAGTAAGAGAATAATTACCAAAATCCGAGTAGTCGGAAAGTTCCGAATTAAAGGGAAAGTCTGACTCATTGGCACAGCCACCAAGTCCCGAAAGAACGGACTGGGCATAGAGCCAGTTGCCACCCTCGGAATAGGGATTAGAACTGCAAATATTATGTTCCGCCGTCACATCGCTGTAGGCAAACCAAACGAGGTGAGATTCAGAAAAATCGGGAGCAGAGGTGTAATAGCCCTGTGCCACAGAATCAATTTCCATGGCGGCAATTGTAGAAAATGCCCAACAAGCGCCGGAGGAACCTTGATTTTTCACCGATGGAAAAGAAATGTAATCCCTGGCATCGTAGCTGGACGGAAGGCTGGTGGCAAATACTCTATCAGATACAAAAACATTCTTTGGCTCTGTCGTATTCAAACACAAAAAATCCCTGTCACCGAAATCGGGTGTGACAGGGATAACTCCGTTGTATTGAGTTTCACCATCGGTGAGAAGAGTCTCCTCGCCGGCCGCCGATACGGTGAACAAAGCGGTTGTGATTGATACGAGTAAAACGAGCCCTAAAAGGAGAGACACTGCTCTCAAAAGCTTCTTACTCATATAAATTTCTCCTAATTATGACGTGCCATAAGTTGATGAATCTGGCGCTGCTGACATGTAACAAGGGTAGTAGTCCTCATCACTAATATCGCATCTATCTGTAAATACAGTCCATCCTGGCATATTTTCAAGCTCTATGGGACATGACATCCAAGCCCAGTCCGCAACTGCAACTGCGCAACCATCAGCCGTTGGATTCTCAGCACTAAGACTAATCTGTCTGAACGCTGGTTTCATGTACGCACCTGCCATAGCTTACTCCTACACGATAATTTAACAATCATCATTATATCACATTTTAGGTGAAAGTCAAGCTTTTTTTCACGATATTTTCATTTTTTTCACAAAAACCATAATTTTTTTCACAAGCTTGCTTTCAGTTATGCGATTTGTACAAAATTAAGCTATGCCAAAAAGACAGTAGAAGAAATTTTTAATGTAATAGAAGAGTTTTGCAAAAATTCCATCTGGAATCTGGTAGCCTTCGTCCTCCTGGAGAATGAACTCTGCATCATCAGTTTTGACACTGCCCTCGTAGGTGTAATACACAATATCGTAATCCCCGGGATTTTCCTCATTCAGAGTGATTACTGTGACACCATATGGGCCAGACTTAGCAAACTCCGAGCCGTAGATAAATCCCACATCGATGCCATCCACATCACCGTGGAAGCCATTGTAATGTTCGTGACCGAAATACAGTCCCACAACATCGCCGTTTTCCTTGAACGCTTTGAACTCATCGGAGGTATTGCCAGGCTCATAGACATATTTTGCATAGCCCTCTGCCACTTCCTTGTTAAGGCGAAGAATACTGCCGTCCTCGATTTTTGCGCCCTGGTCAAACATACTGCACTTTTCAAAGAGGTTACCCACATCGCAGGTGTGAATATGCTGGAACACGATTGACGGAACTACTCCGCCATTTTCAAGAGTGATTGATTTACTTTTGGTGTTGTACCATTCAAGTGACTCTGCAGAAAGTCCGCCTTTACCAGTGTCAAGCAGCCAAAGGTTGAATATCATTTTGCCGTCCTGGGAATAAATCGGCACATTATAGTCGATGTGACCGCTTGTATCGTCCGCATCTCTCTTAATCAGGCTATAATTGTATTTGGAATATATTGTGAGCCAGTCATCATCGGTGATATCGCATTTGTGGTCGTTATTGCCCTGAGCTACGGCGAAAGGAATGCCGGCTTTTTCAATAAGTCCCAGGGAATTTTCTACGGCAACCTCGATGTTGGAATAGGTCTCCTCGATTGTGGAGGCAACTACGCCTTCACGAATACCCTCATCGTCAACACCAGGGTCGGCTACACGGCTGTCCTCTACAATGTCACCGTCTATAACAACAAGGTCAGCATCGAACTGGGAAAGAGCCAGCTTCCACATATTCTGCATATCGTATGCCGGGTATCTGTCATCCTGCGGGTCTGACATAACAAGGATTGTGAATTTGCCGTCCTTGAAAGTGAGCCGTTCGTCATATACTGCTCCTGCGCAAATAAGACAAGACATCAAAAGCATAAGTACGAGAATGATTGATATGATTTTTTTCATTATGTTTCCTCCATTTTACATAGGCGGTTATCGGGGATTTGTTTCGGGAAGTTAGCCTGACCGTTCAGTTGCAAAGGCACTAGGCATTAGGCGGTTACCGGGGATTTGTTTCGGGAAATTAGTCTGACCGTTCAGTTGAAAAGGCACTAGGCATTAGGCACTAGGCACTAGGGCTGAGGAAATCGCAAGCGATTTGATTATAGAGTCCGTTCCGAAAGTCTATCGTAACCGACCAACGCCTCTCACCTTCCCTACAGATTCGCCTTATACCATTCGATAGCAGCGGCAATACCTCTGTCAAAACTCCAGGATGGATTGTAACCTAAAATTTCCTTCGCTTTGGAAATATCCGCATTGGAATGTTTTATATCGCCGGCTCTGTCGGGACCAAAATTCGGCTCAACATCTATTCCAAGAGCCTTTGTGAGTCCATGGTAAATATCGATAAGGTACTCTCTGCCGCCGTATGCAACATTGAATGCCTCACCTGCCGCCTCATGAGGAGCAAGGCACGCCTTGAGATTTGCTTCAATGACATTCTCGATGTATGTGAAATCCCTTGACTGTCTGCCGTCACCGTTGATGGTGGGAACCTCACCGTTAATGAGCTGTTTCAGGAACTTCGGAATAACCGCCGCATAGGCTCCGTCCGGATCCTGTCTTCTGCCGAAAACATTGAAGTAGCGAAGTCCGTAGGTGTCAAGTCCATAGTGTCTTGAATACTGCTTTGCCCACTCCTCATCGCAACGCTTTGTGAGTGCATAGGGCGACAAAAGATTACCTTCTCTGCCTTCCTTTTTCGGAAGTACTGGTTCATCACCATAGACACTTGATGATGAAGCGTATACGAACTTTTTAACGCCGTTCTGTCTTGCAGCCTCCATCATATTAAGTGTGCCCTGAATGTTATTCATACAGTAGAAAAGAGGCATCTCAATACTTCTGGGTACACTACCCCAGGCGGCCTGATTCAGTACATAATCCACACCTTCACAAGCCTTCATACAGGTGTCAAAATCCTTTATATCACCCTTTACAAATTCATAACGGGGATTTGACAGGAACATATCCACATTTTTCTGCTTGCCAGTGGATAAATCGTCAAGGCATCTCACTCTATAGCCAAGATTGAGTATGGCTTCACAGAGATTAGAGCCGATAAAGCCAGCTCCACCCGTTACAAGGAAGAGCGAATTTTCTGGGAATTTCACATTTTCGTAACCCATTTATATTACCTCAGTTCTATGATTTTGTTTTCAATAATACGGCGTGGATTGATTTCCAAAAGAAGCTCCGCATAATCCGGCGAATACACCTCGCATATCATTTCAAATGCGCTTGACAGCTCCGGAGTTCGCATATACGGACTGTGAGCATCGGATGCAACAAGGGAAGCAAGCCTGTTGCCGACGAGATAATGAGCCGCCCTCTCCTCGTATGCACCGAATTTACCGAACAGACTGCCCTTATTTACCTGCAGTATTGCGCCCATTGAGATGAGTCTCGTGGCGGCGGAAATGTCGTTCAGTACGAATGCGTATCTTTCGGGATGTGCTACAATGGGTATGTAGCCCAACCTCAAAAAATCCCGAAGGATTTCAACCGCAGGTCGCTCGGGTATTGTAAAAGCAAATTCGGTCAAAACATAATTGGTGCCACACATTGTGGGAATAAGCCCCATTTTGACCTTAGACGGAGCATCTGGCGTGCCGAAAATTTCGCCGCCACGATAAAGCTCCACATTGCTGTAATTGTCCTGAGATGCTTCAACAAGCATATCAAAGCTCTGAATTCTGGATTTTTCCCGCTCACCATTTTCCGGCTGAGCTGGAATATTGCAATGTGGCGTTGCAATTATTATATCGGTACCGTTTTCCTCTGCGATTTCAAGCATCGCCAGGGATTCACCGATTGTCCCGGAGCCGTCATCTAAACCGGGACATATATGACAATGTATATCTACCATAAAGTTATCCTATGGGAAGGCACTAGGCACTAGTGCTGAGGAAATCGCAAGCGATTTGATTATAGAATCCGTTCTGTGGGTTTTATTCCGAATCGAGCGAAAGAACCCCCTCGCCAAGCTAAAGCTTGGCCCTCTCCCCCAAGTGGGCGTGCGATGGGCTACGGAAGTTTATCGAAAAAATAAATTTCGTCAACAAAACCATTACCTTTTACCTTCCGGTAACCGCCTAATGTCTCTTCGCAATCGTATACTCTCCGCCTTTGAGAATTGTGCAATCCGAGCCGTGGAGTCTTTCCCAATGTCGTTCCTCATTTTTGAACATAAATCCCTTGTGGAGCTTTATGTAGCCAGTCAATTCACCGTCAAAGTCCACATTCAGCTTATATTCATCACCGCATTTTTTCCATGCTACGGAAATTTTACCGCCGGGAGCTTCATACTCCGCGGATGCCTCATCGATGTCAGCGATAAAATCTGGGCAAATGACAAAGTCATTCGGGGAAGTTTTTCTTGGATTGACGCACAATCCCACGACCTTCTGTATGTACCAGCTTGTAATATCCCCCATAAAGTGGTGATTAAGGGAATTTACTTCTGTATCGGCAAATTCCTCGTCGGATATAAAATCTTCGGGAAGAGCAGTCATACCTCTGACAATATGCATACCATAGGACGGAAAATCCTCACGGGTTATCATCTTATAGGCAAGCTCGCCGTAGCCAGCATCACTGAGAACATGGAAAAGTACTCTAAGCCCCAGCATTCCGGCGCAGAAGTGGTCGTCCTTTTCGTGAACAAGTCGTACAAGCTCTTTCGTAGCCGCCTTCATCTCGGCAGGCTCGAATACATTATAATATATGTACATCGATTGTACGGACTGACAACGAGGACATACCGACATATCACTAAAATCTATGAGTGTTCTAAGGGCATTACGGAATGAATCCGCCAGCTTTTGGGCTAGCTCCTTTTGTATATCAAGCCCCAGAGCATCAAAGAGTACCGCTGATTTCTGAGCGATATACATAGACATTATGGAGTCGGTGATGTAAATGGGAGCTGTAGGATCGCCTGCGCCTTTTCCTGGTTGAAGCCAGTCCCCAAGACCGATTGAGATAAGTCCGTCCGGGCGTCTTTTTTGTGAAATATAGGAAAGATAACGGAGCATGGACTCCTTGCAGATTTCGGCGCATTCAAGGTCGCCACGCATGGTGTACATACGGTAGCAAAGCTCGGTCAGGACATTATCCCACGCCGGACCATTGCCCCAGGCAAAGCCCCAGCCAGCTGTTGGAATAATTCCAGGAATAGAGCCGTCCGGATGTTGGGATGCGCAAATATTCCGGAGCCATTCTTTATAGCTGTTGTCCGCCTTTTTCGTAAGGAGAATATGCTCTGCCGATACCGCCGCATCACCTGTCCATCCGTTCTTTTCACGGTGCGGACAGTCCGTCGGGAAGTAGTAGAAATTTGAGTAGTCGCTGTTATCCGCCATAGCTATGAGCTTAGTCATCACTTCATCGCTGGTTTTGACTGTACCAACTCTCGGCAGGTCGGAATGAGCCACAAGCATGGTGAGTGTTTCGGGACGAATTTGTTCTGGTTCAAGTCCAAAAACAACAGCACATCTGTATCCGATGTATGTAAAATCCGGCACAAAGGTTTCATCCTTTTCACCTTTGCAGACATAGTATGCCGTCTGACCGTAGCCGTCGGGATAAAATGAACCAGTATTTCCATAGTATGGCTCACCCTCGGGCGTAATATGTTCGCAGAACTGGATGAAAATTTCCTGACCCTTTTTGCCGTCAATTTTGAGTCTGAATATACCTGCGGTGTTGATGCCAAAGTCAAACATCACGCCTTTCTTGCCACCGTAACCAAACTTAAACTCGGTGTCAAGACGCATATTTTCCCTGTTGTTAAAACGTTCGCATAGAGTCCGTTCCTCGATTGTAACGGGAGAAATTTCACTCTCGATGATTATCGGGTCAGCCTCGCAGTAGCGTCTCTCACCTCTGGGATTTTCCGCTGTCGTGACAAATTGCCAGTCAGTATCGTCAAATTCTGGCATATTCCAGCCGATGATTTCCTTAGTTGCATCATAGAAACAACCGCTGCGGAGGTCGTCAAAAATAATCGGAGAATCCTGCCATTTACAGGTGTCGTCCGCCTGACAGATTATATCGCCATCATTCTCTACCACAAAGGCAAAGCAGGGTGAATTGCGGAAAGCAGCGATATCAAAATCCCAGACTCTGCCACCGTGGGCGTTCTGCATACCGTTCCCCAGGACTATACCGATTGCGTTCTTACCATTTATAAGATAAGGCGTTATGTCGTATTTATCAAAATAAACAATGTCATCGGGATTGGAAATATAGGGAGCCAGCAGACCCTTTGTGATGTCCGTGCCATTGATATAAACCTTATAGAAGCCGAGTCCTGAAATACTCAGCCAGGCTTTCTTTGTGTTGTCCGCATCAAATGTTTTGCGTATATACGGCGCAGGAATATGCTTTTCATAGGTATTATATTCCTTACGACAACGGTAAAATTTCAGTTTCTCAATCATTATAATTCCCCGGATTATTCCTTACAAATATCGTAGAGCATATCAATGCACTTGTCTATTCCAAGAGTGGTGGTATTGAGGCAGATGTCGTAGTTTTTTGCGTCGCCCCATTGCATATCCGTATAGCAGGAATAATAGGCGGCACGGCGTTTGTCCTTGTCACGAATACGCTTGTCAATTGCCTCGTCGCTTTCACCGTAGATTTTTACAATTCTCTCAGCTCTTGCCTCTTTGTCTGCACCAATGAATACCTTCAGAACATCATCTCTATCACGGAGAATGAAGTCGGCGCATCTGCCCACTATGACACAGGGCTTTTCAGCAGCCTCAAGGATGACCTTGGTCTGAATTGATCTGATGATGTCCTCGTTGCTTGATTGATAATAGTAGTTGTTCTTGAACAGGTTTGTGAAGCTACTTCTTTTTACATATTCGCCTTTGTCAGCAATGTATTCCTTATCAAAGCCACTTTTCTCCGCAACTTCATCGATGATTTCGCTGTCAAGACAGGGTATGCCAAGCTTCTGAGCAAGCATTTTACCTATGGTTCTACCGCCGGAACCAAATTCACGGCTTATTGTGATGACCGAAATTTTCATAAAAAAGCCTCCTTAGATTATGATTATTTAGAATATTATACATTTTTTAATGCCGTATGTCAAGACAAAAGTTTATAAAATAATTCTTGCATTTTTCTTTAATGTGTGTTAATATATAGGGTAGAAAAAAAATTAGGAGATAAAAAAATGTCAAGCGTAACATTATTTTTCAAGATGTTTGCCGCAACGGTTCTTGCAATCTTCACGGCAATCGGTTCAATCTTCGTTCCGGCTCAGGAGAGCGACATCTGCATGATAGCCCACAGAGGTTATAGCGGAAAGTATCCAGAGAACACGGCTCTTGCCTTCGAAAAGGCTGCAGAACACGGCTCCGGCGGAGCTGAAACGGACATCCGCAGAACCAAGGACGGCGTGTATGTCACAAGCCACAATGCGGAAATCACACTCAAGGACGGCACCACGATGGTGGTCGAGGAACACACCTATGCCGAGCTTACCGCACAGCCTCTCAAAAACAAAAAGACAAAGGACGATGTTTACCTCTGCACTCTTAAGGAGTACTACGAGATAATGCAGAAGTACAATATGGTCTGCTTCGTGGAGCTTAAGGGCGATTACACAGATGAACAGATTCGTGAAATTTTCACCCTTGGAGAACAGGTCTATTCTCTCGATAAAATCATCCTCCAATCCTTCAGCTTTGACAACCTTCTCAAGGCAAGAGAGCTTTTCCCGGAGCTTCCTCTTATGCTGACCTACGGCACAGATGATACAAACTACGAAAAGTGCTTCGAGTACGGCATTTCCATTGATGCGGATTATTCCATGATAACAGAGGAAATGATTCAGCAGTTCCACGACAGAGGACTCCTTGTTGGCGCATGGACCTGCAATACATATATGGAAATCAGCTACGCAAAGTCCTTCGATCTTGACTTCATTGAGTCGGATTACTACGCTTAAATTATGGCAAGTCTTACTTATCAGGGTCACGGCAGCTTCCGTCTTGAATCGGCGGACGGCACAGTTGTTTATGTTGACCCGTTTGCCGGTAGTGGCTACGAAAATCCAGCGGATTTGATACTGGTATCTCACGAACATTACGACCATACTGCCACCGAAAAATGTGCAAAAAAGTCAGATTGCAAAATTTTCAGGGCGGCGGATTTACTTGTGGACGGCGAATACAAAACCGTCACAGTTAAAGGCGTTACGGTTACTGCTGTACCGGCATACAACAAAAATCATCCCAAGGACGAATGTGTCGGCTTCATAATCACCATCGACGGCAAAAAAATCTACGCCGCAGGTGATACATCCACCACGGACTATATGACTGAGATGTCGGCACTTTCCCTTGATTTGGCAATTCTGCCCACGGACGGCATATTCAATATGAATGTCGCCGAGGCATCGGAATGTGCTAAAATTATATCTGCTAAACACAGCATCCCGATTCACACAAAGCCGGGCTCGCTGTTTGACAGAAAAATCGCTGAAAAATTCGACTGCGACGGTAGAATAATCGTCCAGCCGGAGGAAACAATAAATATTTGACAGGAGATACAAGATGTCGGATAAAGTAAAATTCGGTATTGTCGGTGTTGGCAATATGGGTAGCTCTCATCTTGAGAATTACGTCAACGGAAAGCTTCCCGAGCTTGAGCTTACTGCGGTCTGCGACATAAATCCCGACAGACTCGCCTGGGCTAAGGAGAAGGTTCCGGAGGTTGCCACCTTCGACAACTGCACCGATATGTTCAAAAGCGGACTCATCGATGCTGTTATCATTGCAACACCTCACTACTTCCATCCTCCCATGGTCATTGAGGCTCTGGGCTGCGGACTTCATGTTATGAGCGAAAAGCCCGCCGGCGTTTACACAAAGGCTGTACGTGAGATGAACGAGGTTGCCGCAAAGAGCGACAAGACCTTCGCAATTATGTTCAACCAGAGAACAAACTGCCTTTACAGAAAGATGCACGAGATAGTTCATGGTGGTGAGTACGGAGAGCTTCGCAGGGTGAACTGGATTATCACAGACTGGTTCCGCACCCAGGCTTACTACAATTCCGGCGGATGGAGAGCCACATGGACAGGTGAAGGCGGCGGCGTTCTGCTTAATCAGTGTCCGCATCAGCTTGACCTTTGGCAGTGGATTTGCGGTATGCCCACAGTTGTAAGAGGCTTCTGCACAGAAGGTAAGTTCCATGATATAGAGGTTGAGGACGATGTAACCATTCTCACCGAATATGCAAACGGCGCAACCGGTACCTTCATCACCACCACAGGCGACTTCCCCGGTACAAACCGCCTCGAGGTAACACTTGATAAGGCAAAGCTTGTATGCGAGGATGGCAAGCTCAAGATGTTCGTGCTGGATGCAACTATCGATGAGTTCATCAACAACGCAAACGGTGGATTTGACAAGCCCAGTGGCAAGTGGGTGGATGTCCCGCTTGACGGTATCAACGACCAGCATGTTGGCGTTATGAACGCATTTGCGGCTCACATTCTCAGAGGCGAGCCTCTCACCGCAGACGGTAAGGAAGGTATCAACGGACTTACAATTTCAAATGCGGCATTCCTGTCCTCCTGGCTTGGCGGAAAAGCTATAACTCTGCCTATCGATGAGGACCTCTTCCTGGAGGAGCTTAACAAGCGCAGAGCCACATCCAGAGCAAAGACAACTGTCTCCCAGCAGGTTCAGGCGGATATGAGCTCAACATTCTAAAAGAAGGTATTTCCCGGGTTTACGCTCGGGAAATTTTAGGTGAAAAATATGTGGAAATATAAGCTTGCGCTGGCAACTATCGGCAACAGCGGAATGGATACTGCGGAACAAATCAAGCTCTTTGCCGAAACTGGTTTTGAAGGTTTTTTTACCGACTGGCAGCCGGAAAGGACAGCGGAATTTGTGGCTCTGGCAAAATCCCTTGGCACGGAATATCAGTCCATTCATGCGCCGATGAATAAGACCGACGATCTGTGGGAAGATGACGAGGCTCTTGCTAAAAAGGGTCTTGATGAACTGATTGCCTGCCTTCACGATTGTGCCGACAATGAAATCGAGATTATGGTGTCCCACTGCATCATAGGCTTTGACCATTTCACGCCAACCGAAATCGGTCTTGAACGCTACGGAAGGCTCATTGACGAGGCTGAAAAATGCGGAGTTAAAATTGCATTTGAGAACACAGAGGGCGAGGAATATCTCGCTGCGATTATGGATAATTTCGGTGACAATCCTTATGTTGGATTTTGCTGGGATACAGGTCACGAGATGTGCTACAACCACTCAAAGGATTTGCTGGCTCTCTACGGCAACAATCTCATTGCAACTCATCTCAACGACAACCTGGGCATCCGGGATTACGGCGGTAAAATCACCTATGTGGACGATCTGCACCTTCTACCCTTTGACGGTATAGCGGACTGGAAATACAACGCAGAAAGGCTGGACAAGTGGGGTTTCGACGGATTTATGACCTTCGAGCTGAAATACGGTCCAAGCTATATGCGAAAGACCAACGACTGCTATTTGAAAATGACCTTCGAGGAATATGTGAACGAGTGTTACAAACGAGCCTGCAAGGTGGCATATTTGCGAAAGTAAATCCTCTGACCTTGTACTATTTATACATTTTATCTGAAAAAAGTATTGACAATATAAGGTAAATAATATATAATAAACTCATACTTCGAAACAGGGATTTTGAATATGGGTTTATTTTTTACGCTGATTTCGGCATTGGGCTGGGGTCTTGCTGATATATTTTATAAAAAAGGTGCCGACGAGCTTGACCGTCTGTCACATCTGAAAACCGCTGTATGCGTGGGCTTGACCATGGGCATTGTATCAATTGTCCTGCTATTTACATCCGGCGGAATGTCACTCTCCGAAATACCCGGCAACGCTCTAAAATACGCTCCGGCATCCCTCTGCTATATACTGTCAATGGTAATCGGCTACGCTGGCCTTCGCTACCTTGAACTGTCCGTTATTTCGCCAGTTCAGAACGCATCCGGTGCCTTCTCGGCAATAGCAATGCTACTGTGGTTTGTATTAAAAGGCAAAGGTGGAGATTTCCTCGGCTCATTTTCGGCATTGGACATCTGCGGTACAGTGATAATCGTCGCTGGTGTTATTGCCCTTGCGGTTGCGGAAAAAAAGCTTGAGGGCAAAACTACCGACAAAAAGTATAAATACGGCGCAAAGGCTCTGATTTTTCCGTTGCTTTATTGTGTATTCGACACAGCCGGCACCGCTGCGGACGGAATAATTCTCGATGAGGATTCAGGCACTGGCTTTGATGAAATTCAGGTACTCATTCTCTACGGACTTACATTTCTTCTTGCAGGAATTGTGGCGTGGATATACATTTTCTGGAAGACCAAAAAGCCCTATAATCCGTTCACAAAAAAAGAAAGTCCGAAGCTTATAGCCTCGGCGTGCGAGGAGTTCGGACAAATCTTTTATGTTTACGCAATGGCGGACAATCCGGTAATCGCCGCTCCTGTCATAGCCAGCTACTGCGTGGTATCGGTCATTCTGTCGGCGGTATTCTTAAAGGAACGGTTGAAAAAGCCACAGTACGCCTCAGTTGTACTTGTAATTCTTGGAATAATAATGCTGGGAATTTCAGAGGGCCTATCCGAAATTTAGCGGACAATATTTTCGCCGTCAAACAAAATTACTCCAAAGCCACCACCTGTTCTGCCGTCCTCATAAAGACGCTTAGCATAGGCTTTTTTGAGTGATGTGTCACGTGGAAGACGGTCATAGGGAAGTTTTGCGTCCTTGCCGAAAACACGCCAGGCATCATGAAAATCCCTGTCCTCGTTGGTGGAAATCATCTCAAAATCATCCATAAATTTGAGTATGTTGAGATGTGACGGCAGGAAATCACGATGAGCTGGATACAGAAGCCAGGAGCCACAGCCAAACAGAACCTTGCCATCCGGGAACAGCGGAGCAAATACCTTGTAGGCTCTGCGATATGAATCAAATCTTATCTCGTCCGTAAGAGGTACGCCTGATGACGGAATATGAAATCCGATGAATATATCGCCGTCCTCCAATATTCTGCCACTTTTGAGATAATGCTCCTTGCCATGGTACTCGCCTATCTCATACTGGAATCTGCCGTATGCAACTCTCTTCATACGGAAAAATCCGTCAAACCAATCTGCGACGAAGGTTCCGGGATAGCCCTTGCACTCGATACATTCCATAAGCTTGTATCTCAAATCCGCCATGGTATCCCAGTAGATTTCATCATCTACTCCCATGAGCTTGTACTGCTTATACAAATCCTCGGTGAGCAGGAGCAGATATACAAAATGAAGTGAATAGGGCTTTATACCCTTGAGAACTGCTGTCCTGGAAAGCTCCGGCAGCACCGAACCCACGGTACCGTCACCGCAACGGAATGTATTCACACATTCATCCACCTTTTTGGCAAAGCCCTGGTCACGGTCCAGCTTTAAGAGTATATCCGAAAACAGCTCCTCAGCCTCCTTCGGATAGTCGTAACGCTTCATAAAATCCTGAATAAATTTCGAATAGTGCAACATAAAATATAAATCCTTTCGTAAATCCGTTTGATTATATTAAAAAATTTTGGATTTGTCAAGGGAAAGAAGGCATTTCTTTTGAAAAAAATTATTGTGGCTCTAATGCTACTGACGATATTCTGCATATTTCCTGTAAATGCAGATACAAACAAAACTCAAACACTTTCCCAATACTACGGCTTCACATACAGGGATTATTTATCATATCTAAAAAGTCACGAACAGGATACATACTATTTGACAACACCATATGTTTCCGGAGATTACCGTTCGCCAAACGGCGATACATCGTTTAACGGAACCGCAGCCATGAACTGCTCTGGATTCCTGTGGCATGTAATCAAAAGCTGTATAGAAAATGCTGGCGGAAATTATGAGGATTTCGATATTCCCTGTTTCAGTAGCAGAAAAAACTGGATGCAAATTCTCACCGACAACAACATTGAATATTATATTTACCGTTCAAAACAGGAGGCTCTTGCATCAGGCAGGCTCCAACAGGGCGACATCATAATGATGTTCACCAATGAAAATTTCAAATCTGATAGTCTTAACCATATTGGAATTTACTGGGGTGACGGAAAAACCGATGTGCTCTGGCATTCCGGATTTGAAGAAAATCAAATATCGGAGATTACCTCAATGGGTGATATGTGCCGTATTGCGGTGGTAAAAATTTCCAATGATACTGGCAGTCTTACCGTTAAGCTCTCCGTCCGCCAGACGGGATATACATTCACCCTGACAGACAGCGACGGCATTCTGGTTGATGAAAAATCCACCAACCTTACAGGCATTGCCACCTTTTTGAATCTGCCCTATGACACCTATACTTTATATCAATCCATATCAACAAATGAAAAATACAGGATTAGCGATACCATAAAAATAGACAACTCCGAAAACATTGAAATAGCAATAATTCTTCCAGGACATTCATCAACTCTGGAAAATACTGACACATCGGCAAATCTGGCAGTACTTCAAACCGATAAAAATATGTTCACATTTCTGACAGATAACGGTTCCATATCACTACAAAGGCAGGAGCAACAATGGAAAGATTTCAAATAAAAACAAATCCCACAGTCGACAAAAAATACACCCTGACCGCAGGTAATATTCGTTTTACCGTAATTTCGGACAGGATTCTTCGTGTGGAAAAATCACGCAAAGGTATATTCTGCGACGATGCAACTCAGACAGTCCTTGACAGAGCCTTTTCACCAACGCCCTATTCATATAGAATGAACAGCGAAACTGTTATGATAAAGACGGCTCTGTGCGAATTTAACTACTCTCTGAAAAACAAAAAAATGGCAACCGTGCTTCTTGCAGACGGCAGGCTCATAACGGATTTCACAAGCAGTACTCTTCCCGGCACGGCAAGAACTCTGGATATGACCTGGGGCGCAATTCCCGTTGGCAAGGGCATTATATCAAAAACAGGCGTTGCCATCCTTGACGACAGCGAAACTCTCATCATCAAGGAGAATGGCAAAATAGAAAATCGCAAGGCAACGGAAACGGACGAATACTATTTCGCCTTCGGCTTTGATTACCGTGGAGCTCTCAACGAATTTTTCAAGCTCACAGGTTTTCCGCCACTTATTCCCAGATACGCTCTTGGCAACTGGTGGAGCAGGTACAAGGCATACACACAAGGTGAATACGAGGAGCTTATGCTTCGATTCAAGAAGGAGCAAATTCCGCTGACGGTCGCAACAATCGATATGGACTGGCACTGGACGGATGTTACAGCTCGCTTTGGAAAATCCGCAAGACAGTACGATTTCCGCAACTTTATGCAGGTGTTTTATGACACATTTATGCCGGGTTGGACAGGCTATTCTTGGAACACTGAGCTGTTTCCAAATCCCCAGGGCTTCCTGAATTTCCTCAAAGAAAACCGTCTGAAAATCACAATGAATATTCACCCAGCTACGGGTCTTCGTCCATTTGAGGATTGCTACGATTCCTTCTGTGAGAACAACAATGTTGAAAAGGGCAAACATATAAAATTCGATATAACCGACCCGAAATTCATCAAGGGCTATTTTGACGATATTCATCATCCTATGGAGGATGACGGTGTGGACTTCTGGTGGATTGACTGGCAACAGGGCAAAAATACCAAGATAAAAGGTCTGGACCCACTTTGGGCGTTAAACCACTATCATTATCTTGATTCCTGCCGTGATGGTAAAAGAGGTCTTATCCTCTCCCGTTTCGCAGGAGCTGGCTCTCATAGGTACCCATTGGGCTTCTCTGGTGACACGGCTCAGACCTGGGCAGCCCTTAACTTTCAACCCTATTTCACAGCAAGCGCAACCAACATCGGCTACACCTGGTGGAGTCACGACATTGGAGGACATCACTCCGGCGTCAGAGATGACGAACTCTATCTTCGCTGGGTACAGCTGGGTGTATTTAGTCCGGTGAACAGACTTCATTCCACGGCAAACGAATTCATGGGCAAGGAGCCCTGGAAATATAGAGGCGATGTAAAGCGTACTGCAACGGATTTTCTTCGTCTTCGTCACAGGCTCATTCCATATATCTACTCAATGAACTATTTGACTGCCACAACCGGCAAGGCACTCATTGAGCCGATGTACTATGAATACGGCTGTATGCCCGAAAGCTACACAGTCCCAAGTCAGTATATGTTCGGAACAGAGCTTTTAGTAGCTCCAATAACTACAAAAGCCAGCAAATCCCTCAACAAAGCCTCCGCCAAGGTGTGGCTTCCACGAGGTCATCGCTACACAGATATATTCACAGGTGATGTATACGAGGGCGGACATACAATCAAAATGTTCCGTGACACCACGGCAATTCCTGTGCTTGCCCGTGACGGCGCCATAATTCCACTTGACTGCAACGACAGAGAAAACGGTTGTGATAATCCCACAGATATGGAAATTATGGTTTACAGAGGCAATGGCGAGTTTACTCTCTGGGAGGATGACGGAGAAACTAACGCCTACCTTGATGGCAAATACGCCAGCACAAAAATGTCAGTAGCCGAAAACGGCGATAGTGTGACATTCCGTATTGAAAAGCCACAGGGCGATGTGAGTGTTCTTCCCGAAAAGAGGAAATTCATCGTGAGCTTCTGCGACATCACGAAGGCAAAGAATATCACGGTACGCTGTGCAGGACGGTCGATAACGCCAGATGTCTCCACAACAAAGGACGGCTATATTTCCATAGCTCTTTCCCGTTCAAAGCTCCCGTATGATGCGGTAATTACTCTTGAGGGTGTTGAGGTCAAGACAAGTGGCAGCCGTAAGGAAAAACTCATTGACCTGTTTTCAAGCATTCAAGGGCTTAACAATCCGAAGCTACTACTTACAAAATATGTCCTTGAGGATAAGGAAATACCACTTCCAAAAATCATCCGTGATGCGATAACGGAAATCGATACTATGATTTAAGGTGACAATATGACAATTTACACTGCGATAGCCTCTCTCACAAAATATGCAATAGCCAATGGTCTATGCTGTGAAGAGGATAAAATCTATGTAGAGAACCGAGTTTGTGACTGCTTAAAGCTGGAAACACTTGTATCCGAGCCGGCTTTGGACTTATCCCTTGAGGACATTCTTGCAGCCATTTTGGATTACGCCTGCAAAAAGGGTATAATCGACGACAGTATCACAAGCCGTGATTTGTTCGACACAAGAATAATGGACTGCTACATGCCTCGTCCGTCAGAGATTATCCGCAAATTCAACTCCGACTACGAAATTTCTCCGGTCACAGCCACGGATAACTACTACAAGCTGTCCCGGGCAAGCGACTATATACGAACTTACAGAATTGCAAAGGACAAAAAATGGCTCTATCCCTGTGAATACGGCGATGTGGACATTACTATAAATCTGTCAAAGCCGGAAAAGGACCCGAAAGCCATTGCCGCCGCAAAGAATGCTCCGAAAAATGGGGTGAAATATCCTGCCTGTCTGCTCTGTAAGGAGAATGAAGGCTATGCAGGTAGAGCTGACCATCCCGCAAGAAACAATCACCGTATCATTCCCTTTGAGATGGCAGGTGAAAAGTTCTATCTCCAGTATTCTCCATATGTCTATTATAACGAGCATTGTATCGTCCTCAATGCCCAACACAAGGCAATGATAATCGACCGTCCAGCTTTCGATAAACTACTTTGCTTCGTGGAGAAATTCCCTCATTATTTTGTGGGTTCCAATGCGGATTTGCCCATTGTAGGTGGTTCAATTCTTGCCCACGAGCATTTTCAGGGCGGTCATTACGATTTTGCCATGGCGAAGGCTCCCATTGAGGAATATGTCAATTTCGAGGGCTTCCCGGATGTGACTGCCGGAATTGTTCGCTGGCCAATGTCGGTAATCAGACTCTCTGGACTTGATAGAGTGAGAATTGCGGAGCTTGCAGATAAAATTCTCACAAAATGGCGTGGCTATACCGATGAAGATGCCTTCATTTTCGCTGAAACAGACGGTACTCCACACAACACCATAACTCCTATTGCAAGAAAGCGTAACGACAATTTTGAGCTGGATTTGGTGCTTCGTAACAACATTACCACAAATGAATATCCCGACGGAGTATATCATGCCCATCCGGAGTATCATCATCTCAAAAAGGAAAATATCGGGCTTATCGAGGTTATGGGACTTTCGGTACTGCCATCAAGGCTTAAAAACGAGCTGGCATTACTTCGTGAGGCAATTCTCGATAACAAGAATATTACAGAAATTCCAGAAATTTCCAAACATAACGACTGGGCAAATATGCTAAAAGAAAAGTACAGCTTCAACGAAAATAATACGGCTGAAATTCTGGAACAGGAAACTGGTAAGGTCTTTGTGGCAATACTTGAAAACTGCGGTGTATTCAAGCGTGACGATGCTGGCAGGAAGGCTTTTCTGAAATTCATTAAGGCGGTGTAATATGGAATTTAAGTGGCTTACATCAAAGGATAATCTGGATGATTTATTCGCCATACGATTTGAAATTTACTGCGATGAGCAGAATTATCCCCGTGACAAGGAGCAGGATGAGCATGATTTTACCGATGGACTTCATCTTGCGGTTTATGACGAGGGCAAGCTTGTGGGCTGCGGTAGAATAGTCAAAGTCTCCGACACTCTCTGGAAGGCAGGCAGAATTGCGGTAATAAAGTCCGAAAGAGGAAAACATATCGGGGAGAAAATCGTCAACGAGCTTGTGGATAAAATCCATGAACTGGGTGGCGAGGAAATTTACATCTCTGCCCAGACACATGCAGTAGGCTTCTACGAAAAGCTTGGCTTTGTTCCCTACGGAATAGAATACTTCGATGAAAATATCCCACATGTGGATATGAAAAAAAGCATAGTGTTTGATGGCTGCGAATGGGTGGAGTTCGGCGATGACAGAGATGCGGTCTGCTATCGTAAGGAATTTTCCGTATCTTCTGTAAAATCGGCGAGGCTTCGCATCAGCGGACTTGGCTATTTTGAACTTTTCTTCAACGGCAAACGTTTCAATGATGACCTCTGTGTGCCTGCTCAAACGGACTACGAGGAATATCCCATTTCAACCCTCGCCTATCCGATTTTCGACACTCTTTCCCACCGTATCTACTATATGGACTACGATGTGACCTCCGCAATAAAAGACGGCAGGAACTGTATGGGCGTTCATGTGGGAAACGGCTGGTACGGCGAGCATGAGGACAGGAGCGAGGGCTATAAACAACATGTGGGCAATATTAAGCTCTTATATAAGCTCGAGATAGAAACTGTGGACGGTGAAAGGATTGTCATCGGCTCAAAGGGTGACGATACTTTTGTGGAATCTCCGGTTGTCCGTGCAGCTCTCTACGCCGGTGAGGAGCATAATCTTGGTTTGTATAATTCCAAATGGGCGACGGTAGACTTTGACGGTCCTGTCTATCCCTGTCACAAAGTAGCTTCTCCTAAGGCTGTAATCGAGAAACAGCCCTGCACCGCTGACAAGGTTGAACGGACAATAAAGCCTGTCAAAATCGTAGAAAAGGACAACGCAGTTATATACGATTGTCTTGAAAACAATTCCGGCTATGCGGTGATGAAATTCGCTGATGGCACCAATCCTGGCGACAGGATAACCGTTAGCTATGCGGAAAATCTCACTGCCGATGGCGACCTTGACTATCACTCAGTTTGTAAATATTCCACAGATGTTTACATAAAGGGCGAAGATGACGGACTTCTTCTCTATCCCAGATTTACATGGCATGCCGCAAGGTATATCAAGGTTGAGGGTAACGGTGAGCTTATTGAATACAGAGTCATTCACACGCCCTTGGAGATTTGCGGTGAATTTGAAAGCTCCGATGAAAAGCTCAACTGGATATTTGACGCCTTCAAACGCACAATGCTCTCCAATACACATGGTTGTATTCCCTCGGACTGCCCGCATAGAGAGAGATTGGGCTACACTGGTGACGGTCAGCTGGACTCTGGCGCATGTATGAGTGTGTTTGACGGCAGAGAGATGTACAAAAAGTGGATTCGTGACATCCTGGACTGCCAGGACAGAACAACTGGTCACATTCAGCACACAGCACCGTTCAGAGGCGGTGGCGGAGGTCCAGGTGGCTGGGGTGGCGCTATCTGCATTGTGCCGTTCCGTTATTACGAATATTACGGCGACAAATCAGTTTTGAGGGAATGCTACGAGCCGATGCTGGCATACATTCGTTTTATGGAGGCTCACTCCCAGAACGGACTTGTCACAAGCGAGCTTGACAAGGGCTGGTGTCTTGGTGACTGGTGTACCGCTCCAGATAACAAAAACGACCTGCCGGAGCCCTTTGTGAACACTTATTTCATCATAAAGTGCATTGATATTACCCTTAAAACTGCCGAAATTCTCGGTAATACTAAGGACAATGAATACCTCAAGAACCTTCGTGAAATGTACTCCTACGCCTTCCGCAAGGCATATTTCTCAGGCAGTACACATTCCTTCATCGGCGGAATTGACGGCGCAGATGCCTTCGCAATTGACATAGGCGAAGGTGACGAAAGAACCATTAAAAATCTGGTCAAAAAATATGATGCTCTTAGGGCTTACGACACGGGAATTTTCGGTACGGATATTCTCACAAGAGTACTCTTCGAAAATGGCCATGGCGACCTTGCATATAAGCTTCTCACAAGTCAGGATGCCTCCTCATTCTACAATATGCAGAGTCACGGCGCCACCACTCTCTGGGAAAACTGGAATGGTGAATCATCCCATTCACACCCAATGTTCGGCGCAATAGTGGAGTATTTCTTCAAGTATATCCTGGGTATCAGACAGACAGCTGACAGCTACGGCTACGAAAAATACATAGTTGAGCCAGCAGACATTCCGGAGCTTGACTTTGTAAAAGGTAGCTTCCGTACACATACCGGTGAGGTTATTTCCGTAGAAGTAAAACAGGGTAAGAAGCAATGAATTTCTACAAATTTGACAACGAAAATATACGATATACCGGTCGCTGGGGTGTAAATGAGTCCGCAATGGCAGCCACAGCCACAGGTTCATATTTTGAATTTGCATTTTCCGGCGATTGCTGTATTATGTATTTCAATCTGACATACTCCGCAAGACCATACAATCATATATACATCTCCATTGACGGCGGAGCAAAGGTTGAGGCAGAGTTGAATGCATTCATAAAGCTACGGGCAGGCAAAGGCGAGCATACAGTTACTGTCATCAACAAAAGCGCCATGGAGATGCATCACAGATTTCACCTGCCTCTTGACGGCAAGGTGGCATTCAAGGGCTTTGAGGCGGAGAATATTCTGCCTCTTAAAGCCGACAACAGAAAGACCATCGAATTTATCGGCGACTCAATTACGGAAGGCGTACTTGTCTACGATGATAGATTGAATATGTATCCCACCGGACAGGAAAACCGTGTATTCAACGATGATGTGACGGAAACCTACGCATGGAAAACCGCTGAAAATCTCAATCTTCGTCCACTTTTCGGCGCCTACGGTGCTGTGGGATTGACTCACGGAGGCTGTGGCGGATACCCGGATGCCATTACAGCCTATCCCTATGCCTTTGAGGGTTGCAAGGTGAATTTCGCCGAGCCGGATTATGTCCTTTGTAACCACGGCGCAAACGACAGAGGCAGAGAAAATTATTTTGAACGTTACGAGCTTTTCCTGAATACTGTCCGGGAGCTTCGTCCCAATTCTACAATCTTCGTTTTGGGCGCATTCTGTGGCTTTAAGGCAGATGAGCTGGCGGACTTTGTTGAGGACTACAACAAAAAACACGGCGACAATGTGACATATATCTCCTCAAAAGGCTGGGTACCTGTGGAGCCGACTCATCCTCTCTGTGATGCTCATACCCATATTGCAAATAGTCTTACAGAAATTCTTAAAAAGCTTTCAGTATAGCTTCAACTTCGTAATATAAAATGGAATGAAAGGAGTGAATTGCTATGAAAATACTTGTAATCGAAGACGAAAAATTGCTTGCGGACTCAATTTGTATGTTGCTCAATCACAAGGGCTTCAAGGCAGATGCGGTCTACGACGGATTAACGGGTCGTGAATATGCGGAAAGTGGAATTTACGACCTGCTGATTATGGATGTAATGATGCCCGGACTTGACGGTCTCAAGCTGGTAAAACAAATCAGAGCAGACCGTTGCAGTACGCCTATTTTAATGCTGACCGCAAAGTCATCCCTGGAGGACAGAATTGCCGGTCTCAACGCAGGTGCAGATTATTACCTCACAAAGCCCTTTGATACAAGAGAGCTTCTTGCCTGCATCAACGCAATGCTTCGTCGTCAGGGCAACGAAGTGGACGAGATGAAAATGGGAAATACCGTTTTGGACCTCTCTACTTCAACACTTATCTGTGGCGACAAATCCGTCCGTCTTTCCGCAAAGGAATTCGATGTTATGCGACTTCTTATGCAGTCCAAGGAAAGAAATCTGTCCAAGGAAATCATTCTCACAAGAGTCTGGGGCTTTGACTCAAACGCAGTGGAGAACAGCGTTGAGGTCTATGTGGGCTTTATCCGCAAAAAGCTGAAATCCATCGGTAGCAATGTCCGTATCGAGGCGCTTCGCAGACTTGGTTATCATCTCGAAGCGGATTAAAATGTTACGACAATTACGCTTAAAATTTATATGCATAGTCATGGCGATAGTCACGGTTATGCTATCTGTTGTTTTCGGTTTGATTATATATTTCACATCCCAAAGTCAAAAAAATATGACAGAACAGATGTTCGAAAAAATCGAAACCGAAGTACGCAGTCCGTTGAAGGTACTGGGTCGCCCCGGAGAAATAAACCAACCCTATTTTGTGGTGGAGGTGGATATTTTCGGTGAGGTGACGATTACAGGAAATGCCTTTGGAAGTTCGGATTTGGACGAGGATTATCTTAAAGAGGTCATAGACGCAGCGTCTAAGGAACAAGGCATTTTGAAGAGCTATAACCTTGAATACAAGCGTACCAGACAGTACGGCTCGGAGTACATAATTTTTGTGGATATATCGGGCAGACAGTCCACCATATCACATTTGATACGACTTTCGTCAATCATCGGAATTTCCACATTTATTGCATTTCTGATAATCACCTATTTTCTCGCAAAATGGGCTGTGAAGCCAGTTGACAAGGCGTGGCAACAGCAGAAACAATTCGTATCTGATGCCTCCCATGAACTGAAAACTCCGCTGACCGTCATTCTCACCGACATCGAAATGCTTGAAGACGAGGACTGCGATGATGAAACACGGCTCAGGCTTACAAACGGAATACACACTATGTCTATTCAGATGCGAGGACTTGTGGAGAGTCTTCTGGAGCTTGCGAGAGCGGACAACGGACAAATTCAAAAGAGTATGGAACATCTGAATTTCTCGGAGCTTTGCTCGGATGCAATACTTCCCTATGAACCTCTTTATTTTGAAAAAGGGCTTATGCTGGAATACAATATTGCCGATAATATTTTTGTCAATGGCTCCGACAGATACCTGCGTCAGCTTGTGGGAATACTGCTTGACAACGCCTGCAAATACTCCGATGCCGGCAATGTGGAAATGAAGCTTTCATCCCAGGGCAGTCACTGCATTCTAACGGTATCAAATCCCTGTGCACCCATTGGCAAACAGGAGCTGGAGGACATATTCAAACGTTTTTACCGTACGGACAATGTTCGCAGTATGAGTCACAGCTACGGTTTGGGACTTCCCATTGCAAAGGGAATTGCTGAGGAACACAAGGGCAGAATTTCCGCATCCTACGACAACGGAAAAATCACATTTACAGTTATTATACCCAGCATTAAATGAAAACAGCCACAATCAAAATCATAATCACCATGGTGCTGTTCGGCACTATCGGACTTTTCGTAAGATACATTGACTTCGGTTCTGGATTTATTTCAGGCTTCAGAGGCTACACAGGAGCAATCTTTTTGCTTGTGGTAAAGCTGTTCAAAAAAAGTCCCAAAAAAGAAAAGTCAAGACCGAAGGACATTATCCTGCTCATTCTCTCGGGTGTATTCATCGGTTTTAACTGGATATTCCTTTTCGAGGCATATAATTACACTACCATCGCCACCGCAACTCTGTGTTATTATATGGCTCCGGCATTTGTGATTATTCTTGCCGCCTTCGTTTTACGGGAGAAAATCACAATAAAAAAAGCCGCCTGCCTGATTATAAGCCTTGCCGGTGCGGTGCTTGTGTCCGGTGTATTTGATACGACTGGCGGAATGAACGGCTACAAGGGTATAATATTTGGTCTTTGTGCCGCAGTACTCTACGCCTCCGACATAATCTGCAACAAGAAGGTGAGCTCCGTAACGCCCATTGACAGGACGATAATACAGCTACTCTCCGCTGCAATCACAGTAACGCCATACACACTCATTCAGGAAGGCATACCTGATTTCGGAGCTACTGACACTCGTTCCATAATCTGCCTAGTAACTCTGGGAATTGTGCATACCGGACTTGCCTACTTCCTCTATTTCGGCGGATTGGAAAAGCTGCCGGCGAACAAGGTTGCCTTGATGAGCTACATAGACCCGGTTGTGGCAATACTTTTGGGAACTCTGTTCCTCAGCGAGCCCATGACCTTGCTTTCTGGCATCGGAGCCGTACTGATTATCGCCTCGGCATTATGGTCATCCCTTGAAAAAAGTCAGAAATATAGGCATTAGGTAATTACCGGTAATTTATTGCGAACGGAAAGATTATTCGTTCCGATAGAATGAGTCTTGATCGCTAAGAAAATGACAAACAGACTAACTGTCGGAACATTTCCTATCTCCTATTTATTTTTTCCTCACTGGTCATCTCCTCCAAGAAGTAAAAATAAGAATGTGCCCCGTTTTGGGACACATTTTTTGTTTGTCCAGCTATTGAACCTCGGTCATCATAGCGGTACGGAGAAGAACCAGCGCATCGGCAAATTCCTTATCACTGTTATCAGTGGTGAGCTTCGGTAAATCGATGTCTGCGGATTTGTAAATATGAGGATAGTAATCCAGCACACGAAGAGCTTCCTTTTTGTCGATAGGTTTGCCCTTGCGGTACATCATTGTAATATGGTCAACTATGTCTATATCCTTGAGTATACAATATTCCTGTAACATTATAGCTTAATCTCCCAGTAATTTCTGTCGTTTTCGGCAATGAATTTTTTATATTCTTTATGATGACTGAAATTTCGAGGACGAATAAGTACCCGGTCATTGTAGACCTCAACCACAAAGCCGATGCCCATATCTTTAATTTTGCCGTGATGATTTCCGCAGGCAAGTGACGGTACATTGAGCAAGGTCAAATTTCCGTCCTTTTCGAGGGTACAGTAGCCCTCTTTTTTGTACCATTCGTTACCACTTAGCGCCATATGAGAATGTCCGCTGAAATAGAACGCCCGAGGATAATTTTCCAGCAGAGCCTTTATCTCGTCGCTCTTTACACCTATTCCGCCATCCATTGGGTCTTTATCATGCTCATCTGCACTGAAGGTTCTGGGAAGTCCGTGGGTTCCGTTTATCGCCTGATGATTGAACACAAATACAGGCTTCCCTGTTTTCTCGGCAGAATCAAGCTCATTTTTGAGCCAATCAACCTGTTCATCGGTAATATTTGCCTCACAGCCACCGTCATACTCACTGGCAAGGAAAATAAACTTATAGCCGCCAATTTCCTTTGAAAAGTAGAGCTTGTCAAGGGCAAATCCGCATATATCACAAAATGCCGAACGATACTCCTTTATAGCAGCATCATAGCTGTCATCATGCCAGGTGTCGTGATTTCCCAGGGCAAGAAGTAAATTTTTTGCTGGAGTATATTTTGCGAAGCAAGGCCTTGCCATATTCCAGTTTTTGTCGTTTCCACGGGAGGTTGTATCACCTACGATGACGAGTGCGTCAGGCAAATTCTCGAAATTCTCCGAGTCACGAAGAGCTTGTTTTAGGAAGAATTTCGGAAGCTCCGGTAATGGGTGCTTTACATCGATATGCGTATCCGCAAGAACATTGAATACAAGATTTGGATTTTCAAATAATGTTTTAACCTTCATATCAGTCTGTCCTCAAAGCCTCAACGGGATCCTTCTTTGCCGCAATGGACGAGGGAATAAGTCCCGCAATGAATGTAAGAAATACGCTGATAGCCACCAGGGCGACTCCTGCAACAAAGGGAAGCTGTGCCGCAGCGCCTGTGTGAGTAAGTTTGTCAAGCAGCAGGTTAATGGGAATTTCCAGCAGGAGAGTGACAAGTATACCAATTAGACCTGCGCCGAAGCCAATTGTAACGGTTTCCGCATTGAATACGGAGGAGATGTCCCGTTTGGAGGCGCCAATTGCACGGAGAATACCGATTTCCTTTGTTCTTTCAAGCACGGAGATGTAGGTGATTATGCCTATCATAATGGAGGATACAACAAGTGAAATACTGACGAAGCATACAAGCACATAGGTGACGATGTCAAGAATACTTGTGATACTGCTCATCAGCATTCCCAGGTAGTCCGTAACAGTGACCGTGTAGCCGGTATAGCCCTGCTGGGTCATCTGCTCATTGTAATAATCCACAAGCTCGGTAAGTTCATCCTTATCGCTGAAGCTCTTTGGGTAGAAATAAATGGATGATGGACTGTCGGCGGTGCAGTATCCCAGCTTTGAATAGGTTGTTGACAGTGAGCATTCCGCATTGATTGAGTCGATATACGCCTGCTTCATGGCAAGAACCTGTTCATCGTTGAGGTAGCCCTCCACAAGCTTTTTCTGGAAGGATGACATATCGGAAAAGTCGATGAAATCCGCAATATCGAAGTTCATTATGTCAATTTCCGACAGGTCAACATCCTCCATAAGTGACATAAACGGGGAAATATCAAGATATGAGAAATCGATAAGGCTCAAATCCACATCCGCAAGATCGAAGTCATTCACGGTGAGAGTGTTGAAGGTAAGTCCTGTGATAACATCGGTGGTCTCGTCAGCCAGCTGAGCCTGTACAACCTCACTATTTTCCGTCTTTTCCAAGGCGTAAGTCATCAAATCCTCACGATAGCCGATTGAACCTGTGCCTGTGGACATAACATTATTGGGGTCTGGTCTGAGAATACCCACAATTTTAAGGGTTTCACCGTTTTCGACAAGCTGTTTTTCGTACATTGCGTTTGAGGAACAATCCGTCCAAAGGCCGGTTTCGCTGTCCTTGGCAAAGTACTCATAATCCAGCACAAGGCGGAATTCAAGTCCGAGAATCTCATCAAAGGTATACTCCTCGATTTCGGCGGTTTCAAGCTCCGAACCGTTGGCAAGTACACTCATCATATTGTTCATGAACTCGCTCTGATCCTTAAGTCCCAGAGCATACATAACCATTTCGTTGACCTCATTATTTTTGTCAACGATGAGTACAACCTCGTTCTTATTTTCCGGAAGTCTGCCGGCTACGGTTTCATACTGTGCGTCAAGAAGCTCGTTGTCGCCGATGAGCTGTGTCCAGGTGTTTGTATAGGAGGACAGCATACTGGTCATATCCACCGTACTTGTACTTGTACTTGATGACATCATATCCTCAAGCATGGTACTGGGATTTACCTTAATGTATCCATCATCCGTCACACGGTAGACATTCAGGTCGGTGGTGTAGTTGAAATGAATATCATTGCATATATCGTCGAAGGCTTCCCTGTTGTCGTCGATATACTGCTTGAATGCCTTCAAATTGTTGGAGGTTGCCTGGGAGATGAATGTATTTATCATCTCAGTGAAGGTGTCGTTCACATAGATTCCGTCAAGCTCATGATCGGTGGTCATAATGGATTTGCCCATATCCGTAAGCGTGGACAGGACATTATTCATATCCACAGCCTCACGCTCGATTGAAACGGGAATTGCCAGCATAAGGTCATTTTCAACCTTATCTATATATGCCTCGATACCGTTGGAGAGAGCCAGAACCAGGGCGATGCCTATGATACCGATTGAGCCGGCAAATGCGGTGAGGAAGGTTCTCGCTTTTTTTGTAGTGAGATTACGGAGAGAAAGTCCGAAGGCTGTTGAAGTGGACATAGAGGGCTTTCTACCCTTTGCCTTCTCAATTTCCGCCTTCTCCTTTTCCTCATCCAAATCCTTTTCACTGGGCTCAAATGGGTCGGAATCGCCGATTATTTCACCGTCAAGACAACGGATGATACGGGTTGAATATTTTTCCGCAAGCTCCGGATTGTGAGTTACCATTATGATGAGCTTGTCCTTGGCAACCTCTTTGAGAAGCTCCATAATCTGTACGCTTGTTTCTGTATCAAGCGCACCTGTGGGCTCGTCCGCAAGGATGATATCCGGGTTATTTATGAGGGCTCTGGCAATTGCAACTCTCTGCATCTGACCGCCGGACATCTGTGAGGGCTTTTTGTGAATTTGTTCACCAAGACCAACCTTTTTGAGTGCCTCAACGGCTCTTTCACGGCGTTCCTTTTTTGATACACCGGAGAGAGTCAGAGCAAGCTCCACATTTGCAAGCACAGTCTGATGCGGAATGAGGTTATAGCTTTGGAATACAAAGCCGATACTATGATTACGGTAGGTGTCCCAGTCAGCATCGGTGAAGAGCTTCGTGGATTTTCCGTTAATCACCAGGTCGCCACTTGTGTATCTGTCAAGTCCGCCGATGATATTGAGCATTGTGGTTTTACCGCAACCAGAGGGACCGAGAATGGATACAAGCTCACTTTCACGGAAGTTGATATTTATACCCTTGAGGGCATTGACCGTAGTGTCTCCGGTCACATAATCTTTGACAATATTTTTTAATCTGAGCATATACTCACCTGATTTTATTCATATTAGGCACTAGGCATTAGGGCTGAGGAAATCACTGCGTGATTTGATTGTAGAATCTGCCCGAAAGTCTATTTGTCATTTGCCATAAGTAAAGCGAAAATCAAAACATGTTATCTATATCCGATATAACCAAGGCGTCGGAGGAGTAATACTACCGCAAGAGCGAGGACTATCACTGCCACGGCAATTCCCACATATACCCCAACGGAGACCTTATTCGTATTTTGATAGATAATGGTCGGTATGAATTCATCCTTTGCGGTGGTCTCGGCAACTGCCTTTTCACGGAAGAAAAGATTGTAGAGCCAACAGATAAGCTCATCGTCCGTCATTGCGGCAAATTTCGCTCCGATGTCGCCAGCCATTGCCATCATATCGTTGCCACCTTCGTCGGAGGAGCCCATAAGTCCGGAGAGAAGTCCGGAATTTTCGTCGGATTTTAGAATCTTAACCAGATATTTGAGTACAAGAGTCAGAACCTCCTGGGAATTGCCGTTTATGTAGGTGTAGGTAGGCGAGCCGTTTCGTTTGCTCGTAAGTGTCACCGCTGTACCGCAGGTCATCAGCTTGTTCAAATCCGCCTCCGGAAGGCTAATTCCCAAATCCGAAGTCAATGAGGAATCCGTCAGTAAGGAATTTATGTCGAAGTCCGTCAAAGAGGTGTCGAGCATAGAGTCAAGGTCGATTAAGCCCTCAAGTCCTGCATCATCAAGCAACGCCGTTACGGGATAAACAAGCTCTGAAATATAATCCTTAACAAGTCCTGAATTGAGAAAATAAATCAGTTCCGGAATTCTTTCGCAGATATTTTTAACCGGAGACTCGCAGATTTCATCAATGAGCGAAATAATCGGGTCAATAATATCGGTGATGATTTTTTCGTCGGATTTGCCGTACTCTGAATAGGTTTTTATGTTGTCGGTGGAGCATCCCAGACCTTCAAGAAGCGGGATAATCACGGTGTTGTAACCGTCAGAACCGCCCAGCTCCAAACCACCAGCAATTGTAAGCTTGCCTTCATTGAAAAGATAGGCGAAAAGGGTCGTGTAGGGTGTGAGAAGGCGGACAAGTTGTTTACGGAAGGCAGTACTGTCACCGTCTGTTATACTGCCGTTACGATAATACACGGGATTTACTCCGATTATGGATGTGAGACCTGACAGTTCTGAGGAGCCGAATATGCTATAAATTCCGTCGGAGAGAGCCTTCAAAACAGAATTTGAATATATCAGCTTTTTCACCGTATCGGTAATATTTGCGTTTTCGTCGCTGTCCTGCATAGCCTCGGTGATGAGAGGGTCAATACCATCAAGGACTCGTTGAAGCTGGTCAGCGGTAAGGCCTTCCGGCGGATTTACTGCCACCGGCGTATAGGCGGGATAGGTGTATGTCACATCGTGGGTTCTGCAGTCGCCAGCATTCGTAAACAGGTAAAGGACTATGGCCGCAAGCTCCTTATCGGATTTTGCAAGAAGCTTATCCACAAAATCACTGATTTCAGCATTGTTGCCTGTCATATTGGTGATTAGGGATTTGTTTTCACGCAGAGCCGAAATCAGCCAGTATAGTATTGTCATAAAGGAGGCGGATTTGTCGGTAGTGTAGATGTCGCCGGACTTGGTGGCACAGGCAGCCAAATCATCAAGGTTGATTTCCGGGAGCTTCAGAGTGACGCCAGCAACGGAGGACAAATCCACATCGCCGATAAGTGATGATAAATCCGCAGAATTCTCAATTGATACAACACTTGACAGGAGCTTGGATATACCTGGAATTGAGAGTGAGCCGATATTGAGAGTCAAAGGCTCAATAAGGCTGTTTATGGCATCGGAAAGCCCGCCGTCGTTAAGGAATGCAGCTATTTTCGGCAGTACATCCACCGCCTCATTTATCGGGTCGGAAAGAATATTGTCGATTGCGGAATAGAGCATTGTGAATATCCGGACAATCATATTCCGTCTGTCGGATGATGAGCGTGTGAACTCCTTTTGTGTGAGAATTGATGGACAGTTGAGATTTTTCAAAATCGGCTGGATTACCGACTCATAGCCGTCTCCGCCTGTCACACTGACAAGACCGTTCAGCTTGATTTCTCCGCCGCAAAGAAGCGCATAGACCACATCGCCAAAGGGCAGAAACACCGTTGCAACAGCCCTTGCGAAGGAATCTCTGTCGGTAACGCCCCATTTGAAAGTGTCCGCCTTAGCCACAGCCGTCTTCAAATCCGGTGAAATTTTGATTTGCCATGCGACGGATTCGTATTCGGAAAAGCTCTCGGAAAGTCCTTCTGGCGTCAAATCAATTCCCAATAAGGCAAGTGTGTCCGCCGAATCGGTCATTTCGCCATAGATAGCCGAAAACAGGCTGTTCACCGTAGCGTCGTTGCAGAATGCTGAATAGACCGTCGAGGAATCCAGCTTGTCGCCCAGTAAATCCTTTACAATCGCACCCACCTTTGGAATTATCTCCTCAACCTGGGAGGCGGAATAACCCTCGGGATAGTCCACCGCAAGGACGCCCATGGGCAATATGAATATCACCAGAGCCGTCAGCACGGCAATCACCCGATATATCTTTATTTTCATTTGAAAATATTACCTCAGTGAAAAATTATAATGTTATATATTACTTTATTTCAAAAAAAATTTCAATTCATTAGAATTAAATCTTTATTAACATTCTATGAACAATAGTAAAATTTTATTAAAATTTTTACATAATCAGACAGTGTTTTGAAAAAATAAACACAGCTGTTTTACCAGCCGTGTAATATTTTCAGACTAGGATACATCCGCAAGGTCAATATAGAGATGTCCGTTTTCCGCAATGTGATCCTTTCTACCCTTGAGATTATCACCCATAAGTAAATCGAATTTGTCAATCATACGAATTTCATCGCTGTCAGTTTCGACCTTGATAAGACGGCGTGTCTTGGGATTCATGGTGGTCATCCACATCATATCCGGATCGTTTTCACCCAAACCTTTTGACCTCTGGACGGTGTATTTCGCATCTCCAATTTCCTCTAATGCGGCGGTTTTTTCAGCCTCGGTGTAGGCAAACCAGGTCTGACCCTTTGCGGTGATTTCATATAATGGTGACTCGGCTATAAATACCTTGCCCTCTTTAATGAGAGTAGGCATAAGCCGCCAAATCATGGTCAAAATCAGGGTACGGATATGGAAGCCATCCACATCGGCATCGGTACAAATAATGACCTTGTTCCAGCGAAGCTTGTCAATATCAAAGGTGTACATATCCTTCTGCTTCGTCTTGACCTCAACTCCACAGCCCAGAACCTTAATAAGGTCGGTGATAATTTCGTTTGCGAAAATCTTATTATACTCCACACCCAGGCAGTTGAGAATTTTACCTCTTACGGGAATAACCGCCTGGAATGCTGAATCTCTCGCCTGCTTGCAAGCACCCAGAGCGGAGTCACCCTCCACGATGAAAACCTCACGCTCGTTCACATCACGACTTCTGCAATCCACGAATTTCTGCACTCTGTCGGTCATACCGGTGCCGCCGGATATGGTCTTTTTCAGCTGCAATCTTGTGCTTTCCGCCTTGACTCGGGAACGCATATTTATCATGACCTGCTCGGCGATTTTCTCTGCCTCAGCCTTGTTCTCAATGAACCACACCTCCAGCTGATGCCTAAAAAACTCAGTCATTGCGTCCTGGATGAATTTGTTGGTGATGGATTTCTTGGTCTGATTTTCGTAGGATGTCTGGGTTGAAAAGCTGGATACTACAAATACAAGGCAGTCCTCAATGTCCTGCATTCCGATTTTGGAGTCAGTCTTTGAATACCGTCCAGTCTGTTTCAAATATGCGTCAAGCTGGGAGACGAATGCGCTTCGTGTAGCCTTTTCCGGAGAACCGCCGTGTTCAAGCCAGCTGGAATTATGATAATATTCCTTGAGCTGTTTTTTGTTGGAAAAGCAGACTGCCGCCTTAATTTTTAGCTTATAGTCACTTAAATCAGCCCTATCTCTGCCCTTGCGATCCGCCTCCCAAACCTGAACCGAGGTGAAGGCGTCCTCACCAACGAACTCATTCACATAATCCACAATGCCGTTTTCGTAGAGAAATTCCGACTCCTCAAACTTTCCGGGCTTTGTTTCGTCACGGAATATAAAGCGGATATTTTCATTGATAACGGACTGGCGATGAAGAATGTCGGTAAAATATTCTGCCGGGATGTCAATATCGGTGAACACCTCTAAATCCGGCTTCCAACGAATGCGGGTTCCGGTGTCCTTTTTGGCGTAAGGCTCCTTTTCAAGACCGCCTACGATGTTGCCCTTTTCGAAGTGTAGCTTGTACAAAAATCCGCCGCCATGAACCTCTGCGTCCATATACTCCGAGGCATACTGGGTGGAGCAAAGTCCCAGTCCGTTGAGACCAAGTGACATCTCATAGCTGCCACCGTCGTTGTTGTCGTACTTTCCGCCGGCATACATCTCACAGAAGAGAAGCTCCCAGTTATAACGCTGTTCCTTTTCGTTCCAGTCCACAGGAATGCCTCGTCCGAAATCCTGCACCTCAACGGATTTATCAAGAAAACGGGTCACAACAATCTTTGAGCCATAGCCTTCTCTCGCCTCATCTATGGAGTTGGATATAATTTCAAAAACACTGTGCTCGCAGCCGTCAAGACCATTGGAACCGAATATAACTCCGGGACGCTTACGGACTCTCTCTGCGCCTTTCAATGAGGTAATGCTTTCGTTGTCATATGTCTTTTTCTTTGCCATTAATTTCACCACACATATATATCTATTATAATTATAGCACATAATTACAAAAAAGTCAAGTCCGCTCTTGACAAAGATTTGACATTTTGTTATAATGTTCAAAATAAACAAAGGAAGTCCGTTTATGATTATAAAGTACAAAAACAAATCGCCATCAGTTTCGGAGGATTGCTTCATTGCGCCCAATTCAACAATAGCTGGTGATGTGGAAATTTCCGCTGGCGCATCCGTGTGGTTCGGCGCAGTAATCAGAGGCGACAACGCAAAGGTAACCATCGGCGAAAACAGCAACATACAGGACAACGCTGTGGTTCATGTGGATATGGGCAAACCGGTTTCAATCGGCAAGGATGTGACCATTGGACATTCCGCCATCATCCACGGCTGCACAATCGGCGACAACTCCCTCATCGGTATGGGCGCAATCGTGATGAACGGCGCTAAAATCGGCAAGGACTGTATTATCGGCGCAGGAGCTCTTGTAACGGAGGACACTATAATTCCCGACGGCAAGGTGGCTTTCGGCTCGCCGGCAAAGGTTGTCAAAGACACTGGCATCAAGGCAAAAACCATGAACAAACTCACCGCCGTTGCATATAAAACGGAAGCAAAGGAATACAAGGAGTAGGATTATGGAGCTTAAAAGAACAATCGCAAAGGATTTGCTGTCCATCAAGGCAGTATTTTTCAGACCGGAAGAACCCTTTACATGGGCAAGCGGAATTAAAAGTCCAGTGTACTGCGACAATCGTCTTACACTCACAGCGCCAAATGTGAGAAACGATGTTGAAAACGGCCTTGCCTCGGTAATCAGGGAATTTTATCCGGATGCCCAGGTACTTATGGGTACCTCCACAGCAGGTATCGCCCACGCCGCAATCACAGCTCACATACTGAATATGCCTATGGGATATGTTCGCTCCGGCGCAAAGGATCACGGTAGGCAAAATCAAATCGAAGGCAGACTCGAAAAGGGTCAAAAGGTAGTTGTTGTGGAGGATTTAATCTCCACAGGTGGATCTGTAATCGAGGTTGTGAATGTCCTTCGTGACGCTGGCGCAGAGGTTATCGGAATTGCATCTATATTCACATACGGAATGAAAAAGGGTCTTGACAGACTCGCCGATGCAAATGTAAAGAACATCTCTCTCACCGACTTCGACACCATCGCCGAGGTAGCTGCAGATGAGGGCTATATCAAGCCTGCAGACATAGAAAGGCTCATCAAATTCCGCAACAATCCCTCAGATGAAAGTTGGATAGGCTAAAATATGAAAAATCTCATTGATATTACGGATTTATCCCCGGAGGAAATCGAAGGATTGCTTACAACAGCCACGGATATAATCGAAAATCCGGAGAAATACTCCCAAATGTGCAAGGGCAAAAAGCTGGCTACCCTGTTTTTTGAGCCATCTACCCGCACAAGACTTAGCTTCGAGGCGGCGATGTATGAGCTTGGCGGAAATGTTCTCAGTATGGCAGATGCCGGTTCATCCTCGGCTGCAAAGGGCGAAAGTGTGGCGGATACAGCGAAGGTCATATCCTGCTATGCGGACATCATCGCAATGCGTCACCCAAAGGAAGGCGCTGCTTTGGTTGCAGCGAACAACGCCACCGTACCCGTTATAAACGCAGGCGACGGCGGACACTGCCATCCCACACAAACTCTTGCTGATCTGTTGACAATATACAGAGAAAAGGGCGGATTTGAAAATCTCACAATCGGTCTCTGCGGTGACCTTAAATTCGGAAGAACTGTCCATTCACTCATCGCTGCAATGAGCCGTTACAAGGGCGTAAAATTCGTCCTCATCTCACCTGAGGAGCTGAAACTACCCTCCTATGTCAAGGAAGAACAGCTCAAACGAAAAAATATTCCCTATGTCCAGACATGCTCCCTGGAAAGTGTTATGCCGGATTTGGACATACTCTATATGACAAGAGTCCAGCGTGAAAGATTTTTCAATGAGGAGGATTATCTCCGCCTGAAGGACAGCTATATTCTCACTCCAGAGAAACTTCAAACAGCAAAAAAGGACCTTGCGATACTCCATCCTCTGCCTCGTGTAAACGAAATCAGCGTTGCCGTGGATAAGGACCCCAGAGCCTGCTATTTCAAACAGGTTCTCAACGGAAAATATATGAGAATGGCTCTCATTCTCGCTATGCTTCGGGAGGCTTAAAATGCATATAGATTCAATTCAAAACGGCATTGTAATCGACCACCTCAAGGCAGGCTCCGCTATGAGGCTTTATGAACTGCTGAAACTCAATTCCCTGTCAGTTCCCGTGGCGATGATTATGAATGTGGATTCCAACGCCAGAGGCAAGAAGGACATACTCAAAATCGACGGCGAAATCGACATAAATCTGGATGTGGTGGGATATGTTGACCCGGGCGCTACGGTTAATTACATCCGCAACAAGGAAATAATCGACAAAAAGCATCCTGAACTGCCAACAACGCTTACGAATGTTCTGAAATGCAAAAATCCAAGATGTATCAGTATGACAGAACAGGAACTGCCACAAATTTTCGACCTGACTGACAAGGACGAAAAGACCTATCGTTGCAGATATTGCGAAGTCAAGGCTTAATTGTGTAAATTCAACAAATTTTGGTGCGGATGAGTGAAATATTCGTACCAAATTTTATTTATTTTTGACGAAAAAAAAAGTTTAAAAATTTCAAAAAAAAAGCTTGACAAATGAGGAAAAGTATGGTATTATATGCAAGTCGTTGAGAGCGACAAGGCATAGGCGAGCGTAAATGCTGGTGTAGCTCAGTTGGTAGAGCAGCTGATTTGTAATCAGCAGGTCGGGGGTTCGAGTCCGTCCACCAGCTCCAGAAAATGGGTGAGTTCCCGAGCGGCCAAAGGGGGCAGACTGTAAATCTGTTGTCAGTGACTTCGGTGGTTCGAATCCACCCTCACCCACCAGAAGACGAGTTCATTCTCGTCTTTTTTTGTTTCTAATTTCACAATATAATCTATTTAGAGTACAAGATATTTTTTTGCAAAGCTTTTACCACAGAAATAGAGAAAAGCTACAAATCAGATTAAATTGCAGACCTTTATAAAGAAAATTATCCCATAAAAGGGAAAAACATCCCTCCACTAAATTATCGTAGAGGGTATTTTTATGCTTTACATCGGGCAATAAAAAGAGCAAGCCTTTTTACCCGCTCAATTTAGTTATTCGGGATTGATGTCTTCGGGTGAAGGTTCGTCCTCTTTCGGGGCAGAAGTATATTCCGCCTTATGCTTTCTCTCACGGGCGGCGGCGTAGACAAGTACATCCACAATTTCAGCTCCCCGGATTTTCAGCATCTTTGCACATTCATCCAGAGTTGCACCCGTTGTGCGAATATCATCCACAAGCAAAATCCGCTTATCCTCCACATCGGAAAATTCAACTGTGTCGAAAACTCCAAATACGTTACCGTGACGCTGATGAGCCTTAAACATTCTCTGGCTCTTTGTATCGTAGAGCTTTGCCAGAATGTCAAGACAGGGTATTTCCGCATAGACAGCCAGAATCCTTGCGATGAGCCGTGTATGGTAAAATCCTCGCTTTTTCACCTCATCACTTGTCTGAGGCACATAGCAGATGAAATCATAGTCAAAGGACTGCTCTCGCTCTTTATACACCTGATAGAGCGTCCGGGCTATATTTACCGACATATTTCTTTTTCCACGGAATTTGAAATAATGAATGCCGGAACGCACACCACCATCGTACACATACGCCGCAGTAATTTTATCGTAGAAATGTTTTTTTCCGCCGCAGGTACAGTCCTCCTTACTAAGTCCGCAGAGAGTACATACCTCACCATGAATACTCAAATCATTCTTGCGACATTCACGACAAACTTCCTCCCAAGGGTAAGCAAATCCAAAACAAAGACTACACCTGCGTGGGAAAATAAGGTATTTTAAGTTCATATCATTGCAAAGGCACTAGGCAATAGGCACTAGATCGTTACCAGAGATTTGTTTCAGAAGGTTAGCTCTTGCCGTTCCGTGGTTAAAGATAGAATATGTGGTATTGATTATGGATTTGCCTTCCTATAGACATACGTAGCGGTCGCTAAAATCAAATCACGAAGTGATTTCCTTAGCACTAATGCCTATTGCCTTTATATTATAAAGAAAATGACAAATAGACTTCTGGTCAGAATACTTCCTATCTTCTGCCTGCTACATCCTATAAGCGAAGAGTAAATTCCAGCGTGCCACCTTGCATAAGCTCAGAGAGTGGAATACGGCAGTCGGTAACTTCCCTGTCATTGAATTTAGCGGAGAGAACCTGCACACCCTCGCCACTCACATTTATTTTGAGAGTGTTGCCGGATGAAAGAGAAACAAGGGCAGATTTAACTATCGGCGAAGTGACGAATACGTAATCAAAGCCAGCGAGAGGATGAAGTCCCAGGGCATTCCACACATACCAGCTTGAAAGTGCTCCAGAGTCGTTGTTGCCAGGCAGTCCGCCTTTACCGGTGGTGAACATATACTTCATCCCAGCACGGATAATTTCCCGCATTCTGTCCGGACGATTTGCATAAACATAGGAAAAAGGCGCCTCCGTGTCGGATTCATTATTAAATCCCTCGAATCGTCCCAGCTTTTCTCCTTCACAAACAGGCGTTTTGTCAAATGGATTTGTGGGCTGAATTACCGGCTCTGCACCGTAACCAAAAAACTTATCCAGGAGAGAAACAAATCTCTCATTACCGCCGGCAATTTCAATTCGCCTGTCCATATCAAGATGAGGACGGAATGAATAGTTCCAGCAGGAGCCCTCGTAGTAGTCGCTCTCGTCCTTCATAAGACCCGTTTGCTTATCGTAGACATCTTCCCAGACCCTGGCATAAGAGCTGAATACGGTGGCTAAATCCGTCTTTCCAAGCTTATTTGCAAGTCTTTCGGCAAGAGCACAACACTCGCTCATATCCAATGTCCATGAGTAGTTTTTACAATGTCTGTCGATAGTGAAATCCGTCTTGTTATCCGCAAGAAGGTCGGTCTTTATACATTCAAGCATTCTGTCGGAATCCATGGGAATACCGAAATGATAAGCCGTCATCAGAGTGTAGCAGCCCAGCATACGAGCCTGCCCATCACAATCTGTATAATTTCTATTTAGTCCCCAGGAATTGGGTATTCTGCCCAAGGTTTCGCATACGGTCATAATGGTTTCCGTAATTTTCACACTCATACCCTTGTCTGTGAGGAAAATCAATGGCAAGGCGGATTTATACATATCCCAGAATGTGTTGAAATCGGCACAAAACGGAGCGTCGGTGTCATAGATAAAACTCTCACCGGAGAAATCAGCAGGCTTTACAAGGGAGTGATAGAGGTTTGAGTAGAAAATCTCCTCTGTTTTCTCATCGGACTCAATTGAAATTCTGCTCAATGCCTTTTCCCAAATCGCTGCGGCTTTATTTTTTGTTGTATCAAAATCATCCCTGTCTGTCAAAAATTCATTTGCGTTTTCAAAGGAACGAAGCGACAGACTGACTCGCATTACGCAAGTCCGATTCTTAGGTATAAATTCCGCTGAATTTTGGTCAAAGCTGGTGAATATGCCGTCACCGCAAATGGCAAAATAAAGTCTGACACCTTCCGCAGTGAATGCCACATTGAGAGTATTATCATTGACCTTCTCGCAATGTATGTCCGACACTGTCCTGCGTTCGTTATCGGGAATGCGAATTCCGTTATTTGTAAAGTCAAAACAAATCCTTCCGCCATTTTTAGCGAAGGTGTAACGGTGGTATGCCACATACCGGGAAGTGGTCAGCTCGCAATGAATATCTGGAATATCGCAGGAGTAATATCCTGGAACTGCCTTCTCATTTGACAGTACGGAACGGCTACATTCCGCATAACAGGGCGACACAATGAGGTAATTGTAGTAATATCCCATTGCGCCGGTTCCGCTTTGATGAATGTGGGAAAAGCCATAGATACGGTCGTCCTCCAGCTTTGGCGGTCTTGAATGACTGTTAGGTTTGTGATTGCCATAGCCCGTAGGATAGCCGCCAGTAAAGGGACAGGCAGAAATTCGACCAAAAGGCAAAACAGCCGCGGGAGTTGTATTTCCGCAGCCTGCCTTTATGAAAAACCATCTTGCAGCGATACCTTCCGGAGTTGGAAGATCTATTTCGCCGTTTCCTTGAAAGACATTGATTTTCATAGTATATAGAAATTATAAAACCTTAGCCAAGAAGTCCTTGAGTCTGGGATTTTGCGGATTTGCGAAAAATTCCTTCGGCTCGTTTTCCTCGGCGATAATGCCGTCATCGATGAAGATAACTCTGTCTGCAACCTCTCTTGCGAAGCCCATTTCGTGAGTGACCACAACCATGGTCATACCTTCCTTTGCAAGGTTCTTCATAACATCCAAAACCTCGCCCACCATTTCCGGGTCAAGAGCGCTTGTAGGCTCGTCAAAGAGCATAACATCCGGATTCATACAAAGGGCACGGACGATTGCAACACGCTGCTGCATACCGCCGGATAGAGCCCTTGGATAAAGATTTGCGCTGGATTTGAGTCCAACTCTATCAAGGAGTGCCAAAGCCTTTTCCTCAGCCTCCGTTTTTGACATTTTAAGAAGTTTCTGAGGAGCCAAGGTCATATTGCGAAGCACGGTCATATGCGGGAAGAGATTGAACTGCTGGAACACCATGCCCATTTTCTGACGGTGAATATTTATATCCACGGACACATCCGCAATATCAACTCCGTCAAAGTAAATACTGCCACCTGTAGGATCTTCAAGACAGTTAAGACAGCGGAGAAATGTGGACTTTCCGGAACCGGAGGCGCCGATAATGACCACAACCTCACCCTTGTGAATTTCGGTGCTGATACCTTTAAGCACCTGCTTGTCGCCGAAGCTCTTTTCCAGCTTGTCGACTTTTATAACAACATCAGTGGTCACTCTTTCTCAACCTCTTTTCCAGCATTCCCAGAAGCTTAGTCATAACAATAACGATAACGAGATAGATAACCGCCAGGGCAATATACGGCACCATGGCTCTGTATGTGATACTGACAATGTTCTGCATCTGTTTTGTCACATCACGAAGAGCGATAACGGACACAAGTGAGGTGTCCTTGAGAAGTGTAATCATCTCATTGCCCAATGCGGGAAGAATGTTCTTTACCGCCTGTGGGATAATTATGTGCCACATAGTCTGCACATAGTTAAATCCAAGACTGCGACCTGCCTCTGTCTGACCTTTCGGAATGGACATAAGTCCGGAACGGATGATTTCCGCAACATAGGCGCCGGAGTTAATACCCAAGGTGATGATACCGCAGAGTATAGCGCCGGATTCAGTCTTTGGAACCATAACAACGAAGCCCATAATCAGAAGCTGTACCATCATGGGCGTACCACGAATTACAGTAAGGTAGAGCTGTGTCAGGGCGTTGAGTATGCGGATTATTATCGGAGGCTTCTTTGCCGTGTAGCTGTCGTTCAGCGTACGAATAACAGCAAGAATAAGACCGATAACTATACCGATTGCAAGTGAGCAAATCGTGACAATAAAGGTTATTTTAAGGCCTTTGAGAATGAGCTGATAATGATTATCAAAAACAAAGGTCTGGAATATCTGATATATGATGTTCTGCAAGCCCTCAGGTAGCTTTTGCATAAACTGGGGCATTGTCAGAATCCATTCGGCAAATTTCATCGATGCCATATTACATCGTCCTCACATATAAAATTTAAGGCAACACCGCACACCTTGTTCGGCATTGCCCTATTTTTAAGAATTAGTCTTCGTCCTTATACTTTGCGAAGATAGCATCAACTGTACCGTCAGCCTTAAGCTCAGCAAGTGCAGCATTGAAAGCATCAAGGAGAGCTGTGTCAGCCTTGTTGAAGGCAATAGCGTAATCCTCAACAGCATAAGCAGTATCAAGAACTACAAGACCCTCGTTAGCCTCTGCGAATTCTGCAGCAACAGGACCGTCAACAACAACGCAGTCAACCTGATCGTTGATGAGAGCCTGAACAGCAAGAGCATACTTTTCGTACTGGTTTACATAGTCCTGACCGAAGTCCTCTGTGCAGTAGTCGTCACCTGTTGTGCCAGCCTGAACGCCTATCTTCTTGCCTGCAAGATCCTCTGCGGATACGATGTCGCTACCTTCCTTAACAAGGATAGCCTGAACAGCAGTCTCATAGGGATCGGAGAAGTTAACGCTCTCTTTTCTCTCGTCGGTAACTGTCATACCGGACATACCGAAGGAAACAGCGCCGGACTCAACAGCAGCAACGATGCCGTTGAAAGCCATATCCTTAACCTCGAGGGTTGCACCAAGCTTCTCGCAGATAGCGGTAGCAATCTCAACATCAATACCGATGTAGGAGCCGTCACCGTCTACATACTCATAGGGCGGGAAGTCACAGCTGGAACCCATAACAAGTGTCTGACCTTCGAAGGAAACATCAGCAACCTCAACTGTCTCAGGAGCAGCTGTTGTAGCCTCTTCCTCAACTGTCTTTGCACCGCAGCCTGCGAATACGCCGAGAATCATTGCGATAACAGCAATGAGAGAAATAACCTTAATTGCCTTTTTCATTGTAGAAACCTCTGAAATAATATTCGGATAAAGGGCAAAAGCCATATCCGTTCGTATAGCATTATACCACAATAATGCATAAAGTCAAGCAAAAAATGAATATTTTTGCATTTTTGTGAAAACTTACCTATTATATAGCGTTAAAGCATATTTTTAGCAATATTATTCATATCCTCGGGTAACAGACTTGTAAACTTTAACACTTCATTTGTAACGGGATGAATAAATTCAACCTTACCGCAATGGAGAGCGGCTCTTGAAGTCAGCGTGTCGGTACTGCCGTACATCTCATCGCCCACAAGAGGCATACCGATGGATGAAAAGTGAACTCTTATCTGATGGGTTCTGCCGGTTTCAAGATTGATTTTAACAAGGGTCCTGCATTCATCATGCTTCAACGCCTGCCAATGAGTTATGGCGATGTCGCCCTCGTCACCTGCAGCACGGAGAGTTTTTCCCGGGTCTGGTCGGTAAATTCGCTTATCGATAGTACCACTGCCCTCCAAAAGTCCGCCCACAATCGCATAGTATGTTTTTTTGATGTTGGCATTCAGTTTGGATGCTGAGAGCGGATTAAGACATAGTACCACAAGTCCGGAGGTGCATTTATCAAGTCGACCGGCTGCTCTGAATGTGAAGGCTCTTCCCTGTTTTGAGAAATACCATGCCATCCCGTTGGCAAGCGTGTCGCCCTGATGATTGTGAGTTGGATGCATCGCAAGTCCGGCAGGCTTATTCACAACCGCAATATCATCATCTATGTATACAATGTCCGGCTCAATCTCACTCTTTTCAATAAATGAGGTGTCGTCCGGAATATTCACCGTGACAATGTCGCCTATGTTTAGAAGTTCAATGGTTTTTGCAGGCTTGCCGTTGAGCAATATACCGTCGGAGAGAGTTTTAAGCCGTCGAATCAAAGCCGTGGACATTCCCACTGAATATTTGAGATAATGGAAAATCTTCCTGCCCTCGTATTCGGCGGATGTCACATAATTTATTGTTCGCATTATTCCAGCTCTGCGCTGACACGGAGAACATGTCTTGCATCGGAGGCTGTAACCGTGCCGTTTCCGTCGTAATCCGCATTGAAAAGAGCTCTGCTGTTGAGGGCGGTTTCCAGCTCGGCGGATATACGGAGAATTGTTCTGGCATCATTTGCCTTGATTGTACCGCTTAAATCCGCATCACCCTTAAAGAGCTTGGGAACACTCATTGTGATGTTCTGTCCACAATGAAGGCATTTACTCGTCTGGAGTCCCAGAGATGTAAGCGTTGGCATTTTTGTGATTTTTGTACTGCCCATTTTGTGACCAGTAACGGGAAGTTCTATGGATACAAAGGCCTGATGACAGCGTGAACAATAGGTCTTGATACTGCCCGTTTCGTCACAGGTGCATATATTCACATCGGTACGACATGTAATGTGCCCATCAACAATGAGACGATTTTCCTCAATGACAATGTCGCAATATCTGCATTTGCTGATGTAGTTTGCGCAACCACAGGCAGAACCTTCCGTCAATTCAGGAGTTACTGTGGGATAATGGGTATGACCATCACCGTTCATATCTGCCAGCTTCTTGGAACAAAGCTCTCCGCAAAGGGTACAGGTAGCGGTAAGATAGCCCTCCTCATCCGGAATTTCTGAATATTCACCGGGAGTATGTCCGTTGGGCGATACAAGAGTTGTCCTCACTGCGCCACAGATTTTACAAATAGCCTCCGTCTTGCCAAAGCCTTCGCAGGTGGGCGTCTCAATGACAGTCTCTTCACCGAACATACAGAACGGCACCTTGGCATAGGCTATCGTAATCGGGAATGTATCGGTGGATACTATGCAGTTTGATACATAATTAAATACGCTACAATTTACATCCGGCTCGGAGGTTGTTTCCACAATCCACACCCTAGTGTCCTTGTCGGAAATTTTCGCCGCCGCAGAAGAGCTTGTCATAACACCGGTCATAATACTGTCAGATGCCACATTTACTGCATTCACAACAGAATTTATCTCATCGGAATCCTCAGAATCGAAGGCGAAAAATACGGGATAATTAAGCTCATAGCCATTGTCGGAAATGCTTGCAATTGTTGCGCTAATGATTTCATCTGCCCTGTCTGCGGATGGAATATTGACATATGCTCCGATAAGGAAGTCATCCTTACCCTGTGCGTAATAGTCTGCAAATGAGGTGTTGACGCTACTATCATCCTTGTCCATACGAATTACAACGGCGTCGAAGTCCTCATTTTTGAGTGTGTCGTAATCGATTTCATCGTTGATTTTATCCGTATCGATAAGTGCGACCTTGGCATAAATTCCGCTGATTTCGATTTTATCAAGGTACTCAAGCTTAAGGTAGCCAGTCATACCGGAATAGACACATTTACCCCATTCATTGCCAACAATTTTTGTTATGCTTACAGTCGTACCCTTGGAGATTATGGTGAGAGCTTCGCTATCCATAGTGGGCTCTGCTCTGAAATACTGCTTTGAGGCAGTTGTCTTATATGTGCCGGGAGTGTATTCCGCTTCTTCAAGCTCCAGAACATCCGATACTGTAACCTGAGTATTGGTGGTATTCTCCGTGTTGGTGGTGGACTCGGCCTGTGTTGTAACTTCGGCCTGTGTTGTAGTTTCAGCCTGTGTTGTAGTTTCAGCCTGTGTTGTAGTTTCAGCCTGTGTTGTAGTTTCTGCAGTGGTGGTTATCTCGGTAGCAACTGTATAGGTGAGCATAAGCCAGCCTGTTTTGCCGTTATATTCGCACTTGCCCCACTCACCGGACACCTCTGTGATTTCCAATACGGTGTCACGGTTGAGAATGAAATAGATTTCGGCATCACTGGAAGGTGCAGCACGGAAATTGAGAGCAGTCACATTCACGGTTCGGGTACCTGTTTCGTATGTGACGCCGGTGGTCTCAACCTCGGTTGTAGTTTCGATTTCTGTAGTTGTTTCAACTTCTGTTGTGGTTTCTACTTCTGTAGTTGTTTCAATTTCTGTTGTAGTTTCTGCTACTGTTGTAGTTTCGTCACCATCGGTCACAGGATTGCAATAGGACAGGAAAATCCATCCAGCCTGACCTGCGTGATAGCACTTACCCCAGCCGTAATAAACCTGTGTCACATCCACAATTTCGCCGTAGGTGAGAGTTCCGATAACATTGTCATCTGTGGAATGGCCGTCACGGAAGTTCAGCACCTCGGTATCTATCACATACTTGCCGGTTTGGTATTCATTCTCCGTTGCAGGAGTATCGGTTGTGGCTGTGGTGGTGGATTCGCTGGTAGCCTCGGTTGTACTTTCTTCATTTGATGTGGCAGAGGACTCGCCTACCTTAGACATATAGGTCAGCATAAACCAGCCTGCCTTGCCCTCGCCATAGTTACCGTAGCCCCAAATACCGGAAATCAGCACAACATTAACTCGTGTGCCCTTTTCAACGATTTCGGTATATGAAAAGCTCTGACCGGAGCCCGAACGGACATACATTTTACCTGCGGTGACCTCGTAGGTTCCGGCAGTATAGGTCTCCTCGGCGTGAGACAGCAATACAGCTCCCGAAACGAGAAGCACAAGAGAGAGTAGAATCGCTATAATTCGTTTCATTCCGTTTCCTCCTGTTCAAACAAAGAATTTTCGTCTCATCCATGCGCCAAATCGCTTGTTTTTCAATGCAAAAATCATAAGCGCAATAAGTACAAGGCACGAGACCGTAACAATAAACGAAAAATATATCTGCGTGTGTATCGTGTAAAAAAGATGCAGAAGAATGTCGATGATAATACAGTACAAGGAAATCTGAGTAAGGACGGCAATTACTATCTTGAACGGGCTGCGACGTTTTTTACCCAGCCACAAAAACATAAACAGCACAATTCCCGAAAGAGCGAGAACCAGCGGTAATGCGAATTTTAAGAACCAAAGCTCGCCGTCATCGATGTTCATTGCAAAGATGAAGAAAAGATATAATAGTAATTCAACTGTATCCACAGCGAGCATAATATATGGGTGTTTTTTCTTCGGCAGAAATGGCAGAACGAAAAGTACCCAGGCAAGAAATACAGAGGAGATTACGTAGAAGGACCAGTCGCCGGATTCAATCGTGAAGAAATTTGTAAGCCCGCAGACAATACAGGGAATCAGCATAACAACACTGACTATCAATGCCGTAAAGCTCTTTCTTGTCGCCTTCGGAATGACTATTTTATCCGGATATGGCTTTATTTCGGCGGAGGTATCCGACTTTTGGGCAAAAGGATTTACCACAGGACATCCGCAAAGAACACATTTTGAGGCGGTGGAATCAAGCTCCACACCGCAGTTTACACAATATGACATATACTTAATAAATATAACATGTAGCGTATCGTACGCCCCATTGATAAATCTTCGTGCGATGTGCTACAGAACATTTCCTGTTTTTTCATCTGCCTGTATTTTATCACATAGCTTTATTTCTGTCAAGTAGTTATCTCGAAGAAATTTCACAAAAAATAATCTTTGTTAAATCCGCACAAATTCATCTCTCTTATTTCATTCACTCATTCAGTAGATTTATAGATGAGAATTGAGAAAGAAGTTGTTTTTGGATTTTGGTTTGGTTTGAGGTAGAGATAGAAGTTGTTTTTGTTTTTGGATTTGGTTTGGATTTGTATTTGGATTTGTATTTGGATTTGTATTTGGATTTGTATTTCTTTCAATATTGATACGATATTGATTCAATATTGATTCGATATTGATATTCTTGCTACACAAGATTACTCTCAATTCTGACATGCAGACCCATTTTTACCAGCTCACGGAAAAATTCCCGTTCGATGGTATGGTCGGCATATCTGTCGTCGAAGGTCAGCACAAGCTGGTTACCAAGGCTTAACGCAGCGACTCTTGCACCGTTGAGCAAACCGGGACCTGTATACAAAACAGCCTTTTTTATATATGGCTTCATCTCTTCCGGGATGTCCACCACGCCCAGATTTGTAAACAAAGTTGTGGTACTTCTTTCACCGGTAAAGACAAATCCCAAAAACATTCCAGCCCGCTTTATAAAGAGTGGCAGAATTTTCATCACAGGATTTCTTTCCAGCGCCACATTGGCAAGCATCATTGAATTGAGCTGTTTTTTGTTGTTTATGTATCGAAGATAGAGCGACAACTGACGGAGGATTTCGTCAAAGGTCCATTCGCCCATATTGGGATTCATACGATACTGATAGCACATTGAGAAATTCCGCAATGTATCCGAGCCGAATGCTCTGCGTAAATCCACGGGAATTTGAGCTGTAATATCCTTTTGATGACGCTCTTCCTCAAGCTGAATTTTATAGTGGACATACACAAGCAAAGCCGACATAAATTCAGTTATTGTGACACCCTTTGAATGTACAAGTTCCAGCACCTTGTCTGTTTCAAGAAAGCCAGTTATTAAGCTCACCTCATGAAGTGGCATTTTTTCACTTTTGCGGTGATACACATTGAGCTTTGACCTCTGAGCTGGAACCTTTGCATCACAATAGTATGAAAATGGGTCACGAAGCTCAGATTCTGAGGCTTGAACAGTGGTATCAAGAACAAATCCACCGGGAGCAATTTTCACACCTGTGGCAAGACGAAGATATTCCGCAGCAAGAGTACAGGTGAATATTGTGCCACCATGTCCGTCGGTCAATGCGTGAAAGAACTCCACCGAGATGTCATTTTCGTAGTAAAACACCCGAAGAAGAAATCCATCATTTTCACTGTATTTAATACGGTAGCAGATGTTTTTGTGATCCTCGTTTACAGGAGGTGCAGGCTTGTCGTTTTTTTCGAAGTAATACCAAAAGAAGCCGTGACGAAGCCGTACGTCAAAACACGGAAATCTTGGCATTATATTTTCAAGTGCCTGACGGAGTATATCCGGTTCGATTTTTCTGTCAAGACTCAGCTTCATACGGAAGACATTGGACCACTTCCGGCTGTTTTGACCGGGAAAAATCTTTGCGGCATTATCAAGCTTAAACCATGTTTTCATATATTTTTATCGGATTTTGCCTGAGGCAGGTTGACATGGTGCCTCGTTGCGTAAATTCGTATTCCAACAACAAGAACGACCGTAATCGCAACCTCAATGTAGCTGTTGAGATTTGTGCGTTTAAGTAGCTCGTAATACACGATACCGCCGGCAATTGCAGCAAGAGCGTAGATGTGTTTATACAAAACCACTGGTACATGCATAACTAAAACATCCCTTATCATTCCGCCACCAATTGCTGTCAGCATAGCGCAACACACCGCCAGATAGCCATTGTCGAAGCCGTATTTACTCACCGCCGCATTGACACCGGATACCACGAATACGCCAAGACCAAATGCGTCCACAACATTGAGAATACGGTCACGCATATGCTGAGATGCCTTCATCTTGTCACGGATATAGGAATAGAAAAATGTCAGCAGAGATACGGCGATGGATACAATCGCATAGTCATATCGGGTGAATGCCACAGGTGGAAATATGCCAAGGCATACATCACGGAGCATTCCGCCACCCAGAGCTGTAATCACGCCGAGAACACAGACTCCGAAAATATCAAGCCTGTTTTTGAATGCCTCTGTGGCTCCGGATATTGCAAACGCCGCAACACCAGCCATTTCGATTATGTATGTAATCAAATCGAATGTTTCGTTCATATTATCTTAATCCGAGTCTTTTTCGTTATTTTCAGATTCTCCGCAGTGAAAATTCCGTTATCAGAAGTGAGAGTGACCGGCTTATTCTCCTTGTCATTCAGCACGAGAGAGATGTCCTTCTTATTTGAGTACACCTTTACAACGGGATTTTTAACAGAATAATCAATTTTACAAATATGGGTAAACTCATCATCGGCAAATTTCAGCTTGCATAAATATGCATCGTCAGAAATTTCCTTCCCGGGGCATTCACGATAGCCCTTTTGAATACCGCTGTCGGTGACATAATCATCTATGTAGTCAGCCACAACGCATTCTCCGTCACAATCGGTATTGAAACTGGCAGGCGATGGCACAAGTCTCTCATCACGGTAGCCATACATAAATTTGAGCTGTTGTCCGCCGGCAGATTTTACAGCATCCACAAGTCGCTGGATTTTATCGGCAGGTATGTTGCCTTCATCCGCTACCATAACCTTGCCAAGACAGAGCATCACAACCGAAGGATTGTTCCTTGTCTGGGCGGCGATATCCGATAATGTGAGGAGAATTGCCTCAAAGTCGGAATCCGTCATATCCGGTCGGATTAGGGCATTGTTTTCTATAGCCACAAGTACCCCGTTTTCATCACAGCAATCTATGAACTCTCGTCCGGGATAGCCATCACAACGGACGAAATTACCGCCAAGCTCCTTTATCATACACACATCGGAGTAATCTGCCGACGCATCGGAGGAAAGTCCGTTTTCACGGTATGGAGAAAAGGAATAGCCTTTCAGTGTCGTTTTTTCGCCGTTGAGAAGGTAGCCTTCATCGTATTCAAAATTACGAAAACCAAAGGCAACGGACCTGACATCCTGGGCTCTGCCGTCACGGATAATTCTTGCCACGAGGGTATAAAGATTTGGCTCCTGAGGAGTCCAGCCCAAGGCATCTGGTACAGTAATTTCCACATCGGATTTCACGGGATTAGTCTTTACTGTTGCGATTTCCGAACCGTCGGAGGCGTTGATTGTATAGGAAAGAATGTCGTAGTTAATGGGATTGTCGATGTTGGCGCTAACATTCACTTTGCCTACACCGTCTACAATTCGACTACGAATACAAATGCCATCAGAACCCTTTTCTCCCAGGGCAAATCTTGCGGTATCGACGATAATGAGCCTTGCCTCGCCGAATATTCCAGCGGAGTAAAATGAGGCTCTGTCCTGAATATCATCCGAGGACAACACTATGGAAAGCACCGCCACCGTGTCGGATTTTATGAATGGAGTTATGTTAATTCTGAAACGAGTCGGCGAATGTCTTCGTGTACATACAAGATTTTCATCCACAAAAATATCCGCCTTGCCACAAATTCCGTCAAACTCCACCCACATTTCACGCATACGCATTTCGGTGGGAACAGGTATTTCCTTGCGATAAATGCAGGAATACACAGGTCGTCTGGAAAAATCCACAGTAAAGGGCAGATTGACCTTTTCACTTTTTCCCGCAGAGCGAAAAGGATCCAGCACCGAGGACTCGGAGTAAATCCAGCCACCGGATAGTGATAGTACTCGTTTCATTAGTATTTGGGATTGAGGTCGGAAATTTTCACATATCCGCCGTCAACTGCACCAAATTCACCCTTAATGCTGTTGAGATAAATTTCCGTACCTGCTGTGATGGTTGATGCCACGGAGGAAGTGTCACCGGAGGCATAGACATTCACATCCGTATTTGAGGTGTAGCAGCACTCGATGTAGTCAAGGAATACCCAGCCAGCCTTGTCCTCATATACGCAATAGCCCCAGCCGTTATTTATTTTCGAAATTGTGAGGACGGTACCGCTCTTGAGAGTTGCCACAATATTGCCGTTTGTGGAGGAATCATCACGCTGATTGAGGTCAGAGCCCTCGTTTGTCTTGACGACACCCACGAAAACAGCATCACCGTCAGTACAATCATTGGCGTTCAAATTCTTACCGCTGGATTTCACGACACCGCCGTCGGAAGCCGTTACAGGCTCGGTAGCTGTAGTCTCCTCGCAAATTCCGAGAGTGGCAATTTCATAGGAACGAGAGCCTGTGAGAGTGACAGTCTTACCGTCGGAAAAACGGAATGTGAGACCTGAGATAACTGCATATTCACCGCCTGCTGTGTAAGTACCAGTCACAAGAGCATTTCCGCCTGCCGGACAATATGTACCCTTTGAAGTGGCAACAGAAGAGGTGACTTCATTGCCTTTTTTGTCGGCAGTACTCACTGTGAAGCCGAGATTTTCCATCATGGATGTGTAGTTGTTTATGAAGGTTATGGCAAGAGCGCCGTCGGAATACTTTTCCACCTTATCAATTGTGGCGTAGGGTACATTGTAATAAATGCTTACCTTATCGGCGTTTTTCTCGATTTTGTCGTTGTAAATAGTGCCTGCAACCTCGGAGCTGTAAGATGCTACAACATACTCATTGCTGATATCGAAGGATTCAACAGCAGTAGCAATCAGTTCATATTCATAGCCCTTTTTCTCAAGGACTGCCTTTGCCTCAGTGAGAGTCTTGCCCTGGAGCTTAAGTGAACTGTTGGATACAGCGGTGGATATGGCAACTATAACGATTACAAGCAAGATGATAACACCAGCGGCTAAGATGCCAAGTTTAACTCTCTTATCGGACAAAATATTCTTGTCTGAGCCTTTGAGATTTGGGTCGGATTCCATAGTGGGCTGGGCTCTGTTTACATTACCTCTGCCCGGAGCTCTCGATGCCACTCTTTCGTACTCAATTTGCTCTCTTGGCTGTACCGGCTGTACAGGTCTTTGTGCCTCTACCCTAGGCTCTGATACTGGCTGTACAGGTCTTTGTGCCTCTACCCTGGGCGCTGATGCCACGGACTGTGTGAGCTTCAGATTATTGCCACATTCGTTACAGAAGGTTGCGCCGGCAGGATTTTTCCCACCACAGGAGGGACATACAATGTCGGTATTGATATCCGCCCTATGAAGCGTACAGCCACAGCTGTCACAAAATGCGTTTTTCTCGGGATTGCCTGCTCCGCACTCCGGACAGATAATTTTTTTAACTGCCACATCAAAAAGCTCTGCGCCACAGTTATCGCAGTATTTTGTGTTATCTTCGCATATAGCGTTACATGCAGGACATATTCTCATAACTATTCTCCAAACTAAATTATGATTTCAGAAAATCATTAAACAATTCTCTGCCACTTTCGTAATATTTTTTCGTAAGCTTCGCGGTCTCCTCGTTGAGGGTATCAATTCCGCTCAAATTTGTACTTCCCTTTTTGTATATGACGAAAGGCACCGGATCGGGAGCGTGAGTCTGGGTGACGATTGGCGTGGGATGGTCCGGCAATACCATTATTGCGTAGTCATCGTAGTTTTCAAGCTCGGCAATCAATGGTCCCACAATCTTTTTGTCGATAATTTCTATCGCCTTAACCTTGTTTTCCGGCTCGTTTCTGTGACCGCACTCATCCGGAGCCTCCACATGTACGTACACAAGCTCCTTACCGCTGCGAAGTTCCTCAATTGCAGCCTGACACTTGCCCTCGAAATTGGTATCAAGATAACCTGTGACACCTTCAACTACAGGAGTACTCATGCCGGCACACTTGCCTATTCCACGAAGTAAATCCACCGCAGAAATGATGCTACCATCAAGTCCGTAGGTATCCTTAAAGGATGCCAGACGAGGCTTTGTACCCTCACCCCAGAGCCATATTGAATTGGCAGGACGCTTTCCCTCGGCAATTCTTTTAAGGTTTACAGGATGATTTTTCAGAACCTCATAGCTTTCTCGCATCATGGCAGTAAGCTCTCTGGCGTTGGGTGATGTGCTAATATAAGAGCCTACAACACGGTTGGATATGTCATGAGGCGGAGTCATATTGCCTAAATCCGTAGTGCCATTTGACCACACGAGACAGTGACGATAGGACACACCGGGATAGAACTTGAATTTATCGTTTCCGAAATGTTCCTGAACACTTGCAATGATTTCCGCAGCCTCTGAACTTGAAATATCGCCAGCGGAATAGTCAATCATAGTCTTGTCGTCGTAGTTTTCTTCATCAGAAAGTGTCACAATATTGCAACGGAGAGTTACATCGGTATCAAGCAAATCAACGCCGATGCTCGCTGCTTCAAGAGGACTTCTGCCGGTGTAACAGTCACGCACATCATAACCCAGAACGCCAAGGTTTGCAACATCGCTTCCCGGCTTAAATCCATCGGGTACAGTCTTTACAAGTCCACAGGTTCCGTATTTTGCCATTCTGTCCGTATTGGGCTTATCCGCCAGCATCATTGGAGTCTTGCCGCCAAGAGCCGGCACAGGATAATCCGCCATTCCGTCAAAAAGTACCACTGCATATTTCATATCTAAAATCCTCAACATAGCTTAATCGATATATTATAACACGAATTTTACCATTTGTCTATACTTTTATTCTTCATTGCGGTAATTATTTTTTCACGAAGTCCAGGATAGTCCTGTTCAAGACCTGCTAAAAGCTCCTTTGTGCTTTGTCTTTCGCTGTTTCCATCCTCAGGACAGCTTGATTCCATCACTGGCAAGGCGAGATTTTCCGCAACGGCAGATATCTGTGTTTCCGTACAGTATATCAACGGACGGATTACATACATATCCTTTCTCGACAGATAGGATACCGGAGAAAAACAGCCAATGTGTCCTCCACGGAGCAAATTCATCATAAAGGTCTCCGCCGCATCGTCGCTATGATGTCCCAATGCCAGCTTATTGCAGCCAAGCTCCTTACAGCAATCATGTAGTATTCCTCTTCGCATTTTGGCGCAGAGCGAACAGGGATTTTTCTCCTTGCGAATGTTGAAAATGACATTGTAAAGTTCGGTCTGTTTCACAATATACGGGATGCCGATTGACTCACAGTAACTGCGTATTTCATCGAAATTTCCCGGCTCATTCATAATTTGCATATCGAGAGTGATTGCCACAAGGTCGAACTTTTTAGGATAAAATCTGCGAAGAGCCGATAGAGACGCCAAAAGAACAAGGGAATCCTTACCACCGGAAACACCCACGGCAATCCTGTCGCCATCCGAAATCATATCGTAATCCTGTACTGCCGCCCTGACACGGCTCAATAGCTTTTGCATATATCTTCTCTCAAATTCATAAATTACCAGTTTTATTATAACCCATTTTTCGGATTTTGTCAAGTGAATTAGTGCTTGACATTTGACTAAAATAAGATTATAATACAAGATATAAAATAGGAGAATACTATGGCTGAAATTAGAAAATATAAAACGACGGACCGTGAGGCGGTGCAGTATGTCTGCCTTGCCACAAGTGTTGGCACAAGTGCGCCTATGAAACTGACACGATACATTCTTGCAATGTACTGCAACTACTATATTGACAACGAGCCGGAGAACTGCTTTGTACTTGCTGACGACACAGACAGAGCCGTGGGCTATATAATTTGCTCATCGGATTTTTACAAATTCGCATCAGGCTACAAAAACAATTACCTCCATGAAATCCGTTGCACCGGAATTTGGAACACCATTGTTGCAAGAGGTGAAATTGCGGTTCACTCTCTCTTTAAGAAAAGCTATCCAGCCCATCTTCATATTGACATTCTACCCGAATATCAGCATATGGGCTTCGGCACAAGACTTACCGACACTCTTATGGAGCATTTGAAAAGCTCTGGTTGCAAAGGGTTACATCTTATTTGTGACACCGGCAACACCGACGGAGTGAATTTCTACAAAAAATACGGCCTTGAACAGCTTAAACGAATCAATGCGAAAAAAGAGGATTTCACCATCTTCGGCAGAAAATTTTAACCATGGATAACTTCACAAAAATGCTCATCGGCGTAATCTCCGGTATCGTAATCCTCGCCGTGGGACTGTTCACATTCACCACAATACGAAACGAATACACCTCCGAAACTCTTGCCTCAACCACAACAGATACATTGTTAGAGCAAACGGCAACAATGGCTGTTTCTTATACCGAACAAAACGGCACTGTCATACTTACTCAAACAGTAACCGAGCCGTTAAATATCGGTTCCCAGACCTCTACGGAAGCTCCGGTCTCCACAACGGTGTACTTCATCGACGAGCAGAGCACAACGGTAATCGACGGCAGACCCGCAATAGTCGAAACTGTAATCGTCACGGAGACAACCACACAAATACCCGAAACACAGGTCACAAATACGGTCACCCAGGTAATTCAGCAGACTACCGTTCCCACAACGGCAAAGGAAATTCAGACGGACATAAACGGCAAAATCAACATCAATACCGCCGATAAGGACTCACTTATGGACCTACCGGGAATTGGTGAGGCTAAAAGTCAGGCGATAATCGACTACCGCAACGAGAACGGAGCATTTAACACAATCGAGGACATAACTAATGTCAGCGGTATCGGTGAAAAGACCTTCGAAAAAATAAAGGACAGAATATCGGCATAATGAAAACAAGAATCGTTAATGTGGGCAATGTACCCATAGGCGGAGGAGATACCGTCCTCATTGCAGGACCCTGTACAATCGAATCAGAAGAGCAGATTTGTACAATCGCAGAGCTTGTAAAATCCAGTGGCGCAAAAATTCTCCGAGGTGGCGCATTTAAGCCCCGAACAAATGCGGACTCCTTTCAAGGCCTTCACGAACAGGGTCTTGAGTTTTTAAGCATAGCAAAGGCTAAAACAGGGCTACCCACGGTCAGTGAGATTACAGATGCTTCCCTGCTGCCACTTTTTGAGGATGTGGACCTTTTGCAGGTAGGCGCACGGAATATGCAGAACTACGAGCTTTTGAAGGCTCTGGGTAGACAAAACAAGCCGGTACTTCTCAAACGAGGCTTTGCCGCAACCTACGATGAACTTCTGTCCGCATCAGAATACATAAAAAAGGGTGGCAACGAAAACATAATACTTTGCGAAAGAGGTATCAGAACCTTCGAACCCTACACCAGATACACCTTCGATATATCTGCTATACCGGCACTCAAAAGTATGGCCGAATATCCGATAATCGCAGACCCAAGTCATGCGGCTGGTCGCTACGATATGATTAAACCGCTGTGTCTTGCATCGACAGCGGCAGGCGCAGATGGCATTATGACCGAGGTTCACTATGCGCCGGAATCCGCTGTATGCGACGGTAGACAGTCCGTAAAACCAAATTTATTCGGCGAAATCGCAGGACAGGTACTGGAAATATCCGCACTACGCAGAGTGAATGAGAGCAATTCAAAATCCGAGGACTTCGGCGAGCTTCGTAAGATGATTGACGAGGCGGACCGTGAGCTGGCATCTGTATTCGCAAAAAGGCTTGATATAGTAAAGCAGATAGGTCAGATTAAGCGGATGAAAAATATTCCGGTGACGGATTCGGAGAGAGAAAACGAAATTCTCTCAAAAATGGACGACAATCTCAAACGGCTTTACCGCACAATATTTGAGATAAGCAAGGACAATGAGTAAATTTTACCTTTTGGGCGAAAGGCTATCCCACAGTCTTTCCGTACCCATTCACCACTTCTTCGGAAATTTCGACTACCAGCTTCTCGAATTAAAACCAAATGAGGTGGCTGAATTTCTGTCCTCACGGCAATATGTCGGACTCAATGTCACAATTCCATATAAACAGGCAGTAATGCCCTATCTTGACTACATCTCACCCGAGGCAAAGGCAATCGGCAGTGTCAACACCATAGTGAACCGCAACGGACAGCTCTGTGGCTACAACACTGATTACAGCGGATTTGAGTATATGCTCATCCGTGCCGGGATAGATTATGACAACAAAAAGGTGGCAATTTTAGGTACCGGTGGCACATCCAAAACCGCCAACGCCCTGTTCAAAGCCCACGGTTGTGATACCCTTGTTATTTCCCGTTTTCCCGGAGGCACGAACATCGGATACGCCGATACCGAAAAATACCGGGATGCCCAAATTCTCGTCAACACAACTCCCGTGGGAATGTATCCAGACTTATACAATTCACCCATTGACCTTGACATATTTACGAATTTGTCCGCAACTGTTGATGTGATTTACAATCCACTTCGCACAAGGCTCACCCTGGACGCAAAGGACAGAGGTCTTGCCTACACAAACGGACTTTCCATGCTATGTCATCAGGCAGCAATGAGTCACAGCCTGTTTTTCGATTGCAATGTACCTGATACTGAAGCTATCATAAAACATCTCACAACGGAACGAATAAATACCGTATACATCGGAATGCCCGGCTGCGGAAAGACAACAATCGGTATGCTGGATGCAAAAAACACAGGTCGGAAATTCATCGACACCGATGCTGAAATTGAGAAAAAATACAGCATGAGTATTTCGGAAATCTTCCACAAATTCGGTGAGGAACGTTTTCGTGATATGGAAATTGAGCTATCCCGGGAGCTTTCAACGGTCACAGGCTGTGTTATTGCAACTGGCGGTGGCTTCGTCACCACCGAGGCTATAAAAAACCTCCGATACAATTCCGAAATAGTATACATTCGAAAAAATCTGGATGAACTGATTGTAGGGAAAAAAACTCTGTCAAAAAATGTGGATGAGCTTTTCCGTGAGCGAAAGGATTTATACGAAAAATATGAAGATTACGATTATTAACGGTCCGAATCTCAATCTTTTGGGACTCAGAGAGCCCGCCATTTACGGCTTAGATACATATTTAGAGCTTGTGAAAAAAATTGAGGACTACTGCCAGAGCCTGGGAATTAAAGTTAAGATTATGCAGACCAATCACGAGGGTACGATAATCGATATGCTCCAAAATTGCTACGGTGAATGTGATGGGATAATTCTCAATCCCGGTGGCTACACTCACACAAGCATCGCCATTGGGGATACTCTTGCGGCAATACAAATTCCCACGGCAGAGGTTCATATAAGTGATGTTGACAGCCGTGAGGACTTTCGAAAAATTTCCTTTATCAGACCTCATTGCGAAATTACCATTAGCGGACACGGCACAGATGGATACATCGAAGCAATAAAATATTTCTATGACAAATTCAATAAAGGTTAACACAGCAAGGTCATACGACATAATCATAAAGGACGGCGGTTTTGACGAGGCTGGCGTTCTGCTTAAAAACATCGCAAAATCGAACCGCTGTCACATTGTGTCGGACTCCAATGTGGCTCCACTTTACGCCCGGCAGCTTCAAAAAAGCCTGAGTGAAAACGGTATTGAAAGTACGCTGTTTATATTCCCGGCAGGCGAAGAGAGTAAAAATCCGAACACACTCACGTCCATTCTCAATTTTTTGATTGACTCTGATGCCGACAGAAGTGATTTTCTCATAGCTCTGGGTGGCGGAGTGACCGGTGACCTGACTGGCTTTGCTGCGTCCTGCTATATGCGTGGGATGAGCTTTATTCAAATTCCCACAAGCCTTCTTAGTATGGCGGATTCATCTGTGGGCGGAAAAACCGCAATCGATATGGCTGGCAAAAAAAATATTGTCGGAGCCTTCTGGCAGCCCTCACTTGTGATTTGCGACCCTTTACTACTAAACACACTCCCAGATGTGGAGTACAAAAGCGGACTTGCAGAGTGCATCAAGGCAGGTATAATCGGGGATGAAAAACTTTTTAATATGTTTTCCCAAGAAAATCCCGATATACAAGAAATTATTTACCGCAGTATTGCTGTTAAGAAAAGCATAGTTGAACAGGATGAATTTGACCAGGGTGAGCGAATGATTCTAAATCTTGGGCACACCTACGCCCACGCCATTGAAAGCCTTGGAAATTTTACAATTAAGCATGGTTACGCCGTCGCCACGGGAATGTGTATTGCCACAAAAAAAGCCTACGAAAAGGGCATTTGCACCAGGGCTGTCCGTGATGAAATTATAGAAACTATCGCTAAAAACGGACTTCCCACAAGCTGTGAATACTCAGATGAGGCTATACACAATACAATACGCTACGACAAAAAGAGAATCGGCGACAAAATCAATATGATTTACCCGGAAACAATCGGTCACTGTGTCATCAGGCTTGAAGATATATGAAAATCACCGTAAATCTATCCCACATAACGGACTTCACCGCACCGCAATCAAAATCCGTCACAATCCGTGCCCTGATAACGGCATCCTTTGCCTCCATGCTTACGGGAATGCCTCAATCCGTAATCCTAAACAAGCCCTGTGAGGATGTACTATCCGCAATCAAATCCCTTGATGCCCTGGGATTCAAGGGCAAAATCGAAAAAGACAGAATAACATTTTGCGGTTTTGAACAAAAGAAGACTATTCCCATTGTGGACACAGGCTCCTCTGCTGCAGTGCTTCGTTTTCTCATTCCCACGGCGAAATATCTCTACGATGAGGTGGATTTTGTATTTTCCCAACAGCTTGGCAAAAGACCCATAGAACCGATACTTGAATGCCTTTCCGGTCACGGTGTACAATTCACAAAGACTGCCACGACTCTCCATTGTAAAGGTCATCTCTCTGGAAATATTTTTCATATTGACTCATCCATAAGCTCCCAGTTCATCTCCGGGCTACTCCTTGGAGCCACACTTTTCGGCAGTGAAATTCACCTTCACGGCGATATAGTCAGCTCAACCTACATCGATATGACAAATGAAATTCTTCGTGAATACGGTGGGAATATCCGAAAGCTCAGCGACGGCTTTACCCTGTCATCGGGACTCACCGGCAAGGCAGTTTACACTCCCGAGGGCGATATGTCAGCCACAGCAATGCTCCTGACAGCTGGTATTATCGGCAATCACCCGGTTACCGTACATTCCGCCGGACTTGGCAGTTTACAGGGCGACAGGATGTTCATTGATATTGTGAAGTCTCTTGGAGGAAGATTCGATATAGCTGGCGACAGCATTACAGCGTACCCTGGGATTTTGAGTGGCGGAGAAATTTCAGTGAAGAACTGCCCGGATTTATACCCTGCTCTTCGTTTAATCGCTGAATTTTGCGAACAAAAAATCACATTCACCGATACCAATAGACTAATTTTCAAGGAGAGCGACCGTATACAAAGCACGGAAGATATGCTCTATTGCGTCAAAAACGGGCTTACGGTAAATCCACAGAGCGACCACAGAATAGCAATGGCAGCTGGTGTATCCTCCGCAGTTGTGGGTGATGTCACAATCGAAAATGCTGAATGTGTAAATAAATCTTTTCCTGATTTTTTTGAAGGTATAATATGTCACAAACCGGAAATAAAATAAAAATCTCCGTGTTCGGCGAGTCCCACGGAGTATGCGTCGGAGTTCTAATGGACAGTCCTCCGCCAAATGAATACATTGATACTGTGGTTCTTTCGGAATTTCTCGCAAGACGAAGCTCACGAAACAGCCTCACAACCCCAAGGCAGGAGAAGGATGACCTTGAATTTCTGTCCGGTATAAAGGACGGCAAGACTAACGGCTATCCGCTTTGCGTAATTTCCCGTAACATGGATGTTCGCAAGGATGATTACGAGGGCTATAATTTCACGCCCAGACCCGGTCACGCCGATTACACAGCAATACTGAAATACGGCGAAAATGCGGATATATCCGGCGGAGGTTATTTTTCCGGCAGAATGACTCTCCCGATTTGTATCGCCGGCGGAATAGCATTGCAAATTTTGGAAAGGCGAGGCATAAAAATCACCGCAAAGCTCATTTATCCGGACGAACAGACAATTCACACCGTAAAGGCTGATGAGGATAGCATCGGCGGACTTGTCAACTGCGTAATATCCCGTGTGCCTGGCGGTATCGGTGGTCCGCTGTTTGACGGACTTGAAGGCAAAATCGCATACAATATTTACGGCATTCCGGGTGTCAAGGGCGTTCAATTCGGCAATGGCTTTGACTGCGTCAATATGAAAGGCAGCCAGAACAACGATGCATTCTGCACCGATGGAGTAAAAATTTCCACAAAGACCAACAATTGTGGCGGTATACTGGGGGGAATATCCACAGGTGGCGACATTGTTTTTGATGTGGCATTCAAACCCACACCGTCAATAGCCAAAACGCAAAATACAGTAAATCTTCAAACAAAAGAAAACTGCGAAATTTCAGTTAGAGGTCGACATGACCCATGTATAGCTCTCCGTGCCGTACCTGTGGTGGAAGCCGTTTCCGCATTAGTAATTCTGGATGAGTTATATATGTAGAATATTTCAAAACATAAAACAAGCCGCAGCTAATTGCATACGGCTTATTTTTTGTTTTACCAGGTTGTAGGATCCTCAAGCTCGGCGGAAGCACGAAGAATTTTTCTTGCGTCGCTGGCACGGATTTTACCGTCGTGATTTATATCGGCGAGGTTTCTGTTATAAATCTTGCCATCCTCTGTTTGGAATACACCTTCTGCGATTTCAGTCATCGTCTTGCCGGCGTAAACATCAAGGTCCGCGGAATCACGAAGAACAAGTCTAGCATCATTCGCGCGAATTTTACCGTCGTGGTTTATATCACCAAATGAGAATTCAGATTCAACAACATCCTTTGCTGTGGTAGTTTCGGTGTTGTCCTTTGCCTTGGCGGTGGTGGTTTCGATGTTGTCCTTTGCCTTGACGGTTGTGGTTTCGGCATTGTCCTTTGCCTTGGCGGTGGTGGTTTCCGTAGTCTTTTCAAGCTTTGGAGTCAAAACCTTGTCACGGCTCATCTCAAAACCGCATACGGAACAATAAACTACGCTGTCATAGGAACCGCCTGCCGTGTATGTTGCCTTAACTGTATTTTCCTTCACAGCATTGCCAGCCTTGTGATTTTCAGCGGAGCCCAGTGTCTTACCGCAGGACGAACATTGCTGAGTATGCTTCTTTTCGGTGGTCTTGTAGCTTGCCTCCGCATTGCTTACAGTGAGTTTCACCTTGTCGGTTGTAATGGAATTGTAGCTATTGGAAACTACGCAATAGTATTCAGCGCCGGTGTCGGAGCATTTTACGGATTTCAAAGTAAGCTTACTGCTTGTGGCACCGCTGATTTTTTCGCCGTTCTTGTACCACTGATATTTGAGGTTATCACCGGTTGCCGTAACGGTAAATGTGCCGTTCTTTCCGCAGACTACCGATGCATTCTTCGGCTGTTTTGTGATGAGTACAAGTCCTGTCTGACCGCAAACATCACACTTGCCATCCGGAACGGAAGCCGTCACTACATTCTCATCATCACGAGTGACATTATCCACATGGTCCTTCGTATCCAGCTCCTGGTTACAGCTTGTATCGGCGCATTTGAAAATATGCTTTGTGTCACCGTTGGAGGTTGCAGAATAAATTCTCACATGGCTGGGATATACATAGCAGGAATCGGAAGTAGTGGACAGACCTGTAAGAGCGGAAGTGACTTTACAGCTCATCTCAAGAAATTCGAACTCATAGGCGTTGGAGGAATGCTCGCTGTCATCAATGATTGCGTTATAGTCGAAGGATATTGAATTTGTGTCAAGTCCGGTAATATCGCTTTCATAAATGCTGTCCGCAGAAACGATACCGCCGTCTATGCCCTCTTTAAGACTCCACGCATAGGAAAGACCATTGCCTGATGCGGTTACGCTAACAACGGTGTCATCCATATCGTTGCTATGCTGGACTCCGCAGAGATATTTTTGTGGCTGTGCGGTGATTTCTGGTGCAGAATAATTATACACAAGGGATATTGATTTAGTGGCAGCATTGGCTGTAAATACATCAGCAGTATATTTAGGAGTGATTTTCTTCGTAGTGAAAGAAGATGAGTAGAAATAATATCCGGGAGCAGGCGCATCGATATAGAATGTAATCATGTACTTCTTATTTTTCACAATTTCACTTACTGCCTGCGTTTTTTCAGCCGAAAGATATTCAGATACCGTATAATGATAATAGCAGCCTGCGTCGGTGGACAGCACTGGCTTCAAAGCCGTACTCTCATCGTATGTATCACCCACCTTTGGATAGGTAAAGGTATCAAGGAGCTTAGAGATGTCAATTGGTTTGCAAGTACCGGACTCGGAATATACATTGGAGTAGTATTTATAAGTCTCACCAGTGAATTCCATCGAGACTCTGTTTAATGTATAGTTCTTTTTAATTTCACCCGTTGTAAAATCCAAATCCTTATTATTTTTCAGATACAGACCGAAACAACGTCCGTTGTCTGTAATTGAGGTACCACTAAGTGCGTTGATGCAATAATTTGTTTCGTTTTCGTTAACACCGCTTGTATCGACACTTACATAACCATTTGTATTATCTACAATTTCAAGAGGACAGTTGATACCATAGAGAGCGAAATCCGGTTCAATATAAACTATTTTGGTGCCACTACGGATACGTGTTCTCGTTGGATTAACCGTAACATTGAGGCGACAAGCTGTTTGAGCCAAAACCTTGGTTGCGTTGATACCGTTAACATGATAGTTTCCTTTAAGTCCCTGAAGACAAAGTGTAACATTTACATAGCTTTTTATGGTGCAATTTCCACAAGCAATAATACCATCGTAATTCATTGCAGTTGAAGAAGTAGCTTCGCAGTTAAGAATAGCAGTCGTCGGCGAAACGCTGTCAATCAGGATGTCACCGTCGCTTGCAATGAAGGCAAAATTGGTCTGACAAGCATTGATTTTGTAGCCCGTCAGAGTGCAAGTACCACTTACACTGATGTGAAGAACAGGATAGAGGTCATCTTCGCCCATTGTGCCGTTCAAGTAAGATAAATTGCCTTGCCGTTGAAGTTGTTGAGAGTGAGGGTTTTAGATGAAGTGTTGTAGCTTACTCCTGAAGGACATGTGCCACCAGAATAGTTGTTAAGCGTATACTTCGTTTCGTTCGAATCGATAATTGTGATAGTTGCCGTTGCCTCCTGGGATGCATGTACTGCAACACACCCGAGAGTCATCAGCAAAACAATAAGAATACATAGTTGTTTCTTCATCGTAATTTTCCTTTTCGAAATAATTGTGTGTAGATTATAAAATCTTCCTGAATTATAGTACACTTTTTTCCGTATTTTGTCAAGCACTTTTTTCCACAAAAAAAAATTAAGTATTTCAACAAACTTATTCATAATGTTGAAAAATGTTTTTAGTAAAAAAAAATATTGAAAAAAAAAGAAATCTATGTTATACTTTTTAATGCTGCGTATTAGCAATTAACTTAAGGAGTCCCTTATGCAAGAGATTTTGGAAAAGATCGCATCTGTTAATTCAAAGGTAAACGGATTCGTCTGGGGTGTACCGGCAATGATACTTATCATTGGAGTCGGCCTTTACCTGACAATCAGGCTCAATTGTGTTCAAATCAGGCACTTCGGACATGCTATGAAGATGACCGGCGGTAAATTTTTCTCAAAGGAAAAAACCGCAGAGGCAGGAAGTGTTACACCATTTCAGGCGGTTTGTACGGCACTTGCAGCAACAGTTGGTACAGGAAGTATCGCCGGTGTTGCGGGCGCAATCGCAATCGGCGGTCCGGGCGCAGTATTCTGGATGTGGGTATCTGCATTTTTCGGAATGTGCACAAAGTTTTGCGAGGTAACTCTTGCAGTCCGGTTCCGTGAAAAAAATATACATGGTGACTATGTTGGCGGTCCGATGTATTTCATCAAAAACGGTCTGGGCAAAAAGTGGAAATGGCTGGCTTATGTGTTCTGCATATTTGCAACATTTGCCGTTTTCGGTACCGGTAACGCAACTCAGACGAACACAATCATCGCATCCATAAATTCAGCTCTTGAGGGATTTAACATACCAACCAGTTCGACGCTCAACCTCATACTCGGAATTGCGCTGGCAATTCTTGTGGCATTCGTACTTCTTGGCGGAATAAGTCGTCTGGGCTCCGTTACAGAAAGACTTGTGCCCTTTATGGCGGTGGCTTACATTGTCCTTGCTCTCGGAGTTGTGGTGATTAACTACGACCTGGTAATTCCCGCATTCAAGTCGATTTTCGTTGGTGCATTCAAGCCATCATCCGTCACCGGCGGCATAATCGGATCTGTATTTCTTACAGTCCGTAAAGGCGTATCGAGAGGTATCTTCTCCAACGAAGCTGGTCTTGGCTCTGCATCAATCGCACACGCAACATCCAGCGAAAAAAATCCCGTAAAACAGGGTCTCTTCGGCATTTTTGAGGTATTCATCGCCTCCTTTGTAATCTGCACACTCACGGCGCTTGTCATTCTTTGCGGTAACAGAGGCATTGTCAACTTTGGCACAGAGGCTGGCGCAGAGCTTACAATCAGCGGATTCACCTCATCCTACGGTAGCTGGGTTAGTATTTTCACAGCGGTGGCTATGATATGCTTTGCATTTTCCACAATCCTCGGCTGGGGTCTTTACGGAACAAGATGTATTGAATTTATCTTCGGCTCTAAGGTCAACAAGCCATTTCTCATTATCTATTCTCTGATATGTATCCTGGGCGCAACCGTGGATTTGGGCGTGCTCTGGGGCATTTCCGACACATTTAACGGACTTATGGCAATCCCGAATCTCATCGCCGTAGCACTTCTCTCACCAGTTGTAATAAAGCTGATTAAACAGTATTTCGCCGAACTAAAATCGGAGAAAAAAGGAAAATAAATTAAATCAGGGCGGAGAAAATCCGTCCTTTTTTAGATGTACAGGTAGACCTTGGCATTTGATATTTGCAGTCAACGAAAAAAGGAACCCAATGGGGATTCCTTCTTTATTTTAAGGGCAAAATTATTTGATTTCAACCTTTGCGCCGACTTCTTCAAGCTTAGCCTTGATAGCCTCAGCGTCGTCCTTGGAGATAGCTTCCTTGAGAGCCTTGGGAGCGTTATCAACAACTTCCTTAGCTTCCTTAAGGCCGAGACCAGTAATCTCACGAACAACCTTGATAACCTTGATCTTCTCAGCACCAACGTCTGCAAGGATTACGTCGAACTCAGTCTTCTCTTCTGCAGCAGCAGCGCCAGCAGCGGGAGCAGCAACAGCAACAGCAGCAGCGGCGGATACACCGAATTCATCCTCGATAGCATGAACGAGCTCGGAAAGCTCAAGAACGCTGAGTTCCTTAACAGCGTCAACAATAGCAGTAATCTTTTCAGATGCCATTTTTATTTCCTCCTGAATGTAAAACGAATTAGAAATTATTCTGCAGCGGGAGCTTCCTCTACGGGAGCCTCTGCCTCTGCGGGTGCAGCTTCTTCAGCTGCGGGAGCCTCTGCGCCCTCTGCCTTCTTATCGGCAACCGCCTGGATTGCGCGTGCGAAGGAAGCAACGGGAGCCTGGAAAGCATAAAGCACTGTAGCAAGAAGTACATCCTTTGTGGGAAGCTTTGCAAGTGCATCGAGCTTATTGGTATCAATAACCTCATCATCGATGAAACCGCTCTTCATGGAGAAGTTCTTATGGGTTTCAGCGAACTTACCGAGGATACGAGCAGCAGCTACGTGATCATCGGCGCTGAGAGCGATAGCGGTAGCACCGTCGAGAACGGCGTCCATGCCCTCAAGACCGGTTCCGTCAAGAGCGAGCTTGAGGAGAGTGTTCTTAACAACAGTGTACTTAACACCTGCTTCACGAAGTTCCTTACGGAGAGCTGTATCGTCAGCAACTGTGATACCCTTGTAGTCAACAACGACACCGGCGATAGAATTCTTGATAGATTCGTTCAAAGCAGCTACCTGTTTCTGCTTTGCTTCCAATACCATCTGACTTGGCATTTTCTGTTCACCTGCCTTAAACATATATAAAAGCCCATACTCCTGCTGAGAAGTGTGGGCATAATGATACATAATATCTTTACGCTTCTCCTCGGCAGGCGGCATAGCTTATGCGAAATTCGCACCTGCTGTCTTAAGAACAGCCTAAGTATTATAACACAGACATTTCACTTTGTCAAGTGTTATTTTTTATTTTTTCAAAAATTATTCCTCGGTAGCGAAATCGGTAACCTTATTGGGATTGACACGGATGCCAGGACCCATTGTGGAAGCGACAACGCAGGAACGAACATACTGACCCTTTGCAGCAGCGGGCTTAGCCTTAACGATAGCATCAAGGAGAGCGTAGAAGTTCTCAGCGAGCTTATCAGCACCGAAGGAAGCCTTGCCAATGGGGCAGTGAATGATGTTTGTCTTATCAAGACGGTACTCAATCTTACCAGCCTTAGCCTCGTTAACAGCCTTGGCAACATCAGGAGTAACGGTACCAGCCTTGGGTGAAGGCATAAGTCCACGAGGACCAAGAACCTTACCGAGACGACCAACAAGACCCATCATATCGGGAGCAGCGATAGCAACGTCGAAGTCCATAAAGCCTTCCTTCTGAACTCTCTCAACGAGATCTGCATCGCCTACGAAATCAGCGCCAGCCTCACGAGCTGCATCAGCTGCGGAGCCCTTTGCGAAAACAGCAACACGAACATTCTTACCTGTACCGTTGGGAAGAACAACAGCACCACGAACCTGCTGGTCTGCGTGACGGCCATCAACGCCGAGACGGACATGAACCTCAACGGTTTCGTCGAATTTTGCCTTTGCGGACTTGCAAGCCGCTTCAAGAGCATCCTTTACCTCATAGAGAGCGCTCTTGTCTATGGATTCCATGGATTCGGCAAACTTCTTGCCGTGCCTTCTGGCAACATGGAGCTTTTCTATATTTACATCAGCCATTTGTAATTACCTCCAAAAGTGGTTAAATCGGAATTTCCTCCCACATGTGGGGATTAGTCTGCAACAACGATACCCATGCTGCGTGCTGTACCGGCGACCATGCTCATGGCTGCCTCAACAGTAGCTGCGTTGAGATCGGGCATCTTCTGTTCTGCGATCTTTCTTACCTGTTCCGATGTGATTGTAGCGACCTTATTCTTGTTCGGTACGCCGGAACCACTCTCTATACCGCAGGCCTTCTTGATAAGAACAGCCGCCGGAGGAGTCTTCGTTACGAATGAGAATGTATGATCGGCATACACGGTGATGACTACGGGAATAATGAGACCCATATCGTTCTTGGTTCTCTCGTTGAATTCCTTTGTGAACGCCATGATGTTGACGCCGTGCTGACCGAGAGCGGGACCTACAGGCGGAGCAGGAGTTGCTTTACCTGCGGGTATCTGAAGTTTAATTAAACCTACAACCTTCTGTGCCATATTTGCACCTCCAAAATATTGTGGTAGTGGCGGAAAAAATCCTCCCACGAGAAGCCCAAGCTCCTCATATAAAGCCTATATAAGGCTTAATACCAAATTAAAGCTTATCAACCATATCAAGACCGACAGTAACAGGTGTTTCGCGTCCCATCATAGAGATGCCAACCACAACTTCGTCGTTGTCTATATCGATTGATTTTACTGTACCACTGAAGCCCATGAATGCCTCGGAGTTAATCTGAACGAAATCGCCAACCTCATAGGCAAGCTTGACAACATGCTGTTGGATGCCCATTCTGACAACCTCTTCCTCCGAAAGAGGATAGGGAACGCCAGCCGGGCCAACAAATCCAGTAACACCTCTTGTGTTGCGGATAACATACCATGCACGCTCGCTCATTTTCCACTGACCAGCTTCGTTCTCGAATTCACTTGCTTCGTAGCTTACAGCGACCTTGACAAAGATGTAGCCGGGCATAACCTTACGCTCTCTGACTTTGCGGATAGTGTTACCCTCAGCGTCAAGAGTGGTGGATCTGCTGTTTACATCTTCAACTGTTTCGGTGGGAATTTTAACGTCCAGGATTTCATCTGCCAGTCCCTGTGCAGGTGCAGCAGCCTTTATGTAATTTGCGCATCTGTCTTCATAACCAGAATAGGTATGTACGGCAAACCATTTTTCTTCCTTATCCATTGTATTCCACCTTACTGAATTTATTCGGCCGTTTCGGCGTCGTCACCTTCAAGACCGATCATTTCGTCGACTTCATCGACTGTTGTTGTGCCTTCCTCTTCTACAACGACCTTTTCGCCAAGAGTCTCGACACCTTCTTTGATAAGACCTATTGAACCGCCGAGAGCCCAGTCAACAACCCAGATGCAAATTCCTACAAGGATTACACATACGATAACAACCGCTGTGCTCTTGAGAATTGTCTTTCTGTCCGGCCATACAACCTTCTTGCAAGTACCTTTGAATTCCTTAAAGAAGCGTTTGATTGCGTTCCAGATACGCACGAAGATGTTCGGTGCGTTTTCATCCTTCTTGGGTTTGTTTCTTTTGATGCGCTCTTTCTTTTCTTTAGCGGCAGCCTTGGCAGCTTCTTTAGCGGCCTTGACTTCGTTTTTGTCAGCCATCAAAATTTCCTCCCGTGATTACTTTGTTTCTCTGTGGAGTGTATGCTTCTTGCAGAATCTGCAGTACTTGTTCATCTCCAACCTGTCGGGTGTGTTCTTCTTGTTCTTAACAGTGTCATAATTGCGCTGTTTGCACTCTGTGCATGCAAGAGTAACCTTAACTCTCATAACTCGGCACCTCCATTTTTATTATGTAGCCTCCCTCTCGAAATTTATCGGGCGCATAAAAATAAGACCCTTGAGAGGTGCAACTATAATACCACATATTCCTTACTTTGTCAATAGGAAATTTATATTTTTTTAATTTTTTTCAATCGTCAATCCGTTATATAATATAATGAAAAGTAAATTTCAAAATTTTCAACATAAAAAGCGTATTTCGTGAAGATTTAAATCGAATTTGTGAGAAAACTGATATGTAAATTTGATAATAATCCGTGTATAATAGACACAGAAAGAGAAAAGAAATCAAAGGAGAGATAACAATGACAAATACAGCTGCGAGGATGACCTCCGAATTTCATGTTGATCATAATAGAGACGGATTCTGTGACAACTGCGGTATGCAGCTTTTTGAGGTGGACGCCTCCGTCGTTGATACACTCTTCCGTTTCATAAAACTCGTGTTCTCTTTTATGAGCCGTTGATGTATCATTCGGAACGGCCGAAAGCAGGATGTTCGCATCTTGCTTTTTTGCTTTATGAACTGGACTTCCCTGTTAACATAAATTTTTTTAATTTTCGCAAAAAAAAGACTTGACAAACAGAGAATTATGTGTTAATATGTTTGAGCTGTGCGAGAGTGGCGGAATAGGCAGACGCGCACGTTTGAGGGGCGTGTGTTTACACGTACGGGTTCAAGTCCCGTCTCTCGCACCATTTCGAGTATTCATAACACAAGTGAGTGTATGGATACTCGATTTTTTTTGTCAAGCAATGATTCATATATAAAATTTTATGTAACCGAGCAGGATTTGACCTGCTCTTTTTTGTTAGTCGGATTTAGATTGGGTTATATACTCAACCTCAACGCCCTGTCTTGTTTCTTTGCGTAATCTCTTGCAGTTGGAACCTGCCGGAATATCAATCGCACCGATAAATTTGTAGTAAGTTTGATAAATCAACACGAATATCCTTTATCTTCATTTTCAGTTCGTCACGCTTTGTTTCATATTTCAGAGAAAGCCTTTCAAAGGAGCTGTCGGATACTTGCCTTTGACATTATCCTCATAAAGCCTTTCATACAACATTTCCACATCGTCTGTTCTTGCTATTGCTTTCTGTAAGGATTCTTCAAGATACTTTTTCTGCTGTATAATATCCCTGTTGGTTTTAGCCTGTAATATTTCCGCAAATCTTTCTTCCTCGGCATACAGAAATTCAGCCATTCTGCGAGGTTCAAGCATTACAACCTGTTCAAGAAAATCTGCTCTGATATAGTGAGTATCATCGCAGGTGCCACGCCTGCCCTTGTAGACTGCCAAGCGGAGCTTAATAACCGGAAGGCCAGAGCTTATTACGAGCGGAAAAAAGGAACAAAAATAAAAACAGCCTCGTTGTAATACCGGCAATCGGTATAGCAGCGAGGCTGCCTATATGAATCCTAATATACACCCAATACAATGGTCAAGTTTTTCTGTGGACTTTCTAATCAAACACTTATTATTCTATTATGATGCCATGGTAAACTGGCTGTTGTAAAGTTCGGCGTAAAGTCCGTTTTTCGCCATCAGCTCTTCGTGATTGCCGGTTTCCTTGATGTCGCCGTTTTGCATATAGATAATCATATCGGCGTCCCGGATTGTGGACAAACGATGGGCGATGACAAAGCTTGTTCTGCCTTTTGTTAATTCATCCATTGCTTTCTGAATTTTAACTTCTGTTCTTGTGTCAACGGAGGAGGTTGCCTCGTCTAAAATCAGCATCGGTGCATCCTCCACCATGGCACGGGCAATGGTAAGCAGCTGCTTTTGACCGGCAGAAATGGATACATTGTCATTGAGAACGGTATCAAGACCGCTCGGCAGCGTATCCACAAAATGCTTCAGCCCACACTTTTGACAGATATCCAGCAGTTTTTCATCGGAAACATTCTTTTTGCCGTAGGTCAGATTTTCACGGACTGTACCTTCAAAGAGCCATGTATCCTGCAAAACCATTCCGAAAATATCGTGTACGTTTTCTCTTGTAATGTCTGCAAGCGAGACGCCGTCCACCGATATTTCGCCGCTGTTAAGTTCATAGAACCTCATCAGCAGATTTACAATTGTTGTCTTTCCGGCGCCCGTAGGCCCGACAATTGCGATTTTCTGCCCGGCTTTTACTTTTGCGGAAAAATTGTGAATAATGATGTTATCCGGCTCGTAACCGAAGCGGATATGCTCAAAGGAAACATTTCCCTTGACATTGCTGAGCTTTGCGGTCTTTTTGCTCTCATCGGAAAGCTCTTCCTCACCCATAAAGTCTGCGACACGCTCGCTTGCGGCAAGGGCAGACTGAATGCCAGAAAAGCCCTGTCCGATTTGTCCGAGAGGTGATGTAAACAGACGGATGTAAATCATAAACGCTACAACAACCGAGAAATTGATGGTACCGTTGAAGGCAAGAGCTGCACCTACGATGCAAACCGCCACATAACCGAAGTTGCCCACAAAGGACATAATCGGCATCATCAGTCCCGAAAGAAATTCCGCCTTGAATGTATGTTTGCGCAACTGTTCGTTTGCTTCGCGGAATGCGGCAAGTCCCTTTTCCTCGGAATTATAGGCGCGGACAATGTTCTGCCCAGCATAGTATTCCTCCACGTGTCCGTTGACCTTTGCAAGGCTTTCCTGACGCTCCACGAAATGTTTCTGGGATTTACCCATAATCACCGCCATAGCCGCAAAACCGATAACGGATGCGATAATCGCCGTCAGCGCCATGCGCCATTCGGTGACGAACATCATCACCACACAGCCTAAAAGCGTCGCAACAGAGGAAACTAGCGTTCCCACACTCATATTGAGGGACTGACTGATGGTATCCACATCGTTTGTCACACGGGAAAGCGTGTCGCCCTGATTGTGCTTATGAAAATAGCTCATCGGGATATGGTTGATTTTTACCGTAATATCCGAGCGCATTTTTTTACCCACATTGCAGGAAACATGGGCCATAATCAGCGATTGCAGATAGCCGAGAATGAGACTGATGGAATAAATGACAATCAGCGTTACCGCAATGGATGTTATTTTTTCCATATCGATGTTGATTCCCGTAAAGGAAATGCCGTTTGTAATGGTTTCGGTCAAATCCGAAATATAGTCGGGGCCGATTACCGACAGGACTGCGCTTGCCGCCGCCGCAATCAGTGCCGTTATAATCAGCGCAATATATTTCCGGCAATAGCCGAGAAGTGTACCCAGTGCCTTTTTATTGTTTTTTGCGCCGGTTGTCACTGTGTTTCCGAAATCAGGTCCTTTGCTCATGCTAATTCCTCCTCACTCAGCTGGCTGTGGGCAATTTCCCGATACGCCTCACAGCTTGCCAATAATTCTTTATGCGTGCCCTTGCCGACAACTCTGCCGTTTTCAAGCACAAGGATAAGGTCTGCGTCCATAATCGTGCCGATTCTCTGGGCAACAATCAGGCAGGTGGCATCCTGCATCTCATCCTTTAATGCCTTTCGGAGCGTTCTGTCGGTCTTGTAGTCAAGGGCAGAGAAGGTATCATCGAAAATGTAGATTTCCGCATCTCTTGCCACGGCTCTTGCAATGGAAAGCCGCTGCTTCTGACCGCCGGAGAAATTTGTGCCGTTTTGAGCAACCTCGCCTTCAATACCGCCCTTTTGCGCTTCTACAAAATCTGCGCTCTGGGCAATTTCAATCGCCTTTTCCACGGTGGTGTCGTCCGCATTGTTGTCACCGAAGTTGACATTGGAACGAATGTCACCCGAAAACATAACCGCCTTCTGGGACACATAGCCAATTTTCTTGGCAAGCTCGTTTTTGCGGTAGTCACGGACATTGATACCGTCCACAAAAACGCTGCCACTGTTCACATCGTAAAAACGGGAAACAAGGTTTACAACCGAGGATTTTCCACAGCCGGTTGCGCCGATGAAGGCAACGGTATCCCCTTTGTTTGCTTTGAAGGAAATATCGGAAAGCACATTTTCGTTTCCGTCCGGGTAGCGGAAATAAACATGCCTAAATTCCACCGTGCCTTTTTCCTTGGTTTCGCCAGCACCCTTGCCCTCCACAATCAGTTCGTCGGTTTCAAGCACCTCATTGATACGCTTTGCACTGACGAGAGAACGTGGTGCAATCATAAACATCATAGCCAGCATCATAAAGGAGCTTATGATCTGCATTCCATAGGACATGAACACCACCATATCGCCGAAAAGCCCGGAGAATTCCATGAGAGAGGCAGCGTTGATGATATAGGCACCGATCCAGTAAATGGCAAGGGAAATGCCGTTCATCACCAGGGACATGAGCGGGCTCATAAACGCCATCACTCTGCCGGTGTACAGATTGGTATCGGTAAACTCTTTGTTGACCGCTTCAAATTTGTTCTGCTGGAATTTCTCGGCATTATAGGCGTGTACTACGCTGATTCCGCTGAGATTTTCCCTTGTTACCTGATTGAGATTATCGGTCAGGGTCTGCAGCTTTTTGAATTTATTGATTACAAGCATCAGAATCGTCATAATACCTGCAACCATGACCACAAC